>RCNG010000932.1_pt1 | contig 14261 bp, 10 predicted proteins | sample 2041371 | NCBI WGS metagenome assembly RCNG01 (sample SAMN09708227, study PRJNA481090) | Marine sediment metagenome, whole genome shotgun sequencing project. | biome: marine sediment; feature: ocean; material: sediment; isolation source: Sewage treatment plant 1 marine sediment (STP1) ... | reverse complement strand
CGTACATCCAGCACGTCCATCCGGATGATCGCGAACAGGTACGCGCCCAAATGCTCAATGCATCGCGACGGCACGTGACCACGTCCACCAAGTACCGGCTCCTGCCCGAAGATGGGGCGCCGATTGCCGTGTCTCAGGAGCTTGAAAAAAGGGGCAGCGACACGCTGTTGGCGACGGTGCAGGACATCTCGCGCCAACAGGCCGCTGAAGATCAAATTCGCAAGCTTGCCTATTTCGATGCCTTGACGGGGTTGGCCAATCGATCCTATTTCCACAAGCGCTTGGACGATGCGATCAAGGCCGCCCGCCGTCGCAGTGAACAGTTTGCGCTCCTGTTTCTCGATCTCGACAACTTCAAGGATGTTAATGATAGCCTCGGCCATGATGTCGGTGACCATCTCTTGACTATCGTGGCTCAGCGACTGCAGACCATTTTGCGGGATTCAGATTTCGTGGCTCGCCTGGGTGGCGATGAATTTTGCATCCTGGTGGATGCCACCTGCAACCAATTCGATGCTGCTGAAGTGGCGGAGCGCATCTTGGCTGCGGTTGACAAGGCGATCGAGGTTGGTCCGCGAAGGCTACAGCCCCAAGCAAGCATCGGCATTGCCCTGTACCCACGGGACGGAGACAACTCCCGCGCTCTGCTCACATCCGCCGATACCGCCATGTATCACGCTAAGCGCAGCGGCAAACATTGTTACGCATTTTACACCGCGGAGATGACCGATCAGGCCAAGCGGCGTTTGGGGCTGGAACAACAACTGCGCTTAGCGGTGGAACGAAACGAGTTCGAGCTCTATTATCAACCACAGATCGATTTATATACGGGACGGTTGGCCTGTGTGGAGGCACTCATTCGCTGGCACCACCCCGAACGGGGGCTGCTGCTCCCCGGTGAATTCATCAGTATGGCCGAGCATATCGGGCTCATTCAAACGTTGGGCGATTGGGTCCTAAGGACGGCATGCGAGCAATTCACCGAATGGCAGCGATCCGGTCTTCCGGAATTTCGCCTGGCAATAAACGTCTCTCCGCTGCAATTTCGCAACGACCGGATTGTGGACACACTCGGTTGCATTCTGGATGAATCCGGGATCGACCCTGGTCAGCTGGAGATCGAGATTACCGAAAGCACGATCCAAACAACCAGCGAGGATACGAGCCTTTTCAACCAGATAAAGGCGTTGGGCGTCATGATTGCAATCGATGATTTCGGGACCGGTTATTCTTCCCTAAGCTCACTGCGCAAGCTGCCGATCGATACAGTGAAGGTAGACCGACAGTTTATGGTCAATATACTGAACGACCCCAAGGATTTCGTGTTATTGGCTACCATCATCGAGCTAGCCCATGCGCTTGGGCATTCCGTGGTGGCGGAAGGCGTCGAATCCGCTGAACAGGTCCTCGCGCTTATTGAGATCGGCTGTGATCTGGTGCAAGGATTCCACTTCAAGCCTCCGGTGCCAGGGAACCAGATCCCCCCGCTGACAACAACACGTTTTCTAAGCCGCGATGCGGGTGGATCAGTTGGAAAGACACGCGCGAGCTGCATGGCACAAGTACAGCCCCTGAGGAGCTCGTGATGAGGATGACCGCGAATCTCGCATTGTCTATGGTGGCTGCGTTGGCGGTCACCAATGGTCTCGCTGACCAGGATATTCGGGCCACCAGGGTCGAAACGCTGCCCGTTATCGACGGGCATGGGGACGACAGTGCATGGGCCGAGGCGAAACCCATCGTCACGAGGGATTCCGTTGCCGGAATAGATATCACTCTCAAGGCGATCTATGACGATACACAGATTGCTTTTCTGGTCCATTATCCCGATGACAGCGAAGATCGACAGCACAAAACGATGATCTGGGACAGTCATGAGGGGCTGTATAGAACGGGACCCAAGCGAGAGGACGCCTTCGTCTTCAAATGGAGCATGGAGTCCATGCCCGTCGATCTGACGCTATCCGCCGAAACCTCCTACAAGGCAGACATCTGGTTTTGGAAGGCCCATCGGACTGATCACGCGGGCTACGCGGACGATAAGACCCAACTATACGTCAATGATCCACTACCGAACGCAAAGCGCCTGATTTCCGCCGACGGCAATCTCTTCTATCTGGTACGTAGTGGTGACGCGGGGGAGGCAGCCTACAAGGCCCTGGTCCATCCGGACTACACCAGCAAGGAGGCCCCGCGTTTTGAGCTCCAGACACCGAAGGGCAGTCGTGCCGATGTCAAGGCAAGAGGGCAGTGGGAGAACGGGTTCTGGACCATCGAGATCTCCCGTCGGTTGGATACCGGACATCCGGACGATGTCGCCTTCGACCCGAGACGCAACTACCGGTTCGGGGTATCTCGCTACGAAATTGCGGGCCGTAGATCCGACCCGCGATTGGAGCAGCCTCTATACGGCAGCGGCGAGGTCGGAGAGCACATCACATTGAAATTCGATTGATTGGATGTCAACGATGATATCGTTTCGCATCATCAAGAATAGCGCAATCATTGCCTTTCTCGTATTGCTGACTATAGTCCTGGGGCTGGCGTACTGGCAGACCGACTCCACGCTACGTTACCTCGGCGTGATCGCTGAGTGGCATACACCGGTACTAAAAGAGCTATCCGCCGCACAGCGTTTCGTATCCGATGCCGAACGCCGTTTTGCAATCTATCTGCGCCAAGACGTGCTGCGTGACGAGGATGGGCTCAACCTTTTCGAGCAGTTGGAGCGGGTGTCTCGCAAGCTCGGTGCGCATACACCCTTGGCTCAGTCGATTCCAGACAGCATCCGTCAAGCGCGGCTCGCCTTTGTTGAGGCATTGAGCGAAGGCACCATCGATCCAACCGCGGATACCATGCACCGTCTTCAAGAGCAGGTCCACGTGAATCTGGCTGAGGCGAGGACCGCGCTGCAGTCAGCTTCCGCGGCCATAGAAGTCGACTCGGAACAGAAACTCTTAGAGATCCTCGCCGCAACGGGCAATCTGCAACGCTCCTTGGACCACTGGTACGAGCGATACAATCTGCAGGAACGCATTTCAGTCGAGGATGCGACCTGGCCCCTCGATCAAGCACTGCACAGCTTGCATCGGCTAGAGCGGTTGCTCTCAGAGTGGACTCACGGCGTTGAAGGAGACATCCACAATCACACGGAGCTCGCGGCCAAGGCCGCTCGCGCGACCACTGAAGTAAAGCGCCTACGCGCCGCATTCATCACGTTCGCGGACGAACATCCGGATACCAGCGACCGGGGCGCGAATACGATTCGCGGCATCATCGTAGACGCGCGCAGGACCGTTCCCCAAATTTTGAGCTATATCAACCAACTCGTCGATGAGCATGTGCAGGATGCACAGGACGCCATGTATGCCCAGACCGCATCAAAACAACGGGCACTCATGGCCCTGGGCTTAGTCTCGGTCGTATTGGCATTGAGCGGCTCCTACCTGATCAGTCAAGTGCTGGCCCGCCGAATGATGCCCCTTATCGAGGGAGCGCGGCGTTTCTCAATCAACGACTTGGCATATCGCATAGACTCCAGATCTCGAGACGAGTTCGGGACGCTCGCAGATAGTTTCAACGACATGGCCTCAGCTCTGGAACGCAAGGATAGAGAGCTACAAACTCGGGTCATGGAGCTGGATAAGGCCAACGTGAAGATCTCTTCTGTCAACGCACTGTTAGAACACAGGGTTGACGAACGCACGAGAGAGCTCAAGCAGGCGAAAGAAACCGCCGAATCAGCCAGCCGAGCCAAAAGCAATTTCTTAGCCACCATGAGCCATGAGATACGAACACCGATGAACAGTGTGTTGGGAATGGCCGAGCTTCTTTTGCACACGGAGTTGAACGATCGGCAGCTGCGGTTTGCCCAGAGCATTCAGCGTTCGGGTAGCGACCTTCTGGGGATCATTGACGACATCCTCGATTTTTCCAGGATCGAGGCCGGTAAGCTTCGGCTGGAAGCGCATGATTTTGATCTAAGAGTCCTAGTAGAAGAGACGGGCGAGCTCATGGCTGAAGGGGTGCACGCCAAGGGCCTGGAACTGACGACAGCGCTTCCCGTCGATCTGCCCGCCGCTGTTCGCGGCGACGCGATCCGCCTCAGACAAATCCTTGTGAACCTCATAGGAAACGCTACCAAGTTCACTAAAACCGGCGAGATCGTCGTCCGCGTGGGCCAGCCGACGGAAAGCGATGACGGGCTTCATTTCCGATTCGAAATCATGGACACCGGCATAGGAGTCCCGCCGCACATCCAGAAGCGCATCTTGGATTCCTTCTTCCAGGCAGACGACTCTACCACCCGTAAATACGGAGGCGCTGGCCTGGGCCTCGCCATTTGCCGCAAACTGGTCGCATTCATGGGTGGCGAGATGGGTGTGAGCAGTGAGCCGGGAAAAGGATCCACGTTCTGGTTCACGATCCGCTTGGCGCGCCAGCCAGGACCGCCGAAAGGGGCAAGTCAGCCAAGTCAAGCTCTGTCGGGACTGCAATTGCTGATCGTAGACGACAACAAGACCACACAGGAGGTCCTCCAGAAGCAGGTGACCGTTTGGGGGATGCACGTTAGCAGCGCAGAGAATGCGCTGGAGGCGCTGGCAATGCTGAACCATGCCGCGGCACAGAAAACGCCCTATGACTTTGCCTTGTTGGACTGGCAACTACCCGATATGGACGGCATCGAGCTGGCGCGCCGAATCGGCTCAACTCCGGCTATCGCCAAGACACGCCTGATCATTCTAGGCTCAGCGGGTTTCGGAAAAAAGCAAGTGGAGGAGATGAAAACAGGCAACCAAGGCTACCTACCGAAGCCGGTGCGCCAGTCCGAACTGTGCGACGTCCTATCGGCCGCTGTGGACGGCACCCGCGAAGCAGTCGTTAATCGAACACGGATTGCAGGTAGCGGAGCGCCGCTGATTAGGGCCCGTATTTTACTGGTCGAGGACAACGCGGTAAACCAGGAAGTAGCCGTGAATATGCTGGAGCTACTCGGCTGCCGGGTGGATTTAGCAACCAACGGCCGGAAGGCATTGGAGTGCTTCTCGTCAGACTCCCATGACCTGATCCTGATGGATTGCCAAATGCCTCATATGGATGGATTCACGGCCGCCACGGCAATCCGCCAAGTAGAGCGTACCCGCCGTAAAGGGGACCATATCCCCATCGTTGCGCTCACCGCAAACGTTTTGAAAGATGCCAAAGACCGATGCCGTACCGCCGGTATGGATGATTACCTGAGTAAGCCGTTTAGCAAGGAACAGCTACAATCGGTGCTGGAACGCTGGATAACACAGCCATCTCCTGACGGTGCGGCAGAAATGCGTGGCGTTATGGAACGCGACGGCTCACCCGAAGAGCCGGATGGTCTATTGGACCAAGCGGTCCTGAACAGTATCCGCCAGCTCCAGCGGCCGGGCAAACCGGACATCCTTCAGAAAGTAATCGGCCTCTACTTGGAAAACGCGCCCACGCTATTCGAACAACTGCGTACGGGTCTCGATAGCAACAACGCCGGTGCCGTCCAAGCGGCGGCTCACAGTCTGAAATCCAGCAGCGCGAACCTGGGGGCCAAGGAGCTGACAGGGACCTGTCTCAAGCTCGAAACGATGGCGCGCAACCAACAGCTCGGGGGGGCACGCGGGGCTCTTTTGCGGGCGGAAAGGGCGTTTGAACAAATCCGAGCCGAGCTCGCATCCTACATCCCAACGGAGAGTTTCGAGTTGGCCAAAATAGAGACAAAGGATCTTGCTGACGTTTAGGGTTCCATGACTCGGACTGTGCCGGTTGTACCGGAGTAGGCGTTCCTTTGACCTTCTCTCGTTTGGGGCAAAGAAAAGAGGAACGGAAGAAAAGGGCAGGGGGCTGAGCGCTTACGGTCGGCCTTGAGGTGCCGCCGGACTTCACAGTTTCTTCCATTTCTCTCCCCGGTAATTCCAGATTCGGCGCGTACCTTGTTGGTCACCGGAGGCCAGTGGGTCTCCGGAGCTCATATCGGGAGACCAACATGAACGAGATCGACACCGGCCGCCTCAGCGGCCTCAGCGTCAATGACAGCGGCTTCGCCTTCGATTCCCATTCCGGCGAGAGCTTTACCGTGAGTCCCACGGGAAGGGAGGTGATCCGCAGTCTGGTTGCGGGCTGCGACCCGGAGCGGATCGCCGGGGATCTGGCGGCTCGATTTCCGGTGGACGCGGCCACCGTTCGCCGGGACCTGAGGGACTTTCTGGAGCAGTTACGGGTGCTGCGTTTGGTGGAGGGCTTGCGATGAGCGTGCTGGAGCAGGAACGCCAGCTGGTGGTCGGCGTCACCGGCATCAACGCCTCGGACAATCCGGCGCCGGGGGTCGGTGTCGCCAAGAGCCTCAAGCAGGCCGGCGGGGCGGGGATCAAGGTGCTCGGCCTGGCCTACGACGCCATGGAGCCCGGAATCTATCTGGATCGCTTCATCGACCATGCCTTCATGGTCCCTTACCCGGCCGCGGGACACACCGCGCTCGTCGAACGCCTGTGCTACATCAAGCAGCAGGTCGGGTTGGATGTGCTGATCCCGAATCTGGACAGCGAGATCCCGGTCTACATCCAGGCGCAGGAGGAGTTGTCTCGCCACGGCATCCACTGTTTCCTTCCGGATCGCGAGCAACTGGATCTGCGCGACAAGGGCCGGCTTGCGGGGTTTGCCGAATCAGCCGGCTTACGGGCGCCGCGGCAGCACCTGGCACTCGATGCGATCGATCTGGACCAGGCCGCTTTAGATTTCGGCTTTCCTCTGATGGTGAAGGGCAGCCTCCATGGCGCCCACCGTTGCGCGGACCTCGGCGAGGCGCGGGCTGCGTTCCGCCAGGTGGTGGCCCAGTGGGGTTACCCGGTGATCGTCCAGGAACGGGTGGAGGGAGAGGAGATGAACGTCATCGGCGTCGGCGACGGCCGGGGTGAGGCCCCGGGCATGATCGCGGTACGCAAGATGACCACCACCAGCCTCGGCAAGATCTGGACCGGCGTCACCGTTGACCATCCGGGACTGATGGAGGCCGCCAGGCGCTTTCTCCGATTCACCCGCTGGAGGGGGCCGTTCGAGCTGGAGTGCATCCTCGACGGCCCGCGTGTGAACCTCATCGAGATCAACCCGCGCTTCCCGGCTTGGGTCTACTTCGCCACCGGCGTGGGCTCCAATTTGCCCCTGGACCTGGTGCGACGGGCACTGGGCGACGACACCCCCCAACCGGACTTTACCGATGGCTATCCCAGCGGACGCCTGTATGTGCGCTACACCGACGAGCGCGTCTGCGACATGAGCACCTTCCAGAACATGGTCACCCGTGGAGAATCCCTGTGAGCAACGATATCAATGCAGACATGCTGTACGAGGCGCCCACCATCATGCGCCTGCAAGGCGGTCAAACCAACAAGTACGGTTCGGCACCGGGCTGGGCACGAAACCCGCGAACGCATATCGACGGCGTCGCCGTACAAGAGCTCGTGGATCGGTTCGGCTCGCCGCTGTTCGTGTTCTCGGAGTCGGCGATGCGCGAGCGCATCCGTGATCTGCAGCAGGCCTTCGGTACCCGTTATCCCAAGGTCGGCTTTTCCTGGTCCTACAAGACCAACTACCTGGACGCGGTTTGCGCCGTCTTCCACCAGGAGGGCTGTCTTGCCGAGGTGGTGTCCGAGATGGAGTACGAGAAGGCACGGCGGCTCGGTGTGCCCGGGGACCGGATCATCTTCAACGGCCCCCACAAGTCCCGTCGGATCCTTGAACAGGCCGTCAGCGAGGGCGCGCGGATCCATGTGGATCACTACGACGAGATCGACGACCTGGAGCAGCTGGCCAGGGACCTGGACATCGTCATCCCGGTCGCCATGCGTCTGAACCTGGACGCGGGCATTCAGCCCCAGTGGAATCGCTTCGGCTTCAACCTGGAGTCCGGGCAGGCGATGGAGGCGGCGCGGCGCATCCGCGGTTGCGGCAGGCTGCGCATCGTTGGTTTGCACTGTCATATCGGGACCTTCATTCTCGAGCCCGCCGCCTACCGGATCCTGGCCGAGAAGCTGGTACGATTCGGCTACCGCCTCGAGGATGAGCTGGGTTTCATGATGGACTATCTCGACCTGGGTGGTGGCCTTCCGTCCAACAGCCGCCTCAAGGGGACCTTTCTGTCGCCGGAGGCCAGCGTGCCCTCCCTGGACCGCTACGCGGAGGAGATGGCCGCGGGTCTGCGCAATAGCTTGCGGCCCGGCCACTACCCGCAGGTCTTCCTGGAGAGCGGGCGCGCCCTGGTGGACGAGGCCGGCAGCCTGATTACCACCAATCTGGCCTCCAAGCGCCTGCCCGATGGCCGCCGCAGCTATGTGCTGGATGCGGGGGTGAATCTGCTCTACACCTCGACCTGGTATCGCTACAAGGTCGAGGTCGATCGCGAGGTGCGCGGCGCGGCGGAGCCTTCCATGCTCAACGGTCCGCTGTGTATGAATATCGACGTGGTGGACGAGGGTTGCATGTTGCCGCCCCTTCCGAGAGGGTCGCGTCTGGTGCTGTCCCCGGTCGGCGCCTATAACGTGACCCAGTCCATGCAGTTCATCGAGTACAGACCGGCGATCGTGCTGATCACGACCGAGGGCCGAACCGAGATCATCCGCGAGCGCGAGGACCTGAGCGACCTGGTCGGCCGGGAGCGCCTGCCGGCCCATCTACAAGGGGATCGCGAGCGGGCGTCGGTTGTACCCATCCGGAGTGCCCAAGCGAGCGACGTGGGCGAGGCCAGGGGAGGGGCGTGACATGCTGATGCGGATTCCCCATCTGTCGGCGGCCGGCCAGCGTCGGGCGCTCTGGCTGCCGATGCGCTTCCGGAGCCGTCTTCGGGGCCTGCTCAACGGCTGTGCGGAGATCCTGTTCCTGTCGGGTCCCGCCGCCGGCCTGATACTGGTGACCATCAGCCTCCTGAACCCCCGTGTTGGACTGGGGGGGCTGGTATCCGTGGCGGCGGCCTTGCTGTTCGCCCGCCTGGGGGGCATCCAGGGCCGGTTCCGGGAATCGGGTGCCTACGTCTACAATCCGATGCTGACGGGGCTTTGCGTTGGCTTCCTGCTCGGAATCCAGCCGCTGGGTCTGTTCGTTGCCGCGGCGGCCGGGGTGCTGGCGTTCGCCCTCAGCGTTACGCTGAACGGGATCTTTGCAGACTATTTGAGGCTGCCCGCGCTGAGCCTGCCCTTCGTGATCGTCAGCGCGCTCTTGTGGCTCGGCTTCCCTGGACGTGGGCCCGGGCCTGTTGCCGTCGACACCGGCGCGGGCCTGGTGCAGGCCGCCGCGGCCTGGCAGTGGCTCCCGCCCTGGATTGACGGCATGCTGACCTCGCTCGGTGCCATCCTGTTCACCCCGCATCCGGCGGCGGGCCTGGCCATCGCCGTGCTCATCCTGCGCCATTCGCGCATCCTGTTCGCCCTGGCGGTGGGCGGGTACCTGATCGGCACGTCCGTTGGCCAAGTCCTCACGGGAGGCGAGGCAGACGTTTTCACCGACCTCAACCATTTCAACCACATGCTGATCGCTATGGCCCTGGGTGGCGTTTTCCTGGTGCCTTCGCTCCGCAGCTATGCCGTCGCCGCTGTCGCCGTGGTGGTGTCCGGACTGCTGCTTACCGCGGCGCAGCCGATCTCGGAGCATACCGGCGTTCCGGTCTTTACGCTGCCGTTCAACCTCATCACCCTGACCTTTCTCTATGTCCTTGGAAGGACCTCCTCACCGCTGATGGCCCGGGTATTGAAAAGTACACCGGAAGAGACGCTGGACGATCATCTCAGCCGGCGCAAGCGCTTCGGCGACCCGCGGCCCGAGCTGCGGCTTCCGTTCTCCGGGGCCTGGACCCTGTGGCAGGGCTTCGACGGACCCTGGACCCATACCGGTCCCTGGCGGTATGCCTGTGACTTCATCATCACCAGGCATGCGGAGGGCTTCGACGCGGCCGGCGAGGGCTCGGTCGGCTACAGGGATTACGGCCTACGTCTGGAGGATTATCACGCGTGGCGCAAGCCCGTTCTGGCTCCCTGCGGTGGTCGCGTCGTGCTGGTGCTTTCCGAGCTGCCGGACAACCCGCCAGGTCATGTGGACAAGCTGAACCGTTGGGGCAATCTGGTCGTCATCGAATCAGCATACGGGTGGTTCGCCGAGCTTTCACATTTCGCCAAGGATTCCATCGTCGTGCGTGAGGGGGATCAGGTGGAACCCGGTCAGCTATTGGGACTGTGCGGCAACTCGGGCTATTCCGCCCAGCCCCACGTCCATCTTCAGGTCCAGGCAAGCGCCCGGATCGGTGCCGCCACGCTGCCGTTCCGATTCGTGAGCTTTCGGGAGTCGAACCGCTTTAGCGCCCGCGGTCTGCCCCGCGTGGGCGATCAGGTGCAGCCACTTGTGGCCGATCGCAGCCTGCAGTACCGCGCGGCGTTGCCATTGGGTGAGACTCTTCGCTACCGGGTCGGCGAAGGAGGGGTTTCGGAAGGCACCATGGAGCTTGTCGTGCGCATGGACGAGCTGGGACAGTATTTCCTGGACTCTGGTAAGGGGCAGCTGTACTTCGCGCTGGACCCGAGCGGATTCTACTTCTACCGGATGGATGGAAATGACCCCTGGTTGGCGGTCCTGTTTCAGGCGCTCCCCCATCTGCCGCTCGGGTATGAGCGCGGCATGACTTGGAGCGATTCTGTGCCCCTGGCCGTCCTGGAGCGCGGATGGCGACGCCGGTTGATCGAGCTTTTCAGGTCCTTCTGGCACGGGGCGGGGCGGAACCGTTTCCGGGGTTGCTGGGTTGCTGATGGTGTTGTGGAGGGACAGCTTTCGCGAGCCTACGCAACCAGGGCACGGAAAACACGGGTCGTACTTTCACAGCGGATGGGGTTCTCCGAGGTGCGTGTCGGGGACCGGTTCATGTTCCTGGAAGGGGAAAAAGAACGGTGAAACACAAACACTAACGTCCGCGGTAATCCGGACTACGGCAAGAACCGTTTCGTCGCCGGTCCCCGGGGCACCGTCATCGACAAGGCCACTGGGCTCACGTGGATGCAAGTCGACAGTGGTGCACTCAAACCTCCCAACGGGCGAATGAAATTCAGCCCCGCACCCCATAACGGTGTGGGGCTGATGTACCATTATTTCTCTTTAACCCCTTCAAGAAATAGCTCCATATCGACGGTGTGCAGGGGCTTGAAGGTTTCCACACCGAACTCCCGCATATCTAAGGTCACGAACCCCTTAAACCCGGCACGATAGCCACCCCAGGGATCGTTGCCCTGATTGATCAGCGTGGCATCAATGGCAACGGGTTTGCTGACACCGCGGAGATTCAGGTCGCCGTGCAGAACAAATGTGTTGCCGCCTTTCGGTTCAATACGAGTGCTCTCGAAAGTCGCTGTTGGATACTTGTCTGTATCCAGAAATTTCTTGCTCCGCATGTGCTTGTCACGCTCGGCGTGGTTGCTGTCGATGCTGGCCACATCAATGCTGATGCTGACTTTGGATGCCGCCGGATTATCCGGGTCGAAACTGAAGGAGCCGTTAAACTTCTTGAACGACGCAGACAGCACGCTGTAACCCAAGTGCATGAATTTGGCGTTGATAAAGGCATGCGCGTCCTTGGTATCCACAACGTATTCGGCGGCAAAGCCCGTGCCGGCAGTTGCCGACAGGGCCAGACCAATCAGCAGCCCGCGCAGCCAGTTCTGTTTTGATGGGTTTTTCATGTGATTTCCTCTTGGTGGGGTGTAGATCTCAACGACCGAACATGCGCAACAAAGTTCGATCACGGTCGAGAAAATGATGTTTTAAGGCGGCAAGGCCATGCAGCGAGGCCATCGCCAACAACGCCATAGCAAGAACGAAGTGAATGTCACCGGCCAGATCTTCCTGATTCGGGATACTTGTCAACGTGGCGGGAACAACAAACCAGCCAAAGACATCAACGCTGCGGCCATCTGCCGTCGAGATCAGGTAGCCAGCGACAATCGCGGCCCACATCAACAGCATCAAAGCCCAATGGGCAAAGCGAGCCGATTTGCGTTCCCATGCCTGATGGGAATCGAGCGCCACAGGTGGTGGTGACCAATACCGCCAAACCACCCGAAACAGCAGAAGCAGGGCCAAGAGCACCCCGACCGAGCGGTGAATATCCGGGCCGGTTTTGTACCACTCACTGTAGTAATCCAGATCCACCATCCACAACCCAAGCACCGATAGCCCGACCACTACAACGACGGTCAGCCAATGTATGGCGATACTGATCAAGCCGTAGTGACTGGCCTGGTTTCTGATCATTCGATATCCCGATGGTTTCTTCGGAGTTTGCGCCGAAAAACACGGCACGATGGGGCTTCGTATAATTTCATATGTACACGCTCTGTTAAGGTTAGATGCGACGCGATCTCATTGACCGCATCGTGGGAGGCCGCTGAACATGCGCTCAACGCCGGTTGTGAACTATGCCAGCCCTCTAAGGAGGTGTGCAACGAAAGCTTACCCCTTTCTTAACGATTAGATGGGCGTTGTGAGATCCCGTGCCGTGCTTTTATCTGTTATCTTTCAGGGTCGCACGGCACCCCGAGCAAACAACAAACGAGAACACGGAACGAATCAGGAAGATGGCCAAAAAAGCAGCAGCCTGATCTTCCTTAAATTCGTCAGCGACAAGTTCGAGGAACGCCGCCGGGAGATGATCGAAGAGGGGCAGGGCGACTACGTGCACATGGTGGAGTTCTACACCATGAAGAACGTGTTCTACCTGCCCGAAGAGGCGCGTTGGTCCAGCATCCAAAAGCTGGCCAAGCAGGACGACATCGCGGTGCGCATCGACACCGCCCTGCACACCGTGGAAAAGACCAACAAGTCACTGCGCGGCGCGCTGCCCGACAACTACTTCTCCCGCCTGGGGCTGGATGCCACCAAGCTCGCCTCACTGATCGACTCCATCAGCAACATCGACACCGTCGCCGACAAGGAGGAAGACACCGTCGGTCGCGTCTACGAATACTTCCTCGGCAAATTCGCCGCCACCGAAGGCAAGGGCGGCGGCGAGTTCTACACGCCCAAGTGCGTGGTCAACCTGATTGCCGAGATGATCGAGCCCTATAAGGGCAAGATCTACGACCCCTGCTGCGGCTCCGGCGGCATGTTCGTGCAATCGGTCAAGTTTGTCGAAAGCCACGAAGGCAACAGCAAAGACATCTCCATCTACGGCCAGGAACAGACCGGCACCACCTACAAGCTGGCCAAGATGAACCTTGCTATCCGCGGCATCGCGGGCAACTTGGGCGATGTGCCTGCCGACACTTTCTTCAAGGACCAACACTCGGACCTCAAGGCCGACTTCATCATGGCCAACCCGCCCTTCAACCTGAAGGAATGGCGGGCCGACGACGAGCTCACCGACGACCCGCGCTGGGCCGGATACGAAGTACCACCCACCGGCAACGCCAACTACGGCTGGATTCTGCATATGATCGCCAAGCTGTCGACAAACGGCGTAGCGGGCTTTGTGCTGGCCAACGGCTCCATGTCCACCAGCACCAAGGGCGAAGGCAAAATCCGCAAAAAGATCATCGACAACGATTTGGTCGACTGCATGATCGCGCTTCCGGGGCAACTGTTCTACACCACCCAGATTCCGGTCTGCCTGTGGTTTCTCACCAAGAATAAGAAGGCCCAGACTGTCGAAGACCACAGCGACAGCAACCACCGAGACCGCCAGGGCGAAACCCTGTTCATCGACGCCCGAAATATGGGCAGCATGGTGGACCGTACCCATAAGGAACTGACGATTGACGACATCGCCGAGATTGCCCGCACCTACCATGCCTGGCGTGGTGAGGTGAAAGATGGGGGTTATGAAGACAAGCCCGGCTATTGTAAGGCAACCACACTGGATGATATCAAGGCTAACGACTATGTGTTGATGCCGGGGCGGTACGTTGGAGCTGCTGAGATCGAGGACGATGGTGTGCCGTTTGAGGAGAAGATGGCGGAGCTGACCCAAACCTTGTACCAGCAGATGGAGAAATCGGAAAAGTTGGATGCGGTGATTCGGGAGAATTTGGCGGGTTGGGTTATGGCAACTAACGAAGCACAGGAGGCACTGCAATGCAAAGTATGACGACTGAAACCACAGTGACAGAAGATCACCTATTTCGCCTGCCCGGTGAGTGATCACAGTTCACCGTGACGGTTCCGGTTCAGGTAGCCCAAGATACAACGCTGGTTGTTGATTCTATTGCTGAGCAACA
>RCNG010000930.1_pt1 | contig 14272 bp, 13 predicted proteins | sample 2041371 | NCBI WGS metagenome assembly RCNG01 (sample SAMN09708227, study PRJNA481090) | Marine sediment metagenome, whole genome shotgun sequencing project. | biome: marine sediment; feature: ocean; material: sediment; isolation source: Sewage treatment plant 1 marine sediment (STP1) ... | reverse complement strand
GCGACCGTCGGCATCCTGCTGGTTCGAGCGCCTTGGGCCCGGTGGCTTGCCCTTTCCACGGCCGTTGCGACCCTTGTCCTCGGTTCGCTCGGTGGGTCGTTCGACGCCGTGGCGATCGCGGCGACGGTCCTTTCGTTTCTGGCGGTGGGCGGTCTCGCCGGACCGTGGCTTCGCATCTGGCTCCGCCAACGGCCGGGAGCAGGAACCGGACCGGTCGCCGTCGCCCTCCCGCTCGCGGCGCTCTGTGCTCTTCCGGTTGCGGGGATCGCGGCTGCCGATGCTGTGTCCGTGGTACTGCTCGCACTGGCGTTCACCGGTCCGCTCCTCGCGTGGGCCTACGCCCGAGCGCTCCGGTGGGGGCTCTGGGGGCTGCGCCTGGTTGCACCACTGCTCGCTCTCGGCGCCGCCGTCAGCACCGGTGGATGGGGAGCGCTGTGGCTCACCGCATACGCTGTCACCGTTGCGAGCCTCGCGTGGCAACCGGCGGCTCGAGACGCTCAATCTCCTGTCCGGGCTCCGCTTCCACCGCCGCGGGTCGCACCTCGACCAGGAAGTGGTGAGTCATGATTGGCTGGGTCACCATCATCGGAGCGATGATTGCCGGCGCGCTGCCCGGCCTCTTGCTCGCCGGTCCGGTCGGTGGGTTGATCGGCGCCATTGCCGGTGCCGTCATGGGTATCGGCGCCGATCGAGCGTCGATGCGGCCGATCGTCGCGATCTTCGTAATCGCCGGCGCGATCACCGGAGCTTTCGTGGGTGCGGCCATTGCCCGCGTCCTCTGTCTCCCGGCCACGTGCCTCTGGCTCGAGATCGTGGCAGGGCTTCTCACGGGGGCCGGCGCCCTCATCGGCGTCGGCATGATCGCTGCGCTGACTGCCCGGTCATTCGACGAGTATCGCGAAACCACCGCAGCCAACCGCCCACCCCCCACGACCGGCTGTAGCCGTGACGAGGATTGTGTCGAGTAGGAGCTGGTACGAAAGCGCGCGATCGAGGCTGGTTCGCGTCGGGATCTCTCCGACCCCCTCCGCCTCGCTGCGCTCGGCACCTCCCCCTGAGGGGAGGACAGGAATCCAGCACACGAGAGACCCGAACCCTCGCCCACGACTGGCGACTGGCGACCTACGGCTGTCCGAAGATCAGCACCACGTTGTGGCCGCCGAAGCCGAAGGAATTGCTCATCACGTACTCCACATCGACTTCGCGCGCTTCGTTCGCAACGTAGTCGAGGTCGCATTCGGGATCCGGATTCGTCAGGTTGATCGTCGGCGGAACGATGCCTTCTCGCAGCGCCATGACGCTGGCAACGGCCTCGAATGCTCCGGCACCACCAAGGAGGTGTCCGCTCATCGACTTGGTCGACGAGATCGGGATTCGATAGGCGTGGTCACCGAAGACGGCCTTGATGGCCATCGTCTCGGTGACATCGTTGGCGGCGGTCGACGTGCCGTGAGCGTTGACGTATGAGATCTGCTCCGGGTTGAGCCCGGCGTCGTCCAACGCGGCTTGCATCGCGCGGATCGCGCCTCCCCCGCCGGGGCGAGGCAACGTGATGTGGTATCCATCCGACGACATGCCGTAGCCAAGGAACTCGGCATGGATGGCGGCACCGCGGGCGAGCGCGTGCTCCCGCTCTTCAAGCACGAGTGCGGCTCCGCCTTCCGCCATGACGAAACCGTCTCGACCGGAATCGAACGGTCGGCTGGCGGCCTGCGGGGCGTCGTTTCGCGTGCTCAACGCCCGCGCCTGGGCGAATCCGCCTACGGCGAACCGTGTGATGGACGCGTCGGAACCGCCGGCGAGCATCAGATCGGCCGAACCGCGCTGGATGATCGCTGCAGCGTCCCCGATTGCGTTCGCAGAGGCGGCGCAGGCGGTGACGACCGTCGTATTCGGCCCGTAGAGGCGGAAGTCGATGGATGCCTGGCCCCCGGCCATGTTGGCGATGACCTTGGGGATTCCGAAGGGGCTCAACCGGTGCGGTCCCACCTCGAGGAGCGTGGTCAGCTCCTCTTCGAATGTCACCACTCCCCCAATGCCGGTACCGACGACGACGCCCGAGCGATATGCCTCGGGATCGTCCTCCTCGTAGTCGATGCCGGCGTCAGCGAGGGCGGCCTGACCGGCGACCCAGAAGAACTGGGCATACGGGTCCATGCGGCGGGCCTGGCGGCGCGGCATATAGGCCTCGATATCGAATCCAGACACCTCGCCGGCGATGCGAGAAGGAAGGTCCGAGGCATCGATCTTCGTGATCGGGCCCACACCGGACGTACCACTCAGCAGCCCGCGCCAGGTGGACTCGACATCGACGCCGACAGGGTTGATCGTGCCAAGCCCGGTGACGACGACGCGACGGTCGTTCATGAATCCCCCCTCAGCCGTTGAGTTTGATCTCCACGAGATCGACGGCTTCCCCGACCGTCGTGATCTGCTCCGCTTCCTCATCCGGGATCTTCACCCCGAAGTTGTCCTCGAGGGCCATCAGAAGCTCGACGACGCCGAGCGAATCGACATCCAGGTCCTCTTCGAACTTCGCATCGTCGTTGATAGCGTCGCGTTCGATGCCCAGCTCGTCAACGAGCAGGTCCGTCAGTTTCGCTTCGATCTCTTTTCGATCCATGTGGTTGAGCCTCCTTGTGGCCTTCCTATAGCGCCAGACCGCCGTCGATGACGAGCGTCTGTCCGGTTACGTACGCCGCGTCGTCTGAGGCAAGATAGCCCACCGCCGCAGCGATCTCCTCGGGTCTTCCGAGCCGGCCGAGAGCGACGCGCTGTGTCACTTCCTCGGCGATCTCCGATCCGAGCTGATCAGTCATGTCGGTCTCGATGAATCCGGGCGCCACCACGTTGACCGTGATGTTGCGCGATCCCACCTCGCGAGCCACCGACTTCGAGAAGCCGATGATCGCTGCTTTCGATGCGGCGTAGTTTGCTTGACCGGGATTCCCAGAGATCCCGGAAATCGAACTCACCGAGATGATCCGGCCCCACTTGAGGCGCAGCATGCCCCGCATTGCCGCCTTCGAGCACAGGAAGACAGATCGAAGGTTGGTCTCGATCACGTCGTCCCATGCGTCGATTCCCATGCGAAGGAGAAGATCGTCGCGGGTGATTCCTGCGTTGTTCACGAGAATCCCGACGCGTCCGAGTCGTTCCTCAACCTCGCCGAACATGGAGGCCACCGCATCGGCGTCACCGACATCGGCTTGCACGGCGTGGGCCGTTCCGCCGCCGGCGACGATCGTTTCGACGACGTCGTTGGCGGCGTCGACGCTCGCGGCGTAGTTGACCACTACCGCGTGGCCATCGGATGCGAGTCGCAGAGCGACAGCACGGCCGATGCCGCGTGAAGCCCCGGTGACGAGTGCTACGTGGCTCATGTGATGCGCGCGTTCTGTCGGTCGACCATGATCTGGAGCCCGGTGCGGTCGCTCGGCGGCAGCGCAGCATCGCTCGATGCCTTTGGCTCGACTCGTTCGCCCCATTGAATGGCAGCGGCTCCCCACGTGAGCCCTGCACCAAAAGCGACCAGCACAAGCTTCGATCCCGACTGAACGCGACCCTGATCGAGCGCCTCAGACAGGGCGATCGGAATCGAGGCGGCCGAGGTGTTGCCGTAGTCCGCGATGTTGACGCACACCTGGCGCTCTTCGAGTTCAAGCCGCTTCGCGGTGGCGTCAATGATCCGCAGATTGGCCTGGTGCGGAATCAACAGGTCGACATCGCCGACCGTCCAACCCGCTTCGTCAAGGGCCCGTTCGGCAGCAGCCGCCATGCCGACGACCGCATTCCGGAATACTTCGCGGCCGTCCATTACCACCCGCACGGGCGTTGGAACATCCATCCAGGAGGACCCAGCACCTTCCACAGTCAGCGCTCCCGCGAGGTTTCCGTTGGAACCCACGTTGATCGATTCGATGCCATCCGGGCCCTCGGCTGCTTCGAGGATCACGGCTCCTGCTCCGTCCCCGAACAGCACCGCCGTGTCGCGCCGTTCGAGGTCGAGGTAGGCCGTGAGGCGCTCAGACCCGATCAGAAGAATGCGGCGGGCCGAGCCGGTGGCGATCAGACCGTTCGCCAGGTTGAGGCCGTAGATGAAGCCGCTGCATCCGGCGTTCGTATCGGTGGCTGCGGCGTTGACGGCGCCAAGCTTCGCCTGCACGTGGCACGCCATGGCTGGAATGAACCGGTCGGGCGTGCAGGTTGCGACGAGGATGTAGTCGAGGTCGGTTGCTTCCATGCCAGCTGCGGCAAGAGCGTGGCGTGCGGCGACGGTGGCCATATCCGAGTTCTCGACATGCGACACCATGCGCTGCCGGATCCCAGAGCGGGTCGCGATCCACTCGTCGGAGGTGTCGATGACGGTCGCGAGGTCATCGTTGGTAACCACCCCCTCGGGGATGCATCGACCCCATCCGGTGATCGTCGTTCGTACCATGGTGTGTCCTTCGTCTGCGTGGCCGGTCATTGTATGGACGGGTCGCTCGCGACGGCGGAGATGTCTCCGAGTTCCGATACGACGTGCACGATCGCTTCTGGGAGGGTGCGCTTGACGAGACCCGCGGTCACATCGCCGGGGCCGACGTGGATGAACGTGGAGATTCCGTCATCGAACATCTGCTGGAGGGTCTCGGCGAACCGCACCGGCTGGACCAATTGCTCGGCGAGTTGTCTCGCTGGGTCATCGACCGGCCGAGCCGTGGTGTTGGCGTAGACGGGGAACAACGCAGGCGAGAACGTGGTGGCATCGAGTGCCGAGCCGAGTCGGTTGGCGGCCGGCGCCATGAACGGAGAGTGGAACGCCCCGGCGACGGCGAGCGGAATGGCCCTGCGAATGCCGAGATCTCGGGCGTTGTTGCAGAGCCACGAGATGTCTGCCTCTCCGCCTGCGAGCACGATCTGCGCCGGGGCGTTGATGTTCGCCACCCAGAGCATTCCGCCGTCGCCTCTGCGATCTGCCGCCACGGCTTCCGCGTGCTCGAGATCCGCCCCAATCAGCGCCGCCATTCCGGACGGTTCGCCGGTGGCGGCGGCATCGGCCATCGCGCGTCCCCGCTCGGTGACCAGTCGAAGTCCGTCGTCATAGGAAAGGACCGATGCGGCGGCGAGAGCGGTGTACTCGCCCAGCGAGTGGCCCGCGGCTGCGGACGGCGGGACCGGCAGAGCCGACGCCAGCGCGACCCATAGCGCATATGACACCGCGTAGAGCGCCGGCTGCGCATGCTCGGTGCGAGTGAGCTCCTCGATGGGACCCTCGACAACGAGCGATCGCAGCGGCCACCCGACGATTCGATCGGCGGGCTCTCCCAGGAGATCGGGGTACGCGTCAAAGACGTCGGCGCCCATGCCGACGCGCTGGCTCCCCTGGCCGGGAAAGAGAATGGCATACCGTGACATCGTGACCTACTCCGGTGTGAATCGATATATCGACCCCGCAGCTGTCATTGGGGTTTCAACAGAACGTTCAACGCTGCGTGCCGCTGCGTGCCGCAAGCGGCACGTTGCAGTTTCCGTAGGAAACTGCTGCTATGTGAAACGGGCCAACCACCGCAAGTGCCGATAGACCGACGCTAGCCTCATCGCGCCGCACGAGGAGTACCCAATCATGATCGACCGACGGACGAAACTCAGCGCGTCCATTCCGACCGGACCGAAGGCGTCGCTTTCCATTCCGAGCGCGTTCAACCGGCTCTACGACCTTGCGTACAACATGTGGTGGTCATGGGACCCGGTTGGACGCGACCTCTGGGGAAGGATCGACCCGCCGGTGTGGGCGACCACCCGCAACCCGATCGCAATGCTCCAGTATGTCGAGCCTTCGACTTGGGAAGCGCTCTCATTCAGCGGCAGCTACACCGAACTGTATGTGGAGGCCGTCGAACGGTTCGACCACTACCTCGACAACGACGAGACCTGGTTCGACACGAACCACCGACTCGCGCTCGACGGCCCCGTCGCCTACCTGTGCGCCGAATTCGGGATCAACGAGAAGCTCCCGTTCTACTCCGGTGGCCTCGGCGTATTGGCAGGAGATCACGTGAAGTCGGCGTCCGACCTCGGTATCCCGATGGTCGGCGTCGGTCTCTTCTACCGGCGCGGGTTCTTCCGCCAGGCCGTCGACCCTGATGGTTGGCAGCAGCACACCTATCAGCCCGTCGAGTTGCGGCGGCGCCCCATCCTCGAAGTCCTCGATCCGCATAGCGGCCATCCGCTCCGCGTCTCCGTGCGCTTGAACGGTCGCGAAGTCGCGATCGGTGCGTGGCGGGTCAACGTCGGCCGGGTACCGCTGATTCTCCTCGACACCGATCTGCCGGAGAACGACCCAGCCGACCGATCGATTACCCACATTCTCTATGTTCGGGGACGAGAAGCGCGGTTCGCCCAGGAGGCTGTGTTGGGAATCGGCGGGGCTCGGGTGCTGCGGGCGCTCGGCATCGACCCTGCCGTGTGGCATGTCAACGAAGGCCACGCGGCGTTGAGTCTCTTCGAACGCCTGTCGTGGGAACTCGAAACAGGCGTCGAGATGGACACGGCGCGGCGCAACGTAGCCGACCGCACGCTCTTCACCCTCCACACTCCGATTCCCGCTGGAAATGAGACGTTTGACCAGTCGCTGGCCTCGGCCGCTCTCATTGACACAATCAGCGGAGTCGACGCCAACGTTCAGCGCGAGCTCGCGCGCAGCGGCTCGGACGACGCGACGTTCGACATGGGTGCGCTCGCCATTCGTCTGTCCGATCGCACCAACGGCGTCTCGGTCCGTCACGCCGATTTAGTCACGCAGGACTGGGGAGAACTGATCGGTGGTCCCGCGCTCGCGGTCACCAACGGCATCCACCCCCAAACCTGGCTCGGACACGGTATGCGCCGACTGCTCAACGACGCCGTTGGCCTCGACTGGCCGGAGCGCATTGCGGACCCGGACACGTGGGAAGCGATACGCGACATCGACGACGCCCGCGTCTGGCGAGCCCACAGCGGACAACGAGAGCTCATGACCCGGCGCCTGCGGACGCGACTGCGCGAGGAGTACGCCCGCCATGGCCAAGGAACGCAGCGTCTTCGTTGGCTCGACGATCAGCTCCCCGCGGACCGATTGACGATTGCATTCGCCAGACGGTTCACGAGCTACAAGAGAGCCGGAATCCTCTTCACCGACCCAGGTCGACTCGAGAGCATCCTCAAGAACCCCGACCGACCGGCCCAGATCGTGTTCGCCGGAAAGGCCCATCCGGCCGATCGCGAAGGCCAAGCGCTCATCAAGCGGGTGTTCGAACTCTCCCAAAGTGCGGCCTTCGAAGGCCACCTGTTCTTCATCGAGGACTACAACCTGCGGCTCGGTCGCACACTGGTCACCGGTGCCGATGTGTGGCTCAACACGCCGATCCCGCCACGTGAAGCGAGCGGTACTTCCGGGATGAAGGCTGCAGCCAATGGCGCTCTGAATCTCAGCGTTCTCGACGGCTGGTGGGTCGAAGGCTTCGACGGCACGAATGGGTGGGGTTTCGGAGAGCACTCGGAGTCGGACGAGGCCGACGCGGAGATCCTCTATCAGTTGCTGGAATCGGAGGTCTTGCCGACCTACTACGACCGCGACGACGAGGGTCTCCCCCGTTCTTGGATCGCGATGATGAAGGCGTCCATGATCACGGCTCTGTCGCAGTTCACGAGCCATCGCATGCTCATCGACTACACCGAAAAGGCCTATCTGCCGCTCGGCGGCCGGAACATCAGCTGAGGTCGAGCGCCTTGCGGATGCCGCGCACTGCCTGGGCAGTGCGCTGGTCGTTCTCCACGAGCGCGAACCGAACGTGGCCGTCTCCGGACGGGCCAAAACCGACTCCGGGGCTCACCGCTACCTGCCCGGCGTCGAGCAGGTGCAGGGCGAACGTGAGTGAGTCCATGTGCCGGTAGGGCTCGGGGATCGGTGCCCAGACGAACATGGTGCTCTTGGGCCGCTCGACGTGCCAGCCGATGCGGTGCAGGCCGTCCACCAGGATGTCGCGCCGGCGCTTGTATATGTCGAGGACCTCGGGGACGTAGTCGTCGCACTCGTTCAACGCGATGATTGAAGCGATCTGGATCGGCTGGAACGTGCCGTAGTCGAGATACGACTTCAGCTTGCCCAACGCTCCGACCATGTCGGGATTGCCGACGACAAATCCCACCCGCCAACCAGCCATCGAATGACTCTTCGACAGGGTATATAACTCGACGCCGACGTCCTTCGCCCCAGGAACCTGGAGCAGGCTGGGCGGTTCATATCCGTCGTACGCGATATCGGCGTACGCGAAGTCGTGAACGAGCATGGTGTCGTTCTCCTTCGCGAACGCAACGAGCCGCTCGAAGAAGTCGATATCGACGGTCGCCGTGGTCGGGTTGTGCGGAAACGACGTCACGATCACACGCGGTCGGGGCCACGAGTTGTGATAGGCCTCGGTGAGTCGCTCGAAGAAGTCGACTCCGGTGGACAGGTGCACGCGCTGCACTTCGGCGCCCGAGAGGACGGCGGCATAGATGTGGATCGGGTAGGACGGCTCCGGGACGAGGGCGACGTCACCTGGCTGGACGAGAGCCCACATCAGATGTGAGAGCCCCTCCTTGGCGCCGATGGTGTTGATCACCTCGGTCTCGGGATCGAGTTCGACGCCGTATCGGCGCAGGTAGCGGTCGGCAACGGCCTTGCGGAGGTTCGGGATGCCTCTTGACGCCGAATACCGGTGATTTTTCGGGTTCTGAGCAGCCTCGACGAGCTTGTCGACGACCGCAGGCGGCGAGGGGATGTCGGGGTTGCCGAAGCCGAGGTCGATGATGTCGATGCCGGCACGACGTGCCTCGAGCGCCTTGCTGGTCACCTCGGCGAAGACGTACGGGGGCAGGTTGTCGATGCGTCGAAAATCCATCCGTGGAGCGTAGGCACGGCCGCGTCGATTGGGATGGACCGAAGGCCGCTCAGCGGCTAGCTCGGCAGCATCCTTCGCAATGGACCAGGGATGATCTCGGTGCCCCACTCGGTTGCCGCGAGCACGAGATCGAGCGAGTCGGCGGAGCCATCCCAGTGCTGTTCTATGACTTCGCGTCCAGCGCCAGCGATCAAGTTATTGAGCGCAACGGCCACGATGACGAGATCGTCCAACTGACCGAAGCCGACAATGAAGTCGGGGATCAGGTCGATTGGCGAAACAACATAGACAAGGGCCGCCGCAGCAAAGCTCTTCCTGCGGACGGAAACCCGAGGATCGCGGATGATGCGGCCGAGCAGCTTCACCACATTCGGAATCAGAAGAATCGCCTCGCGGGCGATCTCTTTGGCCTGACGCTTATCCACCGGGGTTTCATCGAGTCGCGACATAGCTATGAGCGTATCGAAGCGGCGAGGTAAGCCGCACCAACCGCGCCGGCACGAGGCCCCGACCCCGCCACCAGAATCGGCGGTGCGAGGCGGTGGTTACCGCCATGGAGTGCGTCGGCAGCGAATCGTCGTGCAGGGCCGAGGAGCGATTCGCCGACAGACCCCAGGCCGCCTCCGACGACCACAAGGTCGGGATCGAAGATCGCAACCAGGTTCGCAATGCCCCGGCCAAGCTCAGCGCCGACCTCCGCCACGAGACCGCGTGCCACCTCGTCGCCGGCGTCGGCTGCCGCCGTCACATCCTCTCCGCTGATTGGACCGTCGTCGAAGCGATGGGCGAACGATCCCTCGGGATTGAGACTGATTACCTCGCGTGCGAGCCGCACCAGCGCCGGACCTGAAGCGACGGTCTCCCAACATCCGCGCTTCCCGCAATCGCACAAGCGACCGGCGGGGTTGTTCTTGATATGGCCCCACTCTCCTGCGAACGACTCACCGCGATAGACCTCGCCGTCGATCACAATCGCTCCGCCGATGCCGGTCCCGAGCGTGACGAGCAGGAAGTCGTCGTATCCCCGGGCGGCTCCGGCGACGCGTTCGCCGTATGCGGCCACATTGGCGTCGTTGTCGACAACGACCGGGATCTCGAGCTCGCGTTGCAGCAGGTCGCGCAGCGGCAGATCGGTGCTGTCGACGTGCGGACCCCATGCGAACACCCCGTCCGGCCACCGGACGAGTCCGGCGATGCCGACGCCGACGGCTTCGACGTCGTCGGCCCACACGTCACGAATTGCCGACAACGCTGTGTCGAGCGGCGGCTCTCCGGGGGCCGCCGTGTGTCGCTCTTCGACGACCGCTCCGCTCTCAAGCCGGACGGAGAGGGCCTTCGAGCCTCCGATGTCGATACCGATGGTGCTCATGGTCGCGAAGGTTATCAGGAGCCGGGAACCTCGCGCCTGCCGGTGAGCGTCGGAGCGATGATCGAGCTAGGAGGCTCATGTGAAGCGAATCGTCACCGCCACCGCTCTGGCCGCTCTCGCATTGTCCGCGTGCGCCGTGCCGGCCAGAACGGCTATGCCAACGACCAACCCGAAGTCCATGGCCACATCCACCACCATCGTCACGACTCACCCGTCCGCTTCGCGGGCACTTATGAGATTCGATGCGTGCGACGATCTGCTCGCGTGGACGACCGGCCACGCTCTCGATCGCGTCGGGCCCTACGGCCTTGACGGCTACGGCATATATCCGATCTACAACGAGATGTTCGCGGGGCAGGCCGAAGGCGACGTGAGGTTCGCCGAGGAGACGACCACGACCGCGGCGGCGACGGACACGGCATCGAACAAGTTGGGCGTGATCGGCACCAACCTTCAAGAGGCCGGTATCGACGAACCCGACCTCGTCAAGACCGATGGAGATCGGATTGTCGCTGTGAACGGCAACACGCTGTTCTTGATCACGGTCGATGGTGACAGCCTCGATCTGCGCGGGTCCATCAACCTCGACTTCTGGACCCAGGACCTGTTCCTCGACGGCGACCGGGTGATCGCAATTGCCAACGGCGGGTTTGAGCCGATGCCGTTCCTCGACGAATCAGTCGACTTCGATGGCAGGTTGATGGCGCCACCGACCTCCGTGATGACCGTCGTCGAGATCGACATCTCCGATATGGACGAACCAGAGCTGAGCCGGACGCTGCGAATCGACGGCAGATACGTGTCGTCCCGGATGGTGGACGGTGCCGTGCGTCTCGTCGTCGCATCCGGCCCGACCGGATTCGCATGGGCCCATCCAGAGGGAGGCGGCCTGCGCGCCGAGCGCACCGCCGAGGAACGCAACGAGGAGACCATCACGGCATCGAAGGTCGAGAACTGGCTGCCGTATTTCATCGTCACCGACCATGAGGGACGTGACCGTGTCGCCGCCGAGGGAACCCTGCTGGCGTGCGATCGGACGCACCGCCCGGAGGAGTTCTCGGGCTTCACCACGTTGTCGCTCGTCACCCTAAGCGCAGATGAACTCGACGTCGAAGATGCAACTGGACTGTTTGCCGACGGCGAGATCGTGTACTCGTCTGGGAATGCGACCTACGTCGCAACAAACCGTTGGATCGACCCCGTTGTCTTCGAAGAGGACGGCCAGCCAGAGGGCATGAAGACAATGATCCACAAGTTCGACCTCTCTGAACGCAGCGCCGACTACCGCGCTTCGGGCACGGTCTCCGGCTACATGCTGAGCCAGTGGGCGATGTCCGAGCACGACGGCCATCTCCGCGTCGCCTCGACCGACACCCCTGAGTGGTGGGACGGTCCCGACACCGAGTCGATGGTGACCGTGCTCGATACTCGGGGTGACGATTTGATCGAGGTCGGCAGGGTCGACGGACTCGGCCGGGGCGAACGCATCTACTCGGTGCGCTTCTTCGGAGACACGGGCTACGTCGTCACCTTCCGACAGGTCGATCCGCTCTACGTGATCGACCTCTCTGACCCGTCACGCCCCACTGTGCGCGGCGAATTGAAGATCCCCGGCTACTCGGCCTATCTGCACCCGATCGGATCGGATGCCCTGCTCGGCGTCGGCCAGGACGCCGACCTCGACGGCCGGGTGAGCGGACTGCAAGCCTCGCTCTTCGATGTGTCGGATCCCGACGACCCGGCGCGCATCGACCGGTTCACGATGCCGGGTGGCCACTCCGAGGTGGAGTGGGATCACCACGCCTTCATGCACGACCCATCCTCCGGCCTGACCGTGTTCCCATTCGAACGCTGGAGCGAGGGCGACGGCGACGTCTCACCGACCGGAGCACTCGTGCTGAGCGTCGACGAGCAGGGGATCCGCGAGTTCGGAGAGATCTCGCACGATCAGAAGGGCTCCAATTGGTGGATGCCGATCCGCCGAGCGCTGATGATCGATGGGGCGCTCATCACGGTCTCGGACGCCGGCATCATGGTCTCCGACCCCCGATCCCTCAAGACCCTCGACTGGGTCGACTTCGGAATGCGGTAGAGACCAGCGATCAGCTCCCAGCTGCCAGCGCCGGCCTCCCCCGCACGAAGTGCGGGGGAGGCCGAGCATCCGGCCGCCAGGTCGGAGCGCGGCGGAGGGGGCCGCCTGGGAGAACGGACGGCGCCGATATGGTCGCGCGCGTTTCCCCCTCTGCGCCCGAGCATCAGCTCGGACGAGTCTCCCCCACACCGTGGGAGAGACGAAGAACAGCGGAGAGGCGGATTCGTGCCCGGCGACTGCCAACTCCCGCCTCCGTCTAGCCTCGCATCCATGTCTTCCATACTCCGGGCCGGACCCCGATGATCCGTCACGGCGTCGACTCGATGGCCGGCCAGCTCCGAGACGTTGCCATGCGCCGACCGGGTGCGATCCTCGATGCCGATGCCGATGCCGATGCTTGGCACTACTCGAAGCCGCTCGATCCTGCAGCGCTCGTCGCTCAGTACGAGGCGCTTGTCGATCTGATCACGGCGAGCGGCGCCCGGATCCACTGGCTGCCCGACGATGAAGCCGACGGGCTCGCGGATTCCGTCTTCACGTACGACCCGTCGTTCGTCATTCCGGCAGGAGCCGTGATCCTCCGCCCTGGCAAGCTTGCCAGACGCGCTGAAGCCGCTCTGCATCAAGCCTTCTACCAGGATGCGATACCGATCATCGGCTGCGTCGAAGCGCCCGGCGTCATCGAAGGCGGCGACTGCTGCTGGCTCGACGCTACGACGCTGGCCGTTGGTCGCGGGTTTCGTACCAACCAGAGCGGAATCGATCAGCTGACGGCGATCGTCGCTCCACACGGAATCAAGGTCGAGTCCTACGACCTGGCATACACCAACGGTCCGGAGGCCTGCCTGCACCTGCTCTCGATCATCAATCCGCTCGACATTGACCTAGCGCTGGTCCATCGCGAACTCATGCCGGTGGCACTTCACGATCGAATGATCGCGATGGGGTACGAGTTGCTCGATGCCCCAGGCGACGAGTATGTGTCGAGCGGAGGGCTGAGCCTGAATGTGCTCGCCGTCGCTCCGAGACGCTGCATCGCGATCGACGGCTTCCCAGAGACCGTTGCTCTCATGCAGGCGGCGGGTTGCGACATTGAGGTGTTCCGGGCGGACGAGCTGTGCTTGCCGTGCGAGGGCGGCCCGACGTGTCTCACGCGGCCATTGCGCCGCTCGGTCGGCTGAACTCCGCTTGACCGAAACGCCGGCTACTCGATCTCGATCTTCGTCGGACCCTGTGATTCGTCGTCGTCCGATGAGTTGTCGCTCACGACGGCCGCCAGCTCGTCGACGAATGCGGCCACTCCCCCAACCACCTCGTAGGCCGCCTTGGCGAAGTGGACCCCGGCACGGCGAAGGCCCTTCTGGAGCGGTCGCTCCGCAAGAATCCTGTCCCACAGCATCATTCGACGAGACCAAACGTCACGCGCAGTTCGCCGCCCGCGAGTTTTGCGCGCAGCACCTGGCGTCGCCGCAACGAATCGGGAAGCACGATCGAACGGCGGTATGGGCCGACAGTGACGAACAGTTCGTCCTCGTGGCGCATCACGTCGACGTCGGAATGCTCGGCAAACGGCATCCCGACGACGAGCACGACGTTGTCGTCGTCGTCCTCGACTCGGAAGGGCTGCCCTTCGGACAGCCGAATCGTGGGGTCGGTGTCTCCGAATAATTCTGTGCCAACCAGCCGGAGCCGTTCAACTCCGACCATCTCCTCGTCGAAGAGTCGCAGATGCCGTATGTCGACGTCGGCGAAGCCCTCGTCAACGGACTCGAGATGCTTGGCCTGGATCTCGCGCCACCGTGCAAAGTATGGGTCAGTCACCACATCCGGCAACACCCGGTTGACGACGACGCCGTCGACGGCGTAGCCGAAGAGTCCGAGATAGGTGTAGGTCCGGCGGGCTTC
>RCNG010000928.1_pt1 | contig 14278 bp, 14 predicted proteins | sample 2041371 | NCBI WGS metagenome assembly RCNG01 (sample SAMN09708227, study PRJNA481090) | Marine sediment metagenome, whole genome shotgun sequencing project. | biome: marine sediment; feature: ocean; material: sediment; isolation source: Sewage treatment plant 1 marine sediment (STP1) ... | reverse complement strand
ACAGGGGAATCGTAGAAAATGGCCGCTGATATTTTTCCAAAAACTGCATATACTGCCATGGATGGCAGGTAGTAGGGCAATGCAGGAGCAATTGCCGAGCGTTATTGAGTACATACGACCCACATGGACGTGGGAAGTGCGGAAAATGCAGGAGCAATCTTACAGCGTGTACTTTTCTAATATACCTGAATTTCTTTTTATAATCATAGCGTTAAGCGATATTTGTAGCGTTCCAATGAAATATCCGGGTTAAGCTAATTTTTTAAATTTAATTCGGTGCGGATTAATCGCTGCTTCTTCACCTAAACGTTTAACACGATCGGCTTCATACTCGGTATAGTTACCCTCAAACCAGGTGGTTTTACTGTCACCTTCAAAGGCCAGAATATGCGTGGCAATACGATCGAGGAACCAGCGATCATGTGAGATAACAACCACGCAACCGGGAAAGTTAAGTATCGCTTCTTCCAGTGCGCGCAGGGTTTCAACATCAAGGTCATTGGTTGGTTCGTCGAGCAACAATAAATTACCGCCACTTTTTAATAACTTGGCCAGGTGAAGACGATTGCGCTCACCACCGGACAGGTCTTTAACAAATTTTTGCTGGTCTTCACCTTTGAAATTAAAGCGACTAACGTAACCACGCGAAGCGACGGTGTAGTTTTCGATAGTGATATTGTCCAGTCCATCTGAAATTTCATTCCACACTGTGTTGTTAGCCGTCAGACTGTCACGTGATTGATCGACATAAGCGATCTTTACCGTTTCGCCTATTTTAAATTCACCGGAGTCAGGTTTTTCTTCGCCAGTAATTAAACGGAATAGTGTGGTTTTGCCTGCACCGTTGGCGCCGATAATGCCAACGATACCGCCACGCGGTAAAGTAAAGCTTAAGTTTTCATAGAGTAATTTATCGCCAAATTTCTTGCTGATGTTTTTTGCTTCGATAACTAACTCGCCAAGACGAGGACCGGGTGGGATATAAAGCGATTGCGTTTCAGAGCGTTTTTGAAAATCAGCAGAAGACAGCTCTTCAAAACGTTGCATGCGTGCTTTGCTTTTTGCCTGGCGTGCTTTTGGATTTGAGCGTACCCATTCCAGTTCGGCCTTGATGGTTTTCTGGCGATTGCCTTCTTTTTTCTCTTCAACAGCAAGCCGCGCTTCTTTTTGTTCCAGCCAGGATGAATAGTTTCCTTCCCATGGAATACCTCGGCCACGGTCAAGTTCCAGAATCCAGCCGGCCACATTATCCAGGAAGTAACGGTCATGCGTTACCGCGACGACTGTGCCGGTATATTCTTTAAGAAAACGTTCCAGCCAGGCAACAGACTCAGCATCGAGATGGTTGGTCGGTTCATCAAGAATCAGCATATCAGGCGAAGATAATAACAGACGACATAAAGCAACACGACGACGCTCACCACCGGAAAGCTTGCTGACATCGGCGTCCCATGGCGGCAGGCGTAATGCATCAGCAGCAACTTCCAGTTTGTTCTCCAGGTTATGCGCATCAGCGGCCTGAATTATATTTTCAAGCTTCGCCTGCTGCGTGGCGAGCGCGTCAAAATCTGCATCCGGTTCTGCGTAAGCAGCATAAACTTCTTCCAGGCGTGTTTGTGCATCAATGATAAGACTTAAGCCTTGTTCAACATTAGCTCGTACATCTTTATCTTCATCCAGTTGAGGTTCCTGAGGCAAATAACCAATGCGTAAATCAGTAGCAGGGCGTGCTTCACCTATAAAGTCGGTATCCACACCAGCCATAATGCGAAGCAGGGTCGATTTGCCTGCGCCGTTGTAACCTAATACGCCAATCTTGGCACCAGGAAAAAAATTTAAATTAATGTCTTCAAGAATAACTTTTTTAGGAGGAACGACCTTGCCTAGACCGTTCATTGTATATACGTATTGAGCCATAAGATATCAAAGAAGAATTGTTTAGAAAGGCCGAATTATACGCATATGAAATAGTTTTGCATATTACTGTGACAGATGAAAAGGCTACCCTGTATTCAAGATGCGCTGTAAATACATCCATGTAAGCTTGACTGTAGCATCCTTGCTACAGGCAATCCTGAATACAGGGTAGCCTTTTCATGTGTTTCAATAGTACATGTTTTAAGGTCGTCTTGGCTTTACATAAGGGAACAAACCTAAATATATATATTTCCACCAGTTGCCTGTTTCCTGCTTTTCTTTTGCTGAAGTAAACTTGTATAAAAAAACCTGTGCCCTGATATATCTGGGTGGCTTTTGTTTAAAAGGGTTGTCTTCCAATAAGGCAAGCACTTCCGGTGAACCCTGCTTTAGTTTTAAGGTAAATTGGTTAAACCAGTTCATAAACTCTGGATGTTGAGCGGGAACAAACCAGATCATCCAGTCCAGTCGTGGTTGATGGGGCACAATGAATTTTGGTTTATTAGCTAGTTTCCCTGGTTTGTATTTAAATTGATAAGCCTTCCATTCTCTTCCATCGTAAGAGCCTTCTATCTGCAATTCATGACGTTCGGTTTGCATGGTTGGAAATACGTGAAAATCATGGCCAATACCCCAGGATCTGGTAATTACTGTTGCCTGCGTAATGACATCAGGTATGTTTATTATCGCCGCCGATTTAAGGAATACAGTTACACTGCTAGTTATAATTAAAACAGCAAACACCGGCAGTAGATAATTTCTTTGCCCGTTACTTTCCTTTTGCCTGAATTTATCTGGCAGCAGGAAATCGGGCAATAATTTTCTTATTAAGCGGTCATCTAATAAAAATAAACATAAGGCAATAGTCAGTATATTTATCCAGTTATGATTACTAGTAGCAATAATCAACAATTGCATAAGGATTGTTACTGACGCCGCAAAAATTCGAAATTTGCGCGGAAGAAAAATAAAGAACGGAACCACTAACTCGGTAAAAAATGCAAGAATTACACCCGCCTGTAATATCCATTCTGGAAGTTGATGGAAATACCATGCGCCAATATGAGGTAATGGTTGTGTTTCAAAATAATAATTAAGTGTGGTCAAGTTAGCCCATGATGGATCATCACTCAGCAGTTTAGACAGACCCGACATAAACCTCAGGCGAAACAGCAACCAGTGATATAAAAATATTAGTAAATGACTTGGTCCTGCCGTTAAAAATATTGCCAGGAATCCGGCTTCCAGTAACAGGCTGTCCCACTGAAATCTTAAAAACATCTGACCGGCATGAAACAGTGAAAGATACAGAATAAATAAAAGTATAAGCACCTTTTTATTCTGGTAGCCTAAAAATAAAGCAATAGAAAGCACACAGCCTGTATAAGTAACTAGTTGCAGGGCGGTATTACCTGAGTTGATCCAGAACACGGTTGGTAGATAGAAATATGCTCCATTACCTCGCTGTTGCAAAGCAAAGTCTAAAAATTCATTAAATGGCAATATACCATCAGGTCCAGCCAGGCCCGTTATTTGAACAGCTAAAGATAAGAAGGCCGCAAAATATATTACCGACAACATCTTTAGAAATAGCCAGCTGGTTATCTGATGATCCGCAGATAAGCTGAGCTGGTATGAAATAAATTTGCTTACAATGTTCATTATGGAAATATCAGGTTTGAATTATTTTATGAATATTTACCTTAATTTGTACTGATGTCGATAATGTTTACAATAATTTCCCAGCATCTCCAGATATATCGTCTTAATTCTGTTGGAGCTTTTTTTGTTTTAACATAATAGACACATTTAAGCATTTATTAGAGTGTCAGGTTTCTGCTAATATGCGCGTTTCTAACCCGAAATGAGGCTCAATTATGAAAGTAAAAGCATTACTATTAACCCTGGTCTTTACCGTTAGCCCAATTGCGAATGCGGTTGATTATGGCAAGCTTGCCGATTCAGTGGATACCGGCAAGGCGTCAGAGTCTGTAGATACAGAAACACTAAAAGGTTCAGTGAGTTCTGATGGTGTTGACTATAAACAGGCTGTCGATTCTGTTGATAAAGAAAAAGCTACAGAAGCGGTAGATGTAGATAAGGCTAAAGGTGCTCTAGGGTACTAAAGCTTGGTTCTGATTTTGTGTTCCCGCACTGTGTGCGGGAATGCTATCTTTTTGATTATTAAATAGTTATTTATTATCGTAATCAGATTCTTCTGATTTGATCGTTGTTTTTTTTGTCAGCTACCTCTCATTTGATAAAAAGGCGAAACCTGCATTTTCATTCAAAATTCTTATTTCATTCCATTCTTTAGCATTATCAGTAAGTTATTAATATACAGTCATGCTGCTTGTTTGCTAAGATTGCGCCATTTTCAAAATAACGGCGCCGACCAGGCTGCATTTAGATATTTAGGGGTTTTAATGTTTTCTAAAGATACAACAATTGAAGGTTATGATGAGGCATTATGGGCGGCAATGCAGCATGAAATAAGCCGCCAGGAAGAGCATATTGAACTGATTGCGTCTGAAAATTATGCCAGCCAGCGCGTTATGCAGGCGCAAGGCTCTGTGTTAACCAATAAATACGCCGAAGGTTATCCTGCGCGCCGTTATTATGGCGGTTGTGAAAATGTGGATGTGGCAGAGCAACTTGCCATCGATCGTGTAAAACAGATATTTGGTGCAGAATATGCCAATGTTCAACCGCACTCAGGATCACAGGCCAATGCTGCGGTTTATATGGCGTTATGTAAGCCCGGTGATACGGTATTAGGTATGTCACTGGCTGATGGCGGTCATCTCACGCATGGTTCGCATGTGAGCTTCTCTGGCAAAATTTACCATGCTGTCCAGTATGGTGTGAATAATGAAACCGGCCTGGTTGACTATGATGAAATTCAGCGTTTAGCCGATGAGCATAAGCCAAAAATGATTGTGGCTGGTTTTTCAGCGTATTCACGGGTGATGGACTGGGATCGTTTTCGCGCGATAGCAGATTCCTGTGGCGCTTATCTTTTTGTTGATATGGCGCATGTTGCCGGCCTGGTTGCAACAGGCTTATATCCTAACCCTGTTGCTGTGGCTGATGTGGTAACGTCGACCACACATAAAACATTACGTGGGCCGCGCGGTGGAATTATTCTCGCCGGTGAGCGTTCATTGCTTAACAATGAAGACATTGCTAAAAAATTAAATTCAGCGATCTTTCCGGGTACGCAGGGTGGACCGCTAATGCATGTCATTGCTGCTAAAGCGGTTGCATTTAAAGAAGCGCAGGAGCCTGAGTTCGCACTCTATCAGAAACAGGTTATTGTGAATGCACAGGCGATGGCAAAAGTCGTGCTGGATCGTGGTTATAAAGTCGTGTCTGGTGGCACCGACAATCATTTGTTCCTGTGGGACCTGACACCAAAAAATCTAACCGGTAAAGTGGTTGAGGCAGAGTTGGGTAAAGCCCATATCACAGTAAATAAAAATGCGGTACCAAATGATCCGCAATCACCGTTTGTTACCAGTGGTATTCGTGTTGGAACACCGGCGATGACCACCCGTGGATTTACAGAACAGGACGCTTTGGCCCTGGCAAACTGGATGTGTGACATTATTGACAGCATCGAGAATGAGCGCGCTGATACGGAAATTGTTAACGACATTCGCGAAAAAGTGACCGAGATATGCAAACGATTGCCTGTTTATGAAAGGTAACTATTTTGCTCATCCCTGAATCGCGTATTTCTACCTTGCCTATATAGACGTAGATAAGAGGCCTTGGCTTATGTACAGGACTTACAATAGTAGAACAATGCATCATGAAAGTTAAAATTGATTAAGGTCGGCGGCGAGAAAATATGCATTGTCCATTTTGTTCAGCACCTGATACGCGGGTGATCGATTCGCGATTAGCGAATGACGGCGACCAGGTTCGTCGTCGACGTGAATGCGTTTCATGTAATGAGCGTTTTACTACTTTTGAAAGTGCCGAACTCAATATGCCTCGTATTGTGAAGCAAGATGGCAGTCGTATGCCGTTCAAGGAAGAAAAGCTGTGTGCAGGTGTGATGCGTGCTTTAGAAAAAAGGCCGGTCAATACTGAGCAGATTGATGATGCAATAAACCGCATCAAGCATCAGTTACTTGCTGCAGGTGAGCGTGAAGTGAATTCTGCAATAATCGGTAACCTGGTTATGGAAGAATTGTTGACTTTAGATCAGGTGGCTTATATTCGTTTTGCTTCGGTTTATCTTGATTTTAGTGACATTAATGCGTTTCGTGATGCTATAGAAAAACTTGAGCAAAGCAAAGCAACAAAAAAGAAACACTGATTGATAACGGCCAGGAGCTTCAGATTAAGTCGTGAACCCGTATCTTGCGCCAAAAATGCCCAGTATCCGCGTTGCAAAATTACGAAATAGCTCGTTATTGCATGCGATTCGCGCCTTGATCCCGAACATTTTGAATCGCAATCTATTTCGCCCTGAGTTAATCAGAGGTTCCCTGTATTCAGCTAACCCCTGTCGAAGTTGAGTCGCCCATGATCAGCAGCGTTGAATACATGCAACATGCGATACGACTTGCGCAAAAAGGATTATATACCACAGACCCAAATCCGGCAGTAGGTTGTGTCATCGTAAAAAATGACAAAATCATTGGCGAAGGCTGGCATCGACGTGCAGGTGAAGCACATGCAGAAGTAAATGCATTGAATCAGGCCGGCTCTCAGGCAAAAGGTGCAACCGTGTTTGTCACCCTTGAGCCATGTAGCCACACAGGTAGAACACCGCCGTGTGCAAATGCATTAATTAATGCAGGTGTAAAAAAAGTTGTTGCTGCGATGTGTGACCCGAATCCGCTAGTTGCCGGTTATGGATTAAAAAAATTACAGGCTGCTGGCATAGAAGTAGAAAGTGGCTTGCTGGCCTTGCAGGCAGGTGAATTAAATCCTGGCTTCATTAAGCGATTGGAAGCAGGTCGCCCGTTTGTGCGGGTGAAATTGGCTATGAGCCTGGATGGCCGTACAGCGATGGCTTCCGGTGAAAGTCAGTGGATAAGCAGTGAGGCATCACGTAATGATGTGCAGCGCTTACGTGCTGAAAGTTCTGCGATTTTAACAGGTATAGAAACCGTTTTAGCGGATGATCCAGCAATGAATGTCAGGATGTCGGCAGCCGAACTTAAGGTCGACCAGGTCAGGCAGCCCAAACGCATCGTGCTGGATAGCCAGCTGCGAATACCATCGAATGCAAAAATAGTGTCTGTAGACGGACAATGCATTGTATATACCACAGTGTATGTGGATAACAGGGACAGCTATCCCTGTATAATTGAGCGGTGTGCGGCTTTGAATGATGTCCAGGGTGGTAAAATAGATCTTCAGTCTTTAATGCGGGATCTGGCGAAAAAAGAAATTAATCTGTTGCATGTGGAAGCAGGGTCGGTTTTATGTGGTGCTCTTTTAAAAAATGACTTCGTAGATGAAATCATTATCTATATGGCGCCGCACATCATGGGTGACAGTGCAAAAGGATTGTTTCATTTGCCCGAATTAAATCAGATGAAAGATAGAATTTCACTGAAAATAAAAGAGCTGAGAGCTATCGGTAATGATATTCGAATTACCGCGCTACCAGTGTTTAACAGCTGATTTGTGTTCCTACACGGCTGCCCTGGATTTGAAATTAACCAGGAATTCGAAACTAGAGGTTTTTTATGTCTACAGTAGTTGTGGTAAAAAAAGCAGGAAAAGTCTGCATTGCGGCAGATAGCCTGACCAGTTTTGGCGATTTGAAATTTAACTCCGTGTATGACGCAGCGCACGATAAAATATTACGTTTCAATGAAAACTATCTTGGCATAGTAGGTAGTGCTGCACATCAACTGGTACTGGAAAGCCTGCTGGTCGGAAAAAAAGGCACCAGCAAAAAAGTCGTCGATAAGAAACTGGATATTGATTTTTCTTCACGACTTTCCATTTTTGAAACATTTCGTGCCTTACACCCGGTGTTAAAAGAAAAATATTTTTTAAATTCCAAAGATGAAGACGATGACCCATATGAATCTACACAGATCGATGCATTGATTGCAAATCCTTCTGGTATTTTTGGTATCCATTCATTACGGGAAGTAACGGAATATAAAAAGTTCTGGGCGATTGGCTCGGGTGCGGAATTTGCTTTAGGTGCAATGTTTGCGGTTTTTGATAAAGCCGCTTCGGCAGAAGAAATTGCGCATACTGGTGTTGCAGCAGGTGCTGAATTTAATAATGCCTCCTCAATGCCGCTGACCAGTTATGAAATCGACTTGCAGCAGTTACAATCTGTAGCTAAATAATAATCATTGTTACGCTTATGTTTACTGGAATAATTGAAGGGCTTGGCCGCATAAAAAATATTGAACCTGTTAGTGGCGACATACGCCTGCATGTCGATGTGGGTTCGCTCGATATGCAGGATGTGCAACTTGGCGACAGTATTGCTGTTAATGGTGTTTGCCTGACCGCTATAGAATTTGATGACAAACACTTTGTAGCAGATGTTTCCAATGAAACGATTGCATTAACCAGTTTGAAAGATCTTGCTATAGGTAGTGAGGTAAATCTGGAAAAAGCCTTATTGCCGACAACACGATTAGGCGGACATTTGGTGAGTGGCCACGTAGATGGTTTAGGTGAAGTACTTTCTATTAAAGATGTTTCACGATCAATTGAACTAATAATTAGAGCGCCTGAAGAATTAAAATATTATATTGCGATGAAAGGATCAATTTGTATTGATGGCACCAGTCTAACGGTAAACAAAATTACCAATAAAGATTTTGAAATAAATATTGTTCCACATACGCAACAGAAAACCATTATTAAAAATTATAAACCGGGTACAAAAGTCAATCTTGAAGTTGATTTAATTGCACGTTATCTGGAAAGGTTGTTAATGAAGCAGGGCGATAATGTTACTAATGGGATCTCACTTGAAACATTAGCTAAAGCAGGTTTTACAGGGTAATACCCTGCCGAATATAAATAACTACTCAGCGAGTAGTAGGAATAGAGGGTGACTTCTCGGATTACCCCAATATTTTTGTCAAATCAAGGCGAATAATGTGACTTCATAAGTGTGAATGACCATTTTTTAACGTAGAGGTGGCAGATTATAGGGGTGAGCTGGGTAGTTACTAAATTAAATATTATGAAATTAAACACTACAGAAGAAATTATCGAAGATATCCGTCAGGGCAAAATGGTCGTTATCATGGATGATGAAGATCGCGAAAATGAAGGTGATCTTTTAATGGCGTCATCTGCAGTAACGGCGGATGATGTTAATTTTATGGCACGTTATGGTAGAGGCCTGATTTGTATCACCTTAACCAAACAACGTTGCCAGCAATTAAATCTGCCACTAATGATTCATGGCACAGATGTTATTGAAAGCACTAATTTCACTATGTCAATTGAAGCAGCAGAAGGCGTTACTACCGGTATCTCTGCTGCTGATCGTGCAGCAACTATAATTGCTGCAGTTAAGCCCGATGCCTCACCAAAAGACATTGTGCAACCGGGACATATTTTTCCGCTCATGGCGCAGCCAGGGGGGGTGTTAACACGTGCAGGCCATACCGAAGCTGGATGTGATTTGGCCGGGTTGGCGGGTCTGGAGCCGAGCTCAATGATTGTCGAAATTCTAAATGAAGACGGCACCATGGCGCGTCGCCCGGATTTAGAAAAATTTGCGCAGCAGCATGATTTAAAAATTGGCACGATTGAGGATTTGATCAGCTACCGGCTGAAAAATGAAAAAACAGTCGATCGTATTGCAGAATGTGATTTCCCGTCAGAATACGGTGATTTCAGATTAATAGCCTATCGTAATAGTCTTGATGCGCTAACACACTATGCGCTACTTAAGGTAGAGGGTGAAATGAATTCTGAACAGCCGGTGATAGTGCGCGTTCATATGAAAAATGCGTTAACCGATGCCTTTGGTTCGCAAGATATAAAATCATGGCCGCTACAGGATGCACTGAAACAGGTTGCTAAAGCAAAGCAGGGTGTTGTTGTTGTGCTGAGCTGGCCAGATGAAGATGCGGTTATTTTACAGTGGATGTCAGAACATTCAGGCCTTGAGCAGGCTGATGTGGTTAAAACAAAACAGCCAGTAGATTTAAGAACAGACGGTGTGGGTGCGCAGATACTAATGGATTTAGGCATTAAAAAAATGCAGTTGATGACCGCACCAAAAGTTATACATGGCCTGGCTGGTTTTGGACTGGAAGTTGTTGGTTATGTTTCAGGTGAAAAAACTTAATAAGTTTAATTAGGGAAGTTCTGATTAAGTTAGAGCTTTCGCGGCACATGGATGTGCCGCCATTTTCGATGGCTGCAAGCCATTGAAAGTGAAGAAAAACAAAAATCGCTTTTTTGTTTTCGTGGTGTGAGAAGTCCCGGATGGACTTATTCAGACCTTCCTTAGATAATTAAGACGAGAAAAGTTATGAGTGAAAGTAAAATAATTGAAGGTAGTTTGCAATATAATGAAGGGCGCTTTGCAATTGTGGTGGCACGTTTTAATGGTTATATTGTTGAAAGTTTACTTGCAGGCGCAATGGATACACTTATTCGACATGGTGTATCAGCATCGGACATTACTGTGGTTCGCGTCCCTGGTGCATTTGAACTGCCGGTTACGGTACAAAACCTGGCGCAGTCAGGCAACTACAGTGCAATTATTGCTCTGGGTGCGGTAATACGTGGAGCAACACCACATTTTGACATTGTGGCAAATGAATCAGCAAAAGGTTTATCCGCTATTGCACTAGATCACGGCTTGCCAATAATTAACGGTATTCTAACCACAGAAAATATTGAACAAACGATAGAGCGTGCGGGCACTAAAGCCGGCAATAAAGGCGCGGAAGCCGCTGCAGTAGCCATTGAAATGGTTGATGTTTTTAAACAGTTAGCTTAAGTTTTCGCTAGATCTAGTGTTGTGATTTTATAATATGTCAGAAGCAAAAAAACCAGTATTGAATAAAGGTTTAGCCAAAGCCAGAGGTAAATCTCGTCGCCTTGCCATGCAGGCCATTTATCAATGGCAGATGACGGGTGACAGTATTACGGATATAAAACAACAGTTTTTTGACGAAAATAATGTAACAAAGTTTGATTCGGCGTTTTTCTCTGAATCGGTCAGTGGTGTGGCTTCGTCAATAAGTGAGTTAGATCCATTACTCGAAAAATATATGTCACGCAGTGTTGAATCTGTTGATCCTGTAGAACGTTCAATTTTACGTTTGGCAACTTATGAATTCATTAATCGCTTTGATGTGCCATATCGAGTGGTATTAAATGAAGCGGTCAATATCGCAAAAGAATATTGCGCTGAAAACAGTCATACTTTTGTTAATGCAGTTTTAGATAAAGTAGCAAAAGAAATAAGAAACATTGAAATGCAGTCGAGCAGGTCGAAATAACCGTTTTTATTATATTTCTTCATTGCTGTCCCGTTAACTGCCAGAGACGTGAATCGGATACATTTATCAACGACCATCACCCGCATGGCAGGTTTTTTGCTCCTGCAAAACCTGCACTTCCACCGTCCGTGGTGGTTGGCTGCGGGTGTTGAGCCGCCATGGATGGCTTTACGGCGTGTCGATGGTGGATGCGTCCGGTTCATGTCTCGGATTAGTGCAACCTTTATCTAAGCCTGCTACATCAGCCTGTTTAGATAATTCCTTTTTGTTAACGGGACAGCAGTGATATTTCTTACTAACAGTACAAATGAAAAGGATGACCATTGTTCAGTGCACGCTGTAAAGCGACCTGCACGGACGCAGGAAATGCAGATATTTCATGGAGCAATATATATGCCCCTGTGGCTGACAGCCCTGAACAATGGCTATCCTTTTATTTCGTTTCAGTAGTAGCTGAATTCATTTAGACGTTTTTGTCAGTGGTTATAGCCCGGATATGAGTACTGAGTTTGACATCATAAAAAAGTATTTCACCTTTGAAGTATTACGTGATGATGTGGTGCTCGCTGGCGGTGATGACTGCGCTATCGTTTCAGTACCAGAAAACAAACAATTGCTGATAACAGCTGATACGCTAATTTCAGGCGTGCACTTCCCGGGAAATACTTCAGCTGAAGATATTGCTTACAAAGCCATCATGGTCAATTTAAGTGATCTCGCTGCAATGGGCGCGACACCTGCGTGGCTTACATTAGCTATTTCATTGCCGGATATTAATGATAGCTGGTTACAGGCTTTCTCCAATCAATTCAATTCTGTTTTATCAAAATTCAACATTAGCTTAATTGGTGGTGATACCACAAAAGGAGACCTGTCTATTACTATTCAGGCAATGGGGTTTTGTGATAAAGATAAAATATTGCGTCGTGATAAGGCTGAAACAGGCGATAAAGTTTTTGTCACGGGTGAATTAGGCGACGCGTCTATTGGTTTGCATGCAGTGTTAAATAATTTGAATGACGAAAGATTATTGCCATGTATGCAAAGATTTTATCGCCCTGAAGCCAGAGTGAAATTTGCTGAAGAGCTGGTTTCGTATTCAAAGTGTGCGATTGATATTTCAGATGGTTTAGTCGCTGATCTTGGCCATATACTTGATGCCAGTTTTTGCGGTGCGCGAATTCAATTGTCGGATATTCCTGTTTCACCATCAGCACAATGCTATTTTGACTTATACAACAAAACTGAAACTGACTGGTCTATGTTATTAACCCAGGGTGATGATTACGAACTATGTTTTACAGTGAATAAGCATCATCAGTCCGCTGTCGAAAAACTGGCAAATAAACATCAGTTGAAACTGACCTGTATCGGTGTGATTACAGAACCTCGTGAGTTGCACTTTATTAATGTGATTGGTGAGTCGGTTGAATTTAGCCAAACTGGCTTTAAGCATTTTTAACTTTAATATAAATTAAAAATGACCTACTAATAGAGATGTAGTGATGTCAGAAAAAAACAGAAAAATTTATCTACATGAAATAAAAGACCCTGTTGTTTTTATAGCAATGGGTCTGGGCAGTGGTTTATCACCAAAAGCTCCGGGTACGGCTGGTACCTTATTAACGCTACCACTGGTTTATTTCCTGCAACAGCAAAGCACACTGGTTTATGCGCTGGTGACACTGTTTGTGCTTATCACTGGTTCATGGGTATGTGGTTATGCCGCAAAAAAATTACAGGTACATGATCATTCTGGCATCGTTTATGATGAAGTTGGCGGTTTTTTGATCACCATGTTTATGGCGCCACCCGGCTGGTACTGGTTACTTGCCGGTTTCGTGTTATTCCGGTTTTTTGATGCGGTGAAGCCATGGCCAATATCATGGTTTGATAAAAACGTACACGGTGGTTTCGGTATTATGCTGGATGATGTCATCGCGGGTGTTTTTAGTCTATGCTGTTTATTATTGATTCAACAACTGATGTAGGCATAGACAATGATGAAGCTGTTTATTTTAATACTGTTAGCATGTGTAACGTTAACTTTTCAGCAAACAGTTAATGCTATAGATAAACTTGAAGTGCAGGGCTTATTTTCAAATAAAGCTGTACTGTCGGTTGATGGCACGCGTCATATTGTCGCTGTAGGAAAAACCAGCCCTGAAGGCGTAAAAGTTGTGTCGGTAAATAGCAGTGGTGCAGTGTTAGACGTTGATGGTAAACAAAAACAGTACAATCTTGGTGCTGCAATTAGTACTTCATTTGAAAAGCGGAAGTCACGTAAGGAAACTATCTATGTGAATTCTGCTGGCATGTATATGACTTTCGGTAATATAAATGGGCTCTCAGCGCGTTTTCTGGTGGATACCGGCGCCAGTGTGATTGCGATGAATACTGAACAGGCAAAAAAATTTGGCATTCGCTATGACAAGGAGGGAATTCCTGCTGGTGTTAGTACCGCATCAGGTTATGAAAAAGCATATCGTGTTCGATTAAAATCGGTAACTGTTGGCAGCATTACAGAAACAAATGTAGATGCTATGGTGATTGATGGCAATCATCCTGGGCCGATACTACTTGGTATGACGTTTCTTGGGCGCTTGAGTCTTGAGCATAGTGGCAATGCGATGACGCTGTTACAGAAGTAACGGTGGTCTTCTTTTTTCTATGCTCCTGCGTGGGGTGGGAATGTTTAACTTTTTAGTTTTCTTGATTGGCATTTACGACTTATTTTTACTTGGGCATTGCGGGTCTCGCTAGCAGTGTAATCATAAACTCCCATTGATTAGCCTCATTGATATGCCTGCAGATTCAGTGGCTTACGTAGGTCTATTGTATAGGCTTCTTTGTTTGTTATATAAAAACACAAAAGACCTGTTAACAGGTCT
>RCNG010000926.1_pt1 | contig 14285 bp, 13 predicted proteins | sample 2041371 | NCBI WGS metagenome assembly RCNG01 (sample SAMN09708227, study PRJNA481090) | Marine sediment metagenome, whole genome shotgun sequencing project. | biome: marine sediment; feature: ocean; material: sediment; isolation source: Sewage treatment plant 1 marine sediment (STP1) ... | reverse complement strand
GCCATATTTTCCTATCATTTTCATTTAATAGAACAACTATTGGCTTCAAATGATAGAAAAATCTGACTCAAAACAGCTTTCCCTCGCTATTAGTACCTTAGGAATTTTAATTCCGTTAAGGTACTTATGCTAGTCACGACTTCTATTCTCGGACAGGCTCCTAGACTCTCTGTTTAAGTCAGCGACAATATTTACGTATTTCCAGATATAAATCCTGTTCCAGAAAGTCAAAAGAACTATCCGGATAATAGTCATACCGGTCAGGAAAAAAAGGTCTTCCCCGATAGTATCGATCTCCTGATAAATAATATCGGTACGGAGTATATTTCCTGATGTTTCTCAGTTTCACATCAGTCAGCATATTGCGTAACTTACGACAATGACTTTCATTTATTTTACTTTGCTGCCTGAGAAACTTTTCCGCAGACTCTTTCTCTCTGCGCAGTGTGTCGGCATGCTTTATTGCCTGCATTTTCTGCAGCATGGCCTGCTGCTTCTGTTGTTCCGTAAACTCCTGTATTTCAGGAAGTTCAGTCAATTCCGAAATCATTGAACCCGAAACTTGCGTTTTACTGTATTTAATCTGTCCCCATGGATCGGTCCATTGATAGATAGTATCCGCAACTACCCAGTGAGAACAGCATAGAGAAAAAAGACCGCAAAAAACCAGCCATCCTGATAATTTAATAAAACTCATGAAATCAATAGACCCCTGAAATGCTTCTCTGGTAAATAGAAAATGTAATCATTATGTGTTTTTGGCATTATGAAGTGACAATGTATGATTGGAAATTGAGGAATAAGAGTTTTCTCTAATAAGAATACTTAGCATAACTGACATCGTTTATTTTTCTCAGGTTTTGCTGGTTTTCTTCCAGTATTGAAAATGGTAGACTGTTTTATGTTACTCAGGACGATAAACAGAATACGCTTCAAATTAAAAACAAGGATGTCATAAATTATGCCCAAAGCAGCCCGTTTAGGTGATATAGCCTCCGGCCATGGATGTTTTCCACCAAGCAATATTATTGCAGGCAGCCCCGATATACTGATTAATAATATACCGGCAGCCCGTATCACTGATGCTGTGGCGCCACATGGCTGCAGCAAATGCACTCCTCATAGTCGAAATATTTCGCAGGGTTCCCAAAGTGTCTTTATGAACGGCCTGGCCGCTGCCCGGATCGGTGACAGCGTCAATTGTGGTGGTGCCATCCTATCAGGCTCACCCGACGTTCTGATCGGCGGTTGATACAGAACACCGGTGTGGCGCGTAAATTAATCCTGATAATAATAGTTCAGATCAAGTTCCCTGGCTGCTTTCACATCATCAAGACGTCGCACCGGTAAATCAAATGGGGCGTCTTTCAATAAATCCGGTGACTGTTTAGCCTCTTCCAGGATTTTGATCATGGTCTCGACAAAAGCATCCAGATCTTCCCTGCTTTCAGTTTCAGTGGGTTCAATCAAAAAACACTCTGGCACCAGCATCGGAAAGTACGTGGTTGGTGCATGATAACCATAGTCCAGTAGCCGTTTTGCAAAATCCATGGCTGTGGTACCGTATTCTTTAGCCTGCTTTTTCAGGGTCAGAATAAACTCATGGCTGGCGCGACGTTCTGGAAAGGCAATATCAAAGTCTGCTTCTGACAGTCGTTTTAATAAATAATTGGCATTCAATGTCGCAAACTCTGCAACCCGCTCCATGCCATCACGCCCCAGCAGAAGGGCATAAATATAGGCTCTCAGCAGTACACCGGCATTACCCATCCATGCTGACAATTGACCGATACTTAAAGGCAATTCATCTTTGCCAATCCAATAGTAACCTGTATCATTTTTGCCCACCATAGGTACCGGCAAAAAAGGTTTTAAGCGTTCACTGACACCGACAGGCCCGGCACCCGGCCCGCCACCGCCATGAGGTGTGGAGAAGGTTTTATGCAGATTCATATGAATCACATCAAAGCCCATATCACCCGGCTTGACCTTGCCTAAAATGGCATTCAGGTTGGCGCCATCATAATAAAGCAGCCCACCCGCCTTATGGATCATATCTGCAATCAATTTAATTTTACGCTCAAACACTCCCAGAGTAGATGGATTGGTCAGCATAATACCCGCAGTTTGCGGGCCAATAATTTGTTCCAGAGCATCAAGGTCAATATCACCCTGCTCATTGGTGGGTATTTCTTTTACTTTATAACCACACATGACCGCTGTGGCCGGGTTGGTACCATGAGCAGCATCGGGGACAATTATTTCACTGCGCTGCGAATCATTATTATGATCATGATAGGCGCGGATCATTGCCACGCCGGCAAGCTCACCCTGGGCTCCTGCCATTGGCGTGAGTGAGACCTGTTTCATACCGGTTGCATCCATAAGCATATTTTGCAGATCATATAAACAACTCATTATTCCCTGACTCATGGAAGTGTGCGCACTGGGATGACGACCAATCAGACCTGGTAATTGCGCCAGGGTATTACAGGCGCGCGGATTATATTTCATGGTACAGGAACCCAGAGGGTAAAAATGCGTATCAATGGAAAAGTTTTTCTGTGATAAACGTGTATAATGACGCACCACCTGTAATTCGCCCACCTGAGGCAGCTCCAGGTCTTGTGTTCTCAGCAAATGTTCAGGCAATTTCTGGCATTCATTACTGACATTAACTGCAGGCGCCAGAGAACTGCTGCGACGCTTTTTATCAGATAATTCAAATATCAGGGCTTCACTTTTTTGTTCAACGGATTTTGCGGTCATTTATTGTCCTCCTCACTGACAACGGAAATAATATCACTCAGTGTATTGGCAAAATAATTGAGTTCATCTTCAGTTTTAGTTTCAGTCACACAAATCAATAACAGATTGCTGCTTACGCCTTGAATATCATTGTCTGGTAAACCCTGTTCTAAACCAAAGTCACATGAAATATTGATCCCGCCTAGTATATCCTGTTCGGCAAGACGCTCCAGTATCGTATCAGCGTTCACGTCCAGAGCCAGCACAAATTCATGAAACACATTGCTGCCAAAAGGAAAACGTATACCGGGTACTTTTTCCAGTAAGGCTATCAATGAGCGGGTATTAGCCACACAGGATGCGGCCACTTTTTGCAAGCCATCCGTACCAAGAAAAGACAGGTACAAAGTGGCTGCAGTTGCCATCAATCCCTGGTTGGTACAAATATTGGAGGTAGCCTTGGAGCGACGAATGTGCTGCTCTCGTGCCTGCAGAGTCAAAGAGAATCCCGGCTTGCCTTCCAGATCCACGGTACGTCCTACGATACGACCCGGTAGCTGTCTGACCAGTTTTTGTTTACAGGCCATAAAACCAATATAGGGTCCACCGGATGATAAAGGCACGCCCAGAGGCTGCCCCTCACCCACGGCAATATCCGCTCCGTGTTTACCCCAATTTCCCGGCGCTTCCAGTAATGCCAGAGCTGTTGGATTGACCAAAGCAATAACCAGTGCGTTCTGTTCATGCGCCCAGTCTGTTAATTGATGCACTTCTTCCATAGCACCAAAATAATTGGGCTGGGGGATCACCAGAGCAGCAAACGGCTCAGTTTGAGCAGTAAGCTTAGCCATATCTATAGTACCGCTGGTACTTTCAAAATCGATTAATTCCAGAGTAATACCCTGATTTTTAACAATAGTCTCCACAACCTGGCGATACACAGGTGAGACATTCAGCGGCATTAAAATCCGCCTGGATTTTGCCTTGCGATTGGCACGAACCGACATTAATACCGCTTCGGCCAGCCCCGATGCTCCATCATATAAGGAGGCATTGGAGACATCCATTGCCGTCAGACTGGCAATCATGCTCTGAAATTCATAAATCACCTGTAAAGTCCCCTGGCTCGCTTCCGCCTGATAAGGTGTATAGGCAGAATAGAATTCACCCCGGGTAGCAATTTCCCATACCGCTGCCGGAATATAGTGCTCATAGGCACCTCCCCCGGCAAAGCACAGCGGTGTACCATCTTGCATGGCTTTTTCAGATAAAATACGTTGTACGGCCATTTCAGATTGTCCCAGAGGGATGTCATTCAGACCATTACTGCGCAGTTCTTGCGGAATTTCATCAAACAGCTCGTTAATGGAATCTGCACCAATAACAGAGAGCATTTGCTCAACTTCTTCCGGAGTATGGGGTATATAAGGCATCTATTGTTCTCGATTAAAATAGTTCTCAGATCAGGTCTGGATTTAATGTGCTTCGGATTCCACCAGAGCTGCGTAGGCTTCCGCATCCATTAAGTTATCCACTTCTGCTGCATTAGAGGGTTGCAGGCGAAACAGCCAGCCTTCATGATAAGCATTGACATTAATCTGCTCAGGCGCTTCTTTCAGCTCTTCATTTATGGCTATGACTTCACCTTCAACCGGGCAGTAAATATCGGATGCAGCCTTAACCGACTCCACTACGGCACAATCCTGTTCGGCTTCAAATTCATCACCGACATCAGGCAATTCCACAAACACCATATCACCCAATAAACCCTGAGCGTGTTCTGTAATACCGACAGTCAGAGAACCATCGTCTTCAATACGAACCCATTCATGGGATTTTGTGTATTTTAACTCTTCTGGGATATCGCTCATTTTTTTCACCTTATCGTAATAATATTAAACATATTCTAAATTTGAGTACTATAACCCGTATTAAGGGGTGCTGGGGAGTCATGCACTCATTAACATTTCAGTCTACCAAAATTTTACCCTGCCGGACAAATGGCAGTTTAACCACACTGGCTTCCAGTTGCTTCTTGCGTACCTCAACCTGACAGGTATCACCTGTTTCAACCGGCACTCTGGCAAAACCTATGGCTTTTTGCATAGTGGGAGAAAAACTGCCGCTGGTCAACTCTCCTTCAAGAATTTCTTCACCGACACCCTTGACCAGCACCTTCTGGTGGTCACGTAGAACTCCCTTGCCATTAAGAACCAGTCCAACAAACTTGTACTTTATACCCTGTTCCTTCTGTTTTTCCAAAGCAGCACGACCAATAAACTGGCGCGTTTCATTACTAAAATCAACCGTCCAGCTCAAACCGCTTTCCAATGGTGACTGGGTTTCATCCATATCACTGCCGTAAAGATTCATGCCCGCTTCAAGTCTCAAAGTATCTCTGGCGCCTAAACCGCAGGGTTTAACTCCGGCATCCGCTAATTGAGTCCAGACCTGTTCGGCCATTGAATTTGGACAAACAATTTCATAACCATCTTCTCCTGTATAACCGGTACGGGCTACAAATCGTTCATTATCAGAACCGGCATTCAATAACAGGGCATTAAAAGGTTTTAAGTCTTCTGCGCCAGCAATTTGCTGGCCCAGAGCCTTGCCAGCCAATTCCCTGGCGTTTGGACCCTGAACTGCAATCATAGCCAGATCATCACGTTCAGTCAGATCGACTGCACTATGGCCAATCTGACTGCGCATCCAGGCCAGATCTTTTTCCCGGGTTGCAGAGTTTACAATCACTCTGACCCAGGCCGGTTCCATGGCATATATAATCAAATCATCAATGACACCGCCTTCATTGTTGAGCATACAACAATAAAGTGCCTTGCCCGGTTTGCCCGCCACTTTCGCCACATCATTGGCCAGAAGTTTTGCCAGATAATCCATAACTTCACAACCACGCAAATCCACAATGGTCATGTGGCAGACATCAAACATGCCGGCATCATTTCTTATCTGGTGATGTTCTTCGATTTGAGAGCCATAATGAATGGGCATATTCCAACCGCCAAAATCAACCAGTTTGGCACCCATTTGCTGGTGGACTTTAAAAAGAGGTGTTTCTTTTAAAGCTGTATTGTTCATATATTTAACGCCTTTGGTTTCGCTTAGCAAAAAAATGCATAACCCATAATAGAGTTGCTCATTATTATTTAGTGAAAATAGTGTATAGCTCGAATAAATAGCAGACTGTATTAATTGCCTCAGTCTTCAGCATGATAGGATGAGCGAACCATTGGACCGGATTTCACCCAGCTGAAGCCCAGCTCAATGGCCATTGCTTCATAGTCAGCAAATTTTTCCAGTGTGAGGTATTCCTTGACCGGCAGGTGATATTTTGTCGGTCTGAGATATTGGCCCAGTGCAATCCTGCGCACCTGATTTGTCCGTAAATCCTGCATCACCTGATAGACTTCTTCAACCGTCTCCCCCAGGCCCAGAATAATAGAAGATTTGGTTTCAACCTGTTTGAGTTCACCTGCAAGTCGGAGCATGGACAATGAGCGTTTATACTGACTGCCTTTTCGAACCTCTTTGTAAAGCGATGGCACAGTTTCAACATTATGCCCCCATATCAGCTTTATCTCATCCCTCTCTGAACCAGTCACGGCATAAGGTGCCTTTAGCAAAGCTGCGGAAACAATATCAATGGCCTGTTCCTGACAGGCTCTGAAATCCGGGGTTAAGAACTCAACACCAATTGACGGGTTATTTTCTCGTAATGCCAGCAGAGTCTCAGCAAATATGTGCGCTCCCCCATCAGGCAGTTCATCCCGGTTAACGGAAGTCAGTACCACAAAACCCAAACCCATTTCATCAACGGCCTGGGCAATCCTGGCAGGCTCTGAAGCATCAACACTGTCCGGACGTCCTGTTTTAACAGCGCAAAAACCACAGGCACGGGTACAGGTGTCGCCCAGCAGCATAAAGGTTGCCGTACCACGATTCCAGCACTCATTTCGATTAGGGCAATGCGCTTCTTCACAGACTGTTACCAGTTTATTGTTGTGCACACTGGCCGCTGTTGAAGAATAATGTGTCTTTTCCGTCAGTGCCTGACGGATATAAGTGGGCATTCGCGAAGCGTTTGGCTGGTCAGAATGATCAAAAACGGGAATAAAGCGTCTGGCAGGTGTAACCGGACTTGTATGGTTCGATTTACTATTGGTCTGTTGACTGGTCGGTGTTGGCTCAGTTGTCATATTATACCCGGTAATTATATGGTTACACTAAAATGACAGCTCATGGCTTTCATTTTGTGGCTGAAAATAATCACTATAACTCTTTTGACAGCTAAAGGCTGTTATTAGCTCAACAGCTCACGCACTATTCTTAAACCTAGAAAAATCAGTTGAACCTATTACAAACGCCCAATGCACTGATTTTTCCAGGTTAAACCGCTATAGTCTATAACGGTCCGTTTATGTGATTACTTTCACCCCTCTGTCCAAATACCTGAGAGCTTAAGCCCCTTCGGTGGATTGAATATATTGTGTCTGTTACATCAACAGGACACCGGCAACCTCTCTCCAGAGTCAACGAGAAATTGTTTATCAGGGTAAAATACCACTTCCGATAATACAATTTTAAATTCTGTAAAGTTCTGAAACCTGAGCGTTTCCGGGTGTGTTGCGCCTTCGGCGGTAATTCAGTCTGAATTACTCTCTCCCATACAGATATGCGTCGAGCGCATATAATACCGTTTATTTTTCTTTTTGCCAACTCTCTTGACATTGTGCAAAGTGTTTCCAGGTAAAAAAACAGCAAAAAAACTGATAAATTAAACTTATTGCAAATGATAACTCTTATCATTTGCAATTGCATTCTTATTTGTATAACATCTTAGCCGTAATTTCATCCTGGAGGTTTTTTATAATCATGTCTAGTATAAAAATTCATAACAACCGTTTAAACCATGTGTTTCTATCCGTTAAACAGGTCAGCCTGATTGCCATCATTACAGGTATGCTGTTATTGAGCGCTTTTTCTCAGCCACTACTGGCAAATGAAGTCAACCTTTACTCTGCAAGAAAAGAAGCCCTCATTAAACCCATTATCGATAAGTTCAGTGCACAAACCGGTATAAAGGTCAATCTGATCACCGGCAAAGCCGATGCCCTGCTCAAACGTATTGAATCGGAAGGTAAAAACACTCATGCGGATGTGTTTATTACTAACGATGCAGGTCGTTTATACCGCGCCAAAGCAGCAGGCGTTTTACAGCCGGTTCAATCAAGTATTCTGGACAGTGCCATTCCTGAAAATCTGCGCGATCCGCAGGGTTACTGGTACGGACTGTCAATGCGGGCCAGGCCGATCTTCTATGTTAAAGGCGTGGTTGATCCGAAAGAGTTATCAACTTATGAAAATCTGGCGGATGCCAAATTTAAGGATCGCATCTGTATTCGTTCTTCAAACAACATCTATAACCAGTCACTGGTTGCCTCAATGTTAGCCGTTAAAGGATCGGTAAAAACCCAGCAATGGGCCACTGACTTTGTGAAAAATTTTGCTATCAAGCCCAAGGGTGGCGATCGTGATCAAATAAAGGCTGCGGCCGCAGGTCAATGTGATATTGCCATTGCCAACACCTATTATTATGGAAAAATGCTCTCTGGACAAAATCCGGATGAGAAAAAAGCAGCGCAGGCCGTAGCTATTTTCTGGCCCAATCAAAATGATCGGGGAACTCATGTGAATGTCAGTGGTGCTGCAATAACCCGATACGGCAAAAATGCCGCCAATGGTCAAAAACTGATTGAATTTCTGTCCACTAAAGAAGCCCAGCGATGGTATGCCGATATCAACTTTGAATACCCGGTGCGCGAGGATGTTGCAGGCAGCACTCTACTCAACGGCTGGGGCGAGTTTAAGGCCGATAGCATTAACCTGAATCAGCTTGGACTGAACAATGCTGAAGCTGTTATGATTATGGATCGTGCGGGGTGGAAATAGCGATAAGAAAGTGATTTGATGTCATTTATAAAAAACCTTACTGACCGTTGGCAACTGGGTATTCTCCTGATCACCCTGCTGTTTGCAGTGCCGGTAATAACGGTGTTCAGTTTTGTCTTCCAGGGCGCCAACGAGGTCTGGAATCATCTGGCTGAAACGGTTCTTTCCGACTATATCAACAATTCTCTGATACTGATGCTTGGGGTAACCGTAGGTACTCTGAGTATTGGCATTACCACCGCCTGGCTGACCAGCATCTGTGAGTTTCCGGGACGTAAAATTTTTCAGTGGGCACTGTTGCTGCCGCTGGCTGTACCGGCTTATATTATTGCCTATACCTACACTGGAATGCTGGACTTTACCGGTCCGGTGCAAACTTTTTTACGCTCCGCCTTTGACTGGGGTCCCAGGGATTACTGGTTTCCGCAGATACGCTCCATAGGCGGTGCCATGATGATGCTCTCACTGGTATTATACCCCTATGTCTATCTTTTAACCCGGGCAGCCTTTCTGGAACAATCCAGTGTCACCCTGGAAGCCAGCCGGTCTCTGGGCATGGGACCCTGGCGAAGCTTTTTTTACGTCGCTCTGCCAATGGCGAGGCCGGCAATTATCACCGGACTTTCTCTGGCTCTAATGGAAACACTGGCAGATTTCGGTACTGTAGAATACTTTGGTGTCACGACCTTCACCACGGGTATTTTCCGTACCTGGTTTGGCCTGGGCGATGCAGCAGCAGCTTCACAGCTGGCTTCATCATTATTGTTATTTGTTTTCGTGCTCATTGTTCTGGAGCGGTTTTCACGCCGACTGTCACGCTATCACCAGCACATTGGCCAGCAGGCTCAGGAAAGGCGTGTTCAATTAAGTTTTAAACAGGGCTGGATTGCTTTTATTGCCTGTCTAATTCCCTTATTACTGGGCTTTGGCCTGCCCTTTGCTCAATTACTGACCTGGACTATTGCCACAGCAGAAGCAATGATCAACAGCGACTTCTATACGCTGGCCGCTAATAGTCTGATATTAGCCATAGCGACTTCCTTACTGGCGTTAATGCTGGCTCTGTTTATGGGCTATGGCCAACGCCTTAAAAATACTCATTTCAATAAACTCATGGTGCGTATTGCCTCAATGGGCTATGCCATTCCTGGTACTGTCATTGCCATTGGTGTAGTGATCCCCTTCGCCTGGCTGGACAATACCATTGATGACTGGTCCCGGAGCCAGTTTGATCACTCGACCGGTTTGCTATTATCAGGTACCCTGTTTGCCCTGATTTTTTCTTATCTGGTGCGTTTTCTGGCTGTATCCACGGGCACTGTCGAATCATCTCTAGGTAAAATCAAACCGTCTATGGATGATGCGGCTCGTTCCATGGGTTACAAACCGTTTCAGGTTTTACAGAAAATTCATATTCCCATTATGAAGACTAGCTTACTCACTGCGGTTTTACTGGTTTTTGTCGATGTATTAAAAGAACTCCCGGCGACCTTACTCCTGCGTCCATTCAATTTTAACACTCTGGCCGTCAGAGCTTACGAACTGGCTGCCGATGAGCGTCTTGCCGATGCCTCCAGTGCCGCAATTATGATTGTTTTAAGCGGGATCATTCCGGTGATTTTACTCAGCCGATCCATTAGCAAAAACCGTTATGAGCCTTCAGCTAACTTAGAGCCTTCAGCTAACTTAGAGCCTTCAGCTAATTTAGAGCCCTCAGCCAAAATAAAGAGCGATCACAATGACTAGTCCTCTGCTGCAGTTAAGCGACATCACTATCAGCTATGGTTCCCATACCGTGATCCAGCAGATAAATTTTGCGCTTCAGGAAGGGGAAATTGGCTGCCTGCTGGGTTCCAGCGGTTGTGGCAAAACAACTTTATTGCGCAGTATTGCCGGTTTTGAAAAACCGACTCAGGGTCAGATTCGCATTGGCAACAGTATTGTCAATGACCGTGTGACCAACACACCGCCTGAACAGCGCAATGTTGGCATGGTTTTTCAGGATTTTGCCTTGTTCCCCCATCTCAGCGTAAGAAAAAATATTGCCTTTGGCCTTAGCTCTGGTCCTGGAAAGTTAAATACAGCAGCCAGAAGTCACCGCGTTCATGAACTGCTCGAAATGATAGATCTTGCCGACATCGGTAACAAGTATCCCCATCAGTTATCAGGCGGTCAACAGCAGCGGGTTGCCCTGGCTCGCGCTATGGCACCCAGACCGGACTTGTTATTGCTGGATGAACCGTTCTCAAGTCTGGATGTGGAATTACGGGAACAATTAGCCACTGAAGTGGCCAAAATTATCAAACACCAAGGGATCACAGCCATTCTGGTGACCCATGATCAGCATGAAGCCTTTGCCATGGCCGATAAGGTCGGTTTGCTGCATGAAGGTAAAATGATTCAATGGGACACCCCTTATAACTTATACCATCAACCTGCAACACTGTATGCGGCCAACTTTATTGGCCAGGGCGTCATGATCCCGGGCCTGGTTCAGGACAGCACTACTATAAAAACAGATTTAGGTATAATTCATGGCAAGGTACCTGATGGTTGCCAGGCAAATTGTCCAGTGGATGTCCTGATCCGTCCCGATGATATTATTCATGATGATGACAGTGAACATCAGCTGCAAATAATCGATAAAGTTTTCCGTGGGGCAGAATTTTTATATACCCTGAAAGTCAATGCTACCAGTAAGGTATTATGCATCACCCCCAGCCATCATAATCATCCGCTTAACAGTCCATTAGGGATCACGCTGGATATGACTCATATTGTCGTCTTCAAGCAGATAAAAAATTGAGCCTCAGGTGCCGGGTCGTGCCAGACGCGGCAGCTTTTCGTTTAACCCCATGCCGACAAGTCCCATAGCCCGTTTTATCATCTGGTTTTTCAAAGGCCCGAGCTGATCAACAAAATTAAGTCCACTATTGCGTAACAGTTTAAGCGGGGTAATATCATTGCTGAATAAGCGCTTAAAAGCATCCATTGCCGCGAGCATGGCAATATTATCACCTTTGCGTCTTCTTTCATAACGTCGCAGGGTTGACAGACTGCCAATGTCACGTTTTTTCTCCTGCGCGCGTAATATTTCTTCGGCTAATACCACGGCATCCAACAGTCCCAGATTAACACCCTGCCCTGCCAACGGATGCACGGTATGAGCCGCATCACCGACCAGAGCAAGGTGCTCTTTTACGTATTGATTGGCATGCCTCAGACGCAAGGGGAAAGTGCCTCGTTTCGAACTGAGGCGAATGCGTCCCAAAGAGCTGCCAAAAGCCATCTGCAGTTCCTGATTAAATGACTGCTCGTCCATAGTGCTCAATGCCTGGGCTTTTTCTTCGCTTGTTGACCAGACAATGGAACTCTGTCCATCGGCTAATGGCAGAAATGCCAGAGGCCCTTCCGGCATAAACTGCTGCCAGCAGGCATCCTGATGCGACTCCGATGTAGACACATTGCACACCACTGCGTTTTGTTGGTATGACCAGCTACTCAGGGAAATTTCGGCCTGTTTTCTGACCCAGGAATTTGCACCATCAGCGCCGACAAGCAGGCCGGTTGTTAGTTGTAAACCCTCACTGGTTATAAGTTCAGCACCACTGTTGTTAAATTGCAGTGACTGCAGTTTAACAGGCATTAACAAATCGATATTGTCAAAATCAGCCAGACGCATTTGTACGGCTTTTTGAATAATCCTGTTTTCAATAATATGTCCCAGATCTGCCTGCCCAATTTCAATACTGTCAAAATGAATCTGTCCCTGCCCCGTGGCATCCCAGACATGCATTTTGCTATAGGCAGCCACACCATCCTGCTGCATGCTTTTCCAGGCGCCAATATTTTCAAAGATATGCTGACTGGCATGGGTAATGGCACTGACTCGGATATCATGAGAACCTTCCGGCCAGGCAAAATCACTTTGATACGCTTCAATAACAGCGACTTTTAAAGCACTATCACCTAAAGCACAGGCCAATGTAGCTCCGACCATGCCACCGCCGACAATAATAATATCATAATGTTGTTTTTCTTTTGTCACATGAATAACCTTTTTTAATTAACTACTCAGCTCAGGCCAACCATCTACAAGTTTGAGTACTACAAACCGTTTCTATTTAGTATATGAGCTTAAAAAGATTTTTAAAAACTCACAAAGAAAAATAAATGACGCCGGTAGTGCTGAGGAGTCTGGTGCGCCATCATGGGGTCTATGCGGCATGGATGCCGCATTGAAGCCTACAAAGACGTATTCAGAGCCTGCCCCACGAAGTGCTTTGGGTACGGCGTCCCCAGGAAGGTGCACCAGACTCCCCAGCACGGATATGCGCGCAATAAGTTACAGAATTTCACAAATTACACGTTTAATAAAGTGACTGACCCGTCGCCATTTTGGTTAATTTTCCCTGTAAAATACCCTGTCCCATTGCCTGCTGGGCAATGCCATGTTTCAAGGGTGAAATAATGTCCGTTATAAGTAACCCTGAATTTCTCAGGGCAGCTAGAAGCATGGATTGATTGGAAAACAGTTTGATCAGACTATCAGTAACTTTGCTAACCTGCCGGATGTCAGCCTGACGCCAGTGCCAGTAAGTTTTCAATAATTGCTTATTGCCAGGGTCACTGCTTTTATGTTCCTGTACCTCTGCTACGATCAACTCTGCCAGGGCTGAGATGTCGCGCAATCCCAGATTAAAGCCCTGTCCCGCGACCGGATGGACACCATGAGCTGCATTACCAATCAGGGCAACCCGATGCTGGTGATTCAGGGTGTCATTTTCGATATTCATCCTGGCCAGGGGATAAGCCGCTCTGCGCCCTACCCTGGTTATCTGTCCCAGACGAAAACCAAAACGCTGCTGCAATGCCTGTAGAAAGCCGGCATCATCCAGAGACATGATTTTTTCCAGCTGCTCATCTCTGGCCGTCCAGACCAGAGAGCAGCGGTTTCGCGTCAGTGGCAGTAAGGCCAGAGGGCCAGAATCTGTAAAGCGTTCGTAAGCTCTATTCCGGTGATGAATTTCGGTTTCAATATTGGCAATAATGGCACTTTGCGCATAGCAATGCTGATGTGTTCTGATACCAAGAGCCGCCCGGGTTTTTGAATTCACGCCATCGGCAATAATCAGTAACCGGGCACAGATATCGTGCGTTTGAGACTTCTTTGAGTCCTGCACGGTCAAGCTAATCCTGACCTCATCTGCATGGGTCTCAAGTTGTTCAATATTTGCCGGGCAAAAGAGACTGATATTATCCTGCTGCTTTAATTGTGTGATCAACACTTCTCCCATCACGCGGTTTTCAATCACATAGCCCAGAGCAGGCTTTGTTAACCCGGAAACTGAAATTACAGGGGAGTATGGCATATATGATGCGGAATGTGCCGGTCATATTGGACTTTGTCAGGTGTGTCCGGGAAGTGACCAATGATGTAGCCTGATTTGCCTTCAAATAAAATTTATAGGGGGAGATTGTCAGTTCAGTTTATAATTACTGGACAATGATACAGCCAATCCTACAAATAAATCTATCCACAGAAGAAATCAATATTTTTCATGTACCTA
>RCNG010000924.1_pt1 | contig 14288 bp, 11 predicted proteins | sample 2041371 | NCBI WGS metagenome assembly RCNG01 (sample SAMN09708227, study PRJNA481090) | Marine sediment metagenome, whole genome shotgun sequencing project. | biome: marine sediment; feature: ocean; material: sediment; isolation source: Sewage treatment plant 1 marine sediment (STP1) ... | reverse complement strand
GCGCACCGTGAAAATTCTTACTGGCTGGGATTTTGGTGCGCACGGCGCACCCTACTATGATACTTATTTCCCTTAACTTACTGACATTGGGGTAAGATCTTGTTTCTAACATTATCAGCATTCATGCTATTTCCTGCTTTTTTTGTTTAAGTGGTGCACCTGGAACTTGAATTCGCCTACCCTCCTAAAGGTTCGCATGAGATGGATAATAAAAGCTAAATCGAAAGTTCATCAGCATCATTCTGGATAGATATTATTTAAAGCTTTCTCAGGAGTTTTGGTGAAATAACGCATATTTTCAATGCGATTGTTTCAGCTGCCTTTTTTAAAAATTGACAGTAGCCCTCAAGCTATAAATCATTCCTTCGGCATCTGGATTTGAATAATACTCATCCTCCATATACTGGATATCGGCGGTGAATGCCAGCCTGGGGTTTATCACCATCCGATAGTAAGCTTCTGCAAGCCGGGTTTTGATGATTCTTACATTACCACCATACATATAACCCAGAGCTATACCAATATTATCCAGCATCCGTCCCCAGCCCGTACCTCTAATGTCGATTCCACCGGTGTAAACTGTCCGGTATTTGATGGGCTCATTATCAAGCCGCCAGCCCATTCGCGTAAACGCACCAATTATGTCACCGAACTGCTGGTCGATAGACATTATCAATAGATCATTTCTTTGCTTGCTTGCACCGGCTTCGTCAACAAAGTCCCGGTCACCGTTGAGCAAGACACGGTAATGCCCTTTGCCCAGGTTAGTTTCCAGGGTGTATCGGGCCTGAATACCATAAAAAGTATACTTGTCAGGACTGGTTAATTGATGAACCTCCATGAGTGCACCCGAAAAAGTCCAATTATCCCTGTGCCACTCAACAGCAACACCAAAATCATAGGAGGGAAAAAGCGTGTTCGGGGCATTGGATAATGCGGGGCTCATGAATTGATTGTATTCATCATTTGCAAAAACGTTTTGATCCAGAAATTCTGAAGCACTAATAATACCGAGGGTCAGGCCAATACTCTGATTATGACCCATTTCAAAGACATGTTCATACCAGGCTTCAAGAAGATAATTCCTGCCGCTGCCACTCACATTGATTACGTCATCATGAAGATCAGCACCCCAGGGTGAGATATTGAACGGTGATACATCATTCAAACCGTTACCGGCAGCGAAACCAAGTTTCAGAAACAAGCTGTCCTGTCGCGACGGGCGGTAGGTCAACTCGGGTTGAAAAGGTATACCAAGTTTGCAGGCATCTTCACCGGTACTATTTGCTGATAGTTGCTGGCATTGCAGTGCGCCAGATATCACGCCATTCAGTGACAACTTATCCGTTAACTCCTTCGCCTCGACGGTCATGACCGACAACAGTGTGATCGTGATTATCAAAAGACAGTTCACGCAGGATCGTGACATACTGATGGAATTAGATAGCAACCGCACTACGCAAGACATTTTTCAAACTCTCTATAACTATAGACACAGAGAAAAAAAGCGAAATTGATATAAATAATATCTTCAAAGTTTATATAAAAAGAAGGAGTGTTGTAAGTGGCTGTCGTTAGCAGGTAATGACTTTACAGTGCTCGATTACTAAGTCGATGAACAATCTAACTTTTGCGGATAAATGTTTACGGTGCAGATACACAGCATAAATACCTATGGGTTCTGAAACATAATCAGGCAGCAGTTTTTTCAGTCGTCCCTGACTAATATCCTCGGCCACAGCAAATGATGGCAAATAAGCAACTCCATGGTCTGCCAGCACCAACTCGCGGGCTGCGTGGGCACTATTAACTTTTAAATATGGCTGCATGTCTATCGTTACGATCTTATCCCCGCTGCCCAGAGTCCAGTGCCTGCCACCCGGATAATTGGTGTCTAAAACGCACTGGTGATCGATCAATTGACGAGGTGTGCTGGGCTCGCCGTTTGCTGCCAGATAATCGGTGGAAGCACACAATAGCATGGAAATAGTTCCCAGCTTACGCGCCACTAGCGTGGAGTCGCCGAGACTACCAATACGAATGGCAACATCGATACGATCTTCTACCAGATCAACGAATCGATCAGTTAGATCAAGGTTAACAATTACATCGGGATAGAGACGGGCGAATTCCGAGATCATAGTCATCAGATGCATTTCAGCAAAGGTCGCCGGTGCGGCCACATGAAGCTCGCCCATGGGGGTAGCATTAGCGAACTGCAAGGATGCATCCAGCTGATCAAACTCATCCAGCAACGGGCGGCATTGCTCAAAATATGCCTGACCCGTGCTAGTAGCACTCACCCGACGTGTGGTACGGTTTAATAGTCTCGCATCCAGGTTTTCTTCCAGCTGATTGATCTGCTTGCTAATCAAAGCCTTGGAAACATCTAAGCGACGTGCCGCTGATGAAAACCCACCGGCCTCTACTACAGTAACAAAAGCACGCATACACGCTAGCTTGTCCATCTGGTTTCTCCATTGTCCACAATTCGTGAACAGTATATCAAATAAACAGCATATTGTTTATATTTACTGAAAGCCTAATATTAAGCCTCACACACTGATCACTTAATTGGAGAACTAACATGACTAACACACACAATTCTGACTATGCCGCACTCTTACTTCGCAATGCTCTGGGTATTATGTTTATCGCTCATGCGCTACTGAAAATTATGGTGTTTACCCCGGCGGGCACCGTGGGTTTCTTTGCCTCACTGGGCGTACCCGGCTGGCTTGCTTATCCCACCATGGGCATCGAACTAATTGGTGGCATTATGCTGATAATTGGCTACCAGACTCGCTATGTATCGCTGGCACTTATTCCCGTCTTGCTGGGCAGTATTGTACTGGTGCACGGTGGTAATGGTTGGTTATATACCAATGAAAATGGCGGTTGGGAATATTCTGCCTTCCTGATTGTGGCCTCACTGGTGCAGGTTCTGTTAGGTGATGGCGCTTACAGTATTAAACAGTTATTCAGTCAGCAGCAGGATCAATACCAGCCTGTTACCTCTGTTTAATTAAAACTCTAACCTGCCTCGCAATGCGAGGCAGGCTTCATAAATCAACGAGCGATGTATTATGTTAATTAATGGCCAATGGGCAAAAGATTTCCACCCGGTACAGGATACCGATGAAGAAGGCGGATTCGTCAGAGAAGATGCCGGTTTTCGCAGCTGGATTACACCTGACGGCGCGGCTGGCCTCAGTGGTGAAGCAGGATTTAATGCTGAAGCAGGTCGTTATCATTTATATGTAGCACTGATTTGCCCCTGGGCTTCGCGTACTTTGATGGCACGCAAACTTAAAGGCCTGGAAGACGTGGTTTCGGTCTCCGTAGTTGATCCCCGTCTGACTGAAAAAGTATGGCGTTTTGGTGGCTACAGTGATTCACTGCCTGGTACTCAGGCAGACCCTCTCTATCAGTTTGAATATGTTTATGAGTTGTATCTGCATGCTAAACCTGATTACACAGGGCAGGTAACGGTACCTGTTCTTTGGGATAAAAAAACTAAGACCATAGTGAATAACGAGTCCTTAGAAATCATTCGTATGTTCAATAATGGTTTTGGTGATTTAGCCAATAATACGTTTGATCTTTATCCATTATTTTTGCGCAAGCAGATTGATGAGGTAAACGAATGTCTTTATCACACGTTTAATAACGGTGTTTACCGTGCAGGATTTGCAACCACGCAGGTCGCTTATGAAAAAGCGGTGAAAGATGTCTTCGCCAGTCTGGATTTTATTGAGCGTCAACTGGAAGAGCGCGACTTTTTGGTCGGCGAGCAACTAACAGAAGCGGACGTACGTGCCTTTGTCACGTTAGTACGTTTCGATCTGGCTTACTACGGACTGTTCAAGACCAACCTGAAACGGATACAGGATTATCCGAATATTTCAGCGTATATCCGACGCATACACGATATTCCAGGTATTGCCGAGACGGTGAGTTCCGATCACATCAAGGCGGGGTATTACTCGATCCGTGAGTTGAACCCGACAGGTATCGTCCCAGTCGGTCCTGCAACCAGCTGGTAAAAATTTATAGCAGCGATAGCCAGGGTGACAGTCCTCGTCATTCACGAATATGAGCAACTACCAGCAGGAGAAAACACCATGATTTACAAACATATTTTTAAATCAGGCCTCCTCATTTCCATCGTCTCGGCAGCGCTTTTGGGCTGCGCGAGCAATGAGAAACTTCAGGTCTACGAGGCGAATGAAGCGCTTGTAAAGTCCCATCTCGAAAACTTTGACGACCTCGACTACAACGTGTTCACCAATCAAAAATGGACCGAACTGCATCGCAGTCATTCACACGACATCATCGTCAACTGGCCGGACGGACATTCAACTCAAGGTATCGAGAAACACATCGAGGATCTGGCAGCTATGTTCGTCTGGGCACCCGACACCCGCATTAAGGAGCACCCGGTCAAAGTCGGTCAGGGTGACTGGACTTCCGTCATCGGCATAATGGAAGGTACCTTCACGCAGCCGATGCCAATAGGCAATGGTAAAAGCATTCCGCCAACCGGCAAAGCTTACAAAATCCGCATGGCGACAATAGGCACTGGAAAGATGGCGTGATGATTGAGGAGTATCTTTTCTGGGACAACCAGGAATTCATGCGGCAGATTGGGTTAGCGAAATAACGACCCGCAGTTCTACATAGCACTCAACATATCTCGTTGCCAAACAGACAATTAAGAGGATCACGATGTTGAACAAACAAATGCCATCGTTGTTTATCTCTCACGATGCACCCGATATTCTATTGTCGGGACACCAGGCTGTAGATGTTATGCGTAACCTGGCAGTTAGCTTGCCCCTGCCACGCGCTATTGTCATCATCTCCGCACACTGGACTGATGATCCAATAGGCATCACTACTGGAGAAAGGCTGTCGACTATTCATGACTTCGGTGGCTTTCCAGACGAACTCTATGCTATGCAATATCCTGTCATAGGTGACGACGCGCTCTCTTTTGATATCGCACAACGACTAGAGTCTCAGGGATTCGGTTATCAACTGCACGCACAACGTGGACTCGATCATGGTGCCTGGATACCTTTGATGGCAATGTACCCCAATGCAAATATACCTACGGTACAGGTATCTCTTCCAGTCGTCATCATGCAAGATCATGCCAGATTGGGAACGGCTCTCTCGCCATTGCGTCGCGATGGCGTACTGATCATCGGCTCAGGCGGCTCAGTCCACAATCTGAGTGCACTTAACTTTCAAGGTAAAACTGATGAATGGGCAGCTCAATTTGAGCAGTGGCTTTGTAAGGCTGTAGAGGGCAATCATTTAGACTGGCTAACGTCACCGGACAAATTCCCGGAAACATTCCATCGCGCACATCCGACCCTGGAACACTACGCGCCTTTGATCGTTGCCTGGAGCGCCGGTGAATACAACATGCCAGGTCGTCGTATCCACCACAGTTTTAGTTACGGAAACCTGGGCATGAGTTTTTTTGAATTTGGTTTCCAGGTCGAAGCCTGATACTAGCATTGCGGTCGGAGTAAAAGCTCAAGTCAATCCGCTCGTGGCCGTTTATTCTCGGAAAATATATATAACCGAAGGTCTGTTCATGATTGGGTACAGATCTATTGCAAAGCATTTTGGACGATCCCTGTAAACTGGTTATACCCTGTCAGCCTATTTGTATGTATGTTTGATTCAAAGTAACTGGTAAGAGTTTTGAACTAATTTTCAACCACTAAAAAAAATTACTTAATACCATCAGTAATTAATAAAGGATCAATGCACTAGTGGTAAGGAAAATGGTACAGGTATGGCTATTAAACGCCGGCACAGAGCAGCTTCAGTGGGTTTCAAGACTCGACTGTCGGGCATCATAATCGGCAGGTCGAAGGTTCGAAAAAATCGTACGGAACGATATTATCCGCCACGTCCATCTAGCTCACCCTACGGATCATCACATAAAACGTGATGCTCAAAATTGATCCCATCAATTTTAGTCATGTGCGAAGTGAACCTCTGGCAGTCTACAGGGATCTAGATTGCAGCCCTTCCATACCCACCATTTTTTACTGCATAATCAAATACTTAGGGTATTTTTGGTGCTCGAATCCACGGACTATAAGTCGGGTGGTCGAAGGTGTTACCTTCTGTACTCATGATTGTTTTCCATTGAATTCAACCACTTATGGAATCCCTTATGACTGGACCCATTGACTATTAGTCGGGAGGTCTAATCTGCGGGTCATTTCAGCATTCCCTCATCCCGCTTGATATTGAATGACTCTTACCGAGTCGTAAACTTTCATTGTTATTTATGCTGACAATCAACGGGGCTCACATGGCCAGGGCAAACTTTTTCTGGGTAATGATTGTGAAGAAATTACGGTATAATAAGAACACTATATAATTTACATAGCTTCATTTGAAGTAATTCGATAAGTAAACAGTTGTACGCTAGAAGCAGACCTATACATTTTTGTGATTAACAGCCGATGTCACCACATAGACGACATTAGGAACGTGGGTCAGTTCTGATAAGAATTCATAGAGAGCGGTCATTGGGAAGATAGCCCTGACAGAGCATTTTCGGCCACGAACGGACTGTCAGGCAAACAAAACCCCGCTCAGTGGCGGGGCTAAATTGCATAATGTTTGACCGATGCTAAACGTGAGCTTTACGTCTTGCTAATCCGACTAAACCGATTAGACCAGAACCGAACTGCCATACTGCTGCTGGTACGGGGACAGCAGAGAGCGTTCCTGTTGCTCCGAAACCACTTATACTGGCACCATTAAAACCTAGCGCTACCTGAGTGAAATCAAAATTGGCAGGGTCAAAGGGTGCATTAGTGCCAGGAAGCATGGTATGACCATCCCATAATTGAGTGTCGGGATTGCCTTGCAGGAGCAGAGAAAAACCATCCACAAACACATCGCCTAAACCCAGTGTACCTGTATCAAATCCAGGCGAAAAATCATTTGCTATACCCGTAAAGCCCAAAGCGAATGCAATGGTATCTCGAGCATTACCTGTGGGCAGTGTATTGTCAAGTATACTGCCTGACCCCATTTTCCACCACGCCAAAAAATTGGAAACAAAAATACGAGGACAATTTTTTGAAATCAGATCTGGATAGCGTGGGTCAATAGCGTTCTAGTTTGAACGCTTACTTTCAATCAATTACACCAAAGGATCTTTACCTAAGGGACTCACACTCAAAGCAAAATCGGCGATCACTTTCGCATCAGTATCAACACCGGCGAGTTTCCGCAAAGCATGATGAATGTGCCCTGGCTCTAAGCGCACGCCACCACTCGTTACTGTCTGCAACGTGTTCGGATTAATTTCCAAAGCTTTATGGTCCGCATCAGTTCCACCGAGTAAGCGATTGCCACGAATTCCGGGACCCATTAACATCATGCTGGTAATGGGCCAATGATCTTTACCATTACTTGCATTGTATTTGTTTGTACGACCGAAATCAGATCCGATTACCACTACAATCTTATCTGCGATACCACGTGCTGTGGCATCTTTCATCACTGCGTCCACTGCTTTTAGCATCGACAGTTGACGAGGATACTGAATGGTTTGTTGGTTATCTCCGTGCGTATCATAACCGCTAATCACAATTGATGCGGCCGTTGATAAACCTGCCTGGAATGAAGCAAGCGCGGCACGCCCTTTTTGATACGCTGTTCTTGCTTGGCTATCACTAACGCTAATTTGAGTGCTGGTCGCAAGATCATTAGCTAAAACTTTCAAGTTTTCGAGACCGATACGAGAACCAGTAAATTTTTCTAGCATTTGCTTTGCTTGAATAAGATTCTGCTCCTGGGCCAATAATGCGGCTCGCTGAGCCTTTGCAGAATTGATGGAATTCAGTACTGTGGTATTGAAATATTCGGGCGCTGATGCACTGGTGACATTAGAAGAGCGATTTGGGTATGCAATGTCATAAAGAGTACCTCCGGTAAGAGAGGACACTCTTGTTGCTGCTACTACTCCAGCGGTTTTCTCGTAGGCGCTTCCACCACTTGTTAGCCATGCCATTGGGCGAGTTGGCGTCAATAGTCCAGAAGCCAAGGCACCTACACTGGGGAAATTAGATTTTTTGATCTCTCCACTCCACACATGGCGGCGTCCATCGTGGTGTCCGTTAGTTAATGTGTCGACACCGTTAACGACTAACAGTTTAGGAGCGTAGGTATCAAAAAATGTTTTGGCAAACGTGTCCGTCAAGCCATAAGGAGGTGAGGCATAGGAGATGTTCCCTGCGGTTTGAATCTGGTTAAATTGCGTCACGCCGCCAATGGTGATTTTGGGGTCACACAAAAGCGTTGGGTCCCAGCCACCGTTTGCTTGAAAGAACAAGAAATATGGCCCATTGTATGCGTCTGTTGCGGCCATGCCTTGTCGAGTCGGTAGCACAGGTAATGCCGCACTGCCGCCTATTACACTCAAAACTTTAAGAAAGTCTCTGCGTTTCATAATACTGCTCTCCTACTTGAATTCTTTTCTACGTTATTCCGATGCAATGTGGATCTACTCAAAGAAGAACCTGTAGTCCGATAACATATAGGCCAGGACTGCGATCCATGGGCGTACGGTGCGGTTCGAGTCGTTCTTCACCGCATTGCCAATCCCATTTGCGCAATCGTTCGGAATACCTGTTCCCGATGTGCTCGTCTGCGCATCAATAAATAGTTGGTAACTCAAGTTGATCTTCGGATCGTTCACGTCGAGTACCTCACCCAAAACTCGTTTGTGAAGGTATTGAAGGTTTTGCCTATTTGCCGTCTCACTTGTGGTGGTGATCTCGACATTCGGAAACAAGATGCGATTCGTCTGAGCCTTGTTAAAGTCCATGGGTACAGACATACAAGCCGTTTGATATGCCACTCTATCTTGTACCGATGCAATTAGCCCATTGGGTTCTTTTGCACGGTCAATCAGATCATCGGAGTTAATACCACCATAAAGCAACCGGTAGCTACTTACGTCAAGTAGGTTTTGGTTGGTATCTGATGGTGATGTCCATGCATATCCTGTTACCGACTGGATCTTGCGGTGCAGTTGTTCTGGTGTTAACAAATGAGCCATACCGATTTCGGCAAACATCTGCGGACTTTCATTTGCTGCCAAGTTGGTAGCGAGATAATAGTCGCTTGTCAGTACAGCTTTCACCAATGCCTTCAAATTGAAACTACTATTCTTAAACGTATTTTTTAAAGATTGGATAAACGTCGCATCCGTAGGCGTTTCCAGACCTGTAAATCCACTGAATATAGTTTTGACGGTCGCCGCTGAAAAGCGATCGTCTGCTATTATCTTATCGGCCATCCACTGAACCGAACGGATTTTCTCGGTTTCAGTAATTTCATCCGTTAGGCTATAACCTGGATTTAGAATCTCATTCGGATTCGGCCACGAACTATTAGTCTGGTAACGGCCACGGTGATTCCAGTTTTTATATAAACCAGCAATAGGGTCAAGTGTTTCGTGACAAATTGCGCACTGCGGGTCATCAAGTGTTGGCACTGTACCAATTACATTCTCAAGATCCAAATCGGCTCGGTTTGCCAATGACATGACGTCGATATCTAAAAACATTTTTTGTACAACCCGCGATCTCGCTCTGTTCATGTTTGTATCCGTGGTTGGATACTTGGTCAAGAACGCAAAGTCAGTGAGTACACCGGCATATGTGTAGTTTCCCTTATGGCATTTTTTGAAGTTATTGGCGTCATGTAAGCTAGCATCAGTACTTACTCCATCCCAAGCAAAGCTTGCGCTATTTCCCTCTCCTGGTAACAAGGCTGCACCAAAAGCGGTAATGGTATAAGGGTTACACATAAAATAGTCAGCCGTTAGAATTTGAGTGAAAGGCTGATCCCGACGAACAATGTCCGCCACCAATTCCTCTGCCGCATAGGCAAACCCTATTGCTGCCTCTCTTCTCAACGTATTACCTTTATTCGGATCAGTGAAAATACGGTGATTTATATCTTGAGCTGAACTCTGACTCATGAGGTTACCAGTGGTTAGGTTTGGATCAGTCATAAGATGTTGGGTGAGCAACATGTCGTTGTATAGTTCTTTAACGCGCGTGATGAAAGCTTCTTGGCCCATTAAGGTATTCATGATGCCATCAAATGCCTGCTCCATTTCAGCTTCGTTAGCGGCAGTGGCTATCAGAAGCTCTTCATCCAGTGTCGGAACTCGACCGGCTAGTGACATAGTCACTTTGTATAGACGCTCGTACCCTGTGCTCAGCTGTAAGCCTTGTTGGTTGCTCGTATCATTAATGCAAACGCTAAGTTGATCGGCCATATTGGACATGCTGATATGTTCTGGAGATGCCAGGGTAATGCGCTCGCCACCAGAGTGACTAATCCCCATCGCCTTAGATAGAACCAAAGGCAAGCTGGTTGCATCGGTTAGGGTTACATAGGCTTGATATGAAGGGAAATCAATAGATGCAGTGCCAGTTACTTTGAAGTTTCTATTGCTACTGCTATGACAACTCTGGCAGTTTGTTTGTAGAACTGGGTAGGTCTGCGCGACAAATTCTGTTTGCAGGGTAGAGCAACCGACTGCATTGATAGTAACCGTTTGTTGAGCAGTCGATATATTACCGGCTTGGTCTTCTGCACTCCAAGTTACCGTTGTCGTACCGATACTAAACCCATTAATGTCCCTTGCAGTCCAGATGACTTGATTTATACCAACTGAAAAACCGGCTACTGGTGCATTATTAGTTGGAGTGAGTACGCCATCGGTCTCATCAATTGCAGTGGCCGTACCCAAATTCACGATGGTCGTTGTACCTGTTGCCTCTCTTGTTATGTTACTTGGCGCAGTCACTACTGGAGCTATTTTATCACTTGCACTTGTAGTGATAGTAAAAGTAGCTGTTGCAGTATTACTAGCTGTATCGCCATTGCGGAAGGCTTTTGCTTTCACAGTGGTTGTGTTAGTTAAAGCAAAAGGCGCGGTGTATAGAGCGTCATTCATTCCTGGATCGCTGCCATCTAGAGTGTAGCGTATGTCAGCACCCTGAGTTGCAGTGTTCAGTGTAACCATGGCCGACGTTGTGTGAGTTCCGCCATTTGGTGAAATGGTTGGAATTGACACCATACTTTCTTCTCCACCAGCACAAGCAGATAGTAAAGTGATAAGCGCTAGAGCTGTAATGGGAGGTAATAAGATATTCATGATTGATAACCTAATCAAAATTTATTGTATATTTAATGAAAAAAAGCACAGACTTTTTGGCAAAACTGCAAAACTGAAATGTGTATTACGCAACCCTTCAATACTGGCTGGGTTAGAAGGATTTGTAGCACCTTAAGTTAATGAGGTTGTTGTAGGCTCACTGGTAACCCATTGCACGAGAGCACGGTTTTTCGTGATACCGACAATAGCCGGCCCACTTACAATTGTTGGTACGGTAGTATCTGGCATAGAAAACGTTTCAAAGTTAAGGTTCGCACTAAGCGTAGGACCATTGCCAGCAGCATCATAGGATGATACTTGTACCGTATTGCTTGTAGAAGCTGTAAGGCCAGATAATGTCACGCTATGCTGCGTGCGGAAACCTGGAATATTCACCAGGTTTCCATTAATTACTACTTCACTTGTGGCAGGCTCATCCGTTTGCCATTCGACAACGGCTGAGGTATCAATAATAGAGGTTATATAAGGTCCAGAGGTAATGACCGAGGCAATGGTATCAGCATAATTGAGAATAATGTTTTGCAATATGCTCTGTGACAATTCAAGACTACTAATACTTGCTGACACAAAGCCGCTTCCATTAGGTGGTGTGATTGTTTCATAGTAATTGGTGGATGGAACGACGTAGGCAGAGTACCACCCATTAGCATCAGATGTAGTATTGATATTCCCAAAACCAGAGACACCATCAACAAAAGAATCACCCGAGCCAGATATAATAACGTTGCCAACAGCAACTCCGTTACTGTCAGTCGTATAACCACTAATTTGAGCAAAAGCCGGTATTTCCAAATCTTGCACGGTGTTACCCGTTATAGACAAATTCGATACAAGGGAGGAAAAGTCAAATATCTTCGGTGCCGGGATGTTTGTACCAAAAGCAAAGCCATTGACACTTAATCCATAATTGCCGCCTGCGACAAGTATCGAATAGTTTCCTTGGGCATCAGTCTGAACAGAGCCAGCTACACCTCCTCCAACTTCGTAGACAGTAACTCTAATATTGCTCGCCAGGGTGCCATTAGAATCTCTTACTACTCCACTAATCTCAAACGTTTGCGCAAGCAATAACACCACATTCTGGATAACATCCGCACCACTTATCATCACTCCATTTACCACTGACTGACCAAACCCACTACCATCTGGAGGGGTTACAGTAAGGTTGTAAGTCCCATCACTTAATGATGTAAAACTGTAGATACCACCACCATCCGTACTCACGGTACCAATTAGCCCACCTGTGCTTGAATCATTGAGAGTGACTATAGAATTTGGTAATGGATTACTGCCACCATACACTGTACCACTAAGGCTTAAAGCATATGCCAGTGAGTAACCAGCAATAGATAAAAATAGAAAAAAAAGAAACCGGAATAACGGTTTAAGGAAGATAGATATTAAACTACCGCGAGAAATACCTTGTAAACCTAAATTTAAACAAATCAAATGCACCACAGTTATATTCCATAAACTGATAAATAAAGATGATTTTTTTACGCATTTTCATATCATTGAATTGATATGCTCCAACAATTATAGTCCGGACTGTAGATTCCACACAAAATACAGAGTTTTTAGAGTAATAACTAGTGCTTTCACTAACCCCAACTACTTACCAGGGGAAAATATCACTAATTCGGCAAGTACTAAATGGACGTTAAGGGTCGACAACGCCCTGTCAACTCATTACCCTGAAGGAGAATATGCGGCCATAATTAGACATTCAGCATAAACAAATCCTACAAATGTAGGCAGTAAATAGTTAGAAGCAAATAACGAAAGGTATGTAATACTTTCATTAGCGAGGATTCTTTATGTAATGTTTCTACTTAAAACCTCGCGATTGCATCAACTGAAATCGAATCAGTATCTTCATCTTGACTATCAACAGCAAAAAATTTTGACAACCCAATGGTTAATGCAATTTGAGGTACGAAAAAATGAGTGCCTCCAATAGCAAGTGTCTTGCCTTCTGGTGTGATGTCATCACTTGAATTAAAGGAAGCCATAGCACCTAAACTAGTCATGCGGGTAAAGTAGTATTCACCTTGAACCTCTACTCTTTGACTATCATCATCATTCACTGTGGCGGAATCAATTTTGTTGTATACAAAGTTTATACCTAAATGGTAAAAACTTGTGTTATCAAGCGACCGGACAGTCTTAAATGAGAGGTTGAATTGTTCAAGATCAACACTGGTTGTCTGACTTGATGTTGTGCTTCGAATTTCTGTATCATTGCTTATGTATGAAAAATCTATAGTTGACGTATCATCCAAGTATTTACCAACGTTAATACCAGTTAATTTTATATCACCTGTGGCGAGGTCAGGGTTCGTATCGATGTCTTGGGAACCGTATGCTGCTCCCAAAATAAATGCATCTGTTTCTGTAATGTAATTGATTGCAATTATCGGCCCACTTGCATCAAATGAATTTATGTTTGAATTTTGTAAATCACTTTTTTCTTTTAAGTAACCGAATGTAACAAAACTGCTTTTATCTAAAAATGCAGCTTCTGCGAGTGGCTTATTCTCGGTATTTACAGGTGAGAAGTAAATTTCAGCCGCTAGTCCAGTGATTTTATCAGTCGATGTGTCTGCATCTTCTTTTTCGTATCCACCAATTATTTCGGTTTGATAGCTTTGTTCAGCGTAGCTGATTGATGAAAATAAAGATAAGCTTAATAGTGTGACGGACAGTGTCTGTTTTATATGTAACACAATGTCTCTCCTTTCTCTTAGTAAATTATTAGCCCATACATAATATCGTTTCGACATTTACATTAGATTAGAGTATCTCTAAGAAATAAACATGACCCATATCAAAGCTACTAAATATTTAGGATTTTCTATCGTATCTAATGGATTTATCCAGCATTGTTGAACGTCAGCTTCACGCCCTGAGGTGTTCGGTCAAGCAACTTTAGCAACAGTGAGTAGCGTTGAACCTCATCGCTCCAGGGCTTTAAGGTAAACGACCTCATTGTATGGTGTTCGTGTTTGCCAACACCTAAAAAGAATGCGTATCCATTTAAATGCTA
>RCNG010000923.1_pt1 | contig 14291 bp, 11 predicted proteins | sample 2041371 | NCBI WGS metagenome assembly RCNG01 (sample SAMN09708227, study PRJNA481090) | Marine sediment metagenome, whole genome shotgun sequencing project. | biome: marine sediment; feature: ocean; material: sediment; isolation source: Sewage treatment plant 1 marine sediment (STP1) ... | reverse complement strand
AAGTCACGGGCGTAGTCGAAGGAGAAGAGACGGAAGCCGCGGGCCACCAGCCGGCGGGAGAGGCTGCCGCTGCCGCACCCGGCGTCCACCACCCGGGCCGGCGGCTGCACGTAGCGGCAGAGCATGTCCACCATGAAGATTTCCCTGAAATGGTGACGGGGCCCGCCAATGGAGCAATCCCCCCAGCGAATGGGGTGTATGGCGCTCTCCCCGCCGCTTGCAGTCGAGTCACTGGCCACCGGTTGCTCCTCCTTTTCCCCTTCCCCAACGCACCACGGCGCCCTGCGCCGGGACGGCGTGCAGGATATCGCCCGCCCCTGCCATTGTAAAGCAGCGGCGCCGCCTCCAGCGGCCCCCCCCATCTAGACAGGCACGGCTGATTGTGCGTAGATGAAAGCAGGCTCCACCGGGGCGTCGAATGTTGACACCCTGACGGTGGAACCGTATATTGGAACGTGACTTGCAACTGCCGCGGAACACAGATCCACTGCTGCGGACACGGAGGCCGGCAACCAGGTGACCAGAACAATCCAGATCATGATCATCACGGTGCTGGCGGCGGCATTCAGTGCCGTTCTCCCGCCACCGGCCGCTGCCGACGATATGGTTCTGTTCAAGAATGGCCGCACGCTCCGGGCCGACGAGCTCACGCTCGAGGACGGCATCTACCGGATTACCACCATGGCCGGGGGCGTGATGGAGATTCCGGTCGACCTGGTGGAACGGGTGATAGCCTGCGTGTTGGACAAGGAAGTGGAGGAACAGCGGGGAACCGTCCCGGCGGGTGCCACTCGGCCTCCGACGAAAACCATGGGTGACCGCTCCAATGTGACCAAGATTCCACCGGTGGGTTCCCGTGGCGCCGGCGGCAGGGTGAACAAGAGTCCCATCCTCGGTGGCGGCAAGGGCCGCGGCGCCACCCCGATTCCACCCCGGGGCGGGAAATCCCTCGGCAAACCTGGCGGCGACAAGACCATTCCGGAAAAGGGCGGCAAGGAGAAGAAGTAGGCCCGCAGGCCCGCTCCCGCCGCGCCCGGCCGTGCCCCCCTCATCGACTTCTCCAGCGGCATTCGACTGACAGCAAGGAGCGGATCGTTGACCTTCAGCGTTATCGTCCTCAACTGGAACGGCCGGGAGCACCTGGCCGGGTGTCTCGATTCCCTGAAGGCCCAGACCATCGATTCCTTTGAAGTGCTGGTGGTGGACAACGGATCCACCGACGGCTCGGCCGAGTTTCTCCAGGAGAACTACGGTGACTTCATCCGCCTGATCCGCTCTCCGGAGAACCTCGGCTTCGCCGCCGGCAACAACCTGGCCATGGGCCAGGCCCGGGGAATCTTCTTTGCCCTCCTGAACAACGATGCGGTGGCGGCCCCCGACTGGCTGGAACTGGCAGCGGCAGCCATGGAAAGCGACCCGCAGGCCGGGATGTGTGCGGTGAAAATCCTCAACCACGACAACCGCCGTGTGATCGACAACACCGGGCACCTGATCTACCGGGACGGTCTGAACCGCGGGAGAGGCCGGCTGGAGGAGGATCACGGCCAGTATGACCGGGAGACCGACGCTTTCTTCCCCAGCGGATGCGCGGCCGTGTATCGCCGGGCGATGATCGACGAGGTGGGTGGCTTTGACGAGGATTTCTTTGCCTACGGAGATGACACCGACCTCGGTCTCAAGGGCCGGCTGGCCGGCTGGAGCTGCATTTTCCAGCCCATGGCCGTGGTCTACCACAAGTATTCCGGTTCCACCGGCCACTACTCCCCGTTCAAGGCTTTTCACGTGGAGCGGAACCGGATCTGGATCGCGGTGAAGTACTTCCCGCTCACCACGTTGCTGGCCAACCCGTTCTACGCCGGGGTGCGCTATGTCCTGCAGGCCTGGGGCGCTCTGACCGGCAGGGGAGCCGCCGGGCGCTTTGCCCGGGAACAGTCCCCCTGGCAGCTGGCATGGATACTGGTGCGGGCCAATGCCGCGGCCCTGGCCGGCCTGCCCCGCATGCTGTCCCGGCGGCGGCAGGCCAGGCGTCTGACCAGGGTGAAAGCCTCCGAGATCAGGAGCTGGTTCCGGCGCTACCGCATCTCGGCCGCCGAGCTGGCCCTCAAGGAGTGACCGCCATGTCCGGCTCCCGCAGCATACTGACCATCGCCGCCGGGATGGGCCTCAATCCTTTTGCCATGAACAGCGGGCCGGCGGTGCACCTCCGGGACCTCCACCGGGCCTTTGCCCGATCCGGTTATACCTCGGAGATCCTGTGCGCCGGCCCACGGCATCGGCGGCTGGAAGACCCGTCCGGCATCCTCTTCCGCGGGGTGGGCCCGCCCCGGGGATCGATCCTCTTTGCCGCCCTGCCCGACATTCAGGAGTGGATGTACAGCCGCCGATTCCTTGCCGAAGGGCTGCGCACGGCACAACGGCTGTTGCCGGAGTTCATCTACGAACGGGACTCGCTGTTCAATATCGGGGGGATTCGGCTGGCCCACCGCCTGGGCCTGCCCCACCTGCTGGAAGTCAACGCCCCCCTGCGCCGCGAGCGCCGGCACTACCGCCGGTTCCGCTGCGAGGGACTGGCCGCCCGCTGCGAGGCGGCGCTCCACCAGGGGACCAGTGCACTGATCGCCGTCTCCGGCCAGATCCGCGAGTATCTGCTGGAGCGGGGCGTCCCGGAAGAGAAGATCCACGTGGTGCCCAACGGGGCGGACACCCACCGCTTCCAGGCCGGGGTGGAGCGGGAAAAAGCTCTGCAGGACCTGGGTCTGCCCGCCACGCAGATCCTGGTGGGCCACGTGGGCACACTGAAGCCGTGGCACGGGACGGATGATCTGGCCCGCTGCCTGATCCGCAGCCTGCGGGCGAACAGCCGTCTGGGCGCGCTGATCGTCGGTGACGGGCCGGGGCTGCCCCTGCTGCGTCAGCTGGTGGATCAGGAGGGGCTCGCCCACCGCTTCACCTGGACCGGGGCGGTGGAGGCCGACCGGGTACCCGGGTTGATGGCCGCCTGCCGCATCATGGTGGCCCTCTACCCGGCGGGGGAGGAGAGTTTCTATTTCTCGCCGCTGAAGGTGGTGGAGGCCATGGCCGCCGGACGACCGGTGGTGGCGTCAAAGCTGGGCCAGATAGCCGAAGTGGTCCGGCACGGCGTGGACGGACTGCTGGTGGAGCCGGGGGACCTGGACGCGGCCACCGAAGCCGTGCTGACCCTGGCCGGCGACCCTTCACTCTGCCGGGACATGGGCCGCGCGGCAGCGGAGCGCAGCCGAGAGCGTTTCAGCTGGAGCGCGGCGGCCCAGCAGATTCTCGAACTGGCGCGGGAGGCACCCGGTCATGCCTGAAACCACCACTGCCCTCTCGGTGATCCTGCCGGTGTACAACGACGGACCGGCGGCCCTGCGCTGCATCCAGGCCATGGAACGGATGGACTCTCCGGGCTGCCCGGTGGAAATAATCGTGGTGGACAACGGCAGCACTGACGGGAGCCGCGAGGAGCTGGCCCGCCATCCGGGGATCGTCCTGCTTGACGAGGAACAGCGCGGTTCCTACGCGGCGAGGAACCGCGGAGCGGCTGCCGCCGGCGGGACCATTCTGGCCTTCACCGACAGCGACTGCGAGGTCGATCCCGGCTGGGCCCGGGTGCTGGTGGCAACCCTGGCGAACGACGAGGTGCAGGCGGTTCAGGGCCACACCGAGGGCCAGGCCGGCGCCACGGTCTGGTCACACTACTGCGGGCGGCACTACGCCGAAACCCTTGACCGGATGACCGGGGGGGATTCTCTCGACCGGGCGGACACCCGAAACTTCGCAGTGCGGGCCGGTACGTTTCACCGAGTGGGAGGATTCCGCACCCAATGGACCCACGCCGCCGACTGGGAATTCGGCGCCAGACTGCACCACCAGGGGTGCCGCACGGTGAGCGCCCCGGCGATGCGGGTCCGGCACCACGACCCGGAAGACCTGGACCGGATACTGCTGACCCGGGGGCGCCAGGCCGCCTGTATGGCATCGATGTGCCACACCATCCCCTGGCTGCGGGAGAGCGGTTACCTGGCCCCGGCCAAACGCTTGTATCATGTCGGCCGCAGGGTGCCGTTGCTGGGCCGGCTGGTGGGGGCACTGCTTGGCGCCGGGGAACGGGCTGCCGCGGCCGTGCTGAAGCGGTTTTACTCTTCCCGGCCGGGAGAAACAGGCTACCGGATCTACAAGGTCGCCGGTGCCCTGTCCGGCGCCGGCGGGCTCTACCGGCCGGCAGTGCCGGCTCCACCCGGCCGCGAGGACACGTGATGACGGAGGCTCAAACAGCGGCGCAAATTCCCCGGGTGACCGCCCTGGTGCTCAACTGGCGGCGGCCGAACGACACCATGTCCGCGGTGCAGTCGCTGCTCGGCTCCAGCTGGCCACATCTCAACGTCCTGGTGGTGGAAAACGGCTCCGCTGACGGTTCAGCGGAAAAACTCAAGAATGAGCTCCCGGCCGAAGTGGAACTGCTGGTCAACGATGAGAACCTCGGTTTTGCCGGGGGAAACAACATCGGGATCCGCCGGGCGCTGGACCAGGGGGCCGATTTCATCTTTCTCCTCAACAGCGACGCCCTGGTGACCGAAACCACTGTGGAAGGGCTGGTGGACGCGCTCACCGGCCATCCCGGCTCCGGGGCGGCCGGACCGGCCATCCTCACCGGTACCGAGCCTCCGGTGCTGGAATCCCTGGGCGGGACAGTGGACCTGCGCAGCGGTCGAATCCGCCACCGGGGCTACGGCCTGCCCTGGCCGGGGTCGGAAACGGCGGCGGAGCCCCACCGGACCGACATGATCAACGGCTGTGCCTTCATGGTGCGCCGGGAGGCCGTGGAGAGCACCGGGCTGATGGACGAACGATTCTTCTGCTATCTCGAGGAAACGGACTGGTGTCTGCGGCTGACCGCGGCCGGCTGGCCGGTGCTGCTGGTCCCCGGGCAGACGGTGCGCCATGCCGGGGGTGCATCGTTTGGCGGAACCTCGTCGGCCCTGCGGGTTTACTTCGGCGCACGGAACCACCTGCTGCTGCTGCGGAAAAATGCCGACCAGGGCCTGCCCGGCCGCTGGTGGAGGGGGGTGAATGTCACACTGCTCTGGCTGCTCTTTCTCCTGTTCTCGTCCGGAATCGGGAGGCGGGAGGGGCTGCGGATGCTGGTTCGGGGAATCTCCGACTACCGCAGGGGCCGCTTCGGCGGGGCGGTGATGGAAACATGACCACCGGAAAACGAACAGTCGATCACCGCCGGTCCCTGGTCATTATCCCGGCGCACAACGAACAGACGCACCTGCCGGAGGTGGTGGCCTCGATCAGGGAATGCCTCCCGGGAATCCACATCCTGGTGGTGGACGATGGCTCCAGAGACAAGACACGTCAGGCGGCGGCCTCGGCCGGCGCCATGGTGCTCAGCCTGCCGTTCAACATGGGATACGGCGTGGCCCTGCAGACCGGGTACAAGTTTGCCCTGCGCCGGGGCTACCGCTTCGCGGCCCAGATGGACGCCGACGGCCAGCACGAGCCGCGGGACCTTTCACTGCTCCTCGACGCGGTTCGCTCCGACGAAACCGATCTGGCCCTGGGGTCAAGGTTCCTCGACCGCAAGAACTACCGGGCGCCGTTGGCCCGCCGGGCCGGGATGCTGCTCTTCCGCCTGCTGGCCTCGCTGCTGGTCCGTCAGCACATCACCGATCCCACTTCCGGCTGCCAGGCGCTGAACCGGAAGACCATCCGCTTTTACGCCAGTGACATCTTTCCGGTGGACTACCCCGACGCCGACGTGCTGCTGATGGTCCACCGGGCCGGCCTGAGGATCAAGGAACTGCCGGTGCGGATGTATGCCGCCGACGACAACGCCTCGATGCACAGTGGTCTGCAGCCGGTCTACTATATTTTCAAAATGTTTCTGTCCATCGCCGTTACCCTGCTCCGCAAACACTCGTTGCCCGCCGCCCCCCGGGGAAAGAGCGATTCCCCCGAACCCGGCCAGCAGCAGGAGGAGATGCGATCATGATGCCCTTACGTCAGAAAATCTTCGCCTTCATGATGGCGGTCATCATCCTGGTGACCATCTTCGAGCTGGTACGGAAAAGGAAACTGCGGGAGGAGTATTCCTGGTTGTGGATCATCACCGGTGTCAGCATCCTGCTGGTGGTCTGGCGCTACGACCTGCTGGTCCGCTTCACCCACTTCATCGGGGCATTCTGGCCAACCTCCACCCTGTTTCTCCTCGGGCTGCTCTTCCTGATGTTGATCAACCTCCACTATTCCGTTAAGATTTCCGGCTTGACCAACCAGGTCAAGATCCTGAGCCAGGAGATCACTCTGCTCAAGGGAGAGTTGACGGGAATGGCACAACCGCCGGAGGAAGAATCAGACGATGGCTAAGGCCCGGAAAGGCAGCATCTCCGCGCGGCAAAAACCCGGCACAGCAAAGGACGGCAAACCCGCCGCCGCGCGGAAGGCAGGGCCTGCCGCCGCTTCGCCGGTGGACCGCTCCGCCATCCGCTGGCAGATTCTGGCCGCCGCGGCGGTGCTGGTCATGCTCGGTGTGGCATATGGCGGCACCCTGCACCACAGTTTCCATTTCGACGACTACAACATCATCGTCAACAACTACAAACTATTCCAGTTTGACCTGCCCACCATCATTTCCAGCAATTACTTCCGCCCGGTGCTCTTTGTCACCTTTGCCCTGAACTACCACTTTGGCGGCCCCGACCCCTTTGGCTACCACCTGGTCAACCTCGGCCTCCACCTGCTGAACATGGCACTGGTCTTCTATTTGATTTCGGTGCTGGTGGGCGTGGTCAACCGCGGGGCCGGAGACACCGGGCAGGGCTGGCAGGCGATTCCCCGCTTCTACCCTGCCCTGCTGGGCGCGGCGATTTTCGGTCTTCACCCGATGCAGACCGAGTCGGTGACCTACATCGCCTCCCGATCCTCGGTGCTCTGCACCACATTCATCCTGCTCACCGTTGCCGCCTTTCTGGCCGCACGGATTGAGGGAGAGAACGGCCCGTTGCCCCTGGGCAGGAGAATCGCCTGGCTGGGGTTGGCCACCGTCAGCTTCGTTCTCGGCGTGGCCACCAAGGAGCTGGGCATCTGCGCCCCGCTGATCCTGCTGCTGCTGGAATACCTCTTCTTCTCCCGGGGCACATCGCTGGCCGGAAAAACACGAAATATCGTCCGCTACCACCTGCCCTTCCTGGCCCTGATCATTTTCGGCGCCGGGCTGCGGCTGGCCTTCATGTTCCGGCTGCACAACCCGGCGGAGTTCCGTTCTCCGTGGCACAACCTGCTGAGCCAGTTCCGGGTGGTGGTACGGTACATGGTGATGATGTTCCTGCCGGTGAACCAGAACGTGGACCCCGATATCCGGACATCGGAGAGCCTCTTCGAGCCGTCGGTGATCCTGTCCCTGGTGCTGATCCTGCTGCTGCTGGCCTTTGGCTGGGTGCTGCGCAAACGGCAGCCGCTGGCGACCCTCGGCATCTTTATCTGGTTCACCGCCCTGCTGCCCACATCCTCCATCATCCCTCTGCGGGATCTGATGTCGGAACACCGGGTCTACCTGCCCATGGTGGGGGTGGCCCTGCTGGCGGCGGCCCTGCCCGGAATTCTGGCCCCGCGGCCGGCAAAGGCCGGTAGAATCGCCCTGGCCGCCACCCTGGTGGTGGGCCTGCTGCTCACCGTGGCCACGTTCCAACGGAACAAGGTCTGGTTCTCCGGCCTCACCCTCTGGGAGGATTCCGTCTCCAAGGCCCCGGAGAAGGAGCGGCCGGTGATGCACTACGCCAACGCCATTTCGGGAACGGGACAGTTGCAGAAAGCCAAAGGGCTCTACGAAAAGGTCCTGACCCTCAACCCCGAAAATGCCACCGCCCGCTACAATCTGGGCATCATTTACAAACAGCTGGGCGACTACGATCGAGCGGTGGAGGAATGGCGGCAGGTGGTTCGCCTGGAGCCGGGCCACCCCAACGTGCACGTCAACATCGGCAACTACCATTACTCCCGGGAGGAGATGGATCAGGCATTTCTGGAGTTCCGGGCGGAAGTCCGGAGGAATCCGCGCAACCCTCTCGGGCACTACAATCTCGGCAATTACTGGCGCAAGGTCGGAGAGCTGGAGCGAGCGGAAGCCAGCTGGGTAAAGGCCCTGCGGTTCAAGAACGACCTTATTGTCTGCCGGCTGCGGCTGGGCACCCTCTATTTCGAAACCCAGCGACTGGGCAAGGCCCGGCAGCAGTTCGAGGCCGTCCTCCGCTTCAATCCGTGCAGCGCCGCCGCCTTGTTCAACCTGGGTCACGTCTGCTACCAGGAAGGTCAGGTGGCCGAAGCCGCCGCGCTCTACGAACGGAGCGCCAACGCCGACAGGAATTTCATCGATCCGCTGATCAACGCCGGAACCATCTATCTCCGCGAGCTGAATCAGCCGCAAAAGGGCGTCACCATGCTGCGTGAAGTGCTGAAGCGCAACCCCGACCACCCCTCGGCAAATTCCATCCGTCAGACCCTGGCCGGCATGGGTATCAAATAAATAATCAGTAAATATCTCATTTCTTGCAGGATACAGTGAATCATGAAATTAGAGCTGGTTTTTCATGATTAATATCTTCACTGTATACTTTCCTCTCCGGTACTTGTGTCCCTTGATTCCGATGGTTCTCCAAATTCTCCACCCGGCCTTCTTCGCTCATCTTCGGATTTCAGTTTGAGTGATATCGCAAGCTGCATGCCTATTCCTGGACACTTGATGATAATGATGATGACTTGAAAATTCCGTCCGGGGTTCAGAACAAGGCGCAGTCCCGCTGAAAAAGCGGAGCATACTCTTGTGGTATTCGAGCATTGTTCGGCGGAGTGCAACGCCGTCCGCGGGCCTCAGGCAGGGTTGTGGGACCACTTCAACCGTCTGATTCGACGGTGATTCCGAACTGGTCAAGCTTCTTGTAAAGGTTGCTGCGCGGGGTCTGGATAGCCGAAGCGGTGCGGGAGATGTTCCAGTCGTTCTCTTTCAGCTTCTCCACCAGAAAGAGCCGCTCGGTCTTCTCCTTGAAATCCTTCAGCGTGGCGATCCGTGACAGGTCGGGAGCCATCCCGGCGGGCCCGGCACTGGTCACCTCCCCGGGGAGGAGTGCGGCCTCGATGGAGTCACCGGGAGCCATGATCACCAGCCGTTCCACCATGTTCCTCAGCTCACGCACGTTTCCCGGCCAGTGGTAGGCGGCCAGGCGCTCCAGGGCCTCGTCGGTGAAGTTCCGGGGACGGTAGTTGTTCTCGCCGCAGAAAGACTCCATGAAGTGGGCCACCAGCAGCCGGATGTCGCCGGCCCCCCGCTCTCTCAGGGAGGGGCTGCGGATGGGGACCACGTTGAGCCGGTAGTAGAGGTCGAGACGGAAGTTCCCATTCTCGATCTCCTCCTCCAGGGCCTTGTTGGTGGCGGCAAGCACCCGCACATCCACCTCCAGCACCCGGCCCGAGCCGATGGGTTCCACTTCGCCTTCCTCCAGCACCCGCAAAACCTTGGCCTGGGTGCGGAGGCTCATGTCCCCGATCTCGTCGAGGAAGAGGGTCCCGCCGCTGGCCTGGACAAATTTACCCTCGCGCTTTTCGTAGGCCCCGGTGAACGAGCCCTTTTCGTGGCCGAAGAGCTCACTCTCGATCAGTTCCTCGGGGATCGCCGCGCAGTTGACCTGGACGAAGTCCTGTTCCGCCCGCAGGCTGCCGTTGTGGATCGCCCGGGCAATCAGTTCCTTGCCGGTACCGCTCTCACCGGTGATCAGTACGGTGGCCGCGGTGGGAGCGGCGGCGGAGATCTCCTCCCGCAGACGGTTGATCTGCTCGCTCTCCCCCACCATCCTGTGCCGCTGCTCGATCTGTTGCCGGAAGCCGCGGTTCTGCAGCTCGAGTTTGCGCTGCTCCAGGGAGTTGCGGACCACCAGCAGGAGGCGCTCGCGTTCCAGGGGTTTCTCGAGAAAGTCGAAGGCTCCCATGCGGGTGGCATCCACGGCGGTCTGGATGCTGCCATGGCCGGAAATGATAACCACCGGAAAACCGGTAAGCCCCTCCTTGCGCAGCCGCGAAAGCACTTCCAACCCGTCCATGCGTGGCATCTTGATGTCGAGAAAGAGGAGATCCGGCTCCTCGAGACGTACCTTTTCCAGGCCCTCCCGCCCCGATGAGGCGAAAAGACACTGGTAGCCCTCGTATTCCAGGGTCATCTTGATGGCCTGGCGGATGTCGGGATCGTCGTCGATAACCAGGATTTTATCGCCGGCCATGGTGCTCCTCCATGCCGGCCGGACACCCCTGCATCCGACCGGCTGCTGAAGTCGTAACTATTCAGTCACCTTGAGAGTCTTGAAGAAGGAGTCGTCACCGCGGTGCACGTAGAGCAGCACCAGGTCGCCGGCCTCGATCTTCTCCAGTTCCCCGTGGTATTGCTCCAGGGAGCTGATCTTCTCGCGGAAGATCTCGCCGATCACGTCGCCCTCGTGAATGTCCGCCTCACCGGCCGGGGAGAGCGGCTTCACCGCCATCACCACTACGCCGCTCACCGTTTCGCCGATGCGGTAGCGTTCGCGCATGGCCGGATTCAGCTGGTGCACGGTAAGGCCGAGAAGATCCTCTTCCACCCGGGCCTGTTTTCTCGCCTCTTCGCTTTCAATCTCTTCGTCACGTTCGGCGAGGATCACCCCGATGGCCTGGGTCTTGCCCTCCCGGAACACCTTGAGGTTCACAGTTTTGCCGGGCGGGAGGCTGGATACCATGGAGACCAGGTCGCTGGAATCCTCCACCTGGCGGCCGTTGACCTCGAGGATCACGTCACCGTGCTGCAGACCGGCCTGGTCGGCGGGCAGCCCCTTGACCACTTCCTGGACGATGGCCCCCTGCCGGGTGGGCAGCTTGAACAGCTCCTGCATCTCGGGGGTGACCGCAGTGACCTTGATCCCCAGGTATCCCCGGGAGACCCGCCCCTTCTCCTTAAGCTGGGGCATGATGTCACGGGCCACGTTCACCGGCACCGCGAAGCCGATGTTCTGCGCCGCGGCGCTGATGGCGGTGTTGATGCCGATGATTTCCCCCCGGGTGTTGATCAGCGGGCCGCCGCTGTTACCGAAGTTGATCGCGGCATCGGTCTGGATGAAGTTGTCCAGCGACACATCACGGCCCTGCCCGTCGCGGTTCGAGAGGTAGGGCAGTTTCCGCCCCAGGGCGCTGACCACGCCTACCGACACTGTGTGCTTGAAATTGTGGGGGTTGCCGATGGCCATCACCCACTCGCCGATGCGCAGGGTGTCCGAGTTACCCAGCGGCGCGAAAGGGATGTCACCATCGGAGTCGATCTTGATCAGGGCCAGGTCGGTGGGCGGATCGGTGCCCACAACCTCGGCCTTCAGCCGTGTGCCGTCGGCGAACTCCACGGTCACACTCTGGGCACCCTCGATCATGTGGTTATTGGTCAGGATGAAGCCATCCTTGTCGATGACCACGCCGGAACCACGGCCGGTCCTCTGCTGTTCCCGCTGCGGCTGCTGCTCGGGCGACTGACGGTCGGGGCCGAAGAAAAAGTCCCAGAAGGGATCACGGAACTGATTCCGGCCGCCTTCACCGGCGCGAACCACTTCAGTGGACTCGATGTAGACCACGGCGGAATTGACCCGCTCGGCAATATCGGCAAAATCGGGCATGGCGATCACCGGCACCGCGGCGGACTCCTGGGGCGGCATTGACGCCTGGCTCAATGTCGTCACGGACAACGACGCCAGGGCAACGCCCACCAGAAAGAACAACCCGGCCACGGTACCGATACGTGACACCCTCCGCTCTCCCATTCGACTGATCATGATGTACCTCCTGAATCCGGGACGGCAGTGGCCCGGTATGTGTACTCTGCTGGTCAGGGCCGGGCCAGGCCGTAAACGACCCGGGTTCTCCGGCCGGTGAATTCAGACCGATTATTTCAGTATCAAAAGGATATCAAGAATTATGCCAGAAGGCCAGAATCTTTGAAACAGCTTTAACTGTTCATATTCAATTATTTAGAAGGGGAAACAAAATATCGGCCTACCAGCGGACATGCCAGAATGGCACGGATGGCCTGAAAAAGTGACAGTGCGGGTGGAAAAGATCACCCCCCCGCGTCCTCGTCGTCCTGATAACCCTTGAGTTTCCGGTGCAGGGTGCGCAGACCGATGCCCAGCAGGTCCGCGGCTTTTGTCCGGTTCCCGCCGGTCTTCTCCAGGGCGTCGAGGATGTGGGCCCGCTCCAGTTCCTCCATGGTGGTGAACTGGTCCGGGCGGCGCCGGGCAAACGCCGGCAGTGGATCGGTGCCGGCAAGGGACTCATCCAGTCCGGCAAGCAGCTCCCCCGGAGGGATGTCGTCGAGATCGAGGTAGTCTCGCGACGAGAGGACCACCATGCTCTCGATAAGGTTGCGCAGTTCCCTGACGTTTCCCGGCCAGTTGTAGCGGATAAACCGTTTCATCAGCTCCGGGGAGATCCGCTCCGCAGATCTGCCGATGTTATTCGAACTCAACTTGAGGAAATACTCGGCGAGCAGCGGGATGTCCTCATGACGCTGCCGCAGCGGGGCGATCCGAAGATAGACCACCTTGAGCCGGTAATAGAGGTCGGAACGGAATGTGCCCTGCCGGACCATCTCCTCCAGGTCCCGGTTGGTGGCCGCGATGACCCGGGTATCGATGTTGATCATGGTGGAGCCGCCCAGGCGCATGAAGGAGAGCTCCTCAATGGCGCGCAGCAGTTTGACCTGGGTCTCCGGGGCCAGGTCTCCGATCTCGTCGAGGAAGAGTGTGCCGCCGTCGGCCAACTCGAACTTGCCCACTTTTTTATCGATGGCACCGGTGAAGGATCCGCGTTCGTGGCCGAAAATCTCGCTTTCCAGAATGTCGCGGGGAATAGCCGAACAGTTGAGCGGCAGGAAGGTCTTCTCCCGGCGGTCACTGTTCTGGTGCAGGGCGTTGGCGATCAGTTCCTTGCCCGTGCCGCTCTCACCGGTGATCAGCACCGTGCTCCGGGTGGGGCCCACCATCTTGATCCGTCCGAAGAGATCCTGCATCTGCTTCGATTTGCCCAACAGTTTGTCGAACCCGAAGACGCTGTCCAATCGGTCCTGGAGAAAACGGACCTTGCGGGCCAGGGTGCGCTTTTCGATCACCGATGCGGCGCGGCTGCGCAGCAGCTTGAGGTCCACCGGCTTGGTCAGGTATTCCACCGCACCGAGCTTCATCGCCTCCACCGCGGTGTCCACGGTACCGAAACCGGTGACCAGCAGCACTCCGATCTCCATGTCCGTGGCCATGACGCGCCGGAGGACCTCCAGCCCGTTCATACCCGGCATCTTCAGGTCGGTGACCACCAGGTCGACCTCCCCGGCCGACTCCCCCACAAAGGCCACCGCCTTTTCCCCCTCGTCAAAGGTGTGTACGGTGAGGCCGCGGCGCCGGAGCGCCCGGGCCATGGACTCGCGGGAGGTGGCGTGATCGTCCACCACCACCGCGACGCCTTCGAGTTTTCCTTGGTCAGTCACGCGGACTCCTTTCCCCCGATCATTTCCAAAAATGCTTCTTCGTCCAGAGTAGTTACGCCAAGTGACCGCGCTTTGTCCAGTTTTGATCCGGGATCGCTGCCAAAAACAACCATGTCGGTCTTTGAACTCACCGAGGAAACCACCCGCCCACCCAGGGTTTCGACCCGTTCTTTTGCCTCCGGACGCGTCATGGCGGCCAGGCTGCCGGTGAGCACAACTTTCTTCCCGGCCAGGGGCAGGTCACCGGCCCCGGCCCGGAGCGGCTCCGTCTTTTCCAGGTAGGCCGAAAGACCCGCTTCGCGGAACCGCTGGAGCATCTCCCGGTTCCCCGGGTCATCGAAGAAGGCCCTGACGCTATGGGCCACCACCGGGCCCACTTCGGGCACCGCCTCCAGTTCCTCATCACCGGCGGCGGCCAGGCCGTCCAGTGAGCCGAAGGCCTCCACCAGCTGCCGGGCCGTCCGCTCCCCCACGTGTCGCACACCGAGGGCGAAGAGATGGGCCGCGGCCGGCCGCTGCCGACTGGCCTCGATCTCGGCCAGCAGGTTCTCCGCCGACTTCTGCCCCATGCGCTCCAGTTCCTCCAACTGCTCATGCTGCAGGGTGTACAACTGGTCCAGTTGCCGCATCAGGCCCCGGCTCACCAGCTGGTCGATCACCGCCGGCCCCAGCCCCTCGATGCGCATCCCCCCCCGTCCGGCAAAATGCCGGATCGACTCCCGGATCC
>RCNG010004383.1_pt1 | contig 14303 bp, 13 predicted proteins | sample 2041371 | NCBI WGS metagenome assembly RCNG01 (sample SAMN09708227, study PRJNA481090) | Marine sediment metagenome, whole genome shotgun sequencing project. | biome: marine sediment; feature: ocean; material: sediment; isolation source: Sewage treatment plant 1 marine sediment (STP1) ... | reverse complement strand
CCTCGAGCCCGCGATAGATTTGGCGAGCATTGTGCTACGCCGTTTTAGGAGACCGGCCTACTCATCCCATCTGGCACCATTACACATCATCCACGTACCATCAGTTGAGACAACCGTTCAATTCAACGTTATTTGTTGTCATCTGCCCGTGGGTGATGTACGTTCCTTCGTAATGAAAGCAACGTATGACTGATGGCCGGGCGATTTATCGCGTTCTGGTATCGACTTTTGGGCGGAGTGGCTCCCGCCGTTCTGCTCTCTCTCGGTACAAGGTCAGAGAACAGTTCGATCCGTTTTTGGTGGCGGGACAACCACAACTCATGCCCATAAATTGAAGGAGGACTGATCATGAAAAAGGTGTGTTCGATCAACGCATGTTGGATCTTCGCTCTGATGTTGATTTCCGGCAGTATGATTTTATTTCCATCCTTTTCAATAGCAGCGACTTATATGGTTGACGTGGATGGTGGAGCCGACTTTCTTTCCATTGACGCGGCCCTTGGCGATGCGGCTGTGGTGAGCGGCGATGTTATAGAAGTTAATCCCGGCATCTATCATGAAAGCATCAATTTCAGGGGTAAAAACGTCACCGTTCAATCCACAGGCGGGCCGGAGGTAACCACGATAAACGGCACCGAATACTATGCGGTACAATTTGTACAGAATGAAACTTCAGATGCCGTTCTGGACGGGTTCACAGTAACCCGCACCACAGTGAGCGGCAGGGGAATACAGATAGGCGAAGCCTATCTGGCATCAGACGACACAGTGATAGTGGTCGGGGCCTACCCGACCATCAACAACTGCATCATTACCAATCATAACGTTTCCGGTATTGGTATCATCGACACATCAAGTGAAACCGTTACGATCACGAACACCACCATTTCCGGAAATCAGAGTGCAACCGGCGGTGCCATGGATATTCGGAGCAGCGAAGCCCCGATTTTCGTGAACATGGTAAATTGTTATATCACCAACAATCAAACGTCTTACGGAAGCTACATGTATGGCGGCGGGATTTATGCAAAGGGCAACAGGGATGACGGTAGTTTGGCCGTTACCCTCACCATGACAAACTGTATGATTACCCGGAACATCGCCCGGGCGAGGTATTCAGGATATGGCGGCGGCATGTATCTGTGGAACACCAACCTGACCCTCATGAACAGCACCGTGGCGGGCAATATCAGTGGCGGGTCTAGCTCCGGCGGCGGGATTTATGCCGTTGGTGATTCCGGCGTTTATCCACTACAGGTCATCATTACAAACTCCATTATCTGGGGCAACAGTTCCAGCCTTTTTGTCACGCGGCAGATTTATATGAGTCGCGTCTATGGTTTCATCGACCATAGTGATTTTATAGATGCCCAAGTTAGTAGCGATTTAGGGAGGGGGGCTGGGAATATAGAACTGGATCCGCTGTACGTCGACAGCTCCAATGCGGACTACCTGCTGCGCGACTATCATATAACGGATTGCTCACCCTGTATCGATGCCGGGACAGCCACGGGCGCCCCTGTCGATGACATTGACGGCGATCCGCGGCCTTTGGATGGAGACGACGATGGCGCGGCGGACCACGACATGGGCGCGGACGAAGTATACTTTGACGCGGATGGCGACGGGTTTCTGAGCTGCGAGGGTGATTGCGACAGCAACGACCCAGAGGTATACCCCGGTGCGCCGGAAGTATGCAACGGCAGGGACAACGACTGCGACGGCGACATCGACGAAGACTTCACCGATGCGGATGGCGACAGTTATGCTTTCTGTGTCGATTGCGATGATGCGAATCAGTGGATCAATCCAGGAGTGGACGAAATCTGTGACGGCATCGACAACAACTGCAACGATGTTGTCGATGAGGGCCCTGATGCGGACGGTGACGGGTACACCTCCTGCAACAGCGTTGACTGTGATGATTACGATCCATCTATCTATCCTGGTGCGGACGAAATCTGTGACGGCGAGGACAACAACTGTGACGGGGAGGTGGATGAAGGCTTCGATGAAGATGGGGACGGGGTGAGTACATGCACGGGAGACTGCGATGACACCAACCCCGACATCAATTGGTTGGCCCCGGAACAGTGTAATGGTATCGATGAAAATTGCAGCGGCCATGTGGCGGACGAATACGAAGACTTGGATGGGGACGGCTATTCGCCGTGCGGGGGAGACTGTTTTGATGCGTATCCTGGTCAAGGCACAAACCCTGAGCTTATCAATCCAGATGCTACGGAAATCTGTGACGGTATCGACAACAACTGTGACGGCACCATCGATGAAGGCTGCGCAACCACAACCTATTACCGCGACGCTGATGGGGACACTTATGGCGATCCCAACGACTCGGTATTTGCCATGGATCAGCCGGAAGGCTATGTGGAGAATGCCGATGACTGTGACGACACCAATGCTGCCGTGAATCCGGGGGCCACGGAGATCTGCAATGGGATCGACGACAACTGCGACGGCCACGAGGGCTTCGATGCGGACGGCGACGGGTTTACAACCTGTGCCGGCGACTGCGATGACACCAATGCTGCCGTGAATCCAGGAGCCACGGAAATCTGCAACGGCATCGACGACAACTGCGACGGGGAAATCGACGAGGGCTGCGCCACCTACTACCGCGACGCTGATGGGGACACCTACGGTGATGCGGGCAATTCGGTAATGGGCACCTCACCGCCGTCCGGTTATGTATCCAATGCCGACGACTGCGACGACACCAATGCTGCGGTGAATCCGGGGGCCACGGAGATCTGCAATGGGATCGACGACAACTGCGACGGGGCCGTCGATGAAGATAATGTATGCAGCAGCAACGATACAACCCCGCCGACAATCACGATCAGTGTAAATCCCGGCACGCTTTGGCCGCCGAACCACAAAATGGTACCCATTGAAGTGGTGGTCGTGGTCCAAGATGATATGGACCCAAATCCTAGCTGGGAGCTTGTAAGTATCACCATGGACGAATCGGATGAATCCAGCACCTATGAACCTCTTTATGACGATACCCAAGGCGATGGCAACACCATCAATGATATCCAGGTCGATAGCTCAGGCAATATTTCACTTCGATCTGAAAGGTCAGGAAAGGGAGATGGGAGGACATACACAATCGTTTATAAAGCTACAGACGCTTCTGGCAACACAACCACGGCCAGCGCGACTGTAACCGTACCGCATAGCATGTAATCGTGTCTGGCAGCTTGCTGTAAGATAGGGCAGGGTTCTCGTTTTCACGATTTGCCTTGCCCTATTTCTATATGGGTATTGTAATCAAGGCACTTTGGAGCATTTGATTGCGAGCGACCATTTTGGGGCCCGGACAAAAGACGGGTCAGACGACCATTAATGGAGTTAAGTGCCATTCTGACGTCATTTCCATGCAGTTTTATCATCATTCAAAGGTATGGCAGCAGTGACAGGGCGCACTTCACCTGTGGCGTTATTAAGAACAATTCAAATATCAAACAACTATGTTAAGCAGCTACATAAGCAAGGGGATTCGGCGGTCGTGCCAAGCCCTTTGGCATCTCTAAAATCAACTGCATCCTACCTTTTTGGCAACACGGACAGACCGTAATGTCGGTACCCAAGTTCACACTGCCCCTGAAGCGTTTGGCAAAATGATGTCGATCATCAAACCGCGGATGGCCGTCGCCTTCCACTTCTTCAATGACTGGGACACCGCGCCGGATATCGAGCAACGCATCCGGACTACCTACGATGGTTCACTGAGTCTTTCCACGGACTACATGGTGTGGAATATCACCAAGGACGATATTCGCGTGCGGATGGCGATTGTCGATGAAGACGTCTGGCCACCTCAGGCCACCGAGAAGCCGCTTGTGCCCGATCCAACACTCAAAGTTCCGTATTCCGACTTCATCATCAATGGCAAATACGATATGAAGAATGTGATTCAGCCCATATATGACGAGGTCAACACGGAGTATGGGCTCAACGAGACACAGGAGTGAACAGAGTCCCTGGGGTCTTGGGGCGGGAGTTCGAGTATCCGGAGAAATTGTCGACCGATGGCTCACCGTGCCATCGACGGGAGGTGACCACCGCCGAAGAGGGGGGCGTGACCTATTACCAGTTCGATACCGTCTTCTTCGAGGAGGTCGAGGACGACAGCGGCTCGACTTTTTACGAGGTTGTCGGCAGTCCCGATGGATCGGATGAGGAAGTAGAGACATGAGAAAACCTTTGTGGAAAGAATTGAAAGCCATGAAAACAACACTTGGATGGACCATTGCACTGCTCCTGACCGGAGCTGCACAGGCACAATCTGAAGACGCCGGCGAACTTGCCAAGGCATCGCAGAATCCAATCGGCAGCATGGTCAGCCTGCCGTTTCAGAACAACACCAGCTTCGGCATCGGCCCGAACGATGCGGTGTCGAACGCGCTGAATATTCAGCCGGTCTACCCGGTCTCGCTGTCGCCGAAATGGAATCTGGTCAGTCGGGCCATTGTCCCGCTGATTTACCGGGAAGAGGTCTTCCCCGGGACCGGTAGTGCCTCGGGACTCGGCGACATCAGCTACACCGCGTTCATCTCGCCGGCCAAACCCGGGAAGCTGATTTGGGGTGTCGGCCCCGCTTTCCTGTTTCCCTCCGCGCAAGACGACCAGTTCGCCAGCAACAAATGGTCGGCAGGGGCGGGGGTCGTGATGCTCACCATGCCAGGCAATTGGGTGCTCGGCATCCTGGCACAGAACGTATGGTCGTTTGCAGGTGACGCCGAGGCTGCGGACATCAACCAGATGCTTCTCCAGCCGATCATCAACTACAATTTCAGCAAGGGCTGGTACTTCACTTCGGTTCCGGTGATCAACGCCAACTGGGAGGCTGACAGTGATAACCGATGGACCGTCCCAGTCGGCGGCGGCTTGGGCAAGATCACGAAGTGGGGTAAGCAGCCCGTCGATCTGTCTCTGGCGGCGTTCTACAACGTCGTCAAACCGAATCCACTGGTGGATCAAGGAGTGAATCTCGACAACCAGGGCGAAACGTGGACCTTGCGCCTGCAAATCAAGCTTCTGTTCCCCAAGTAGTGATCGTCGGCGTTTCCCAACATCAGGGCATTTCCCGCACCCATCAGTCGCGGAGGGCAAGGACACGCGAGGGTGCCACGTTTCGCATTGCCGCATTGAGGTAGCACGAAATGTGAAAGGTGGAGCCTGAGGTCTGAACCGTATTGGGTGTTGCCCCAGTGGCCGAGATTGGGCCTTGCCAAGCGGGCTAGGATCGGGCTAGGGCAGAATTCAAACATATTGTAACCTACTGAATATTAATGGCTTGGATGTAGCAGGCTGCGGACACGGCTCAGCGATTACGGGATGTTCTCCCTAAAGGTGGGCTTGATCTCCGACTCCGGCTCCCATTGGTCACCGTACAGGGACTTATACACCTGAGTCGATTCTGTTGAGCCCTTTACAGTACCACCTCGCCAAAGATCGTATTGAGCTGCAGAATAGGTAGCGAAGAACTGGGTCAATCTCCTATCCAATTGCTCAATGACTTCAACATAGTCCGGGTTTCCGTACAGATTGTCTTCCTGCCCGGGGTCAGTCTGCATGTCATAGAGCTCGTGCTCGCCCGTACCTTTCAGGCGTTTCCAATATGCATATCGGTTGGTTCGGATTGCGCGCGTTGCCTCTTGATCCAGGTACACAGCGTCGCTCCATGCTTCGAGTTCGTTACCTTTCAGATGTTCAGCGAAACTCCGACCTGGGGAGTTGGCTATTTCCACATTCAATCCGGCCATATCCAGGATGGTGGGCATGAGGTCGTATTGTCCAATAAACAGGTCACTTACCTGGTCTTTCTCAATGACGCCCGGATAGTGCGCGATCAACGGGATGTTCATCGCAGTCTCGTACAAGGTCGCTGGAAATGAAAAGTCGGTATGTCCCCACAAACCATGTTGACCGAAGAAGTTGCCCTGGTCGCTGGTGTATATGACGAGCGTATTCTCGGCAAGGCCATTGTCTCTCAATGCGTCCAGCAAACGACCTACACCATCGTCTACCATCGTGTTCTGTGACGCTGCATTCGCCATGGTTTCCTGGTCGTTATGCATTCGGGCCAGGTTCAAATACCATTCTTCCGGGTCGGGATACGGTATCTCATCAAGTATCGTCTCGTTGATTCTGGTTCTGGGAAAAGAGGAAAACTCTCTGTTCTTATAATCAACATAGTGCCGGTTCTTGGCGGCGCCAAGATTTGTTGGCGGGTTCATATAAGGCCCGTTGTAGGTGACCATTAGAAAGAAGGGCTCTAGATTATCGTAGGTTTGCAGGTAATCGACAGCTTTATCTGTGAAAAAATCGACGCTGTGCTGGCCCTCTACTTTGTATTTGTTGGAGTTGTCATTGATTTCGTTATTCCAGAAATCGATGGTATGGCCTAAATTGAACGTCACCCAATAATCGAACCACTCGTCCGGCGGCCGTGGCTGACCCAGGTGCCATTTGCCGATGAGTGAGGTCTGGTAGCCTCGATTCTTGAGTGTGTACGGTAGCGTTCGATACTCTCGGATAGCGTTCCAATCGCTGGGCCAACTTTCCATCTCTTCATCATCGAGCCAATCCTGGACACCATGCTGAGAGGGCAGGAGGCCTGTCAACAACGTGGCGCGAGTTGGTGAACACATGCCGTGGACAGCGAAAGCGCGGGTAAAACGTACTCCCTCACTCGCGAGCCGATCAATATTGGGTGTCTTAACATCCGGGTTCCCATAAGTTCCCAGTATCGAGGCGGGTTGATTGTCGACCACAATGAACAGAATATTTGGCTGGGTACCTTCTGCGTCTGCGGGAGTCGCAAAAAGAAGAAGCAACGAAATAGACGAACACAATTTCTTAGGAGAGGTGAAAGCACATATTTTCGCCAACACAGATTCCTTCATGATAAATTTCTCCGCTTGAATTTTCCTTCGCGAGTCCACAGTCATTCTCGTGGTATCGATCGCTCTGAGTCAATCTCTGATCTTTCTCAGGTTTCCGGCCGGGGACTTGAGGTCGCATTAGCCGATATTCTACTGGTGGACGGCAATCCGTCAGGAGATATCTGGATCCTTGGCATAGGGTCCGGGGCCTCGTCGGGTGCCACGTTCCGCATTGTTGCATCACGGGTATCCCCTTCGCTCAGGTTGGTCGGCTGTGTGGATCCCCGAGCGCCAGAACGGACGGGGGTAAACCCGGCCCCTACGGTGGTTACGGCGACTCCCACAGTGTTCACCAGAGTGGTTGGAGCGCTAGTGAGCGGGTGCGTCGCGCGACGTGCGAAGTCCTATGTAGGGGAGGGGTTTACCCCCTCCCGCCTCGCCCGTCAGGGACTCACCACCTGAGCGAAGGGGATACCCGTGACACGCCAATGCGGCAAAGGCGCCCATGTATTCAACTCGCGGCGCCCTCAAAATACCTCGGTCGAGGTATTTCAATTCGATGGCAGGGTTGAGTAACCTCGAATGAAGAAATCGAAATGGTGCGAGACCAACAAGTGGGGCGACCGGGTTTTCGAAAAGCGGTGGTCTCCCAATACGGAAGGAATTGGAATCTCCAATTGGATGGATCTTGTCGAATAAGAAAGGCTCAACGGCACAAGGGTGTCCACGGGCAGGCTCGCGAATAAATTTCCAGTGGGTTTCGTCCCCGCTGTTCAGGACAGCGAAGAAGAGTAACCGAACGATATTTCAACAGCAGGAGAAACGACCATGAAGATCAATTTTGCTAGGTGCTTAGCTATTTCGACTGTGTGTATTGGTTTGTTGATTGTGGGTTCAATTTTCAGCAACACGATTCCACTCGACCCAAATACCTTCCTGACAATGCTTGAAAGGTTTGTGCACGAGGACGCAACCACGGAGACCGCGTATTACGCCGCCTTGGATCCGGATGACAAGAAGAAAACCTATGCCGATTGGTTATTTGAAACAGGGTTCATCGATGATCCATCGGTCTATAGTTCCTCCGGTTCCTTCCCCATTCAATTTGACGCGTCTGTTACCCACCAAAATGTCGCAGACCTGGGTTTCATTCGGCGAGTAACAACTCGGTGCGAACCGAGCTGTGACGCCCCGAAACCTGATGTTTACTCTGTTATCGAGAACTATTTAACTTTCGATGACGCAGCAGCCAGAATCAACAGACTCGCATCGGTGACGATGGAATGGACATCTGCAGCTGATGGCACACGCCCGAACAAGAGGTTTGTTACGTTTTATGCTTATACGGGAGCCGACCAACGGGACCAATCACTGGATGTTCCTTTCCAACCCGATCTCGATGGTCGTGGTGAAAAAGCCATACCTGGCCTTTGTAACACCTGTCATGGTGGGGCTCCGCGAAGCCTGAGAAACAATGGCAACTACCGGGGCAAGGGAAACACCAGGAGCCTCTTTCTACCTATGGATCTAGATAATTTTGCGTTTGATCCAGACCGTTCGGAATTGTCTCGAGCAGCACAAGAGGCCGAGTACAAGAAAATGAACGAAATCGTATTGCTAACACGCCGCTCCAAGGAGGAGCTCGATGAAGCCGCCGGCATTAACCGACTCGCTGCAGGACACGAATTGATAGAGGGTTGGTACGGTGGACCGGGAATGCCGAACGACACGTTCGATGGCGAATTTGTTCCCGCTGGTTGGCTGCCTCCCGTCGCACCTGACGGAGTTGACGATCTGTATCTCGAGGCGATTGCACCTGCGTGTCGTTCGTGCCATGCCCAACAAAAACGGGAACTGGATTTCGGGACCTACGACGGGTTCGCGGTGTTCGAGGACGCTCACAAAGAACTCGTGTTGAGTATCGAGTGTGGACTCGATGATGACCCCACAGTTCGTGGAAACGGAAATGACAATCAAGCTGTGATGCCGCTGGCGAAGGAGACCTACGAGATATTCTGGGCAACCGGTCAGGCCGATGTATTCAAAGAGCATTTCGGGGCTTTTGACTGCAGTAGTCGGTAATTGGTTTGTTGATTCAGCCAGATATATATTGAGTTGCGCAGCGCATAGAAAGCTCGGATTCCTTGCAGGGGTCGGGGGCAGGCGGTAAGCCTGCCTCCGGCCGCTCTTGCGTTTCGGCCCCGCGTCTCACCGCTCGCCGACACCGCCTGTCAACCTGAAAACTTCACCAAAACAGCCAACCTCGTCTTCCAAGGAAGGGGAACTGTGACCGGATGTGTTGCCGGCCCGGAGTTGATCTGCTAGGATATTGAGTATAGTTCTCAATGAAAAGAACAATTCGGAGACGGAATTGCACGGCACCGGTGACACTGTTCAGGCTTACTACGACTTCATTCTTGAGCCAATGAAGTTCGGGTGATGAGCCACACCCAGGAATTCGTGTCCCTCCCTGAGGATGACTACGGCGCGGTTCTGGACGTCATTACTGAGTTGTTGTCCCACCAAACCGCCCACTCTCTCGCGGGTCTCTTCCATTCGCACCTCCTTCCCCTCCTCGATGCTTCGACATGTATCTACGCCTGTGCCGACGCGGACTTTTTCAGGCCTCGAATCCTTGAAGCAGTTGGTGTCCCTCAATCCGACCTCAACAGCATCCAGGCTTATTTCGCTTTTTGCCCCCTCATTCGGCAAATGGTTGACCGGAGCAGTCTTGTTGAAACGTATGATCTCGATATTCCCAGATCGAAACTTCACGAATCAGTCGCAGGTTTTTTTGAGGCACATCCGGCTGGAAAGAAACGTAACGGCTCGTACCTTCGCGACATCAGAACAACTCTGCTGACAATCGACCGATCTGAGCCCGCGATTGCGATAGGGTTTCACCGGCTCAACGACAGCCGGGAGTCCTTTACCCGGCGTGAGAAACGTATCCTCGAACTCCTCCGTCCACACCTCTGTCAGGCGATCAGGACACTGGTCTTGAAAGAGGGTTCTCAGTATTCAACCGATGAAGAGCATTCCCTGAAATCTCAAACCCCAACGGCGCAGGTGACCAGGGATTCGAGAATCATTGACCAGAATCCACAGTTCAGGAAACTGTTCAATTCTCTGCCGGGAGACAAGCTCGGTTCGTCCCTGACGCGGTTCTTGGAATGTGGAGTCAGGGATTACGAGGCGTCCCCCAGCGCCCGGAGCCCCGCAACAGAAGCCTCCTTGTACTGTCTGTGCCCGCGCGTGTTTCAGGTTGACGTTATCCGCCGCAACGATGACCTTTGGCTCTTGGAACTGCACAAGTTGAGCGGCGCGTGTCCCGGCTTCAACCCCGTTCTCAAGCAATACGGGCTGACTCCAAAGGAGAAGGAAGTTTGCTGCAGAGTCCGGCAAGGTTGTGACAATCGGGAAATTGCGTCCCAGTTGTTTATCAGTGTTCACACCGCGAAGACGCATCTCAAAAATATCTATGGCAAGCTTGATATTCCGAACCGGCCGCGACTGGTTTCCTTCCTGAACAAGGAATAGTCGTTTCTGGCCACGAGGAGTGCTCGGGGGACGTACGTGGTTGGCTCGCCGTTCCCAGCCGTGGCTGCAAAGAAGGGGCTTGCCCGGGCGTAGTTCTCGACCTCTGTCTGCGTAAGCGGGGAGTTCGGCTTGCGGCTCCGCTCTTCGAGCTCCGCCGTCACAAGTCGCCTCTGGCTACGCCGTGATGGGGCTTCGCGCTGAGCGCTTCGCCCGCACGAGCAGGCTTCGTTCTCTCCCTATGGTCGAGAACGAAGCCTGGTGCCGGAGGTGGGATTCGAACCCACACACCCTTGCGGGCGGAGGATTTTGAGTCTTAAGGAACCAATTCTACACAACACGTGACAATAGACAACAGTAATTAAATCAGTGACTTAATGAAAATCAGTTGTTGCGATTGTTTGTCACGAGTGGCCGATTGTGGGCGTCTAGTGTGACAAGAGTGTGCCACAGAACCCCCGCCGTTACCCCCAATGGCAGAGTGCCACGTATATAAATAGTGTCTCTCTCATCTCGGGCAATTTTTTTCCGACTATGACCCCCCGACAGTAGGCTGTTTGGGAGTGCCTATCTCGCAGGCGCGGTGGCTGGCGGTGCAGGAATAAACTTGACCCCTTCACTCCTGAACACCAATTCGAGTATGCTTGAAAGACAATGTCTCAAGCAAAACTCTATTAACAGGAACGATTCTCAGATGGGCCTATCCTCAAGAAACTATACCGCGCGATACCGCAATGGTGCGGATCCGCAAGGACGGCACCCGCTGAGTTTAAGGTTTGATGCGGTCCAGGAGGTGATCAATGGCAATTCTCAAGATCAATCTTCATGAGTGTCACCAAATTTCTCAAACCTATGGCTCGAATGATCCGGCCCAGGATCATTTGAGCGCCGAGGTTCTTTTCGATATTGAGGACGAGCAGAGGAAGCGATACCAAGGTATGACGGCCACGGTTTCAGACCCCTGGGGATCGCGGTTTGAGGAAGAGCCTTTCGAGGTCGGACCGCCCGTGGGTCCATACAACGGCCCATTTGACTGGGCGGCCTTTTCCGAGAACATCGAAAAATATATGCGTCGCCTGATTGGACGGCAGGGAAGCGGCTTCCAAATTATTGGGAGCGCTTCCGAAGTGGTCATGACAAACAACTGTGTTCAACAAGAGATGACGTTCGAAATCGAGGTTGACGACCCTGGCCCCGCCTACTGAGTTCTCCCCTTGCCGGACGTCGACATCCGCACCGTCGGCAACGGCCTCAAGAAATCCGCCATGTGGCTCGACGGAGTTCCCTGCATCGTGAAGGGCTTCACCAAATGACCGAAGGTTGGCGAGAGACATGTGATCGACGGAGTGCTTTACCGCCTGGTAGAGATCAGTGATCGCTGGGTTTGGGAGAAGGAGGCTTCGTAAGGCTATGCTGAGGGCATGAGGGCGGAGATTGGCGCACGATTCCATCCGGTTCTTTAGTATCGCTAACATTGAGTTAGATGGACAGGCAGAAGGGAGCCCCGTCGTGAGACTATATCTCGTTGCTGTGTGCGTGTTGATCACTGTAGTCGTGACGGCAGCAGTTGATGCGGCAGAACTTGAGACTCGCAGCCTTTTGAACGGCAAGATCCAGATGCTTATACCGACCCATTTTGAGCCGATGGATGAAGACCTACTTCGGACCAAGTACCCCAGCGAACGGCGCCCGACCACCGTCTTGACAAACGAGCGCGGGACCTTCAACGTTACGATGAACCACTTGGCAGACGCGCTCTCCACTCAACAACTCACAGACGCCCATCAAGCGTTCGACGAAATGTTCCGCAACGTGTATCCATCGGCGACTTGGTATCGAAGCGAGGTAACATCGATCAACGGTCGCGACTGCTTTGTCCTTGAACTTCTCACGCCCGCGGTCGATGCCGAGATTCACAACATCATTGTCGTGACTCCACTTGAGAACCGGGTCCTCATTGTCTCGGTCAACCTGACGAAGGAGCTTACTGATCAATTGCTGTCCACCGCGCGGCAAATGGTGGACTCCATCACAGTGAAGAAGTGAGCCCAGTGCCATCTAAAACTCGGATGAAGCTGGCGATCCCACGAAGGGGGAATGTCTGGCTCCAAGGGAGTTCAAGACCGGATTGTTCCTCGACGACTTCGAATCCGGAGACACCACATTGTGGTCAAATACGGTTCCCTAGCTGCATTGCTCGCACGGACTGGTCCGAATACCGCCCAGAGCGGCGCAACAGGATTGTAATCGACGGCGTGATCTACCGCCTGGTAGAGATCAGTGATCGTTGGATTTGGGAGAGGGAGCCGAGTTGAGCCGAACGCCGTCTGAAACGGCTCAATGGTCACGTTCTGAGGGCTGGTTCCTGCCGATTCAGGAGGCCGCTCGACGCCTGCGAACTCATTCTGGGACCCGTAAAGGACCCCAAGCACCGTGTTAGCCTGGAGTCGAACGAAAGAAAATTCCTATCCCTCAGTTCAATCCTATCCCGACTGAGTTGACGACAGCTGCAACGGACCTTGCGCTGGGTGTGTTGGCGGTAGGGTGCGCAAGCTACCTGGTCCGGTTCCGCGAAAGTGACCCCTGGAAGGTCACGTTGTGGAGTTGGTTGTACGGCATGTTTGCGGCCGCCGCGTTGCTTGGTGCTGTTGCTCACGGATTCGCTTGGTCTGCAGCGGTGTGGGATCTTCTCTGGCTGCCGCTTTTCTTGCTCCTAGGCCTGACTGTCGCGCTCTTCGTGGTGGGTGCGATCTACGACTTGCGAGGTTTGCCTGCGGCCCGCAGGTCGGTTCCGTTTTTGATGGTACTCGCGTTCGTCTTCTTTGGGGTGACTCAGGTGGCGTCGGGTGCGTTCCTGGTGTTTGTACTTTATGAGGCAGCGGCCATGCTCTTCGCCCTCGGCGTGTATGGATATCTCGCTGCCACAGAAGCCAACCGTGCCATGAGCTTGATGGTGCTTGGCGTGGGCCTCAACATTGTGGCGGCCGCCATCCAGGCCACGCAGGCAGCGAGTTTCACATTCATTTGGCCGTTCGATCACAATGGAGTGTTTCATCTCGTGCAGATGGTTGCGCTGGTCGTACTTTGCGCCGGACTCCAGAGTAGCCTCGTGTCCTCTACGGTGCGGAGTTGACCGGCAACCCGCAATCCTCTCCGGGCTGGATCGCAACCCGGTGGTCGGTGAACGGTTTGAGGTGAACGGCGTTTGTTGAGTTCAAGTGCACCATGAGGGCACGAAGGGCCAGACCGTACATTCCCGCTGGGGTTCACACACGTATTTGTAATGTGCCTCTCTGTTCGCGTTGGCAACTGTTGTCAGATGTTGTGATTTGCGGACTTTTGGTGTGACAGGAGTGTGACATGGAACAAAAACCCCCGGAAACGGTTCCGGGGGTTCCTGCGTAAGTGCTTGATTCTAAATGGTGCCGGAGGTGGGATTCGAACCCACACACCCTTGCGGGCGGAGGATTTTGAGTCCTCTGCGTCTGCCATTCCGCCACTCCGGCGCGTGTGTATTCTGTCGCCGACAGGCCTCTTTGGTCAAGCCCTCAATTCCTGGGCGGTCTCCTCGATCCGTTCAAGGGCAGCCTGATCAACTGGCGGGAACGGGAAATCCTCCAGGTTGTTGGTAGGCAGGAGGTGGATGTGTACATGCTCCACCTCGTAGCCGAGGACAACGATCACGACCCTCGCGCATCCGGTTCGATCCTGGATCTGCCGGGCCACAGTCTGCGCAGCCGACCACAGGGCGATATAGGGGTCCTCGTCCATCGCAAAGACTTCAAACCACGGCTTTTTCGGAATCACCAGGGTGTGGCCCTCGATGCGGGGGTTGATGTCGAGGAAGGCCAG
>RCNG010000922.1_pt1 | contig 14310 bp, 13 predicted proteins | sample 2041371 | NCBI WGS metagenome assembly RCNG01 (sample SAMN09708227, study PRJNA481090) | Marine sediment metagenome, whole genome shotgun sequencing project. | biome: marine sediment; feature: ocean; material: sediment; isolation source: Sewage treatment plant 1 marine sediment (STP1) ... | reverse complement strand
CCCTGCAAACCCGCCTGGATCTTTCCTGGCAAGACGGTCTCTGGTCAGGCACGATCGACTTTCCGAGCCAGGGTGCACAAGGATTGAAGATCAGCTCGATAGAGATCAAGAATAAGAAGATCTCTTTCAAGCTCGACGGAATACCTGGAGATCCGAGCTTTTCAGGGGCGCTGAATGACTCTGAAATAAAGGGAGTCTTCACCCAGAGTGATTTGGAATTCCCTTTCCAACTTGGGCGAACGAAGAGCGCTGGACCGGCGAGGCCGCAAACTCCCCTAGCACCATTTCCCTATGTGGTAGAAGATGTCAGTTACGACTGCGACGGAATTTCAATCGCTGGCACGCTGACCTTGCCGAAGGGCGACGGGCCCTTTCCGGCAGTCTTGCTTATTTCGGGCAGTGGGGTGCAGAACCGAGACGAAGAGATATTTCAGCACAAACCATTTTGGGTATTGGCTGATTTTTTGACCCGTGGTGGAGTGGGCGTGCTGCGAGTTGATGATCGTGGGGTTGGTGAGTCGACTGGAGATCGCTCGACCGCCACATCAGAGGATTTTGCCAAGGATGCTGCCGCGGGCGTTGAATTCCTCAAGAACAGACCTGAGATCGCAAAAAGCAAGATCGGGCTTGTCGGGCATAGTGAAGGCGGGATGATTGCCCCTATTCTTGCCGCAGAAAACAAAGATGTGGCGTTCATGGTGCTACTTGCTGCTCCTGGTGTTTCTGGCAAGGCAGTGCTGGTGCATCAGATGGGACTCTTGACCGGGGCCGCCGGGGCGGATCAGCAACTGGTGGAGTCCATTCAAAGAGAACAGGAGAAGGTCCTCGATCTTGTCCTGGTAGATGCTCCTGATGAAGAATTGAGGGGCCAAATTCGCGCACTCATCGCCGTTCAAACCGGCGAACCGCCAGCGGCTGTCGACGAACAGGCAGTGGAAACAACTCTGCTCCAGATGCGCAGCCCCTGGATGCGGTTTTTTCTCGCCTATGATCCAGCAACCGCGTTTCAGAAAATCAAAATCCCGGTTTTGGCGATCAATGGCGGGCTCGACCTGCAAATCGATCCGAAGCAGAATCTGCCGGAAATCGGTAAGGCTCTCGAGGCGGCTGACAACCAGGACTACACCCTGAAGGAGCTACCCGGTTTGAATCATTTATTGCAACAAGCCTCAACTGGGACGGTTCAAGAATATTTCGAGATCGAGGAGACGATGAATCACGCTGCCCTGGAGCTGATTCTGCAATGGATTGCTGAAAGATTCGCAAATCCGACTGACTAGGAGGGTGTAGTGCATAGAATTGGCGGCGCCTTTCGGGTGTCGTTTGGCCCATTTTCCGGCGTATTCTTGTCCCATACCACCAGTATGAACCTGCAAATCCGCCAAAAATGGCCTCAAACGACCCACCGAAATCCATCCACGCTCTATGCACTACACCCTCCTAGCCCACACTATTCACCAGCTGCTGTCTGTGTTCAGGTCTCATATGGTGCCGAGTCCTGTGGCATGATGGTCTGATGAACAATACCAAACTCACCGAGCCCACCTGGCGGCGGTGGCATGATGACGAGCCGATCCGACTCGGTGTTTCGTCCTGCCTTCTCGGCGCCAAGGTCCGTTTCGACGGCGGCCATAAGCGCGACCGATTCCTCAACGACGTGCTCGGCGAGTGGTTCGAGTGGGTCGCGGTGTGTCCCGAACTCGATATCGGTCTCGGTATCCCGCGTCCGTCGATCCGCCTCGTGCTCGACCAACCGTTCCCGCGTCTGATCCAGCCCGTCACCGGCGAAGACCTTACTGAGCGCATGGAGGAGTACTCCCAGACCAAGGTCACCGAGCTGATGGCGGGCGACCTCGATGGCTACATCCTCAAGCGCGCCTCACCGAGCTGCGGGATGGAACGGGTCAAGGTCTTCGGCAAGGGCGGGTCGCCGACCAAAAACGGCGTCGGCGTGTTCGCGAGGATTCTCATGGAGCGTTGGCCGATGCTGCCCGTGGAGGAGGAGGGCCGGCTCAACGACCCCGTGCTCCGCGAACGTTTCATCGAGCACGTCTTCTGTCGGCACCGCTGGAGCAGCCTCGTACGTCGCGGCCTCACGAGACGGGGCCTCGTCGAATTCCACACTGCGCACAAGCTGGTCCTGCGTGCCCACAACGAGGCGGGCTATCGCCGATTGGGGCAGATCGTTGCCAGCGCCGGAACCGTGTCTGATAGTGAGCTGTTTTCGACGTACGAGGCCGAATTCCACGATACCCTCAACACCAAGGCGACAATCAAACGTCATGCCAACGTGCTCTACCACGTGCTCGGATATCTCAAGCTCGTACTCGACCCGTTCGAGAAGAAAGAGGCGGTACAGCTCATTGAAGACTACCGCCTGGGTCTGGTTCCCCTGATCGTGCCGATCACACTGCTGCGCCACCACATTCACAAGCATGAAATCGAGTACATGATGGGTCAGATCTACCTCGAGCCCCACCCGCGCGAAATGATGCTCCGCAACCGGGTGTAGAGGGTAGTTGCGATCGGGACCGGATTAGGTACAGCGGCAGGACGAGAGGCAGCAACCAGCGACGGGGACAGCACCAAGAGCAGCGAGCAGAAACAGTCACAGCGGCGGGGATCAGCTTCAGGTACACGGGCAGCTGGGATCACCGCCACCGCCGCGGACGCCGTGACGGTCACGGGTTCTGCCACGGCAGTGGCCACCGACACGCCGGTTGTCGCAGTTCAAGGGTATCCCCCCAAACCAGATTCGTGGGCGCCGTGGCAGAGTAACAATAGATTACCGAAAGGCGCTTGCTTTTCTCTGCGCCTCTGCGCCTCTGCGTCTTTGCGTTTCAATTGCCCTATATCGCCTCTCGGCTGCCACTAACGATCAACCTGAGTCAGCAGAACAGGTCTATCGGCAATTATCCGCCTCATGGAAATGTTGTGACGATGGGAAGAGAGGGATTGGCCATGCGTTCGATGATGAAATTGGGGGTGATTACCGTGGTCTTGATGATCGCTGCTGGTGTGGCGACAGCCAAGGAGCCTGAGCTGACGGTGGTACCGTCGGTCGACCTCGATCGATACCTCGGTACGTGGTACGAGATTGCGAGTTACCCGGCTTGGTTTCAACGCAATTGCACCGCGGTCACTGCCGAGTACAGCCTGCGCGAGGATGGTCGCATCAAGGTTGTGAACAGCTGCCGGAAAGGAGCGCTCGACGGTAAACTCAAGCAGGCCAAAGGCCGCGCCAAGGTCGTCGACGCGCAAAGCAACGCCAAGCTCAAGGTGTCGTTCTTCGGGCCTTTCTGGGGTGACTACTGGATCATCGATCTCGACCCCGAATACCGGTGGGCGGTAGTCGGCGAACCGAAGAGGAAGTACCTCTGGATTCTGAGCAGGCAAGCGTCGATGGATGAAGACACTTACGGCGGCATCGTCGATCGGCTTCGGCAGCAAGGCTACGACCCTGCCCGACTTGAAAAGACCCTTCAACCATATCTTCCAGTGGACCATGAGGAGCTCGATCAATGAACACGAAAACTGTTTCCAGAATAGCGTTTTGTTGTGTGATCTTGGCCGCCTTTTTCGCGCCGGTGGGAGCATCCGCGCAAACCGACCCGCGTTTCGCCGTCGAACTCGAAGCAGGGCCGGTTTGGCAGAGCCGGAATGACGTACAGATCCCAAACGACGACAGCGGGACCCGTTTTCCCTTGCTTGATGTTGCCGGCAAAGGGCCGTGGCTGGGCGCCCGGATGTACTTCACCTGGAACATCAACGACAAGCATGGGGTGCGCGCCATGCTGGCGCCGTTGTCCTACACGGAGACCGGGACCCTCGACGAACCGGTGAACTTTGTCGGCGAGAGCTACCTCCCTGGGGTTCCGACCGATGCGACCTACCAGTTCAACTCGTGGCGTTTGACCTACAGGTACAGATTTCACCGATCAGACCGCTGGCAATGGTGGGTCGGCTTCACTGCCAAGGTGCGCGACGCCAAGATCGAGCTACGCCAGGGTGAGACGGCCAGTAGCGACAGCAACGTGGGGTTCGTGCCGCTGCTTCACCTCGCAGCCGACTGGCGCTTCGCGGAGCGCTGGCACCTGCTCATGGACCTCGACGCCTTGGCAGGCGGCCCGGGTCGCGCGGAGGATCTCGCCCTCAAGGTTGCGGTCGACGTCAGCGACAGTTGGACCCTGACCGCAGGCTACCGAACCGTCGAGGGCGGCGCCGATACCGACGACGTCTACAACTTTGCGTGGTTTCACTCGGCGGTGGTTTCGGGGATCTATCGATTCTGAGGAGCAGCGGCATCATCCACGTCATCGACGCCGTCATCCTCCCGCGCGGCTGACTCCCCCCGCCGGCGCCAGTACTGCTCGCAGCCCGTCTCCAGAACAGAGGCGGGCGGCATTTTTTTGGTTCACCGAGGCGATGATGAGTCGCAGAAGCTTGTCCTACCAGCAACCGAGGTAGACCCTGGTATTGGGGTCGTTGCCCTGCTGTTCCCATTGCTCGGTGCAGCCCATGTTGTCGTTGATGTTCTGACCGATCCCTGCGAGGACCTGACCTGCTGCGGCTTGGCTCGAGGCATAGCTCTGGCAAAGCTCGCGGGAGTGGATACCCAACGAACACTTGTACATGTTGATGACCTGAAGGCGCTGTGTTTCGGCCTCTGAGAAAGGATCGCCGATTCCCATTTGCGCGGATAACTCGATGGTCTGCTGCCGTTGACCGATGATCTGGGCGCAACCCATCGGACCGCTCAGGCTTTGCCACACTATGCTGCCGGCGAAGCTGCCCCGGCAGGCCGCGAAGTAGATGTCGGCGCCGAAGGCCTCCCAGATCGTGAAGCCCTGTGCCTGTTCTGGGGTGACACGAACGAGATGGGAGGCGACATCGTCGGGTCGCATCTGCCGGTAGTACTCGACGAAGCCGAGGAACTGGCGATCGCTGAGTACCCCGGCGGAGGCGGATTGCGGCTGTGGAGCGGCCGGAGCGGAGGGTTGCACGCCTTGGTTTTCGGAGACCCGCTGGAGCACGTATGTTCCATTGGCGTCGGCTAGCATGAGTGTGTCGCCGTCGAGGCCGGCCTGAAAGAGCATCGTTCCCGTGGTCAGCTGAAGCATGAGCATGTTGCCTTCGGCGGACCATACGCCGGTGTTTACCTGGCCTTGGGCGCGAACCTCGACCGAGCTGTCTGCGCCGAAACTGAAAGACCCTTCGGCATTGCTCCAGGTGCCGACCAGGTCGGACGCGAGAGCCGGCGTAGAGATCAGCAGCGCCAAACCAGCCAACAAGAACCAGATCGTGCGGGAATTTGAGACAGGATGCATGGAAATACCCCCCAGCCTACGGTAGCCAATTCCCGGCCCAAGCTCAACAGTTGAGATCAAAAGAAGGGCGGTGGATACGGCCAGCCCATGGACCCCTCAGCTCCCCCACAATCGTCGCAGCGCCCTTGTGGTAGCAGGCGTCCCGGGGCTGTCTCAATGCTTTCGTAGGGGCTGGGTTTACAGGCTGTCTAAAAACCCCAGACTCATGGCAGGAATGCACGGTTCGGTTGCGCACCCTGAAGGATGCGCCTACACTCTATTTAATTCATAATCATGGGCTTATTGATTGTAGGCGGGTCCTTTAGGGCCCGCGACCAAACCTCTGAAACCACTCGAGGCGGGAGTTTTTGACAGCCTGTAAACCCCACCCCTACAGTTTCTTACGAAATCGGTCATTCACAGCAAAATCGACCACGGCCACGGCCTCGGTGACGGAGACCACGGCCGTTACGGTCTGATGTCCGGGTGGCTCAGACGAGCAAGCGGGCGACTTTTCTGAAGACTGTCGGCGATGCGATCAGCCCGAGGTGGCTTGAGGAGACCTCGTGGTGTTCCACGATCGGGCTCACGTCATCGATACAGGCGCGCCACGCAACGATACCGTCGGAACGGCTGTAGATGGCGTGAACTGGAACTCGGATCGGGTCTCGGTCGCGTTCTGAGACCTTTGCCTCGATCGAGTCGAGGTCGTAGCCTTTCTTGCGATACATGGGTGCCGATGCAGTGTACTTCGGCCCGCCGACGACGGGTGCCCCCAAAGTAACCACCCGATCGACCAGCTCGTGTCGTTCGCGCGCCACCTCGCGAACCAGGAACCCGCCGAGGCTCCAGCCGACGAGACGGACCGCCTTTCCGGTTTCTTGAGCAATCTCGACTGTTCGTTCCACGAGCTTGGGAATCAGTAGCGGCACCCGCCCGTGGTTGCGCCCGAGCTCCCAGCCGAAGCTCATGTAGCCGATCGACTGGAGGAAGCTGCGCAGGCTTTTTGTCCACGTATCGTCGGATGCAAAGCCCGGCGCCACCAGAACTGGGCCGCCGTCGCCGGCAGGTACTGTTCTGGGTAGCCAGGGAAGGGCCAACCGCATCGTCAACCATTCGTATGGGATTCGAGCCTCGCCGATGAGGGATAGTCGAGACGGTGGCTGAAGAGAGCGGTGTGGGTCGCCCATCACGTCTCGTCGGCGAACTCGCCGAGCGGGCGGTAGCAGAAGACGTAGGCGCCGTCTCCGACCACGATCTCGATCTCGGCGCCGCGGGTGACGGCATACTCGACATATCCGGGCATTTCGCAGTCGCCGTGGCACTCGCTGGCGTGGGCCGGTGATTCGCGGTCGGCTGCGCGGTCGTACCAGGACAGACAGATCGGCTCGGAGAGCTCGATCGCGGCACGTTTGTCGGCCAGAGTCTTTGCGCCCTTGAAATCGATCGGGGATGCGACATCCTGGATGCTGATTTTCCGAAGCGGGTCCTTCATGGCGACCTCCTGTGGCAAGAACATGGTTGCATATCTATTGAACTCTGCGCCTTTGCGTCCGCCCTGGTGAATATACCGGGCCAAACATCTCCCGTTGGATCAGGTTGATCGTGGGTGGCAGCCGAAAGGCGATATAGGGCAATTGAAACGCAAAGACGCAAAGAAAAGCAAAGGGCAGATTTCATGGACCTGGGCTGGCGCTGGAGGCCGACCTCGTCTCTTCCTGGCCTATTCTCCGCGCCTTTGCGCCTGTGCGTTAAATTTGTGTTCACTCCGCTGCGGCGACCACGAACCCGATTTGTGAAGATACCATTGAACCGGGCTGATCAAAAAAATGGGGGCCGAAGCCCCCATTTAGTTTCGAGATTTGAGATGTGTTACTGAGGCAGGACCGTGGTCGGGTCGGAGGTCATGTTGTCGAGTACCGAACCGTAGGCGGAGAAGGCGCCGTCCTCGGTCGAGGTCCAGACGTCGATGTAGGCGCCTTCGACCGGAGCTTCACCGGCGAAGACCTGGTTGAGCTGGGTATTGCCCCAGGCGGGCAACTCAGCGGAAGCGGCATCGACCATCATGCCGTCGGCGGTGTAGCGTTCCCACATGATGGTCAGGGGGGCGCCGGTGCCGTTGAGGATGCCGATGTTCGAGCGGTAGGCGTCGTTCTCGGTGAAGAAGAGGATGCGTTTCTTCATGTTGGCGGGGATCAGGTCTGCGGCCGGGATTCCGGCAAGGCCCTGACCATAAGTGCCGTCGTCAGAAGTATTGAAGGTGCGCGAGAAGATTTTGAGGTCCATGCTGTCGGAGACCAGGGCGAGGGCGCCAAGGGCGTTGACGCCGTCGGGCACCATGAAGGCCGCCGCAAGCACGTCGGCGTGGCGGATGGTTTCGCCGGCGTCGAGCATGAAGGTGTCCGAAGCAGCCGGCATCGAGTTGTCGGTGTCGCGGGGCAGCCAGAGGTACTGGAAGGATGCCATGCCGGAACCGGAGTTCTGGATGTCAACGTCGGTGGTCCAGGAGGATCCCCGGGCGCCGTCGGCACGAGCGGCCGCGGGCAGGAAGTAGAAGTTGTCGAGCGCGCCGACGTCAGCGAGCAGGCCGGTGGCGTAGGCGGTGTAGACCATGCCGGCCTCGAGCATCACTCCGGGGAGGGCCAGGCCAACGGTGGAGGTGCCGGCGACGCGCGCCTCGAGGTCATAGGTGCCGGCGGGGACCTCGATGTACTCGGTGCCCTGCTGAAAAGAGACGTTGGGCAGCAGGACAGGGCCGTTTGTCACGGCGATGTCGACGGCCGGGGTGTCAGGGGAGGCGTGGAAGAAACGCACCCAGGCGTTTCCTTCTGTCGGGGTGCCGCCGTCTGCGGTCAGGATGGCGGGTGTGATCATGGCAAGGAAGTCGGTGGCGATGACGGTGTAATCGGTGGCGGCGGCAAGTGGCAGGTCGGCTTCGATGACGATCGGGGACATGGCGCCCGCCGGAACGACCTTGACGTTGTAGGTGCCTGCCGGGACTTCGGCGAATTCGGTCGTCTCTTCGAAAGCGATATCGCTGAAGACGACGCCGTCGTTGACGAGGATGTCAACGGCCGGTGCATCGGGGGATGCGTGCACGACGCGAACACGGGCGCCGCCCATGTTGCCTTCCGGGTTGTCGACAGTGAAGATGGCGTTGAGTGGGGTCGCAGCCTCGACGACCGGGGCCAGGCTGATGATGAGTGCACTCGCGAGTATTGACCAGAATGTAGTTTTCATTTTCTTTCCTCCTGTTTGTGCTCGTAGAGCTGTTGTTGTCGTGAGGCTCCGTGGGAGCCGTGCTCGCTGTCTGGGAGGGATAACATCTATGTTTTGTCTAGTATTCCATTTATTTTGAATTCATTCAAAATAAATCAAAACAAATGGATAATCTATATTTTGGAACTCTATGACTCTAGGAAAATTAAGTTTTAACTAGATTGTAGAATTTGGGCGATCTGAAGGTCCCTTAGGGCTCCCTGGCGGTAGGCAAATATCCTCTCCACGTCTGCTTTGACGAAGAGGCGATGCACGAGTCGCCCACCCGGAACGGCGTACTCCACGCGGTCAGTCATGGAGGTCCCGCCCTTTACCGCGGTAAACAGGTGCTCGTGGCGCCACAGGCGATAGGGGCCGCGGATCTGCTCGTCGACGAATCGGGTGGGCGGCTGCCACGCCGTAATCTCGGTTCGCCAGCGCAGCGGCACGCGATGCCAACGCAGCGTGTAGTCGATGAAGGTGCCGCGGCCCATGACGATGGGCTCAGGAGTTAGAACCTGGAATCCGAGCCATGGAGGTGTGATCTTCTCCAGATTGCGGGCATCGGCGAAAAACGGGAACAGATCATCGGCGGACGAGGCAAAGATCTGCTCACACTCGAATACGAAGGTTCGCACCGTGGCCCGCCTATGAACCGCTCGCCGTCGGCAGCGCTGGCAGGTTCTCTGCATCACGAGCGATGCGCCGCACCATGGCAGAGAAGATCAATTTGTGCACGGGGTAGAGCAGGTACCAGTAGAGGGTGCCGCTGAGACCCTTCGGAGCAAAAAGGGCGGTCTGGACGAGCTGGGTGGCGTTGTCCTCGGTGTTTGTCATCTCCCACTGTAACCATGCCTTGCCAGGCACTTTCATTTCGGCACGGAGGCGGAGGAGTCGCGGCTCTTCAACTGCCTCGACCCTCCAGAAGTCGACAGCGTCGCCGACCAGAACCTCGCTCGGGTGTCTGCGGCCGCGGCGCAGTCCGGGACCGCCGACGAGACGGTCGAGCGCCCCGCGCAGGCGCCATGCCCAATCCCATGCCGGCCACCCGCGCTTGCCGCCGAGACCTGTGACCACCCTGAAAACTTCCTCGGGTGTGGCCTTTGTGCGGCACGCTCGGACTTCGCGAATCAGGCCCTGCTCGATGCTGAGTTCGACCGCCGGCGCGGATCCGAGGGCACCGCTCCAGCGAGTGGACACCGCACCGGCTTCGGTGTGCTTGAGGGCGCGGGCAACGGCATCCCGATAATGAAGTGGTTGAATCGTAGGGAAATCCCGTTTGGCTTTGTGGGTGTCGGCGAGCACCGGATGCACGACGCCTTCGATGAGTGGTACGGCGAGGGTGTTCGGAATCGGAGTCACCAGGCCGACCCACAAAGCCGCCAGGCGCGGCGCCAGCACGGGCACCGGAACGATGAGCCGGCGCAGGCCGCGCACCTCGGCAAAGCCGTGCATCATACCGCGGAAGCTGAGGCTGTCGGCGCCGATGTCGTAAATTGCTTCGCGCTCGCCTTCGAGGGCCTGTACGAGGTAGGCGAGCACGTCTCGAACGGCGATCGGTTGCACGGGGTTGAGGATCCACCGTGGGGCGATCATTGCCGGCAGTCGCTCGGTGAGGTAACGCACCATCTCGAACGACGCCGAGCCGGATCCGATCACCGGCCCGGCACGGAACTCGACCGTCGGTAGCCCGTCGCGGAGGATCTTGCCAACCTCTGCACGGCTCGCCAGGTGGCGCGAGATCGTATCGCTCTTCGGAACCAGGCCACCGAGGTAGATGACGCGCTTGAGGCCTTCGCCCGCGGCAACGAAGTTGTGCGCTGCTTGGCGGTCGCGGGACGCGAAGTCCGATCCCGAGCCCATCAGGTGCACGAGGTAGTACGCCGCATCCATGCCGGAGCAGGCCGCGCCCAGGGTGTCCGGCTTCTCAACGTCGCCGGTCACTGCTTCAACCGCTGACGCCCAGGGCCGGCCGGCGATGCGTTCCGGATTACGAACTAGCACCCGGACCTGATGGCCGGCCTCGAGCAGTTGCGGTACGAGGCGGCCTCCGATGTATCCGGTGGCGCCGGTGACCAGGACCTTCATGCTTCACCTCCGGGCTGGCATGCGTATCGTGTCAGGTATTCGCGAACCGGTAGCTTACGGGCCGTGTTGGCCGAGGACATATAGCGCACCTTGCCGAAGATCGGGCGTTCGGGTCCCCAGGCGCGGTCGAAGCGGCCGAGAGTCCACAAGATGCCGCTCGAGGAGTTGGGGTCACGCCCGTCGATAGCGTAGCGGTTGTTGAGCTCGAACATCGTCTCGAGGGCCTGCTCAGGGTGTTTGCTCCACTTGAGGATCTTCTTGCCCCACAGCATGCGCAGGTAGTTGTGAATGCGGCCTTCGCGGACGAGCTGGCGCTGTGCCGCATTCCACAAGGGGTCGTGGGTGCCTGAAGCCGCGAGGTCATCCTCAGAGTAGAGGTGCTCACGAGGGTCGTCGGCGTGTTCGTGAAGGGTGCGTTGGGCCCAGTCAGGAAGCGCGGAGTAGCGGTCGTGGTCCTCGCAGTGAAAGCAGAGGTTGAAGCCGAGCTCGCGCCACGTGATCAGTTGATCGAGGAAGGCCTCGGTAGACTCTCGAGCTCCCCACCAACCGCTGCGGCGGCCGTCAATCCGGGGGGAAAGGTCCTCGGGCGTCCAGCGTTCCCGAGTCATGAGCTCAAGAAAGATCTGATGCGATGACATATGGCCGAAATGCAGGTAGGGCGAGAGGCCGCTCGAACCCTCCTCATCTGGAAGGTTGCGTTTGATGAGGTACGACGACAGCTTGAGATCGAGGAACTCTTGAAGAGCCGCCTCGGCGGCTGTGGCGCCGCCGCGCAGGTTCGCCGGGTGCACATTGTGATCGATCGGTAGGCTCGCCACGGCGCCCCGCGGTCGATCGAGTTGTCCGTCTGTAGCTCGCGGCCATCGTTCGACGACCTCGTTGGGCAGAGTCACGGGTGCAGGCAGTGGATCGCCCAGCGGGTCCTGCAAAGGCATGTCGCCCAAGAAAGTGGGCAACGTGCGCTGGAGGAAGCGACGAAAGGCGTACGCAGTGGCGAACTCACGGTCGGCGGCGGCCATGGGCAACAATCCGTTGCCGTCGACCGCCTCCAGGCGCCGATTCAGCTTCGTGCCCGCGGCCGCCACCATGCGGCGTAGAAAAAAGGCCGGGTAATCATCCGTAACGACGACAGCTGCCCGTGCCGCAAGCGCGGCGAGCAGACCGCACCCGGCCCCCGGCTCGGGTTCAAGGTAGGGGTAGTAGGTCACCGGTCGGCAGGCCAGACGCCGCCCCGTGTCGGCCATGCCGTCGAGTACAAACGCGTGCAGCCGGTCGCTGGCCCACCGGTAGTCGACACGCAGTCCTTCGAAGATGACCAACGGCAGCCCGAGTTCACGCGCCGTCGCAGCGGCGTGCTCGAGGGCGAAGTTGAAAGACACCCGCCGGGCGGCGATCATCCAGTAGAGCACGTACTCACCGTCGACGTGGATCTGCGCCTTGTTGACGGCTCGAAGGCGCAGTCCGAGGTTGTTCACGGCTTCTTCTCCACTTTCTTGGGAAACCACGGAATGAATGCCGAGGTTGTGCGCTGATAGTCCCGATAGTCGTCCCCCCGGGATCGCAGGGCGCGCTCTTCGGTGGGCGGAATCCCGGTGACGAAGAGGATGAAAACCAGCATGATCAAGGGCGCCCCTGCGGCAAGCCACCAGCCGGCGGCGCCGATCGCCGCAACCGCATAGGACCACCAGTGCAACCACTCGAAGAAATAGTTCGGATGTCGAGAGGTTTTCCAAAGGCCCCGGCGGCAGGTCCGGCCGCGGTTGCCGGGGTCGGCGCGAAAGGCGGCGAGCTGGCGATCGGCGATCGACTCCCCGCACACCGCCACGAGCCAGATCACGAATGCCACCCCGTCGAGCCAATCGAGGCCAGCGCGATCGCTGGACATGGCGACCAGTGCGGGCACGGAGAAGAGCACGGAGAGCAGACCCTGGGCCTGGAAGAACCAGAAGATCCGCGCCTGGAAAGCAGATCCCCACCGTTCGCGCAGGGCCTGATAGCGGCCATCCTCGTCACCCGTGAGCACACGATCCTTGAAGATGTAGAGGGCCAGGCGGGCGGCCCAGACCGCGGCCATTCCCGCGATCAGCAGGCGACGTTCGGGCAGCCCCGTCCCGGCGACGGCATAAAAGACCGCCAGGGCGCCGATGCCGGCAGCCCAACCCGCGTCGACGATGCCGGCGTCGCCGGTGCGGCGCTGGACGAGCCACAGGCCGACCATCATGAGTGACACGGCAAGCCAGCCGAGGGCCGCGAGGGAGATCATTGGCATGGCCCAATCATCCCATTGTTATGGAGTCTGAGTACACGCTGTTTCAAACCGATGATCCTCCGTCTGCGATCCAATATGAGTATGGGTCGCGAAATCTGTAATGTCAAGAAAAATTCTGGAAAAATCTTGACAAAATCTATTTATGGCTCTAAATTCGGGTCTACGAGGTTCATCCTCGCCGACTTTGGAGGATTCAATGGAAGCGTTCCGGTTCGAGTTCAGCACCGAATTTGCAGCCCCCGCCGAGGCGGTTTGGGACTTTCACATGCGCCCGGAGGCGCTCGAGATGCTGACGCCTCCTTTGATGGGTTTTTGTATCACCGAACCCGGCGATGGTGTGGCCGACGGGTCGTTGGTTCAAGCCGAGGTCGGCGTGTGGCCGTTTCGATTCGCGTGGCACGCCTTGCATTCGGGGGTCGAAGCGCCACGGTCGTTCACCGACCTGGCCGTGAAATCGCCTTTCCGCTATTGGCTTCACCAACACGTCATCGAACCGGTCTCGGCGACCAGTTGCCGCTTGCGGGACGTTATCTGGGTTCTGCCCCCGTCCTGGGCGCCGAGGTGGCTTGCGCGGCCGTTCTTGAGTTTCGGACTTCGGACGCTCTTTGGGTGGAGGCACCGGCAGACCGGTCGCGCGATACTCGCCCAGGGCGGCGATCTCCAGCCTTTGAACTCGGGTCAGCCGCTGCTGAATATTTGATCTGACTGACAACGAGGAGGAAGAAATGGAAAAACGAATCACCTACGTAAGCCGCTACGCCAAGCCGATGACCAGCGATCAATTGGTGGACCTCGGCAAGGCGGCGGCAGAGAAAAACCGCCAGTTGGGCATCACCGGAGTCCTGATGGCTTCCGGGGGCCTTTTCTACCAAGTGCTCGAGGGTCCGAAGGAGGCGGTGGACGAACTGTATGGCTCCATCGCCGCCGACGGTCGCCATGACGACATGCTCGTTCTTCGCGAAGATAACGACATCGCTGTCCGCCTGTTCCCCAACTGGTCGATGGAGACTCTCAACCTCGACGCCTCTTCCCATGTTCGACTCCTGCCGCTGAAGGCTCTCGTTAAATCTGTTTTTGAGCAGCAACGGCTGATCGACAACATGATCTGGGCGATCGAGCGAACGGTTCAATATGAGATGAAAGGTCAGGGCAGCGAGGACTGATCGCTCGGGTTGTGCCTGCGGATTCCAGATCGTTTTCTTGAAATAACCTAGAATCTTCAATACAGTGAGTCGGGAGACCTCGACCGCCGACCGGCGGCCCTCGGACCCTTACGAGAGGAATGAAACGTGAACAGCGCCAATATGACAGGGAAGACACCCAAGGGTTCCGATCTGTGGCCGATGGGCGCGGTGGTCCGCCGCACCGGCGGCTCCCCGCAGATCGAGC
>RCNG010000920.1_pt1 | contig 14315 bp, 13 predicted proteins | sample 2041371 | NCBI WGS metagenome assembly RCNG01 (sample SAMN09708227, study PRJNA481090) | Marine sediment metagenome, whole genome shotgun sequencing project. | biome: marine sediment; feature: ocean; material: sediment; isolation source: Sewage treatment plant 1 marine sediment (STP1) ... | reverse complement strand
TCCATGTCCAGGGCCTGATCCGAGTTCATCAGGTATGCCTCGTAGACCATCCTCTTGGCGATGCCCATCGACTTGACCGGTCCGTCGGCCAGCTTGCGGGCCCACTCGGCGGTCTTGTCCATGAGTTCTTCGGGCGTGTAGACGCGGTTGACCATGTTCAGCCGGAGGGCCTCTTCCGCAAGAACCGCATCTCCCGTGAACATCATCTCCAGGGCCTTCTTCAGGCCCACGATCTTCGGAAGGATGTAGGTGGAACCGCCGTCCGGGATCAGCGAGATGTTGATGAAGACCTCGATGAACCGAGCCCTGTCCGATGCCAGGGTGATGTCCGCGTTCAAGGCGAGGCTGATTCCGAACCCGGCGGCAACGCCATCGACCGCCGCAATGACCGGTCGGGGGATCTTGTAAACGGCATTGGACAGGCGGTGGTAGGTCGTGGTCACCAGTTCGTCCATAAACTGCTCTGTGGGCGCCCCCGGCTGGCCCAGCTTCTCGAAGCCTTTCTGGGCAAGATCGGCCCCTGCGCAAAAAGCCCCCCCCGCTCCTGTCAGGACGATGACCCGGGTTCCGTCTTCTTCGCTCTTCTCGACCTCCTTGGCCATCCGAAGGGCATTGGCCGCACTCAAGGCATTGAGCTTGTGCGGGAGGTTGATCGTGAGGGTCTTGATGCCATCATCAAAAGAGATCAGTATCTCGTCGTTTTCGCTCATCTTCCGGTTCCCCCAATAGGCCACAGGCACGTTCACGGTGTCCCTGTTTTGTAACCTTTTGTGGATCGCGAATCAAACGGGCTGTTGGCCAAGACCGATCCCGGCGAAGGGTTATTATGCGTCTATACCGTAATCGGGGACAGCCACTGAATTAAAGTACCGTCCCCACTAGATTTAGACCCGCAATTTGGGGACAGCCACTGAATTCGGGAGATCGGTGGCTGTCCCCGATTTCCCCGATTGCGGTGCCAGGCCGTACACAGTGTCGTCCGGTTGCACTTATTTGGGCAACAGCCCGTCAAGCGGACATTGAGTTTTTGTCTAACAGGCCGTAAAAAGGTGTCGAAGCACACCTCGTCAAGGAGAAACAGGTGAACCACGCGGGAGCAGGGCCCGACCTGCCGCTTCGCATTCTTCTGGTTGGCGAGCGGAAGTCCGGAAAGACGACCTGTCATTGCGAAAGGGGTCAAGTCTGCACACTGGGGATAGCCTGCTGACCCCTTTCGCAGGCTTGAATGTGCACATGATCTGAATCCAGAGATGGAGACTCCCGTGAACGAGACGGGGAGAGGGCCCGGGGCGCCGTTGCGCATCCTGCTGGTCGGCGAGCGAAAGACCGGAAAGACAACCTGTTGCATGATCGCTGCCCGGATGCTGCGAGAGAAGGGGTTGCGTCCGGGAGGCGTGGTCTGCCCCAAATTGCTCGACCGAGCGGGTGAGGTCATCGGCATCGAGGCCCTGAACCTCCTGGATAACCCACCCTCCCGGGAGGTTCTGGCCCGAACGGACCGTGGAATGGATGGGCCCAGCACAGGGGCGTACCACTTCGCAGAGAAAGGCCTGCAGTTCGGGCGGGATGCCCTGGAGGCCGGGGCCAGGCTGGGGGACATCGTCTTTGCGGACGAACTCGGACCGTTGGAGATGCGGGGCGAAGGGTTCTCGAATCTGATCGATATTGCCCGAACCCCCTCCACACCCCCGATGGTCATCGTCGTCAGGCGAGATCTGGTCTCCGATGTCTGCGAAAAGCTGGCCCCGATCCCAGCCACCCGCCTACAGTTCGCGTCCTCCCACCCCAAGGAGACACCTGCCCGCCTGCTCGAACTCCTCCAAAAATTCCTCAACTCCACTTGACTCGACCGTTATACCCGCGTATATATTACGGTCCATGAGGAGGGCCGGAAGAAAGAACGGGCTGATGAGGGTCCCGGAAGATCCCGGAAACGAAGCGGAGCTTGGCGGCGCCAGCCTGCAGGCACTGGGCGCCGACCTTCGGATCCGGGCAAAGGCCTGGATCACTGCAGGGGACGAGACTTTCCTGGCCTACGGCAGGATCGTGCTCCTGGAGAAGATCCGGGAGTGCGGCTCGATCTCCGCCGCGGCCCGCTCGATCGGGATGAGTTACCGAAGGGCCTGGTGGCACGTCGAGACGATGAACCGTTTGGCGAAAAGGCCCCTGGTCTCGACGGCGGTGGGAGGCAAGGGAGGTGGGGGCACGCGACTCACGCCAGAAGGGGAGGAAGCGGTGAGGCTCTACCGGGTGCTCGACGGAAGGGCAAAGACTTTCGAGGAGCACGTCAAGGAAGAGCTCAACGGCTGACGAACAAAGAGAAATTTTTTTTGACCCCGTTATACCCGAGCGGACATAGCCTTGATCGGCAGGGGTTGTGGATATGACCGAAAAAGCCTTTGTTCTCGACTCTTTCAAACTCACGTATCCCGATGGGAGGACGATCGGGCCGTGGACCTTCTCCCTTGAAAGGGGGCAGGCCGGAGCGCTACGAGGGCCATCCGGCTCGGGCAAGACCAGCCTGCTGCACAGCCTGGCCGGCCTCGATCCGGACGGCTTCGGGCCCATAACCACCTCCGGGCACCGCCAGGTGACCGCCCCGGTGGACCTTCTCTTCGAGAAGCCCTTCCTGCAAATCCTCGGGCCTTCGGTCAAGGACGAGCTGAGCGCGGCTGAGGCAAGCTCCTGGCTCCCCCCGGAATCGAGGAAACGGGAAAGGGAATGGCTCCTGGAGGCCTTCTCCCTCGATTCCCTCTGGGACAGACCCGTCCGGGAGCTGTCCGAGGGGGAGAGGCAAAAACTCGCCCTTGCCTGCCTCTTTCTCCGGTCCCCTGCCCTGCTGCTCCTCGACCAGCCCGCCTCCTCTCTGGATCAAAAGGGTCAGGAGGCCCTGAAGGGGGCCATCGAGAGGATCACCGCGGGAGGCAAGGCCGCCTTTGTCGCAGATCCTGACTGGAAGAGGTTCATGCCCCCTGACGCGGAAGGGCTCTCCCTTTTCCCCAAGGCCTCCAGCCTGCCCAAAGGGGTGTCGGAAGACCGCCTCTTCGACGGCCCGGGCGACCGGGAGGCCGGCAGCGGCGAGACCCTCCTCGAATTCGAAGGCCTGGAGATCAGGAGAGGGGGTCGTACCGTGGTTCGAGACATCTCGGGCCGGGTGGGCCGGGGAGAGATCATCGCCCTGGTCGGGGACAACGGAAGCGGCAAGTCCAGCCTCCTGCTCACGATCGCGGGGCTGCTGAAGCCCGGCAGCGGACAACTGACCCGGACCTATCGACGGGAGCGGCGTCTTCGGCGGGCTCGCCCCGCCCTGATGCTTCAGGAAGCCCTGTGGCACCTGAGCGGCAAGTCGGTGAAGGGCGAACTCGCATGGGCCGGGAAACGCTCCTCCCGCCGGGGAGGTGTGCTGCCCGAGCCGCTCGTCTCCCTGCTCGGCCTGGAGGCCTCGTTCGAAAGGCCGGGGCTCCTGCTCAGCCGGGGCGAAATGCAGCGGGTCGCCCTTGCCATGGCTATGCTTCGGAATGCACCCCTCGTATGCCTGGACGAGCCTCTCCGATTCCTCTGGGACCAGGAGAGGAAGACGATCGGCAGGGTTTTCCAGGCGGCGAGAAACTGGGGGCTCTCCCTGTTGATTGCGAGCCCCGTGGAAGAACTGTTGCCCTGGACCGACCAGGTTTGGCGACTCACCAGAGGAAGGATGGAGATTTGCAGGAACACCTCCGCTTGCGACAACTCAGTTACGCAGTCGTCTTTGGCACCCTCTGGGGCACCGTAGAGATGACCGCGGGGGGGCTCCTTCATGCCCTCCACGTTCCGTTCTCGGGCATCCTGCTGGCGGCCGTCGGTGCGGCGATCCTGACCTGTCAGCGCGCGCTCTGCCCGGTGCGGGGCATTACGCTGACAACCGGATGCCTTGCGGCCGGGATCAAGATCTTCTCCATGGGAGGGGTCTATCTGAATCCCCTCCTGGCCGTGCTCATGGAGGCCCTGCTCGCGGAGTGCGTCTTGTGCCTGTTCGGGGCAAGCTTCGTCGCCGCCGGTCTCGCCGGGTTCCTGATGGGCCTCTGGAGCTTCGCACAGGGTCTGCTAACGCTCGTGCTGCTCTATGGGATGCATTGGATCGAGGCATCCACCGCTGCCCTGTCACGTCAGGCGCCATCCTGGCCCGTCTCTCCGGTTGTCTTGCTCTTCCTGGCAGCCCTCCTCCTGGTGAGCCTCCCGGCCACGGGCGGTGTGGTGGGGCTCTGGTTGGCGAGGCGATTTCAGGGGGCCGTGCCCGGCCGCGCCTTCGGGTTGGGTAGCGAGAACGCATAGGAGCGTCGCTTTGAAAGAAGGCGCAGGTCGCCGTACCGAAATGGTGGAAAAAGGACTCTGGTTCCTGTTCCTGGGGTTTGGGACGACCCTCCTTGTGGCGGGCAGACAAATCTGGGTTCCGGGCATCGGGCTCACCCTGACCGCCACGGCCTTCTTCTGGCGGCTCCGCGATCCGGGAAGAATCCGATCCCTCCTGAAGTGGATGATTCCCGTGCTGGTCTTCCTTTGCGCGTACGGGCTGCTTCTGCACCTTACCTCGCCCGCCGAAGCCTCCGCACCCCTTTCCGCCCGTCCCTTGGGGAGGGTGGCCCATCTCTTCCTCCGCTCCATGGGGATGATCTTCGCTATGTTTGCCCTTGAGGAAGCACTTCGCCCTCTGGCTCTCCGGGCAAGGGCAGGGGGGGTCAACGACGGACAGATGGCACTCATGCTGGGGTTGTCGTATCAGCTGGTTCCGGTCTTCCTCCAGTCCTTGGAGGGCGTCGCCCTTGCCCAGCGAACCTACTCCCGACTTTGGTGGTTGAGACCTTCCGGTCTGGTGCGGGCGGCCTCTTCCGTGTTCCTGCTGTCCCATAGGCTCTCCGAAGAGCTGGCCCTTGCCCTCTCCCTCCGGCTGCGCCACGGCGGAGGACCGTCAGAGACGAAGTAGCCCCACGACCTCTCCGGAGACTCTGAACCTCTCCTGGGACTTCCGGGGCCACGTCGGATAGCGTCGATCCCCCCGTCTCGTAAGCCGTTCCCGCCCCCACTCACGAGAATTAGATCTTGTGTCGATTGAAAAGATGTACTACATAGGAAGCGTGGAAGCCTTCTCTCGCTGGAATCGCACACACAGGAGGGGGAAAATGGATCCGAAGGCCATGGAAAAGAGGAATCTCGTCGCACAGTGGGCCTTTGACACGAGTCCGATCCTGGGAAGATTCCATCTGTGGCTGGAAGACGTCGAGATAGAGTGGCTCAACGGTAAACATCGCTCCGACCTGGAGTGCAGTGTCTCCTTTGTGGACGCGAGGATGGAGAGGATGTTCACGATGACGGCGGCCGTGACCGCACTGGGCACCCAGCTGTTCGGACGTTACGGCGAGGGCCTCAACCAGGACAAGACGGGCCTGAACCAGGTCAAGAAGGATGCAGACGCCATCTCCGCCTACGCGATGAGCGAATCCTTGTGGTACCTTTCACGCTCCATTCCGGAGAATCATGCAATCATGGTCTGCCTGGGGGAAGGCCTGATGCCGAAGGCAGGGGAGACGCCGGAAATGGGGTCCAATCCTCTTCTCGGATTCGGCAGGATCTACGCGAGGCCTCAGGTCGCTCGATTCCTGGAGGTCCGGGTTCAGCAGCTCATCAATTCGGAAGAGTATACCTGGGATGACTTCGAGCATGACCTCCGACACGAAGGGGTCACCATCTGGGGCACCGCCATCGACACCCTCGAGGACACCTCCCGCTTCGCGCAGGGCGCCACGACCGGGCCGCTGACCGTTCTCCACGTCTTCGATCAACCCCTGTCCATCACCAAGCCCTACGAAGGATACATCGGCAACCTCGTGCTTCCCCGCAAGGTCACGGAAACTGCGGAAAGAGAATCGTTGCTCGTCAATTTCTTCACGCCGAGGGCAAGGGTCCTCGAGGCGATCAAGATCGCCTACCCGGGCATCAAGAACGAGAACGTCCATGTATGGACCCTGCGGGGCAAAGGCCGCGATCTGCGCATCGGCAAGATCTGGGAGGAGTGGGAGGCCGTGGGCGCGCATCTCGTCGAAGACGGATGGGAGTTGCCGAACGGGCAGAGGGCCTTTACGGATTCCGGAACGTATGCGCCCACGTTCATCGTCGGCACATGGGAAGACGACAAGGGCGAGACGCATCTCTTCCTCGTGGACGGGTATGCGGCATCGGCCGAGGCGATTCAGGCCGCCAGCCTGTACCCGATCTTCGACCTGGACGTGTCTCTCGTCATTTTCTCATCCAAGTACGAACTCGGCCACGATCGTGAGCCCCTCATCATGCGCCTGAACCCGGACGCCGAGGATTTCGGCGAGCAGCTTTCCAAGGTCTTCGAAAAGGAACTCGACGAGAAGACGATCGAGCGGTACAGGGACAATGTCCTCCTGGCAAGGACCGCAGGCATCCCGCTGGACAAGAAGCTCGTCACGGCCGACGATTTCCTGCCCGGAAAGAAATGGGACGTGATGGCCATCTCCGGGTATATGCTGCCCGATCCTTACACAGGAGCGCCCGGGGTCCGGCAGGTGAATGACGATACCTTCCTGGTGACCGTCAGGCTGTCGACCAAGAGGGGCGACAAGCGCACGACCCTTCGCCTTCGACTCGTGGAGACCTTCGAGGAGAGCCGGCTCGTCTTCAATCCACTGCTCAACCGGTTTCTCCGAGGGGAAGACTACACGGACAGACGCGTGACCCTTTCCGACTCAGGGCGAATCCGAAACGAGCTGCAGACCCTGTGCACCGAAGCCCTGGAGCATTTCGCAGACCACTCGATCAAGCTCCACTTTGACAGGATACCGGCCGATGTCATCCCACCCGATGACCAGGTGAAGCTCCGGGAAATCCTCGAGTGGTACAAGGTGAGTCACCCGATTTGGTTCAAGTGGCTCGAGATCGTCTAGCAGGCCGTCCAATAACGCCCATCTGCGGCGCTTGTTGCGAGCGAAGCGCGGCAATCCCCCTGCTTCCCTGGACCCCAAATGGCTTCGTCACTGCGGCGTACGGTGTACGCCGCATTCCTCAGGAAGTCGTGCGCCTTGCATATGGGCAGTCTTGAACGGCCTGCGGCTTATTGCTTCCTACAAAGACCGCTAGTAGGCCGCTGACCGCTCTAGCGGGCCAGTTCTGCCTGGATGATCTCCTGAAACGATTCAAAGGGCTGGGCCCCGCTGATCATGATCCCGTTGACGAAAAAGGCGGGCGTGCCGGAGACACCTACCCCGTTTCCCTTTTGGGCGGATTGCTTCACGCTTTCGGCAGTCTTGCCGGTGTCCAGGCACGAATCAAATGCATCCGTGTCCAAGGCGAGGTCCTTCGCGTACTGCTTCAGACCTTCGACAGCAAGATTCTGTTGGTTGTCAAACACCTTCGCGCTGTATTCGGCGTATTTCCCCTGCTCGCCGGCACAGCGGGCCGCTTCGTGAGCCTTCATCGCATTCTTGTGAAAGGGGAGGGGATAGTCGAAGAACGCGTAACGGATCTCGCCCTTGTATTCTTCCAGAACTTTCTGGACCGTAGGCTGGGCCCGCTTGCTGTAGGGGCACTCGTAGTCGGAGAACTCGACCAGGACGACCTTGGCCTCCTTCTCACCGCTTGTGTATGCCACTCCGTCCAGGGAGACCTCGGTGCGGGGAGGCTCGAGCATGACCTTCACATCTGCGCTCTTTTTCAAGAGGGCGATCATCTCCCGCCTTTTCGCGGCCTTCTGAGTCTGCATCAGGTGCTCGGAGATCTTCCCCTTCATCTGCTCCAGGGGCGCCCGGATCCGGCCCTTTTGGCTGTCGTAGAACGCCTGAATCTCCTCGTCCGTGGGCGGACTGACCTTGGCATCCACATTCTCGGCCACGTAGGCTTCCACGCTCACGCCCTTCTCTTTCGCAGCCTTTTCGATCAGCTTCCCTTCGATCAAGCCGTCGAGGGTTCTCTTCTTGACTTGATAGATCTGCGTCTGAATCTTCTGGAGCTGACCCTCGGCGGCCGCATCCAGTTCCTCAGCGGAAATCGTTACACCGTCCACGGTGGCCACGACTTCCTGACCGCCCACGGTGGCCATGACTTCCTGGCCTGCTTCGCCCTCTGCCGGTCCCGTCTTCGCCTCTTGACCCGGTGTTTGACAACCGACCCATGCCACAACAGCCACCAGGATGACCAGGATCCCCATCGTTCGCATCTTCATGAAAACTCCTTTTCTCTGAGATGATTCCCACACAAACGACGACCGCGCAATTCAACGGCAGAACTCTGCACAGCCCTCCTCGTTAAAGGTATACAGGAAGACCGGCCGACGGCGCAACCCATGCGGGGCGGGCTCAAATCGCTCCCGCCTCTCTTTCAAATCGAGCGGACCCTTCCTCTTCTACTGCTCTGACCCGTGGTGCCAACAAGAACGTCTCGTGATCAATATGAGCAAGCTGCACGCAAGTTCGTCGGGGAAGCCTTCAACGATACGATATCAGAAGCAAACATTGCGTGGGTAGAATCGCTGTACGGAGATCGTCGACCATGGGGGAAGGTGCCATGCGCCGCATCCCCCATTCTCCAAAAACGTGGGATTGATGTCGCCTCTATGCTCAAGGATGTCTTGGATGAACCGGCCAAGGACATCCACCAGGACCCTTTTCCTCTGTTGTTCCCCAGGGATAGCCCCCGTAGTGCCCCCTGGAAATCAAGACGCAATTAAGCGGCTAAAAGAGGGACAGCCTTAGCCGCAATTTCTTTCGGCGTGGAGTAATCCAGCGCCGAGTGGATCCGTTCCTCGTTGTAGTATTTCACGTACGCATCGATGGCTGCCCTTGCCTCAGCAACTGTATCCCAGAGGTTCGGCCAGACTTCTTCTTCCTTGATCGTGCGTATCACACGTTCCACGTAAGCGTTGTCGTCGGGCGCGTTGTACCCCGTGTATTCTCCCATAACGCCAGCCGATGCCATGTATTCCACAAACGCCTTTGAGCAAGGTTGAGCGCCGTTGTCGCAGCGCACCGTCAGGCCTCTGGCTTGGTGTTTCTGCGTGATGCCTCGGGCCTCAAGCCCCTGGCGAAGGGCCGCTACCCACTCTCTGGCGCGGCAGCGCCGGTCCAGCGTGTATCCCACGATTCCCCGGGTAAAGCAGTCAATGACCACCACGAGAAACAGCGGCGTCATATTGGATAATTGCAGACTCGTCATGTCGATCTGCCAGCACTGGTCTATCCGTGTCGCAGCCACCTTCTCGATACGCTTGGGACGCCATGGTCGATGCCAGATCTTGGGCCGTGTCAGGCCCTTCTCTCGCATGATTCTCAGTACCGTTTTTCGGTTCACACAGATGCCGTGGCGCTTGCGCAGCAGCGCCCGGATACGCCGGTGTCCAAACGTTCGATGCCGAGGTTCATCACACAGATCCTGCACCTTCTGGCGCAGTTCGGGACAGCCCGATACCGGGCAACTCCTTGTTGCCTTCTCAGAATCCAATCTCTCCCGAGAGGCTACCCAGCGTCCTACAGACGAACGGGGCTCCTCAAAGGCCAGGCTGAGCCGCTGGATGCTTATTCCGGTCTCCTCACGCACCTCAATCACTTCTCTTACTGGCCTCTGTTTTTTTTTAAGTACCGGATGGCCAGCGCCTGGTCTCCTGCCAATTGCTCCAGGTCTTCCACCCGTTTCTCAAGCTTGGAAACCGTGGGATCCGGTCTGCCGGCCGGACGCCCGATACCTTCTCGCAGGATATCCAATGCCCGATCCTTGAGCTTGTACGCGTAGGTGGAACTGATATCCCATTTGCGGCAAACCTCAGCATGACTGAGCTTCCCCGATATCAGGTCTACTGCAATTTCCATCTTCTGTTCATCTGTAAATCTTGATGGCCGTGACATGCAACGCCTCCTCTGAGGGATCTTAACCCCTCCCTGTGGGGCGTCTCAACCTCTGAGGGGGCCATTATGGCCCCTACCCCTGAACCCCCCTCAGCCCCCTGAAGACTGACGGTTAAACGATGTCCTTTCGAGGGCTCGTGCTGGCCTCCTTTCGCCGAACTATGCCCCATCCCACCCTTCACTGAAGGGTGGGTAAGAATTGTATTTTTTTTCTTGACTAGTACTTGCTATCCTGCTAGAATCTCTACACACATTATTGTATAACTGCGTTTGTTATATTAGCATTTCCTGCGCACCTTACAACATTGGCTTCTGTTCTCATTTCAGGCTTTCGCTGGGGCTGCGATGAACACACTCCGAAAAATGGCAGCCATACCTTTGTTGCCTGGTTGGTCCACCTGTCTACAACCCATAACACCAAGAAAGGAGGTCGTGCGTTCCAAACATTAAAGATCCAGGTTTGTCTTTCGGCAGTTGGTTTGGGTCACCAAAACGCATGTGAAAAATGTGGTGGCCCGAGAGAAGATGGAAGTCCCTTGCTGAAAACAAGAGAAATTAGGAGGATACCATGAAGAGGATGCTTGCAGCATTTGTAGTTGGATTCATGATAATTGGTCTTGGCGGTCCTATATCAATTGTTTCCGCACAATGCGTACCTGTCGCGCCCCCTGCTCCGAGCTTTAATCCACCGGCGGGAACCTATGGATATTCACTTGATATGACAGACCCGATGGCTCCTGTGCCCATTTTGCAGGCAGTCGTGATCGAATCATCTGATCCAGCCAATGTCATCTTCTATACCCTGGATGGAAGTGCCCCTGTTGCTTGGGACCCCACAGATCCAACAGATCCCAACTATAACATGGATGGCCTAGCCACTCTTACAGGATCAATTCCCTATATGGATCTAACTTCTACAGCTGGTGTTGATTTGACTGCTTTTACAGCCGTGGGCACCCTTTATTTTATGGGATTAGCGGCGGAGCCCCCTGTGCCTGGGCCTGCTACTGTAACGATCAAAGCGATCGAGATCGAGACTACTCTTGGTCAAACTTCCCCGATAGCTGAGGCAACCTATACTATTGATCCTACCATGTGGAATGGTGACTATGACGTAGTGGGTAATCCTGCAGTTCCTCCAGATCTACCTGAAGATGCCGGGTTATTTGGATTGATGGCGTTGCTATCAACTGCGGGATTTACATCTATTGACGGCGATCTTTCAATAACCGGTTTGTTCATGACTCCTGGCGAGGGCGTAAATCCGTTGGGATTGCTGTATGGCTGTACTGCTCCCTGGGCCCCCGGTTGTCTCGTAGGCATTACCGGCGACCTGATTATTATTGAAAACGCTAGTGTAGAAGAAGCAGAAATTGATGATATGGTAGGTGTCGTAGATGTGGATGGCGCTGTAATCCATTGTGCTAATGCTGATGATCTTGCCTGTGATTCTGATGGTGATGGCGTTCTAGATGATATTGACAACTGCCCGGCGGTTTCAAATCCAGGGCAAGAGAACAGTGACCATGATGGTCTAGGTGACGCATGCGACAACTGCCCCGACGACTCTAACCCCGGGCAGGGGGATTATGATTATGATGGAGTAGGTGGCGTATGCGACAACTGCCCCAGCGAACCTAACCCCGACCAAACGGATACCGACGGCGATGGCATTGGTGATGCCTGTGATGATTGCATCGTCGGTGATGCTGATGCTGATGACATCTGCGATGATATCGACAACTGCCCCGACGACGCTAACAATAATCAGAATGATTTAGATGAGGACGGTGTTGGCAATGTGTGCGACAACTGCATGGGGGTCGCAAATCCCGACCAAGCGGATTGCGATGATGACGGTGTAGGCGATGTGTGCGACGAGGATTTCCCGTGCGAGGCCTAATGTTTGAGGCCACCCTTGCTATGTGCCATTTCCCGACGGTCTTATGATGCCGTCAATTTTCGAGACTTGACATGAATGGGGGAGGGAGGAATTCTCTCTCCCCCCCATCTCATGCCGGGCAAGGGTGTTACAGGCTCCCATTCTTTCACGGATTTGAAAAGCATGCCCTGCCTCTGCGATTTTACGCCCAGTTGCCTCTCGTGATTGCGAAAGCACTTTTTTTACGAATTTATTGCTCCCCCTATCGCAACGGCCTCAGCCCACATAGACAATGACCACAAGTCCATACTTTTTCTTGGATTCATACAGCCACTGTATCCATGGAAGACGATCCTTGGCAAATTGAAGCAGCAATTCTCTTCTATGACAACGATGAGTTAAATGCCAGACATGGGCGGGAAGATAGTGCCTGTTTGCTTTTGCCATGTGCTTTTCCTACTACATCGACCGGGACAGGACCCGGAAGCCGAGATCAAGGAGCTGCACGCCAAGATCGGCGAGTTGACCATGGACCGGGATCTTTTGTCCGAAAAGCTCGGTCGATATCGCGCCAGGAGCGCAAGGCCATGATCGACCGGGCACAGCCCAAAGATAGGAAACTGCTTGCGGGCGGACTTGTCCGGGTGCGCCAGGTGGGTGAAAAGAAGATTACGTTCGATTACCTTTGTCCCAAACCGGCGGTCACGGGATCCAAATACTGCTATGTAATTGATCGTCGATAGCGATCATGCATTCTTCTTTGTCGCGTGTCGAAGGAGAGGGAGTTCCCGCAATTCTGCCAGGTTTCGGATCACCACCGTTGCTCCCCCATCGAGCAGCGCTTCCGCTGAGAACATCCTGTTTTCCACGCCGATGGCGGCCATGCCCGCGTTCCTGGCCAGGGTCATGTCCTGGGGCATATCGCCCACGTACACGCACTCTTTCGGGTCGAGGCCCATCTTCTCGGCCATGTAGAGGAGGGTGTCCGGGGCCGGTTTCGGCTTGATCGCCTCCTCGCCCGCCACGATCAGCTCGAAGAAATCGAGGAAGCCTCCCAGCGTGTCGACCTGCTTCCTCGTGACGCCGGTGAACATACCGATCCGGTAGCTGCCTTTCAACGACGAGAGGGTCTTCCGAACGTCGGGGGAAAAGGCATCTTGTCCCGCGGTGATCTTCATGTAGTTGTCGACCTTTTCCGAGGCCAGGGCCCGGTAGTCGGCTTCCATGCCGTTCTCCTGGAGTACCTGTTCGATGATGTGGGAGGTCGGCTTGCCGAGGAGGACGTCGAGTCTTTCGTGGGGAATGCTCAGGCCGAGCCTTTCGAAGACCATCTGAAAGGCCTTGATGTTGTACTCGTAGTCGTCGAGCAGGGTGCCGTTGAGGTCGAAAATGATTGCCTTCATGGCCTTACCGCCTTCCGGGGGCCGGCAGCAATTCTATTCGGGGGAGAAGAACTTCGCCTTCAGGAACTCGCGGTTCAGCCGTGCGATGTTGGTGATCGATATCTCCTTCGGGCACGCTGCCTCGCATTCCGCTTCGTTCGTGCAGTTCCCGAACCCGAGCGCGTCCATCCTGCTCACCATCGACTGGACGCGTTTCGCCGCCTCCGGCCTTCCCTGGGGAAGCAGCCCGAGGTGGGAAACCTTGGCCCCCACAAAGAGCATGGCCGACGCATTCGGGCAGGCAGCGACGCAAGCGCCGCACCCGATGCAGGCAGCCGCATCCATGGCCAATTCCGCAACACTCTGAGGGATGGGGATCGCGTTTCCATCCGGGGCGCCGCCCGCGTTAGCCGAGATGTAGCCCCCAACCTGGATGATCTCATCAAAGGCGCTTCGATCCACCACCAGGTCCTTGACCACCTTGAAGGCCCTGGACCGCCACGGCTCGATGACGATTGTGTCTCCGTCCGAGAAGTGCCTCATGTGCAGCTGGCACAGGGTGGTTCCCTTCTCGGGTCCGTGGGCATGGCCGTTGACCACCGCACCACACATGCCGCAGATCCCTTCCCTGCAGTCGTGGTCAAAGGCGATCGGCTCTTTTCCGTCGAGGGTAAGCTGCTCGTTGATCACGTCGATCATCTCGAGAAAGCTCATGTCCGTAGAGATGTCCCTGGCAGGGTAGGTCTCCAGCCTGCCCTTCTTCTCCGGGCCCTCTTGTCGCCAGACCTTCAGGGTCAGGTTGATGGTCTTGCTCACTTGTAGCTCCTTTGCGTCAGCTCCACGTTCTCGAAGGCAAGCGGTTCCTTGTGGAGCGCGGGCTCTTTGTCCTCTCCCGCATATTCCCAGCAAGAAACATGACAGAAGTTCTCATCGTCCCGCCTTGCCTCGTTCTCTTCGGTCTGAAAGCCCTCGTTCAAGTGACACCCGCAGGACTCCTGGCGGGCCAGGGCGTCCGAGATCATCAATTCTCCGAACTCGAGGAAATCCGCCGCACGGCCGGCCCTCTCCAGGCTCTGATTGAAATCCCCGTTCGACCCGGGCACCTTCACGTTCTCCCAGAGCTCGCCTCGAAGGGATTGGATCATGCCTTTCGCCTTG
>RCNG010000919.1_pt1 | contig 14315 bp, 8 predicted proteins | sample 2041371 | NCBI WGS metagenome assembly RCNG01 (sample SAMN09708227, study PRJNA481090) | Marine sediment metagenome, whole genome shotgun sequencing project. | biome: marine sediment; feature: ocean; material: sediment; isolation source: Sewage treatment plant 1 marine sediment (STP1) ... | reverse complement strand
GGTGAACCCGCTGGTGTCCAGAGCGACATGCAAGCCGGCAACGAATAAGCGCCTTTGTCCAGGACGAGTTTTCGATCTTCGATGACAAGGTTCGCATCATGGTTGGCAGCAAGTTCGAAAATAGTGAATTCAGCGATGAGACGCTTGAGATTTCGCCCAGTGCGCGCATTTCTATTCCTGTCGGAGAGAACAGGACCGTCTGGGCCGCGGTTTCAAATGCAGTACGAACGCCTTCTCGCGGTGAACAAGGCGGCCGCGTTGTAGGCGCAGTATTGCCACCGGGCTCACCTGAATTTCCGCTACCGGTGCCTGCCGTCGTAGCACTCAATGGCAATCCCAATATGCGCTCCGAAGATGTGACGGCCTACGAGGTTGGCTACCGCATGCGCGATCGTGGCTTCGAGTTCGATGCGGCGTTTTTCTATAACGACTTCACCAATCTTCGCGACCTGGTACAAGGTGCGCCGATCTGCATGCCGAGCGGCATTATGCTCATGGTCGACCCGACCTGCCTGGCGAGTTCGCCCTATATCGAGATTCCGCTGGTTCTGGCAAATAACAGTGAGATCCAGACTTACGGTGTCGAACTATGGGTATCCAAGAATATTTCAGAGCGATGGCGGGTACACGGCAGCTATACCTTCATTGAGGAAAAAGGCGATGTGGGCAGCGGTGACGGGACTAATTTCGGGATCGTCGAAGATAGTCCCGGTCACCAGGTCGTACTGCGTTCGGCCACGGATATCAGCGAGAGTCTCGAATTCGACCTTTGGGTTCGCTGGGTCGACAAATTGGAGGGGCAGAAGATCGACGCCTATGCGGCCGTTGATACGCGTTTCGCGTGGTCGCCGATGCCATCGTTGAGTGTCGCCGCGGTGGGCAAGAACCTGTTCGCAGGAGAGCACTCCGAGTTCATTTCCGAGTTGGGTGATCTGGCGCCGGTGCAAATCGAAGCATCGGGCTACATCGAGCTGCGCTGGCAGTTTCAGTAGCCGTACGCCGATTCATACGGAATAAAGACTCGCAACTATGCTACGACGGAATTCAAACAGTTTCCCGACCCTGCTGGCAGTAATGCTCATGCTGGCGTGGGGGAATACTGTTGCCGAAGATTCGGCGGCAGAAATTTCCGTTAAAGCGGCGATAGCGCACAAAATCGCCAAGTTCGTCTCGTGGCCGGATTCGCGGTTCGCGACGGGTGACAAACCGCTGCGTTTCTGTGTACTCGGCGACCCGATGGTTCTACAGGCCTTTGAGAAGCTAAGTGATCGGTCAATTCACGGTCGCCCGATGTCTGTGGTGGCGGCACCGGACCCAGCGACTGTGGCGTCTACTTGTGACGTCCTTTATCTGGGCGACGATGACAAACAGAGTGCGGATGTCTGGATCGAGTCCGTGACGGGGCAGCCGGTGCTTACATTCGGCGAGGCCGGCGAGTTTGGTGGCGACGGAAGCATCGTCACTATGACGATTCGCCGCAACAAGGTGAGCTTCTCTATCGACCTGGATGCGAGTAAGAATACCGGTCTACGCATTAGCGCTCAGCTGCTACAACTGGCCGCCACGGTTGGCGGATCGGGGTCCTGAATGATGACCAAATTCGTCTTCAGCGACTTACCGATAACCAAGAAGCTCATGTTGATCATGCATGGCGCGACGCTGCTGGCTGTTCTATTTGCATCCCTGCTCTTTGGCGCTTCGGAAGCTTTCAGTTTTCGCAAAGCGACCCTCAACCAGATTGCTACCCTGAGTGGCGTCATAGGTACCAACAGTACGGCCGCAATCACGTTCGAGGACCCGGAACTTGCGGGCCAGGTGCTTGGTTCACTCAGTGCCAACCAAGCCGTAGTTTCCGCGACCGTATTCCTGACGGATGGTGAACTATTTTCGACGTATCACGCTGAAATAGACGCAGACACCGCAGAAACTCAGGTACCTGCGGTCGCGCGCGAACTTGTGGACGCTGCGATCGCGAACAACAGTTCGCAGCAACGCTTCAGCGGCCTGAAATTTGTTGACGCGGTTCACCCGATCACCTTCGACGACGAGGCCATCGGCTATTTGCATTTGCGGACTTCCCTGAATTCGTTTGTCACTACGTTGCAGCGGATTGCGGCCGTAGCAGCGATCGTAATGTTGCTGGCTGTGATGGTTGCTTATGTCCTGTCGTCTCGATTGCAGTCCGCAGTGTCTTTCCCGATCCAAAACCTGTCCGGCCTGATGAAACGTGTCACGAATGATCAGGACTACTCTCTCAGGGCTGAGCCGAAGTCGGGCGATGAAATAGGCGCCTTGATGGTCGGCTTTAACGACATGCTCAAGCAAATCAACCTGCGCGACGAAAAGCTCGCCTTCGCCAACCAGGAATTATCCGACGCATTTGATGAAACACTAAGAGCCAAGGAAGCGGCGGAGCTGGCGAGTAGCGCCAAGAGTGACTTTCTTGCCCGCATGAGCCACGAGATCCGAACGCCGATGAATGGCGTCCTTGGAATGACCGAGCTTCTCATGTCGTCGGATCTGACCGGCAGCAAGCGAAAATTTGCCGAGACTATCCAGCATTCCGGTGAGTCGTTGCTCGCCGTCATCAACGATATCCTCGATTTTTCCAAGGTCGAAGCCGGGAAACTGACGCTCGAGGAATCGGATTTTGATGTCTGCGATACCGTCGAAGGAATTGTTGACCTGCTTTATTCACGTGCTCAGCAGCGAGGCGTTGGCCTGATTGGCGTGATCGATCCGGATGTAACAGCCTTCGTTCACGGCGATGCGATCCGGCTGAGGCAGGTGTTAATGAACCTGGTAGGCAACGCGATCAAATTCACGAGTGAAGGCGATATTATTGTCGGCCTCACTCAGCGCGAATCCGAGCCTGGCATGAAAGAACTGCACTTCTATGTGCAGGATACCGGCATCGGTATCAAGTCCGACCAACTTGACCTGGTCTTCGACAGTTTCGCACAGGCTGACGTTTCAACTACCCGGGAATACGGCGGTACCGGTTTGGGACTCGCCATATCGAAGCAGCTGGTTGAACTCATGGGTGGCCGAATATGGGTTGAGAGCGTTGTTGGTCAAGGCTCCACATTCAGTTTCAGTATTCCGTTGATTGCGGCACGGCAGGAGCCCGCTCTTGCGGGCTTCTCTCTGGATCCGTTAATCGGAATTCGCGTGCTGGTGGTTGATGACAATGAGATCAACCGTGATGTATTCAGCCAACAACTCTCGGCCTGGCAGGCAGAAGTTTCGACCGCTGAGAGCGCGCGAGCAGCAGTCGCCATGCTGGAGGCGGCAACGAAGCGCGGCGAAAAGTTCGACCTGGTTCTGCTTGACTTCTATATGCCGGAAACCGACGGCATGGAATTGGCGGCGACTATACGATCTCGACCAGAGTTTGGGCAGCCCGGGCTGCTGATGCTGAGTTCCGCAGATTCCGAGTCTGTGCCGGACCGTCCGGAGGCAAAATGTGTTGACCTGTACCTGCCAAAACCGGTGCGTCGCGCCGTTCTTCACAATTCGCTGATAACCGTGCTTCAGGAAGGCCGAGTCGAGAAATTCGAGTCCACGGCACCCTTGGCCGAAGAGCTGGCTGAAGATGTTTCATTCGGCCTGCAGGCTTTGCTGGTCGAGGACATCCCGGTCAACATGCAGGTTGCGAGGCTCATGCTGTCCGGTGTTGGTTGTGAAGTGGTTGAGGCAACAAACGGTCAGGAAGCTCTGGAGAGCATCGTCAAGCAGCGACCAGACATCGTGTTTATGGACTGCCAGATGCCGATCATGGATGGCTACTCTGCTTCTCGCATTCAACGGACGCGCGAAGCGAAGACTGGGGTGCCGCGGTTGCCCATCGTCGCGCTGACTGCCAATGCCCTCGCCGAGGATCGGCAAAAGTGCCTCGATGCCGGAATGGACGATTTTATTAGCAAACCGTTCCGCAAGGCAGATCTTATTGAAGCGCTGCGACGCGTAACCGGCAAGTCCGGATTGGTCAGCAGTAAGGCGCCGCAAGCGAAGCAAGCACCTGCCGCACGGGCAGAAACGGCTGCCGTGACAAAGGAGCCTGCCATCGACAGGACTTCGCTCGACCAGATCAACGATCTGGACCCGAACCAGAATGGTGAGTTACTGAACAATATCATCGATACCTACTGTGAGAACGCTGAAGTGCTGATGCTCGAACTGATGGAAGCGGCAAGGGGAGACGACCTGGACGCTGCCGTCAGAGCGGCACACTCACTGAAATCTTCGAGTGCCAATGTCGGTGCTCAACGTCTTGCGGCTCTCTGTCGCTCGATGGAGCACAACGGACGAAACGGTGATATTTCCGCCATCCTCGAGAATCTGGATCCGGCCTGGAACGAATATCAGATAGCTGTCGACGAGCTTGTCGCTAATAAGACGGAGGCTGCGGCATGAGCGAGCCTTGCAAAAAGCGGGAACTGGTGGTCATCGCCGACGATGATCCAACGATCCGAACTGTGATGAAGGCCTCGCTGGTCAAAGGCGGCTTCGACGTTGTCGATGTCGAGAATGGCGCGTTAGCCTGCATTGCTTTCGCCGAGCATGAGCCAGTTATGGTGCTGCTTGATGTAGAGATGCCGATTCAGGACGGGTTCTCCGCCTGCGCCCAGATCAGGCGCTTGCCGGGAGGGCAGAGCGTGCCGATCGTAATGGTAACCGGTCGAGATGATATCGAGGCGGTTGAGGAAGCGTACCAGGCCGGGGCGACCGATTTCATTGCGAAGCCGATTAACTGGCCCATCTTTAGCCATCGCGTGCAGTACATTCTGCGCGCCAGCAAAGACTATCGCGACATGCGCCGAGTCGAGGCGAAGAACAAGGTATTGCTGAACGCGATTCCGGATACTTTCGTCGTGCTCGAAAACGACGGCAAAGTCGCCGACTTCATTTCCGGAAAATTCGATCACCCACTTGCGAAGCCGGGCAAGAAGATTAGCGACTTGAACGACTTTTTGCCGAACAATGTCGCCAAGGCGTGGAGAGAAGCGCGTCGCTTCGTTGATGCCAAGGGTCGGTCGGCGCGTATCGAATTTGCGATCGACCATGGTAATGATGATCCGAGCTATTATGAAGGGCGCTTTGTGCCGTACGTCGAGGGCCGCATACTGGTGCTGGTCTCGGAAATTACAGCCCGCAAACTCGCGGAGAAACGCATTCGCCGGCTCGCCTTCTTTGACACCCTGACAGGCTTGCCGAATCGTCAGTCGTTTCGCCTGCAATTGGGCGGAATGATTGATGAGGCGAAGGAGAACAGGGAGAAGGTCGCGGTGCTGTACGTCGACCTGGACAATTTCAAGCGCATCAATGACACCCTGGGTCACACTGTGGGTGATGGTGTTATAAAAGCGATAGCGGAACGCCTTTCAGGGACCGTTCGGAGCGGAGATGCGGATGGCCTGAGTGGCGACAAGCCAGTCGGTGTTGCCCGACTCGGCGGTGATGAGTTTGCCTGTGCGATAAGCGGTTTTGATGGCGACGACGTGTTGTCTGCTATAGCCCAGAGAATCGGCGAACAGCTCCGTCAACCTGTCATTCATCATGGTCATGAGTTCGTGGTTACGCCAAGCATCGGCATCTCTGTCTACCCCGATGACGCGGACAACGTCGAAGATCTACTCAAGAACGCCGATGTCGCCATGTATCAGGCGAAAGACGCCGGCAGGGATAGCGTGCGCTTTTACTCCGGAACGCTTGCCATTCGATCACTGCACGGACTGGCCCTTGAAAACGATCTTCGCAGGGCCCTGGAGAACGGTGATCTTGAGCTGTACTACCAACCGAAGATCAACCTTAAAAGCGGGTGTCTTGTCGGCGCAGAAGCGCTCGCGCGCTGGCGCAATGACGAGGGAGAATATGTGCCGCCGTCGCTCTTCATACCAATGGCGGAAAAATCCGGGCAGATCGTACCGCTTGGCGACTGGGTGCTGCGGACAGCCTGTATGCAGGCGCGAGACTGGCAGCTTAAGACCGGGATTTCGACTCGCATCGCAGTGAACGTCTCAAGTCAGCAGTTTTACCAGAGTAACTTGCAGGATACGGTGATGAAAGCGTTGTTCGAGGCCGGTGCAAAACCCAGTCTGCTGCAACTCGAGCTCACCGAGAGCATCCTGATGCGCGACGTTGACCGCACAATAGCGACGCTGGAATATCTCAAGAGCACGGGGATTACCCTTGCAATGGATGACTTCGGTACCGGCTACTCTTCGCTCAGTTATCTACGGCGCTTTCCAATCGACGCTCTAAAGATCGATCGTTCATTTGTCGTCGATATTGAGCAAAGCGATCATGGCGCGGCCATCTGTGCCGCAATTCTTGCCATGTCGCGCCAACTGGGGCTAACCGTAATTGCGGAGGGCGTCGAGAATACCGAGCAGGTCGACTTCCTGAGGGCACACGATTGCGATGAAATCCAGGGCTTCCTCATCAGTAAGCCGGTTCCCGCGGCGGAGTTTGAGGCAAAATTCCTTGTCAAGGCGGGCATGCCGTTTCTTTCCGGATCATCAAAGCGGGCCTAGCTGAACTTGAGTTACTGGTAGCCGCGCGCCTGCAGGTGAAACAGATGCGCGTATTGGCCGTCCTGCGCTACCAGTTCTTCGTGGGTGCCGCGTTCCAGGATTTTGCCGTCGTGTATTACGATAATCTGCGCAGCCGCTCGCACCGTCGAAAAACGGTGTGAGATCAATATGGTCATCTTGTTACTGCTTGCTGTGCGAAAGTGCTCGAATACTGCCGCTTCCGAAGACGCATCCATGGCGGCTGTCGGTTCATCGAGCACCAGGATGTCGGCTTCGGTCCGCATGAACGCTCGCGACAAGGCGATCTTTTGCCACTGGCCGCCCGACAACTCGCGGCCGTCTTTAAACCAGCGTCCCAGTTGTGTCTGGTAACCCTCCGGCATGTCGTCGATAAAGGGCGCAGCCATGCCGGTCGTGGCGGCTTCCTTCCAGCGGTGCTCATCATCAATGTGGCGCACGTCGCCCGCTCCAATATTCTCACCGACCGAAAACTGGTACCGGCCGAAGTCCTGAAAAATGACGCCAATTCGACGCCGCAGAGATTCGACATCCCACTCTTGCAGATCGAGCCCGTCCAGGAGAATCCGGCCTTCCGTGGGTTCGTAGAGGCGTGTCAGCAGTTTTATCAGGGTGGTCTTGCCCGAGCCGTTTTCTCCCACCAACGCGAGGCTCTCGCCCGGACGGACCTGCAGACTGATATTGCTGAGTGCCGGTTTCGCGGCGCCAGGGTAACTGAACGATACGTTCTGAAATTCGAGGCCCTGTTCAGGATGGGGGCCTTGGACTGCTTCACCGCGCCGGGCCGGTACAGGTTGCTCGAGATACTCGTACAGGTTTGACAAGTAGAGGTTGTCTTCATACATGCCGCTTATCGATGTCAGGATCGCCGCGACTGCTGATTGGCCCTGGCGGAATAGTACGAGGTACATCGTCATTGCGCCGAGGGTAATAGCGCCAGCGATGGTCGTAATGACGATCCATGCATAGGCCCCATAGAGCGCGGCTGTCGATATCAGCCCAAGCACGAAGCCCCACCCATCGCGTCGCAGCGTCAGTCGCCGGTCCTCGACGAACAGCTTCTTGAATATATCCCTGTAACGCTGCAGCAGTCGCGGGCCCAGCTGAAACAGCTTGACCTCTTTCACGCCGTCCTCCCGGGCGATAACTGTCTCGAGGTACATCTGCATGCGTGTTTCCGGCGAACGCCAGCGAAACAGGCGAAACGCGTCTCCGGAAAACTTGGCTTCGGCAAAGAATGACGGTAATCCCGCGCCGATCAATATTGCAACGGCCCAGGGCGAAAACGCGAACAAAAGTACTGCATAGCTGGTCAGCGATATCCCGTTCTGCACGACACCGAACGTTCGGGTCACCAGGCTTAGCGGCCGACTCGATGCCTCGCGGCGTGCCTGTGTAAGCTTGTCGTAAAACTCGGAGTCTTCGAAATGCGCGAGCTCGAGTGTCATCGCTTTTTCCAGGATCATGACATTGACCCGCTGACCGAGCAGAGCGCGCAAAAGGGATTGGCTGGCCGAGATGCCGCGCTGCGCGGCAGCGACTGCTGTCACGACGAGTGCTTCCAGCGCAACCAGTTTCAGCACGCCCCGCGTATCCGGATTATCGGACTGTGTCGCAGCAACGACCCCATCGACGATGAGCTGCCCGATGTAGGCGATTGCGGCAGGCAAGATACCGGCGGCAAGCGTCAGCAGCGCCAGGGCGACGGTGAGTGGCCGGCTTGTTGTCCAGACCAGATCGAGTGCCCGGCTGCTGTAACCGAATACGCCTAGGCTGCGGCTCAACAGGCCCGCATAAGTGTTGGGTGCGTCAGGCATCAGGTAGTTGGTTATCCGTGACGAGCTCTATCCGGTTGTCGGTGACTCAGCTTTCAAACTAGAATACTCGAAACAGGGAGCTTGTCTATGAAGTCTGCCAACTGCAAATTTATGCCTGGAATCGTCTGTATTCTGTCTGGCCTCCTATCGTTGTCCGCTGCGGCCGATTCCGACATCGACAATCTGACGGCGATGCTGCAGGAGTTTCTCGGGGCAGCGCACACGGAGGCCGCACACCAGGTTTTCTGGGCGGACGATCTGGTTTATACCTCGTCGAACGGCACGCGTTTCGGCAAAATCGAGATCCTGGCCGGATTTGCCGAAGAGGATCCTTCCGACGAGCCGCCAGCGGTCGCGTATTCGGCGCAAGACATCGACGTACGCGTCTTTGACACAGCGGCAGTCATTACCTTCAGGCTGGTTGCCGTACCTTCCGAGGGCTCGGACGTCCTGGAGTACTTCAACACGGGCACGTTCCTCAAACGAGAGGGTAGCTGGCAGGTTGTCGCCTGGCAGGCGACGGCGATCCCGAGCGCCCCGGACGCGGCTGACTGACTTTCCCGGGACCTTAGCGGTCCTCTGAGTCCTGACCGCATCGGGCGCCACAGCAACATCAGTAATACCCCTGATGTTCAGGCGGTAAGCGCTGTCTATGATTGTGGCGAAATGGCTACTAACGATCTGACACAACGCGCGGACCTGACGCGCCACGGCCGAGGTACAGGGGCGTTGCGCACACAGCGCCCTGACTACGTCGATTTTCTTCCACCCTGCAATGACGCTTGCCCGGCTGGCGAGAACATCCAGGCCTGGCTTGCGTTGGCGCAAGCCGGTGACCACGAAGCGGCGTGGCGCGAGCTCGTGAAGAACAACCCGATGCCATCTATTCATGGCCGGGTTTGTTATCACCCTTGCGAAGATGTCTGCAACCGGGCGTTCACCGACAGTCCGGTCAGCATTCATGCGGTCGAGCGCTTTCTCGGTGATTTGGCTTTGGAAAAGGACTGGCAATTCGACAAGCCCGGGACCAGCAGCGGCAAGAAGATTCTGATCGTCGGGGCGGGGCCGAGCGGACTGTCCGCTGCCTATCATTTACTACGCATGGGACACTCGGTCGAAATACGAGAAGCGGGCCCGCTCGCAGGCGGCATGATTCATTTCGGCATTCCTGCCTATCGTATGCCACGCGATGAGCTGAAAGCCGAGATCAAGCGCATTGAAAACCTTGGCGTGAAGATCACCCTCAACCATCGTGTCGACGATGTGCTCGCAGAGAGAGAGGAGGGGGGCTTCGACGCTGTGTTCGTTGCCGTTGGTGCTCATATCAGCAAGAAGATCGAAATACCGAACCGGGATGCGGGCAAGATACTCGACGCCGTCAGCTTTCTGAGCCAGGCCAACGAAGGTGAGCCACCGAAGCTCGGACGACGAGTCGCGATCTATGGCGGTGGCAATACCGCAATGGATGCTGCTCGTACCGCCAAGCGCCTGGGTGCGACCGAGACGATGATTATTTACCGTCGCGATCGCAGCAGCATGCCCGCACACGACTTCGAAGCGGACGAGGCAATTGAAGAGGGCATAAAGATCAACTGGCTGCGGACCATCAAGGAAATCGATAAGTCGACGTTCAAAGTCGAGATCATGGAGCTTGACGAGAATGGCCGTCCTCAACCAACAGGAAAATTTGAGGAACTGGAGGCGGACTCGCTGATATTAGCGGTTGGTCAGGACACTGACACTGCTTTTCTCGAATCCGTCCCGGGTATCGAGTTTGAGTGGGACCATACGGTCGTAGTCGATGCCAATATGATGACTGGCCATGAAGGCATCTTCGCCGGTGGCGATATGGTGCCGAGCGATCGGTCAGTGACAATTGCAGTGGGGCATGGCAAACACGCCGCGCGCCATATTGATGCCTACCTCGATGACTCGGTCTATCGTCGCGGACCCAGGCACGACATTATTGGTTACGAGCGCCTGCATCTTTGGTACCGCACTCACGCGCCACAAGTTGAGCAGGATCGTATTCCCGTCGACCGGCGCGGGGAGGACTTTGAAGAGATTCTGCAGAACCTGTCCGAGCCCGAGGCGCTATTCGAGGCGAAGCGCTGTCTCTCCTGCGGCAACTGCTTCGAGTGCGACGGTTGCTACGGTGCCTGCCCGCAGGATGCGATCATCAAGCTCGGACCCGGCAAGCGCTACAAATTTGACTTCGACAAGTGCACTGGGTGCGCGGTTTGCTTCGAACAATGCCCGTGCCACGCGATCGAGATGATAGATGAACCGAATGCCGAGGGAGTTGAGGCATGAGCGAAAAACGTGCGCTCGAGGGCAACGAGGCTGTAGCACGGGTTGCCTACTCGGTCAGCGAAATTTTTTCTATCTACCCGATCACACCGTCGACGCCGATGGCGGAGCAAGCGGACATCTGGTCGGCCGCTAGCAAGAAGAACATTTGGGGCCGCGTGCCCGACATTATCGAGATGCAGAGCGAAGGTGGTGCCGCAGGCACGGCGCACGGCGCGTTGCAGACCGGCGCGCTGACGACGACGTTCACCGCATCACAGGGTCTGATGCTGATGCTGCCCAACATGTACAAGATTGCGGGCGAACTGACGCCGACAGTGTTTCATGTGGCTGCACGCTCACTCGCGGCACAGGCGCTATCGATATTCGGTGACCACCAGGACGTCATGGCGGCACGGACCACCGGATTCGGCCAGCTGGCCGCCTCCTCGGTCCAGGCGGCGCAGGACCTGGCTTTGATCGCACATTCGGCGACGCTCGAGGCGCGTGTCCCGTTTATTCATTTTTTCGACGGCTTCCGGACTTCACATGAAGTCAGCAAGATTGATCTTTTGGGAGAAGATCAAATACGCGCGATGATGGACAACGAGTTTGTGTACGCGCATCGAAGCCGGGCGCTGAATCCGGACAACCCGTTCATCCGCGGCACGGCGCAGAATCCTGACGTCTATTTCCAGGGGCGCGAGAGCGTCAACAGTTTTTACAACGAGACGCCTGGGATAGTGCAAAAGACGATGGATCGTTTCGCCGAAATTACCGGCCGAAATTACAAGCTGTTCGACTATCACGGCGATCCAGATGCGGACCGCGTGATTGTTCTCATGGGCTCTGGCGCTGAAACTGTCATGCAGGCGATCGACGCGTTGCCCGAGAAGGGTCTCGGCATGATCAATGTTCGTATGTATCGGCCGTTCTCGAAAGAGCACCTGCTCGCAGCGATTCCGGAGTCGGTTGAGAGGATCGCCGTTCTGGATCGTACCAAGGAGATTGGGGCGAGTGGCGAACCGCTGTACCAGGACGTTGTCACGGTGCTGGCCGAAGCAGTTGGTGACGGCTCCAGAACGGTTATGCCAAAGGTGATTGGCGGCCGCTACGGGCTATCCTCCAAAGAGTTTACGCCGGCAATGGTTAAGGCGGTCTTCGACGAATTGAAGAAGGATAAGCCGAAGAACCACTTTACGATCGGCATTAATGATGATGTCACGCACACAAGCCTCGACTACGACGCGTCATTTCAGATTGAAGACGATAAGGCCACGCGGGCGTTGTTTTTTGGCCTGGGTGCTGACGGTACTGTCGGCGCGAACAAAAACAGCATCAAGATCATTGGTGAGAATACGGATTTGTTTTGCCAGGGCTATTTTGTCTATGACTCCAAAAAGTCCGGTTCGCGAACAGTGTCACACCTGCGTTTCGGGCCCGAACCTATTCACGCCCCGTACCTGATTCAATCGGCAAATTTCATTGCGTGTCACCAATTCGACCAGGTTAACAGGATTGAAATATTAAGAGACGCGGCTGACGGTGCCGTATTCCTGCTGGACAGCCCGCACAGTGCTGATGAGGTCTGGGACCATCTACCGCAGCCGGTACAACAGACCATCATCGATCGCAACATAATTTTCCACGTTATCGACGCGACTCGTGTGGCGAAAGAAGCGGGCATGGGTAAGCGAACCAACACGGTCATGCAAGCCTGCTTTTTTGCCTTGTCGGGAGTCTTGCCGCGTGACGAGGCGATACAACAAATCAAGAAGGCTATTGAGAAGACCTACAAGTCCAAAGGCCAGGAGGTTGTTAATAAGAATTTCGTCGCCGTGGACGCGGCACTCGACCATCTTTATGAAGTAAAGGTCCCGGCTCGCACGAGTAGCGAGCGGCCGCTGGATGACGTCGTCCCCGATCATGCGCCGCAGTTCGTACGCGAGGTCACCGCACAGATGATGCGTGGGCACGGGGACGAATTGCCTGTAAGCGCGATGCCTGTCGATGGCACCTACCCGAGTGCAACGTCTCAGTACGAAAAAGGTAACGTATCGGGCCGCGTTCCTCTGTGGGAGCCTGACCTGTGTATTCAATGCGGTAACTGCTCCTTCGTTTGCCCACACAGTGTGATCCGCGCCAAGTTCTATCATGAGAGCTCGCTGGAGGCGGCGCCCGACAGCTTCCCGTCTGCGCCTGTCAGCGCTCGTGGCTTCCCTGAGACGCGATACTCACTGCAGGTCTATCTCGAAGACTGCACGGGCTGCACCTTGTGCGTTGACGCGTGTCCGGTGAAGAGCCCGGACGACCCAGAACATCGCGCTATTAATATGACGGATAAGGCGCCAATCCTGGAGCAGGGCAAGACGGACATCGAGTTTTTCGAGTCGCTGGCATTTAACGATCGTGCGGCGGTCGATTTTTCTTCTGTACGAGGTGCGCAGTTTCTGCAACCGCTTTTCGAATTTCCTGGCGCTTGTGCCGGTTGCGGCGAGACCCCGTATGTGAAGTTACTGTCACAATTATTCGGCCCGCGTCTGCTGGTCGCGAATGCCACGGGCTGCTCCTCTATTTATGGCGGCAACCTGCCCACGACGCCGTGGGCCAAGAATGCGGAGGGCAGTGGGCCGGCCTGGTCGAATTCACTGTTTGAAGATAACGCCGAGTTTGGTCTTGGTATGCGTATCGCGGCCGACCAGCACATGACGATCGCGAAGCAAATGGTCGCCGAACTGTCGTCCGAGATCGGTGAGGAACTGGCCGATCTGCTGGTCAACGGTGGCCAGCGCGTCGGCACCGAAATTCGCGCGCAGCGACGTCGGGTGAAGGAGCTCAAGGAACGTTTGCAGAAGGTCGCTGGCAGCAATGAGAAGGCAAAGGCGCTGCTGTCGATCATCGACCATTTGATACGTCGCAGTATCTGGCTGGTCGGCGGTGATGGCTGGGCCTATGACATCGGCTCTGGCGGGCTGGACCATGTTCTGGCTACGGGGCGCAATGTCAACGTACTCGTCATGGATACGGAGGTCTACTCGAACACCGGTGGCCAGATGTCCAAGGCGACACCGCTGGGCGCATCAGCCAAGTTTGCTTCAGCCGGCAAGCGCATCGGCAAGAAGGACCTTGCACTGCAAGCTATATCCGGCGGCAACGTCTATGTTGCACAAGTCGCGATGGGTGCGAATCCGCAGCAGACTTTGCTCGCCATGCGCGAGGCAGAGGAATACGACGGGCCTTCATTGATCCTCGCTTACAGCCACTGCATCGCGCACGGCTATGATCTCAAAGACGGTCTCAGGCAGCAGGCGCTGGCAACAGCGAGCGGCTACTGGCCCCTTATTCGTTACAATCCGGCATTGCGGGGGGCGGGCAGGAAACCGTTCGTTCTCGATTCAACGCGTCCGACTATTCCTCTCAGGGAATACGCCTACAATGAGAATCGCTACAAGGTGTTGGTGAAGACCAACCCGGTGGAAGCCGAGCGCATGATGCAAATGGCCCAGGAAACGGTTAATCGGCGTTGGCATACCTACGAGCAAATGTCGAAGCAGGAGCCCGGGCAGTTTGAGCAGGCGGGGTAAGCAACAATCCCCGGATCGGCAAAATTCGAACAAAAAAAAAGGGCGAGACCCAATGGTCTCGCCCTCTTTTT
>RCNG010000918.1_pt1 | contig 14321 bp, 10 predicted proteins | sample 2041371 | NCBI WGS metagenome assembly RCNG01 (sample SAMN09708227, study PRJNA481090) | Marine sediment metagenome, whole genome shotgun sequencing project. | biome: marine sediment; feature: ocean; material: sediment; isolation source: Sewage treatment plant 1 marine sediment (STP1) ... | reverse complement strand
TACCTCGAGCAGGCCGGCTTCGAGGTCGAGGTGGCCTATGACGGGGTGCAGGGGCTCGAGAAGGTGAAGGCAAATCCACCGGATGCGATTGTTTTGGACGTGATGATGCCCGAGAAGGACGGTTACGAGGTCTGCGGGGAACTCAAGAAGGACGAAAAATACAGCGGCATACCGATTGTGCTGCTCACGGCCGTCAGCACACACGTCGGGACCACGCAGTACTCCCACTACGATGGGATGAGCACAGAGGCGGACGACTATCTTCCCAAGCCGGCCTCTGCCGAAGAGATCACCGAAAGCGTGAAGAGCTTGTTGGGGGTCTGACCCCTGATCCCTGAATCGCAGAAATGCTTATGACAAGGGAAGCACTACGGTGAACATGCTCCCCTTGCCGGGCACACTGTCCAACTCGATACTCCCCCCCAGGTCATCGACGATTCCCTTGACGATCGGGAGACCCAAACCCGTCCCGGTGATGTAGCGGGTGTTGTCGTCCTTTACCCGGAAGAACCTCTCGAAGATCCTCTCCTGGTGCCGTTCCTCGATACCGAAGCCGTTGTCTTTCACCGTCACCCGGACCTGTTCGTCCCCGGTCGTTGCGCTCACCTCGACGCGGCCCTCCTCTCCTGTGTAGTGGATGGCGTTCGTGATGAGATTGCCGAAGACGATCTCAAGAGACTGTGGGTCTGCGGAGACCGGGGGGAGTGCCTGCTCCGGAAGCGTGAGCGTGAGCGTTTGCTTCTTCCCGGTTGCCTTGGACCTCAAGAAATCCACGACGCCGGTGAGAATGGCGGACACATCGACGGGCTTGCGGTCTCTTATGACCGACCCGGATTCGATCCTGGAGAGATCGAGGAGGTCGCCGATCATGGTGATCAGGCCGTGGGTCTTCTCCTTGGCCCGCGAGAGGAGGTATCGCTGGTCGTCGGGGGTGTCGTCGACCAGCTTTGTGAGGACCATGGCAAGCTGTTCGTGAATCGTCGAAAGTGGGGAACGAAGCTCGTGGGACACCTTGGCCACGAATTCGGACTTGAGCCGGTCGAGCACCATGAGCCCGGTGATGTCGATGACCACCGTCACGGCGCCGAGGCACTCTCCCTCCTCACTGCTTATCGTAGTTGAGTCGACTCGCAGGTACTTGTCCCCTTCCATGGAAAATTCATAGGTGAGGCTGGTCTGATCCACCGGAACCTCCCCTCGCGAGGTGTGGGTCACGAGGTCGCAGAAGCTTTCGTCCTTCACATAGTGCCGGATGTGTTCCCCGGGCTGAAATTCCCCGGGGAGGGAGATCAATCGCGTGCAGGCAGGGTTCATCAGGGCCACGTGGGCGTCCGGTGTTGTGACCATGACACCGTCGGGTAGGGCCCGGATCACGGTGCGGGTCCTGCTCTGCTCCAGGTGAAGATCCTTGAGCGTGCGCTGACGTTCCTCTTGCAGGCGCCTGGCCTCGTCGGTGAGCTGCTTCCGTTCGATGGCCCGGTCGACCACGATCCGAAGCTGATCCGGTTTGAAGGGCTTGGGCATGAAATCGTATGCGCCTCGTTTCATCGCCTCGATCGCCGTTTCGATCGTCGCGTAGCCGGTGATCACGATGACGAGGGTGTCGGGATGGGACTCGCGGATCAGGCCGAGGACCTCCAGCCCGTCCATGCCGGGCATCTTCAGGTCGAGCAGCACGATCGTGAACTCGGTCTCCTCCACGCATTTCAGGGCCTCTTCGCCGTTCGTTGCCGTGGTGACTTTGTATCCCTTTCGGGTGAGTATCCGTTCGCTCCCGTCTCGGATGTCGCGCTCATCGTCAACGACGAGAACCTGGTAATCCTGACTCTCTGTGCTCAATGTCTACTCCTGTTCTGAAGGCTGGCCCATGGGCAGCTCGATCGTGAAGATCGTCCCCTCTCCGATCTTGCTTTCCGCCCAGATTCGGCCGCTGTGGTTCTCGATGATCCCATAGGCGAGGCTCAGGCCGAGTCCGGTGCCCTTCCCCTGCTCCTTGGTCGTGAAGAAGGGCTCGAAGACATGGGGCAGGGCGTCCTCCGGAATCCCGGGGCCCGTGTCCGATATGCGGATCAGTATGCCGCAGCCGTTGTCGGAGGGAAGGGTCTCGACCCGGAGTTGTCCGGTTCCCTCCATCGCCTCCGCAGCGTTCAGGATGATGTTCATGAACACGTGGTTGAGTTGCTGGACATCGGACGGAACCTTCGGGAGATCCGGGTCCAGGGATTTGATGATTTCGATGTTGTGAAACAGGGCCTGGTTTTCGAGGAGGAAGAGGGTGCGGGAAATCGCATGGTTCAAGTCGTTCATGAGGATTTCCTGCCGCGTCTGTCTTGCGAATTCCAGGAGTTCCCGAACCGTGTCTCGGCACCGTTCCGCATCGTCGATGATCCGTGTGAGATCCTCCTTGGCCCCCTCCTCGAGTGCGTATTCTTCCAGCATGAGCTGGGCATACAGCGTGATTCCTCCCAGCGGGTTGTTGAGCTGGTGGGCGACACCGGCGGCCAGCTTTCCCAGGGAAGCCATCTTTTCGGCCTGGAGGAGCTGGATCTGAGTTTTCTGGAGCTTCTGTTCCAGCTCCTTCTTTTCGCTGCGGTCGTAAAAGAAGCCTGCCGTAGCGATCTCCTTGTCTCCCTCGTAGATGACCGCAGCGGACAGGCGAATGGGGGCCATGGAGCCGTCCTTTCGCGAGCAGTCGATGGGGTAGAACTTGAGCTTTCCCTTCCCGCCGTGATCATTGCTCCGGAGATTTCGCATCACCTCGCGAGCCCCGTCGCCGGGATAGATGTTCCGGATGTTGAGTTCGGTCAGTGCTTCATCGATCGTGTACCCGCTGATCTTCGAGGCGGCTTCGTTGAAGATGAGAATCTTCCCTTTCATGTCCGATGCGATGATGCCGTCCACAGAGCTCATGATGAGGTTTCTGAGGAAGGCGTTCGACCGGGTCAGTTCGGTTTCCAGGCTGTGCAGATGGACCAGATCGATGTCCAGAACGGTCACCGCCTCGATGTCCTGTCCGTCGAAGAGCGGTGTTGCCTGGAGGCACTGGGTTTGTTCCGTTCCGCCATCGGCGTCCCTAACCCTTCTTACGACCGGGCGCCGGGACTTGAGGACCTCCGGAACAGGGCAGGTAGAGCAGGGTACGTCCTCCCCGTAGAAATACTCGTAGCACTTCTTTCCGACGACTTCGGGGCCGCCCTTCTTGGTGGCCGGACGGTTGCCTGCCAGGAGCTTCAAGTCCGGAGAGACCACAAAGAGCCTCCGCCCGAGCGAATCCAGGACCTTGCGATAGTATTCCTTCTCTGTTTCCGATCCCATTTCTCCGACACCCCCTCCCTGATTAGACCTCACAAAGACTCGGGAGCAACACTGGTCTATCCCGCATATTGCACGAAACCTTCCACCGCTCTCGCGACGAAGTTTCGTGCAATTTGCGGGCTAAGAGACGTCAAGATGCATCCCCCCGGCGCTTTCTATTATAGAAGACTGGAAGGGAAAGTGGAAAGGCCGACACAATCTCCCGCCCGCGCACAGGTTTGACAAAACCTGTCTCGCCGAGAAACTCAGGCTCGAGCCTTCAAGGGGCTTCAATCCGAGGGGACCGAAATGTCGGGTCTGGGCAGCAGCCCTGCCTTTTCTGCGATGACCGGAACCATCTTTTCCCACTCGATGGCCATGATGTGCGCACCGGCGACCCCTTCAACTTTCCGGAGACGCTCGATGGATTCCACGCAGATCTCGATTCCCTTGGCTGCCTGCTCTTCTTTCGGCGTGTCTGCCATCCGCTGGATCACGTCGTCCGGGATATCCATGCCGGCCACGTTCTTCTTCATGAACTTTGCCATTCCGGCGGACTTCAGGGGCGTGACGCCCGCCAGGATCTTGACCTGCTCGTGGAGCCCCAGCTTCCGAACCTCGTCCATGAACTTCTCGAAACGGTCCAGGTTGTAGATGCACTGGGTCTGAATGAACTGGACCCCGGCATCCACCTTCTTCGCGAGTCGGATCGGTCGAATCTCGAAGGGTTCGGCAAAGGGGTTGCACGCCGCTCCGATGAACAGATTGGGCGGCCCCTGGATCTCCTTGCCCGAGGGGAATTTTCCCTCGTCCCTCATCATCTTGACGAGTTCGATCAACTGGATGGAGTCGATGTCGAACACGTTCTTCGCGTCCGGGTCGTCGCCAAAGGTCTGGTGATCACCGGAGAGACAGAGGATGGCGTTTAGCCCGAGGCCGGCCGCACCCAGGATGTCGCTCTGGAGGGAGATCCGGTTCCGATCCCGCGTGACCATCTGCACGATCGGCTCGAGCCCCATCTCCTTCAGGATCGCACAGGAGGCGATCGATGCCATCCTCACGACCGAGGTCTGGTTGTCGGTCACGTTGATGGCGTCCACAGACCCCCTCAGCAGTTCACCCTTCTTCCGGATGACCTCAGGATCGGAGCCCCTTGGGGGCCCACACTCTGTGGTGACGGCAAAATGTCCTTCATCAAAGACTCGCTCAAGACGGCTTGCGGTTTTCATTCCATCAGGTCCTCCCTAGCAATTCTCCTCGGTCCACCATCGCGGCTTGTCTTCCAGGACTTCATCGGCAGGTTCTTGCGGTAGTTCTCGAGCTGGTTCAAAGAGCGGAGCCGCTCGATGATCATCATCCATCCGCACGGGATCTCTTTGTCCACCTCGCATCTTCCATCCGTAGTGGTCCCTCCGCACGGGCCGTTGAAAAGGCTCTTCGAACAGCGGGCGACCGGGCAGATGCCGCCTGTGAGATGCAGCACGCAGTCCCCGCAGGCCTGGCATCGTTCCACCCAGAGGCCCTGTTTCTCCGTGACCCCGATGAAGGTGGTGTCCAGGCCGGGCAGGACCACGGTGGAGGTATACTTCTCCGCCACGAATTGAATCCCTGCCCCGCACGCGATCGACAGGACCGCCTGGTAGTCCTCCAGGTAGGGACGCATCGGCTCGAGATACTCCGGGTCGCACTGGCGCTCGAGGGTAACCTCCTTGATCTCCAGGGGACGCCCCTCGGCTTCCCGGGCGAGCCGCAGGGAGGAGGCAAGGATCTCGACCTCCTTTGCACCGCCGGCACGGCAGACCGTTACGCACCCGTGGCAGCCTGCCAGGACGATCTTGTCGTAGGGGGCCAGCATTCCGAGAATAACTTCCAACGGCTTCTGTTCACCCATGATCATGGGAAATCTCCTATTTCTCTTCTTGTGCGGGAGCCTGTTTTCGGGACTTGCGGGCCACGTTCACGGGGCTCGGCCCCAGGCTCCGGATCTTGTCGACCATTTCCGTGGCGAAAAGGGCGAACTTGTTTCCCTCGCCCGCGCTCAGATTGTACATGGCCACCCGTTCCCCTCCCATCCCGATCGTGTCGAGCACAGCCGCCACCCGGCCGACCCGGGCCCGGGCGCGGAGGTTCCCCGAGAGGTAGTGACAGTCCCCCTCCAGGCAGCCGACGACCATCACGCCGTCTGCGCCCTTTTCGAAGGCCTTCAGGATCATCGCTTCATCCACTCTTCCTGAGCAGGGAAGGATGACGATACTCGTGTTGTCCGGATAGTTGAGCCGAGCGGAACCTGCCAGGTCCGCAGCGCTGTAGGCTCAGTGCCTGCAGGCAAAGATGACGACACTCGGGTCGAAGTCCTTGGCCACCTCTTTGGGTTCGTTCTCGTTCGGAACCTCGGCCGTTGACGATGCGTTGTCCATTTCCCCCACCTTTCGGAATTTGTCGATCAGAGTGAGCTGCCCGCCTCCGCGTGTCGTTCTTCAGCTGTTCGCGGCGCCTCATCCTCCTCCGGCAATGCCTCGATCTTGGCAAGGATCTGCCCCTGGGTGTAATGGCGTAGGACGATCGTCTGCGCCGGACACTCGGCGACACAGATGCCGCAGCCATGACAGAGGGCAGGGTTGATCTCGGCCGTGTGGTCTTCGTTGATGAACGGGACCCCGTAGGGGCAGGCGCGGACGCAGGTCAGGCAGACGGCACATTGCTCCGGGTTCACGTAGGAGACGATCCCGGAGAGCCGCAGGGATTCCTTGGCGAGGATCGTCGCAGCCCGGCCGACGGCAGCCTTTGCCTGAGAGATCGTCTCCGGGATGCTCTTCGGGTAGTGGGCCAGGCCGGCCAGGTAGAGCCCGTCAGTCGCGAAATCCACGGGCCGGAGCTTCGCGTGTGCCTCCATGAAGAACCCTGCCTCGTTTCGCGGGGTTTTCAACTGTGTGGCCAATTCCTCCGTGTCGGCCGGATCGGCTCCGACCGAGAGGACCAGAAGATCCGCATCGAGTCTCACCCGACGCTGAAGGCTCGTGTCGTTGAGCATTGCCACGACCTTGCCGTTCTCGAACGAAACGTCGATCGGGTTCGTCTCCGGGTCGTATCGGATAAAGTTGACGCCCAGTTTTCTGGCTTCCATGTACTTGAGCTCGGTCAGGCCGTAGCTGCGAACATCCCGGTAGAGGATGTCCACGCGGAGGTTCGGCCGGAGCGCCTTCAGGGCGATGGAGTTCTTGATCGCCTGGTTGCAGCATACGCGGGAGCAGTAAGGGCGCTCTTCGTCCCGAGAGCCTGCGCACTGGATCATCACCACCGACTTGGCGCCCTTCAGGCCGGCCGGGTCGTCCTCGATACGCTGCTCCAGCTCGGTTTGTGTGAGGACGCTCTCCTCGGAGCCAAGCCCAAAGATCTCCGGACGCGCCTCCCGCCCGCCGGTGGCAACGACGACGGCCCCATGTTCGATCGTTCTGGCGGTCCCGGCAGAGGTCATCACCTCTGTGCTGTAGTTGCCCAGGTACCCGCTGTGACCGACCAGCACGGCGCCGGTCAGAACTTCGATCCTCGGGTCTGCAAGGACCTGGCTGCGGAGTTCGTTCAGGAATGCCCGGGCGTTCTGCCCGTCCACGGTCCTCCTCAGATTTCGAAGGTGTCCTCCGAGTTCAGGTTCCTGTTCCACCAGCACGACGGGAAAGCCCTGGGTGGCTGCCTCCCTGGCCGCGGTCATGCCGGCCAGCCCGCCTCCGATCACCAGGAGCTCGGACCGGATCGAAATCGTACTCTCGTTCAGGGGGACCCTCTGGGTGACGTTGGCCACTGCCATCCGGGTCAGCCGCTTCGCCTTCCGGGTGGCCCGCTCGTTGTCCGTACGGTGGACCCATGAGCACTGATCACGGATGTTCGCCATATCGAACAGGTACTTGTTGAGTCCCGCCTGCTGGAGCGTCTCCTGGAACAGAGGTTCGTGGGTCCTGGGGGAACAGGAGGAGATGACCACACGGTTGAGACGATGTTCCTGGATGATCTCTCGCAGCTTGTCCTGATTGTCCTGAGAACATGCGTAGAGCTGATGGTCGGTGTGGACGACGCCGGGCAGGCCTCTGGCGTAATCCGCCACGGCTTTGACGTCCACGATCGCGCTGATGTTGATGCCGCAATGGCAGATGAATACGCCGATCCGAGGATCCCCGGTCTCCTCCTCCGAGCTTTCGACCTGAAAGGGGCTCTCTTCCACGAGGGTACCCCTGGCAGAGGACAACACGCCACCCGCGCACGCTGCCGCTCCGCTGGCCTCGCTGACCGTTTCCGGGATGTCCTTCGGGCCGTTGAAAACACCGCAGGTGAAGACCCCGGGCCTCGAGGTGGCCAGGGGCTCGAAGGTAGGCTTCTTCGTGAAGCCAAAGCGGTCGACCTCCACGCCGAGGGACTTGGCCTGTTTCTTGACCTGCTCGTTCACCTGCACGCCCACGGATAAGACGACCAGATCAAACTCCTCGGTCGTGATCTCCCCCTTCTCGTCTACGTAGCGAATCTCGAGATTGTTGTTTTCCGGCTGCTCGTAGACCTTGCTCACCATGGCCCGGACGTAGCGGACGCCGTGCTTCTTCTCGGCCGCTGTCACGTAGTCGTCGAACCCTTTTCCAAAGGCCCGCAGGTCGATGTAAAAGATCGTGGCTTCGATGTTCGGATCGTGCTCCCGGGCGATGACCGCCTCCTTGGTCGCGTACATGCAACACACCGATGAGCAGTAATCCCGGTTGCAGGTCGTGTCGCGAGACCCGACGCACTGGATCCAGGCGATTCGGTGGGGCTCTTCTTCATCGCTCGGCCGCTCGACGTGTCCGGTCGTGGGACCGGAAGCGGAAAGGATTCGCTCGAACTCGATGCTCGTCACTACGTTCGGGTAGACCCCGTAGCCGAACTCGGCCCTGAGGTCGCCCGGGACGGTATCGAACCCGGGCGAGAGAATGACGGAACCGACATTCAGGTCCAGGGTCTTTTCTCGGTCTTCGTGATCGAGCGCTCCGGCCGGACAGGCCTCCACGCATTGGTAACACTCGCAGCAGACCCCGCAGGCCATGCAGCGTCCCGCCTCCTCGACCGCAAGCTCTTCCCCGACCACTTTTGCCTTTTCCCGCGGTTCGAGGAGGGCCTTCTCCTTGTACGCATCGATTTCCTCTGCCGGAGGTTTCCCCAGACGGGTCGGCAGACCCCTTCCCTCCCGGAGACTGACGCGACGAAGGGAGCGGTCGATCGAGACGGCGGCCTCTTTGCCGGATCCGATGGCGTTGATAAAGGGCTTCTTGCCAAGGGCCAGTTCGCCGCAGACAAAGATGTTGCCCAGGTTGGTCTGCAACGTGACCGGGTCGAACTCCCGGAAGACGCTGGAAACGTCGGAGATGTCGGACGCCTCGGCGGCCGCATCCTCCCCTTTGCCCTTCCGGGACTGGGCGGACGGCCCCGTGGCGAGCAGGACGGCGTGGTAGGTCAGGGAGAACTTGGAGAGGATCTCCTCCGCCTGGATGCGGGAGTCCAGGTGGATCTTGACGCCCAATTTCAGGATCGCGTCGATCTCCGCCTGTCGCACCGCACCTGGGACCACCTTTTCCGCGAGCTTGCGCAGGCTTCCGCCCGGCTCCGTGTCCGCCTCGAAGATGGTAACCTCATATCCCTGCAACCTGAGATAGCAGGCGGCGGTCAAGCCCGCGGGTCCCCCGCCGATGATGGCGATCCGCTCCTCCTTGTCGGGGGCAGGCTCCGGAAAAATGATCCCGCCCTTCTGCTTCGCCTCGCGTTCGAAGAGGACGTGTTTCAGGGCGCGAATCTGAACGGCATGGTCAACCTGTTTGCGCGTGCAGGCACGCTCGCACGGACGCGGACAGGCGAGCCCGCTGATTCCCGGGAAGGGGTTGTCCTGGCGAACCAGGGCAAGGGCCTCGTCGAAACGGCCTGCCTCGGTGAGGGCCACGTATCCCTGTACGCTGATGTTGGCCGGACAGACAGCTCGGCAGGGCGCGGTTCCCCGTTTCGTGATCGCAAAGGTGCTCGGAATCGCCTGGGGGTAGAGCTTGTAGATCGCCTTCCTCGTGGCCAGGCCCTGTTCGAACTCGCTCGGGACCTCGATGGGGCAAACCTCCACACAGGACCCGCATCCGGTGCAGAGATCCGAACGCACGTAGCGTGGTTGCTGCTTGATCTTGGCAGTGAACCTGCCTACCGTTCCCTCCAGGGCGACGAGCTCTGCACTCGTGATAACGTCGATGTTGGGGTGTCTCCCCACCTCGACCAGCTTCGGAGAGACGATGCACATGGCGCAGTCATTTGTCGGGAAGGTCTTGTCCAGGGCTGCCATCTTCCCGCCGATGGCCGTGGATTGCTCTGTCAGGTAGACCCGGAATCCGGAGTTTGCCAGGTCGAGGGAGGCCTGAATCCCCGCAATCCCTGCACCCATGACCAGAATGGCGCCCACAGGGCCTTCCGGGGTGTGGGTTTGCTGTTTGCCTTCTGATCCGCGTTGGCTTGTCTCGTTCATGCCTTCCGAAGCTCCTTTATGCGATCCGCGTCGATCCGCTCCGTGGCTACAGGCCCAGGGGGCTGAGAAGCCCTTTCGGATCGACCAGGTGTGCCTTCCAGCGTTTGGCCGACGTTGATTCGGAGATACATGCCGCGATGAGTTCCGTGGCGAAAAAGATCGGCAGGACGGGATGCCCGCTATCCTGCTGCTTCAATTCCAGCTGATTGGTTTCCAGGTTGGCCTGGCACATGGGACACATGGTGAGGATCCCCTGAGCGTCGGCCCGGACAGCCGCCTTCACCAGTCGCGAGACAAGGGCGTTGGTTATGTCCGCTCGGCCCAGGGCCAGGCTGCCTCCGCAGCATTCCGTCTTGTGAGACCACCTCTTTGCCTCTCCCCCGAGGATCTGGATCAGGAAATCCATGCTCTTCGGGTCCTCGTGCTCTCCGGAGTCGGTGATCGAAGGAGGCCGGGTGATCAGGCAGCCGTAGTAAGGCACCAGTCGCATGCCCTTCAAGGGGGTCTTGACGGCGTCGCGGATCTTCCTCAGGGAGTCGGGTCTCCGCAACCAGTCGCTCAGATGGAAGACCCCGATCTTCGGGGTCTTTCCCCCCTGCCGCTCCGCCTCCGCACCCATCGCCTTCTCGGCCGCCTTGAGCCTGTGAAAGCATGCCGCGCAGGGAACCAGCAGGTCTTTGCCCGTCCTCTCCGCGATGCGCAGATTCCGGGCCGCCAGGTCCACGGCGAGTCCGTGATCGGTCATGTGCGCTGAAGAGGCGCCACAGCAGTTCCAGTCCGGAATCTCTGTGAGGCGGATGTTCAGCAGACGGGCGACTTCCTGGACCGAATCCTCGTACTCGTGGGCGGTTCCGTGGAGGGAACATCCCGGATAGTAGGCGTACTCTTCCTGGGCCTCTTCTTCTTTCGTTTCTTCAGGAGCCAAGCGAATGACCTCCTTCTTACTTGCGTTTGAACATCGCCCGAATCTCGCCGGTCCCCTTGATCCTTTCCGGAAGGAACTTGATCTTGCCTCGCTTGAACATCTCGAGGCCAAGGCCCATGCGGGAAAAGAGGTCGCCGGTTCGCAGCATGTAGCCCGTGAGCATCCCCATCTCAAACACCCGCCCATGGTTTCTTATGGAGCCCAAGAAGGATTTGTGGAAGGCAACGACCTTAGGTTCGGCCTTTACCTGCCCTTTGCGGAGCGCGCGGCTGCGGAGAACGTCCATCATGCGGGCGATATCGATCCCGTTGGGGCAGCGCGTCGTACAGGTCTCGCAGGATGCACAGAGCCAAACGGTTCGAGACTCGGTCATGAGGTTCTCCTGGCCGTAACAGCACAGGCGGACGACCTCCATGGGTTTCAGATCGAAGAATTCCGCCACCGGGCATCCGGCGGAACATCGGCCGCACTGGTAGCAGGCAGTCACATCCGCGCCGGCCTCGCGAAGCTCTTCGATGAGGTCTTCCTGAATCTTCGGAATCGTCAGTCTTTCGGCGATCTGTTTCATTTGCACTCTCGCTGTCTGTTAGCGTCAACCCTGCAACAAGTCGAGCAGTTCCGGTACCTTTGCCTCCCAGCCAAGGGGACAGATGACAATCCCGCTGCAGACATTCTTGATCTCCCCCACGAAATCGGCGGCGATCTCCAGGCAGGCCTTTTGCTTGATCGGTGCCTTGGCGATCTTCTGCATGACCGATGCAGGGATGTTCGGAACGCCCTTGATCGAGTTCAGGTATTTCGCCATGCCGAGCGACTTGAGCAGGACGATGGAGGCAAGGACCTTGATCCCGGTCCCGGCGGCAGCATCTGCAAACGGTTTGATCGTATCCGCATCGTAGGTATTTCCTACGAACACGAAATCCACGCCGAGCTTGGCCAGCCTCCCGAGGTCCGCCGCCTTCTTCCGGTTCAACGCGTCGTCATCGCTCAGCTGTATTTCGACGCCCGTGTGGAAAGAGGGACTGGTCGCAACGGGTTGTCCCGCGAGATCCTTGCCTTCCTTCATGGCAGAGACGGCCCCGAGCATTCCCTCCAGATCGAGGTCCCTGCAGGGCATCGTCACCGGATGGTCGCCGAAGGAGGGATCGTCCCCCTCGCAGAGGAGAATCGATCTCACGCCCAGTGCCCAGGCAGCGAGCAGTTCCGCCTGGATGGCCAGGCGGTTTCGGTCCCGGGCATTCAGGTTCAGGATGGTCTCCATCTTCTTCTGCTGGAGGAGGTGGCAAGGGGCGAGCGGGTTCATCCGCATGATGGCCATGGGACAGTCGGAGAAGCACGTGGCGTCTATACGCCCCCGGACCGCGAGTGCCGAGTCAAGGAGCTGAGCCAGATCACCCCCTTTGGGAGGGTCCATCCGTACGACCAGAGAAAAGCCTTTTCGGTTCACCACATCAGCGAAGCTCATGCTACCTCCTGCTTTCTCATCTCAAAGAAAGATCGTGATCGGTCGCCCCCTGTCGAGGAAGCGCCACGGGAACTTCGGATGTCTGTTCAAGAAAAAGGTGATGGGTAGTACAGGGCAAGATCAAGGAACAAATAAACGGATCCGCACTCGTAAGTGGCTTACGAGGCAGGGCGAAACCCGGTCTTTCGCAAGCGGAGGTCAACGGGAGCTCTCTGGGCGCTCTTCAATCCTAGCTGTCTCGGCTATCGCTGCCGTGGGAGCTGCAACGGACACAGAACGATGGTTTCAATTACAACTTACCCAAGATGTCAACAAAGGTCAAACGAGTGCTATGCCCTGTCACGTCCAGATTTGTTTGGGCTCCGTCGATCAGGGGTCGGGGGTCAGGGAACAGGGGTCAGGCCCCCCTCCCCCTTCCTTGGTTTCGGCTTGCGGAGAACGAGGTTCGCAGGGAGGCTTGTTCGCGTTCGGTTGTCTTGGAGTCTAGGGAGGGGAGGCGTTGGGGACCGATCCCTGATCCCTGACCCCTATGCTCTCGTCTTCCTGACCAACAGATACGCGACAGCGACCAGGGCCAGAGACATGGTTCCGAGGACCGGGAAACAGGCCTCGATTCCCCGGGAGGACTGAATGCTTCCCACGAGCGGGACCGCCAGAGCCCCCACCCCGAAGGTCAGGATGAACTTGGTTCCGAACGCGGAATGGTGGAGCCTCCGGGGAGCAAAACGGGCCACCAGGGTGTTCTCGATCGGCTGCCCCCCCAGGAGGAAGAAGAAGTAGACCAGCGAGAGCGCGACCAGCGGCAGATCCGAGGTGATCGCCATCAGGAAGGCAGCGGGGACACAGATGGCGTGGAAGGCGAGGTAAGCGATTCGGGGATCCCGTTTTTCCGCAATATGTCCGCCCACGTACTGGCCCAGTACCCCCACGAGATAGATGGCGGAGGTGACCAGGGTAGCCGTGAGGTTTGTCGACAACGCCCCTGACGAGAGCCGGGAGAAGGCCTCCGAGATCCCGCTGTTTTTCAGTTCGAAATAGGTGGGCATCAGAACGGTTGCGCCCCGGTAGGCCAGTCCGCCGAGCATCATGGCGGCCAGAAGGATGAAGAAGGCGGAGGGCATTCCTTTTTCTTCATCCGATCGATGAGTTGCCCCGGTTTGCTCCTGCGATTGCTCGAGGGGGAGCAGGATCATCACCAAGAATCCCAGCAGGTTCAGGCCGGCCAATGCGATGTAAGCAGCGCTCGGCCCCCAGAGCCAGTTGAGAATCCCGGTCATGATTGGAGCCGCGGCCAGCCCCAGGTTTCCGAACATTCCGTTGTATCCGAGCGCCAGACTCACCCGGCTCACGCCCTTGGAGATCATGCCCAGCCCAACGGGGTGGTAGATTCCGGAGAAGAGGCCGAGCCCGGCCAGGGCCAGGGCCAGGTGGGCGGGCGAGTCGATCCAGAAGGCTGCGCCGAGGCTGCACGCGCCGGCTCCGAGGAAATAGAGGCGCAGGAGAGGGCTGCCGCCAATTCGGTCCGCCGCCATTCCCCAGGGAAGTGCGGTGATGCCGAAAAGAAGGTACATCCAGAAAGACAGGTCCAGGATCTGAGCCACGTCCAGGCCCATACGCCCCGAAAGGGGCAGGACAAGGGCAGGGAACGCCAGCATGTTGAAGTGGCTCATGAAGTGGCCGAAACAGACAATGATGAGAGTGCGGCGCTCTCGCTCGATCATGGATTCCGTTTCCAGGGTCGCCCTGTTACCTGCAAGAGGGGAGGATCCGGGCCTTCACCGGAAACCTCGATGATGCCCGGCTTCCTGCCCCAAGTCCAGTCGAGTGACTAGGAAATAGAGCCTTGCTTGACCCGGAATCGCAGGTCCCATATACTATCTCCTCTTTCCCCTTTTCCCTTGAGGCTCCTGGGGAAAGCGTCTTTTGAACCTCGGCACTTCCTGTATAGGTCCTTGTTATCTCTAGCAGTTTTGTAGGTCCTTGCCGGGCGGGCGGCCGTTATTGTGGGGAGCATTACCATTCGTCCTGCCGACACGAGAGAAGGAACCAACGGCAAGCCTCTCAAGGTTTGTCTGCTTACCTACCGTGGGAATCCGACCTGCGGGGGGCAGGGGATCTACATA
>RCNG010000917.1_pt1 | contig 14331 bp, 6 predicted proteins | sample 2041371 | NCBI WGS metagenome assembly RCNG01 (sample SAMN09708227, study PRJNA481090) | Marine sediment metagenome, whole genome shotgun sequencing project. | biome: marine sediment; feature: ocean; material: sediment; isolation source: Sewage treatment plant 1 marine sediment (STP1) ... | reverse complement strand
TTGCTGTATCAGACGACGTCTCGCGCCCCTCTCATCATCTATCACCCGAATTCGCCTTCCAGCGGCGTCAGACGGGAGGAAGTGGTGTCACTCGTCGACATCCTGCCGACGATTGTCGAAGCGATCGGCCTCCCACTCCCGGCGAATGTCCAGGGCCAGAGCCTGTGGCCCCTGATCGGCGGGCACGGCACTTTCGTCGAGAGACCCGTCTATGCCGAGACCCACTATCCAAAACTTCACTTCGGTTGGAGCCCCTTGACGGCGCTTCAGGACAGAAAGTTCCAGCTGATCCAGGGATCCGATCCGGAACTCTACGACCTGGAGCACGACCCGCAGCAAGCGGAGAATATTTTCGCGACCAACTCCTCGGTCGCGGAACGCATGACACACGAGCTGGAAGATCTGATCCTACAGCTCGGGCAGGGGGCGATGGACGCAGCGAGCGCGCCCGATGCCGACACGATCGCCAGGTTGGCCGCTCTGGGTTATGTGGCGGGCGGTGTGCAGGCAACCGAAGGGCAGGCGGTCGAAGATCTCCCGAGTCCGAGGGCCATGCTGTGGCTCTACAACCTCCTGATGCAGGCAAACAACCTCGTGTCGCAAGGCGACGAGGCTGGTGGAGAGAGAAAACTCCTCGAGCTTCTCGAAGCCAACGACTCGCTGGTCGACGGTTGGGTCTCCCTCGGCAAGCTCTACAGGAGCCAGGGCCGAATGGCCGAAGCGTTGGATGCATTCCGCGAGGCGAATGCAAGGCGACCTCAGGATCCATTCCTCGTATCGAGACTCGCCAACGCTCTGATATCGGCGCAACAGCCCCTCGAGGCCGAGCAGCACCTTCTGGTGGCTCAGGAAAAGCACCCGGACAATCCCCTGATCGTTTTCGCGATGGCGCGGGTTATGGAGAGCACCGGGCGACTTCCAGAGGCCGAGAGCCTGTTTCGCCAGGCCCTGACGCTCGATCCGCTTTCCGCACCGGCGCACGTCCGCCTCGCCGCTCTCGCCCTGCGCAAGGGGGAACTCGGCACCGTCAGCGCGGAGCTCGATGCAGCGCTTCAGCTCGATCCACAGGCGGCTGAGGCAAACTTGATCATGGGCCAGCTCCGGGAGCGTCAGAACCGGGTCGACGAGGCCGCCCAGGCCTACCGCAAGGAGATCTCATACTCACCCAACAGCATCCCGGCGGCGATCGCATTAAGCCGTCTTGAAGGGCGTCGTGGCAACCACGCAGAACAGGAAAGGGTGCTTCGAGACGCGATTCGAACAAACCCCCGGTCGCCAGGCCCGTACCTCGTACTCGCGATGACTTTTTTGCAACGAGAAGAACGCTACACCGAGGCGGCCGAACTCGCCCACCTTGCTTTAGAGCGGGGACCAGAGGGTCGAGAGCTCCAGCTGAACTACTTTCTGCTCGCCGATCTCTACAACCGCCTCGGCAATGCAGAACGGGAACACGAATTTGCCGAGCTCGGCAGGAGCATGGCCGCTGGTGAAGGTGAAAACCAATGAGATTCAGGTGGACCGCCCTGTTCCTCACCGGGCTCGCCGCCTGCTCGCAGGGCGATTCAGGGGCTGTCAGTGAGAGCGACTGCTTCATCTCGAGTGGGCGGCCATCGATTCTCCTGATCACGCTCGATACGACGCGGGCGGACCACCTGAAACCCTACGGAGCCACGAACGTCGAGACCCCGGCCCTGTCCGGACTTGCCGATCAGGGGATCGTCTTCGAGCACGCGGTTGCGACTGCCCCGGTGACAGGGCCGACCCACGCCTCGCTGCTGACCGGGCTCTATCCCCGGCGGCATGGAGTCCGCAACAATCTGACCCACCACCTTTCAGATGATGTCCCAACCCTCGCAGAAGGGCTCGCCTCTTCAGGCTACCGGACCGCCGCCTTTGTTTCCGCGGTGGTGCTCGAGGGACGTTACGGATTCGACCGGGGGTTCGAAGTCTACGACGACGACCTGAGATCCTCATCCACAGGCCCCAGTATCACGCCGATGACAACTGAGCGCTCCGGGAAGGCGACCACCGACCGCGCACTTGCCTGGCTCGATGGAATCGTCGACGACCAGCCCTATTTTCTCTGGGTCCATTTCTACGATCCGCACCTCCCCTACGCACCGCCCTCTCCGTGGGCGGAGACCTACCGGGACCGGCCCTACGACGGCGAGATCGCCTACATGGACTCCCAGATCGGCCGCTTGTTACAGCACCAACAAGCTGCGGGGAATGATGTCATGGTGCTCGCAATCGGCGACCATGGCGAGGGCCTCGGCGACCACGGCGAGAAGGCGCACGGCCTCCTGGTCTACGAGTCAACCATCCGGGTGCCATGGATTCTCAAGCTCCCGGGCGGACCAGCCGGTGTGCGGATCGCGACCCCGATCAGCCAGGTAGACCTCGTGCCGACGATCGCAGAGATGGTGACCGCCTATCCGGACGCCGGTTCAGCAACGCTCGAGGGCAAAAGCCTGCTACCGCTTCTCCAGAACGATGATTGGACTGCGGAGAGATCGCTGTTCGCCGAGGCTGAATCGCCCTTCTTCACCTATGGATGGGCCCGTGTCCGAGCCGTTCGGCAGGGCAGCCTGAAATACATTGATGCCCCGGTGGCAGAACTCTATGACCTCGAACACGACCCGGGCGAGAAGGACAATCTGGCTGGCGGTCGTGAGGCCGACGTGCGGCGTCTGGCGGTGGAAACCGATGCGTGGTCGGCGACCGTCGGCGACTCCGGCACCGCGACCCCTGTCGACTCAGAGACCGCGGAGATGCTGCGTGCCCTCGGTTACGGCGCCGGCGAACCCGGCCGTCCCGAGGGAGAGGGGCACGGCAACCCGGTCGAGTTGATCGAGGTTCACGAGGAGCTGCAGGCAATCCACGGGATGATGGTTTCGGGCCAGTTCGGAGAGGCCGTGAACCGGGTCCGTGCGGTCCTCATCAGGGACCCCGAAAACCTCTCCGCTCTCAGGGACCTGAGTCGTGGGCTTGTGCAACTTGGGCGACTGGACGAGGCAGCGGAGGTTGCCGCCAGGGCAAGCTCCATCGCGCCTTGGAGTACTCAGGCGTTGTCGGTCGAGGCGGACGTAGAGTTTCGCCGCGGACGCAACGAGCGCGCTCTCGAGTTGATCGAGCAGTCCCTCGATCTGGATCCTCGTTTCCTGGAAGCACACCTCGACCGCGGCCGATACCTGGCCGCGTTGGGTCGGAGGGACGAGGCGATCAGAGAGATCGAACCTCTGCTCGAAGAATCCCCAGATAACCACTGGGTCGCTCTGCGATACGCCGAAATCGTCGAGCTGGCCGCAGAGGACTACCGCGCCGCCGAGGATCGACTGCGGACGGTACTCTCGCAAAACCCAACCCTTGTCGAGGCTTGGATGCTCCTCGGTAAGGTATTCACCACCGAGGGCCGCCCTTCGGAAGCCGTTGCGGTCTACCGTGAAGCCATCACCCACCGCCCCAACAATGCCGACCTTCAAACCCGTCTCGCCCTGCTCCTGGACGATTCAGGCCGGCCGGAGGCCGAGCCGGCGCTGCGAGAGGCGATTCGTTTCAGCTCGGCCGCACGCTCCGATCTCCATGTCGCACTCGGCGAACTCCTTGCAGCGCAGGGTCGCGGAGAAGAGGCGCAGCAACAATTCGAGATTGCGGCGGCAGCAACGACCTTCTCGGCAGGAACCCGTAACGCCAGGGCGATGGCATTGCTTCGGCTCGGCCGGGTCGCCGAGGCGGAGTCCATGTGGCGTGAGTTGATGCAAGACCACCCCGACTATGGACGCTCGTGGCTCAACATGGCATCACTGTCGATCCAGCGCAAGAATTGGGTGGAGGTCGAGCGATTCGCCAGGGTCGCGATCGAGAGGGAACCCCGTTCCGCGCCCGCCTGGAATAACCTCGCGATCGGGCTCGAAGAGCTGGGCCGCACGGGCGAGGCGGAGGACGCCTACCGGCGCGCGAGCGAGGTCGACGCCAATGATTGGCGGGGCCTCTTCAATCTCGGGATCCTGCTGCGCAAAAGCGCCCGCTATGACGACGCCGCGGCGGTTCAGGAGAGTGTTCTGGCACGAGCTCCAAGCCACAGTGGCGCACACTTCGAACTCGGAGCCCTCTACGCCGGTCCTCTCGGTAATCCCGAGCGGGCAAAGGCTCATTTGCGGGCGACGATCGCCGCCGACCCCAGCCACCCGCGTGCTCGACAGGCGCGAGCCATCCTCGATCGCCTGCCCTAGCCCGGTTATCTCGTCAGCGGCCCTGCGACACCCGAGTTCGAATACGTTGGGCCATGGCGAGCGCCTGCTCCCTCTGCGGACTCGGCCCGGCGAGGGCTGCAAATTCCTCAAAATGGTCAATCGCCCGCTCCAATTGACCGACCTGGGCATAGGCGAGACCGAGGTTGTAAAGGATGCCGATGAATTCGGGATTGATCTCGCGCACCCTCTCCCACGCGGTGATCGCCCCCTCTGCATCTCCCTGGCGGGCGAAGACCATGCCAAGGGCGTTCCAGCCCTCGAACGAGCCCGGATTCCCGGCAAGTACCTCCTCGAGCAAAACCCTGGCCTCCGTCAGGCGCCCTTCGCCAACGGCGATGAGGCCCAGATTGAGCTTGACAGTTGGGTTGGTCGGGTCGGCGACCAGCGCGCGCTCGAACCAGCCCTTCGCCTCGCTCCAGAGCTCGCGCGATATCGCGAGCTTGCCGAATGCCAGCAAAATGGCCAGATCATCGGACTCTTCGAAGCCTCGGAGAACCTCCTCAGCCTTATCGAACTCCCCGATCCACACATAGGTGATGGCGAGCTTCGCATGCACCGATTCGTCCCCGACGCCCTGGTCAAGGCCGTCCGACAAGAGGGCGATGGCTTCATGGGGATTGCCCCGAGCGTTGAAGACATCAGCCAGGATCAGCCAAGCCCCGGGCCGCCTATCTCCACTGGACAACGCCTCGCGAGCTTCAATTTCCGCACTTTCGAGATCGCCCTGCCCAAAAGCGATCTGGGCCAGGAGTACGTGCGCTCCTGGAGCGTCGTAGGGTATGGCGAGGTTGGCGTAAACGAACGCCTCCTCCAAACGCCCTTCATGATGAAGGAGCATCGCGGTCTTCAGGGAAAGCCTTCCCGAGTTCGGTATCTCCTCGACGGCTCGCTGGTAGGTCGCGATCGCTTGGTCCGGCCGGCCGAGCCCGAGCTGCGCCAGTGCAAGATACTCCCAAGCGGTCTCGATGCGCGGATTTTCCTCGACGATCTGGCGATATGCCGTCACGGAGGCCGCCAGGTCGCCTTCGGCGAAGAGGCGGTAGGCGTCCCGGATCTGCGCCAACGAATGGATCCTGGTTTTGGGGTCCGGTAGGACATCGTCATCGGTCGTCGACGCCCGACCCACGTAGCCCAACGCCTCCAGCTGACGCTCGATTTCTGGATCGGTGTCCCCCGGCCCCTCGAGACGGCGATCGTATCGACCCAACGTCGTCCGGAACTCGGTCTCCAGTGCCGGTTCCGAGTTCACCAGGTTAACCATTTCCTCTGGGTCCTGCAACAGGTCGAAGAGCTCCGGCTGCGGCGCGTCAATGAAGTGATGCCGGTCGACAATCAGGGCCGCGAGATCGCTCCAGCCGAAATGAAGGCGGGGAAAGAAGGTCTCGGCGTAGATTGGATTTTCGCTGGGTTCCGGGCGCGGCTGGGCGAATAGAGAAGTTCCTTGGAGGTTCCCCCGAAGCGGAAGACCGAGGGCCGAAACGAGGGTCGGATAGACGTCGATCAGCTGCACCGGATAGTCGGCGGTCTGACCCGCCCTCTGCCCTTGCGGCAGCTTCATGATCAGTGGGACCTGCAACGCCGAGCGATAGAGGAAAATCCCGTGCTCGTCCTCGCCGTGATCACCGAGGCTCTCCCCATGATCGGAGAGAAACACGATCAGAGCTCTCTCATACACATCGAGACCACGAAGCTCATCCAGGAGATCGCCGATGACATCGTCGGCCGCCGCCACCTCGCCGTCATACGGGGATGGGTAGCGCGAGGCGTGCTGAGGCGGGGGCTCGTACGGCGTGTGGGGCTCGAAGATGTGAAAAAACAGAAAGAACGGCTCATCGGCGACCGAACGAAGCCAGGGCCGCACAACATCCAGGGTCTGCGTGCCCGGCCGCTGAAAAGACTGGATGCCGATACCTGTGGTGAACTCAATGTCGTCATCGAAGAATTCGAAGCCGGCACCGATCCCCGTCGACCGCCGAAGAACCAACGCGGACACCCCCGCTCCGGTGGCGTAGCCCTCCTCCTTGAGGGTTTGCTGCAAAAGAGGCGTCCTCGCGGCGTCCACCGTGTAACCGAGGTTATCGCGCACACCGTGGGTCGGCGGCAGGAGTCCGGTGAGCAACGAAGTGTGGGCGGGCAGAGTCAGCGGTACGTGGGTGTAGGCACGCTCGAAAAGGATCCCGTCTCGACGAAACCGATCGATCGCCGGCGTCTCGACACCGCCGTAGCCATATGCGGGCAGCCGGTCCGAGCGGAGAGTATCGACGGATATCAGGATGATCGGCGTGCCATCAGGCACGCGCACCTCACCGTCCCCGCCACGCGAGCAGCCGCCGCTCCACAGCACGGCCAGGGCCAGTACCGCGACAGCCCTGTTAATACGCATATCCCACCAGCTTCCTGCCGCGACCTACGATGACAGCCTTACTCCTGATAGCTCAGGAGACCGCGTGCGATCTCCGCATCCGGATCGTCAGGGGTAAGCTCGATGAATTTTTTCAGGTAGCCACTTCCCTCGTCGGCGTGACCCGAGTTGAAGAGGGCCATGCCGAGTAGGAAGTTGGCCCGCGCAAGCTCGGGATCGACCTTCAGCACGGCTCTCAGTTCGAGGGCCGCCGCTTCCGGTTTGTTGTCGTTAAAGAGCTTGACGGCATGCTCGAAGAGGGTCGTCGTCACCCACTGTGGTTCAAGCTCCACCAAACGATCGAGCGCCTGCTCTGCCGCCTCGATGTTGCCCGCCAAACGGGCGCCGTCAAAGGCGATCTTGAGTGCCCGCGTGTCGTCGGGTTCGAGTTCGAGGGCGGACTGGGCCATCGCCAGGGCCTCGGCCGCACTGCCCTGGGCGAGGCTGATCTGGGCCAGGGCGATGTAGGGGGCGACCATTTCCGGAGCGAGCTGGACCACCTGTTGGAACTTCGACTGCGCCGTCCCGACATCGCCTGCGTCGTAAGCATCGACGCCTTCGTTGAAGAGGCGCGCCGCCGCCGTATCGAGATCACCGACCTTGCGCAAGGCCGCTGCGGCCTCGGAGGCCCTGGCCTCGTCGCCGAGATTGCGGTAGGCGTCGAATCGGATCTGCATCGCCCGCACATCCTCCGGGTCGACCTCGAGCGCCGCCTCGGCTTCGGCGGCCGCGGCCGCGTAGTCCTCTTGCAGCAGCAGCACCGCGGCCAGCGAGGTCCGCGCGGCAGCCAACTTGGGGTTGATTTTTATCGCCTTGCGATAGCTCTCGGTGGCAGATTCGAGATCGCCGAGGCGCTGCGCCTCGACACCCTCGTTGTAGGCCCTGATGGCCGGGCTGCCACCAGAGGTCGCGCCGCCCTCAGTCGCCGCTCCGCCATCCGGTGTCCCGGCCCCAACCGGCATCATCGGGAAATCCAGGAGCTGGGTGCCGCCGACCGGCGGGTTGACCGGGAGCACCATCGTCTGAAAGCCCTCTTTCTCGAATTTGTACTGGTAGTTCGCCGTCGCGTCGGCGTGCGCGACCGTGAACTTACCCTTCTTATTGGTGGTCTTGACGATGTCACGGCTCAGGGTATCCGCCGAGATCGTGATCTTGACGCCCTCGATCGGCGTGCCGTCGGGGGTCGTGACCGTGCCGGCAATGCGGCCGCCCGCCTGCGCCTCCACATGTGCAGCGATCAGAATCGATGATACCGCCGCCAGCGCGACGATGACCAGCTTCGAAGTAAATCTCATAGTGCCTCCAGGGCGTGCCGGGCGCGACGCGACATGATATCAAACGCCGATTGCATTGCTGAAATAAAAAGGCCCCGGTGCAACGCACCGGGGCCATGAATGAAACGGTGATACCGCCTAGAAGCGGAGACCGAAGGAGAAGCGGAGAGTACGCGGCTGCTGGTATGCAGTCGCGCTTTGCGGTTCGCCGAAGCTGGGACCGAACTCCCAGTTGACACCTTCGACGGGCTCCGTCGTGAACGGGTTGAAGGCCTCCATCCCCTGGCGCGGGCCATATACGGTCGTGTTGGGGGTCACCACAGCACCTTCGTTGAAGATGTTGATGACCTCCGGCTGGAGAAAGAATTCGAGCTGACCGCCGCCGATGTTGACGAAGAAGGAGTAGTTGATGGCGAGGTCGGTGCGGGTCACGCTGTCGGTCCGGAACCCTCCGCGGTCGGAGAAAAAGTAGGTCTGGCTCGGTGGGTTCTGAGTGTAGCCGTTGGACGGCCCCGACCCCACGTACGGAGTCATGGGGAGCGTCTGGGTCGCGCTGTACGGCGTACCTGATACGAAGCTCTGCAGGAGGCTGAAGTTGAGGTTGTTGTGGGTGGATGCGATGACGTCCCACGAGAGCCAGGCGTTGAACTTGTGGGTCTGGTCAGTTGCGAGGAGGCCATTCGGCGTGTTCCACGACGGATCCTTGTACTCGACATAGGTGAGCAGCGCCGACGCTGAAGGCCCACCGCCGGCCGACTCGCCGTTGAGGTTGCCCTCGGACTTGGAGTAGGTGTAGTTGGCACCGATGAACCAGCGCGAGCCGATCCGATAGTCGAACCGGGTCTGGAGGGCGTTGTAGGTTCGTTTCAGACCATCGTTCTGGTTCTGATAAATCCCGAGGTCGAGGGTGACTCCGATCAGATCATCCGTGATCGAACGGCCGGGAATGATCGTGTTGGTATAGAAATCGCCGTAGTCCCGATAGACCCAGTCTGCGCGCAAGACGCCCCGGGTGCCGAGACGGAAGGACGCGCCGAGAGTCAACTCGTCGCCGTAGGGCGAGGCGAGCCCTTCGCCAACCTGCGGCGACAGACCCGGCACGTACGCATAGACCAGGTTGTCGGTGTTGGAGACGCCGCCATAGACGTTGAAGAAGTGGTCGAAGGCCGCTTCGATGGCATCGGCGTTTGTCGGGTACTCGTCGGTGCCGGCGATGTACGTCGGGCCGTCGTACACGTAGAGATTGTAGACCGGGTTGCCCGCCGCCGAGCCGACGTCACCGATCGAGTTGGCCATGCCGACCACGTAGCGCGACGCGCCGCCGACGATGATGATCTTGCCATCGCCCTTGACGTCGTAGCTCGCGGAAAGCCGCGGGCTGATGCGCGAATCGCTGACCGTCTTGCGGCCACCCTGATCGGTGCCGTCGTTGGCATCGTAGCGCAGACCGAGGTTGACGGTGAACTTGTCGTTGATCCGCCAGGTGTCATTGACATACGCCGAGTTGGTCGTGAAGTCGTTGCCCTGCGAGGTCTCGGGGACCGCACCCCAGACGACATAATCGCCCGCGGTAAGGTTCACAAGCGGAGCGCCGGGGGTGGAATAGTCCTGCGGCGTGAAGGTGTACATGTTGTAGCCGGACGCCGACTGCCAGTTGTCCGCCTTGCGGATGTCGTGGAAGCTGTCGACCCCGAAGACCAGGTCATGGGTGCCGCCGCCGGAGAGGAACCACGACGCCTTGGCATAGTAGTTCTCGTTCGCGCGGCTCTCGGGCGGGCAGATGCCGCACCACCAGGGGGCGTTGATCAGGGAGCCCTCCAGGTAGTCGTAGATCGGGGTGCCGCCACCGATGCTGGTGTCGTCGCCGCCGCCGCCGACGAACTGGAATTCGCGTTCGGAGTACAACCCCTCGATGAAGAAATTGTCCGACAGCACGCCGGTGTAGTTCAGGTTCCAGCCCGTGTTGGGGGTGCTACGCTCCGGGTCGACCGCTGCCCATTCGGCCGGCGGGAAAAAGCTGGGGTAGTAGTTGGTCTGGATCGATTCCATGTCGATGTAGTAGAAGCCGAGACGGTGGTTGGCACTGAAGGAGGCCGTCAACCTGCCTTCATAACGGGTCTCGGATTGACCTCTCGGGAACTGCTCGCCGTCGCCCGACGGAATGAAGATCTGGCCCGAGGTTGTGGTGTCCGCATCGCGACCAGCAAGGAAGAACCACAGGGCATCGCGCACGACGTAGCCGCCGAAGGTGCCCATATAGGTGTAGTTGTTCGTGTCTTCCTGGCTGGTGGTGAGTGGCGTTTCGCCATTCCAGCTCTCGTTGGACATGTTAACCCGGAAGGAACCCGAGAACTGGTTGCCGCCGGTCTTGGTCACCACGTTGACCACACCGCCCGAAAAGCGGCCGTACTCGGCCGAGGCGCTGCTGGTGATGGTGGTGGTCTCGAGGATCGCGTCCTCGATGAAGAGATCGAACGCCTGGCCGCGGAGGTTCTCGTTGAGCACCACGCCATTCATGGTGTAGAGGCTCTCCCAGGACTGGGCGCCCGAGATCGAGATGCCATCGTTCGGTCCGGTGTTGGAGACGCCGGCGTTGAGAAGCGTCGCATTGACGACGTTTTGCAAAATCGGCAGCTTCTCCAGCACCGACTGCTCGACCGTCGCGGAACCCTGGGAACCCGTGCTCACGGTCTCGAACTGACCGGTGACCACGATCTCCTCCGACATTGCCTCGGGGTACATGACGGCGTCAAGGGTCCTCGGCTGCGAGGTAGACATCTTGACGTCGTACTCGAGTGTCGTGAACGTCGACAATTCGAAGCGGACATTGTATTCACCCGCCGGGAGGGCTCTGATGATGTAGTCGCCCTGGGCGTTGGTGACGGTGACATTCTGCCCCTGCAGAGCCGGCGATGTGACCGTCACGGTCACACCCGGCATACCCGAATCTTGATAGATCACACGGCCTTTCAGCACACTGCCGGTGGTCTGTGCGACGGCCGTTCCCGCAAACGCAAGCGCAAAAATGACCAGGCACACTGTAAATCGGTATCGCATTCGTACCTCCTGTGTAAATTCACTGTGTAAATTCAACCAATCGTGAGGCGGTGGTTCTGTTCCCCTGGGGAACTCGGTCCCCGCCCCGGCTTTCCGCACTTTAGATCCCCGAAATACTCCCTTCAAATCCAAAACAAAACAAAAATAAGATAAAGTCGCAATATTAAATGCATATTTCATGCCTGATTTTGATATTTAAGATCTCTCCGCTATGGGCGTTCCACTCCATTTGTGTTCGGTTTCCCGGATGCGCATTCTGTTAATCGGATCTGGTGGCATCGTGGACTAGTTCGGCCCGGACGGATTCGCGGCCACCGTTTTCCTGATCCGGGCAAAGGATGCCTGTCGCGTCACCGGGTCGAGGACGCCCACCACCACCCTCTGCTCGCCAGCCTCGAGTAGCAGGTCGAGGGCCGCAACATATTGCTCATCTCGCCGCGTTTCATAGTCCCTGGGTGGCATCCGGATCTCGAACTGACGCCGCTGAATATCCGACTGCTTCCCCTTGGTGTCGCGGTTGGCGACAAACAGCACCACCCGGCCGACATACTCGCCAGCCTCCGGTAGCATCGCGATCGATCCGATCGGAAACGCCACCTCGACGGGAAGAATCCATCGCTCGGCCGACGCCGGCTTCTGTATTCCTGCAGTGACCTCGATCCCCATCGGGTTGTCTTCGAGATCCAGCATGAGGCCGCTCACAACTCTGTCCTGGACCTGGGTTTCGAGCGATTTCTCGACCATGGTGCGTCGGTAGACGAGCTCGTACTCCGGATGTCCTGGGAGCTCGACCTCGAGTCGATGCACGGTATCGCTGCCGCTCGATGACAGGGTGTAGCCGAGCGAGTAGTAAGTGAAGAGGTCGTCTCGCATTTCTTCCAACAGTTCGGTGATGTCATTGGAGTCGACAATCGCCCGTCCGCCGGTCTTTTCGGCCATGACAAGCAACGGCTCCTGGTAGTTGATGACATTGATGCTCGCGGTCATCGGATCGATCGGCCGCGAGTGCTCCGCCGATGCCGACCCGGCGCCGGCGAGCCCACTGGCGTCGATGGTATAGAAGGTAACCCCCTGGGCGTTGGCGCTCGAAGCCAGCGAATCGTAGAGCGGTCGGCGGTTGAACCTCGCGAGCATCGGCAACGTCGAGGTTCTCTGGTAGAGATCGCCGTACCATTGGATGAGGTCCCGGGCCGGCACCGCCGGCAGACCACTGCTGATATGAACCAGCACCCGGCGGCCGGGAAGACCGGCGAGCGTGGTCAGGACCTCGCGCAGAGAATTCAGTGAATATGCCAGCTCCTGCGAAATCTCATCGGCATAGTAGCGGATTTTTTCTTCAAGATTCCTGGCTGCGACCGAATCGGCGCGGAGCCCGTCGGATGGTCCGCTTTCCATGACGGACTGCATGTCGTGAACGATGCGGCCACGATTTCGGTCGAGGTCGGTCCGGGCGCCGTAGACCCGGGTCATGCCCCGGAGTGCGTCTTGCACCGCTTTTGGATCGTCGGTAAAGCTCTGCACGATCTTCGGCGACCGTTGAACCGAGATCACCATCACCTCAACATGCGGCTGCATCACCTCGCTGACAAACCGCCGCACCTGGGATAACACACGGTTGCGATCGAAGGGGCGGATGTTTTCATTGTCCACATAAAGCACGATGTGAACCGGCTGGACGTGATCGGCGAGACTCCCACCTGGTTCCGCTCCCGGCCCGGCAGCGCTGTCGTCCCCTGGAGGTCTGGTCAGCAACTCGGCCGTAGCTTGCTCCTCCCGCGCTGCCATAATCTCCGAAATCACCTCCTGGGTGTACGCGGCAAAGTGGCTCAGCGTGCGCTCCGTGCCGTCCTGGCGGAGCCGGAAGTCCTCCTCGGAAAGGCCGATCACGGGCTTGCCCTCACGGTCGCGGACGAACACGTCGAGGTTTACAACCGTCACCTGGACCTCGTCAACGAAGGCGAGCCCACCCACAGCTTCCTCTTTTTCAATTTCTTGGGCGATGGCTATCGGACCAACCGCGACAACCACGAGCCATGCGATCACCCTGACACAGATCTTTTTCGGCTTCATCGCCCGTTCCTCGAGGAAGGTCTGCAATCGTTCAGTCAACATCTTCGATGATCCGGTCACCGTTCGAGTTCGAGGGTGAATGGCACCACCGCCTCAGTCTCCTCGAATTCTATGATCAGCCTCCATTTTCCCGGTTGGACGCCATTCCGGACCGGAAAGTAGAGCATACCCACACACAGCTCGTTCTTGGTGACGTTGAGGGCAGTGTTCGATGATCTGCCCGACCCCGGCAGCGGGAAGAAGTCAATCATACAACTACGGCGGCCCCCACGAGTGAAGTCGAGAGGGTCGCTGGCCAACTCCGCTCGCCTTGCAGCGGTAGCGAACTCGTCGTAGGCCCCGTTGAACTCGCGGTAGGTCGGCATCGGGATCGTGCGGCCGTCAGGGGTCCGTATCGAAGTCAGATCACGTTTGACCTTGGTAGCGCTACCCGTCATACCGCTCATGGCGGCATTCAGGATCAGCCACTCGTCACCGAGGTTGTTGGATGCAAACTTTGTATCGAGCACTATCTCAATCACGTTATCCCGATAGCGCACGATGTATCGCCCCGGTTGGTCGATCGCGGGCTCGGTGATCCGGTTGGGCATCGCCGGGGTCGTTGTGCCACAACTGATAGCCGCAACACAAAGAAAGACGAGGACCAGCACCCTCTCGAGTTGAAATCTCACAATCGCTCCTTTACCTACCGAAGGGTACCGCAACACTTCGAGATCCGTTCGCACAACCTGTTGGACGGGGCCAAGCAACAATACCCGCATCGTTCATACAGCTCGGTGACCGCGACACCAAAACAGCACTCTCTTCCGCCAGTCAGACTGCGCAAACCGACAACGAAAAACGCCCCGGTGCAAAGCGGCGCGGTCAGTTCAAGAAATAATGAGGCTTTAGTGTCGCTCCCCGATGGAGGGCTCCATGCCTCGGCTTCCCGTGCACCCCCGATCGAAGAACCTCCCTTCCCCATGACAAAAAAAGAAGATGACTCTGCTCCATCTTTCGCGATTCCAAGGGTCTTTACGAAATTCCTTTGATTTTGTTGCGGATGACCGCCTGGAGACGGAGCACCTCCACACCCGCTCCCCTGCACGCCAAAGGAGGTAGAATGCTCTCCCCACGAAGGAGGCCCTGTGAGTCTGAATCCGGTGATCGAAATCGACGGCATCGAGCTCCATCTGGCGCGGCCGGTGGAAGAGATCCCGCCCTGGATCGGCCAGCGCGAGGTGCTGTTGCAGCTGCTGGCGGCGTGGTCTCTCTTTTCGGATACCGACGCTCCGCT
>RCNG010000912.1_pt1 | contig 14377 bp, 11 predicted proteins | sample 2041371 | NCBI WGS metagenome assembly RCNG01 (sample SAMN09708227, study PRJNA481090) | Marine sediment metagenome, whole genome shotgun sequencing project. | biome: marine sediment; feature: ocean; material: sediment; isolation source: Sewage treatment plant 1 marine sediment (STP1) ... | reverse complement strand
GAAGGAGCCGGGATGTCCTCGTCGCGATCCCGAGGATCGCTCCTGCGGATTACCCGGTTCCTTCGGAACCAGACACACCGGCCCCATCCCAACGCCTTCATTTCCGGAAAAGCCAAACGGACCAAGAAAGGGAAGCCCCCCGAATATGGCCTTGCTCTCGATACAAGACGGCTACTTCGACTACGGGCGAGAAAAGATCCTCAGGGGGGTCAATGTAGCCCTACACCCTGGGGTGAAGTACGCGCTTGTCGGTGCCAACGGGGCGGGCAAGACCACGTTGATGTCGGCCATGTCCGGCGATCTCCAATTGCAGGGCGGGACACGACAGATCATGGGGTCGGCCACCGTCAGGATGCTGCGGCAGGAAACGACCATCGACCCGGCGTCCTTCGAATCGGAACGGCTGCTGGAAACGGTGGCGGGGTCGGCTTTCACCAAAGAACGGGAAATCGAAACCAAGCTGGCGGACCTGGCCCTCGAAATAGCGGCCGCCGATCCGGTCACCCAGGCAACCCTGGTCGAGCAGCAGGGAAAACTCCAGGATGAGTTTGAACGCCTGAACGGCTACACCATGCAGGCCCGGCTGGAAACCGCCCTGCGCGGGGTGGGCCTGATGCCGAAGACCTGGGACCGTCCGGTAAACCGGCTTTCGGGCGGGGAGCGCCGCCGCGCAGCTCTGGCGACGGTCCTATTGCGGAACGCGGATCTCCTGTTGCTCGACGAGCCCACCAACCATCTGGATCTCGATTCCTGCGAATGGCTCGAGGGCTTCCTCGAAACCTACCCGGGTGCCGTGGTGCTGGTCTCCCACGACCGTCACTTTCTGGATCGGGTCGCCAAAAAGACCCTGCACCTGGACCGCGGGCGGCTGGTCAGCTACTCGGGCAACTACTCCTTCTTCGATGAGCAGAGCCGGCTGCGCTACCAGCAGGACCTCAACGCCTGGCAAAGGCAGCAGAGCAAGATTCGGCAGACCGAGGATTATATCCGACGCAACATCGAGGGCCAGAAAACCAAGCAGGCCCAGTCCCGCCGCAAGCAGCTCGACAAGGAAGAGAAGCTGGAAAAGCCTACGGCCGAGCCTGGGCTGTTCCGCTTCCATTTGAATCCGGTGCGGGCCAGTGGCGGCACGGCGCTGGAAACCGAAGGCCTCACCAAAGGGTGGGACGACCAGATTCTCATGAAGGGTCTGGACCTGCACGTGTCCCGAGGGGATCGAATCGGGATCATCGGTCCCAATGGTTGCGGCAAGTCGACGCTGCTAAAAATGATGGCCGGCCGGATCATTCCGGACGCGGGCCGAGTGGTCATCGGCCACAACGTGGACCTCGGGTTCTACGACCAGGAGTTGACAGGTGTCTCGGATCACAACACGGTGGTCGCGGAAATGATGTCCGTGGATCCGGCGGCGACCCTGGGAGAACACCGTTCGTTCCTGGGGGCCTTCGGTTTCGGCGAGGATCTCCACGACCGACAGGTCAGCCGGCTGTCCGGGGGAGAACGGGGCCGGCTGTCCCTTTTGCGCCTGATCAAGGAAGGGCACAACACCCTGTTGCTGGACGAGCCGACCAACCACCTGGACATCCGCAGCCGCGAATCGCTAGAGGCGGCCCTGGCCGAGTTCACCGGGACGATGGTGGTCGTTTCCCACGATCGCCGTTTTCTTGACAAGATCGTAGAGAAGCTGATCGTGTTCACCGGGGACACCGTGCCCCGGGTCTTCGCGGGCAACTACGCCGAATATGTCTGGAAGCGGAAACAGGAACAGCTGGCGGCGGCCCCGGCAGTCAGGGACAAGCTCCCCGCAGGCGGCGGCGGGCGCCAGGAAAACAAACCTGCCGATCCCGGAAGCACGGGCGGGCAGGCTCCGATGAGCAAGAACGAGATCAACCGCCGCCGGCAGTGGATCACCGAAGCCGAAGAAAAAATCTTCGAGCTGGAGTCGAACAAGGAGGCGGCGCTCGGCGAGATGGGCTCTGCTGACCTGAAAAACGATCGCCGCCTCGAGCTGGCCCGTCTATGTTCCGATATCGACACTCAGCTCACCTCGGTCTACGCCGACTGGGAAAAGTGGAGCCTGGAAATCGAGCGGGGCGCGACCCGGCCCGACGACACCAACAACGCGGAGTAACATGGGGACCAGACGGGAAGAAGAAACAGGGTTTTCCACCGAAGTGCCGCGGGAGCGTGCGGTCCTGGCCGGAGTGCATCTGCCGGTCGCCTGGGCTGGCGGACTGGGGGGCGACGCGGACCTGGCCGAACTCGGCCGGCTGGCCGACACCGCCGGCGCCGACGTGGTGGGCCAGGTCGAGCAGCGCCGGCCCCGCCCCGCCCCGCGCACCTTCCTGGGCAAGGGCAAGCTTGAGGAACTCAAGGAACTGGTGGAGGAAACCGAGTCCACCCTGGTGGTCTTCGACAACGAGCTATCGCCGGCCCAGGGGCGAAACCTGGAAAAGGCCCTGGATGTGAACATCCTGGACCGTACCGAACTCATCCTGGACATCTTCGCCAATCACGCCAACACGGCGCAGTCTCGACTCCAGGTCGAACTGGCCCAGCTCCAGTACCTGTTGCCCAGGCTGACCCGGCTGTGGTCGCACCTCGAACGGCAGGCCGGCGGCATCGGGACCCGCGGCCCGGGCGAAACCCAGCTGGAAACCGATCGGCGCCTGGTCAACCGGCGCATTGCCACGCTGAAAAAGGCTCTGGACGATATCGAAACCACGCGCCAGACCCAGGTCCGCTCGCGGGAGGGCATGTACACCGCGGCGCTGATCGGGTACACCAACGCGGGCAAATCCACCTTGATGAACGGCATCACCGGCGCGGGTGTGTACGTGAAGGATCAGCTCTTCGCCACTCTGGACGCCACCACCCGACGGGTCGACGTGGATGAACGCCGACGATTCCTGCTGACAGATACCGTGGGGTTTATCCGGCGGCTGCCCCACCATCTGGTCGAAAGCTTCAAGGCCACCCTGCAGGAGGTCAGGGACGCGGACCTGATGGTCCACGTGGTCGACGCCTCGAGCGAGGATCCCGAACACCAGATCGCCTCGGTCAACAAGGTGCTGCGCGAACTGGTGCCCACGGAAAAACCCACGCTGATGGTCTTCAACAAGATGGACCTGGTGGATCGGGAACTCTTCGTCAACCGTTTCAGCCGCAGTTATCCCGACGCGGTGTTCGTGGCCGGCCGATCGGAAGAGGGCGCCGAGGAGCTGCGCGAATCCATCCTCAACCTGTTGACCGGCAAGGAGCTGATCCGCACCGTCCGTCTGCCCATCACCAACCTGCATTGTCTCAGCTCGTTTCATCGCACCGGGTCGGTGCTGGAGCAGGACTTCGAGGCCGACCAGTGCCTGGCTACCCTGCGTCTGACCGAAGAGGAACTCAACCGCCTGGTTTCTCGCGAAGGGGCGGTCCTGGTGGAGGACCCGGACCCCAACCCCTGATTTTTTTTTGCGCAGGCCCGCACCTTGCACGGATCCTGTCCGACCTGCAGACACCCAACCATTCATTGCAAAGCGCCAGCCCAAGAGGGGCTGAAGGTTGCGCATTGCCCTGACCCCTCTTGAAAACACCTCTCAATACCCCGTTTCAGGGCTGAATTTCAACCCCACTCCCCGGCATGTCTCTTGCAGTTCAGGCTTGAGGCAATGTGTCTATTTGTAGGCCCGACCCGGAGAAAAACCTCAAGGGAACGGCCCAAACAACCGATAAAACGGGATGTCACATTGTGGGGGATCCGCCTTCTCGCGGAGCCCCCGGGGATTGGTCATGAGCCAAACATTCACTACGAGGTGGAACAAGATGCCGCGCATCAAAGGCAGCAGGCAGGGATTCAACCTGATCGAACTGATGGTGATCATTGCCATCGTGGGCGTCATAGCGGGGATCTCGGCGCCGCCGATCTTCCGATACGTCGAGTCGAACCGATTGCAGACCAATGCCGACCGGCTGGCGGCGGATCTGCAGTATGCCCGCAGCCTGTCGATATCGCAGGGAGCCATCCTCAGGTTTGCCAGCACCCCCGGCGGGTACCAGCTGACCAACCCGATCACCGGCGTCCTCATCCGGGAAACGAATTTTGCCCACGGCCTCGAGCTCGACGTGGATCAGACCGCGGACTTCTATCCCTGGGGCATGGCCGACGCAACCGTATTCAGCATATCCAATGGCACCGGCGACATGACCGTCAATCTATTGCCCACAGGAATCGTGGAGGTCCACTAGCGATGATACGCAAGATGAACCGCAAAATCAGGAATCTGCTTGGGACCGGGCGGCTGCCCGGCCTTGGCTGTGAAGGGTTCACCCTGGTCGAGATCATGATGGTGTTGATGATTCTCTCGGTAGGCGTGCTGCCCATCGCGGTCATTCAGCACCGGGCCCGCGGCGAGGTATCGGAAGCGGACCGCTACACCCAGGGCATCGAGATTGCCCAGATGCATCTGGAACGGATCAAGGGCATGGGCTTCGGTAACGCGGTGGCCGATTCGGGCACGGTGGGGAACATCGAGTGGTCCGCCCAGGTGACCAACGTGGCCTTCGGGCTCGACCGGATAACCGTGACGACCACCTGGAATAACGGTGGCCAGGAAGAATCGATGGTCCTGGCCGATCTCGTGTCAACTCGCTGACGGGGGAATGGGAATGAACAAGATGAAAATCATGAAACATACCGACCGCCGCGGCCTGACCCTGACCGAGCTCATGATCGCCCTGGCGATCTTCGGGGTCATCATGGCGGTGCTCTTCGGGTTCCTGACCGGTGCCCGGAACAGCTACAGCGAGACGCGGGAACGTGCCCAATACCAGCAATCGGTGCGAGCGGTGATTTCGCTGGTGACCCGGGAGATCCGCTCCACGGGTTGCGATCCCACCGGGGTGGGCTTCGACTATTTCGGGGTGGCGGATGACGACCGCCTACAATGCCGGATGGACCTTAACGGCGACAGCGACGTCACCGACCTGGGTCCGGACGAAACGGTGTCCTACCAACTGGTGGCGGGCAACCTGATCCGGAACAACGGCACGGGGGACCAGGTGATCCTGCGGGGAGTCCAGGACCTGACCTTCACCTATTTCGACGAGACGGGCGCCGCGCTGAACGCGGTTCCCCTGAATGCGGCGACCCGCGCCCGGGTTCGCCACGTGGGCATCAATATCGAGGGCGAAACCGTGGACGGCGAGCCCGTTATCTATACCACCCGCATCGCCCTGCGCAACGGGTGATCCGAAGGATCGGGAGCAGAACATGAACATGACCCCAACGACAACCTCGAGCCCGGCGGCGAACCGCGAAGGATTCGCCATGGTGACCACCCTGCTGGTGGTCCTGATCCTCAGCGTGCTGGCGGTGGGCGTGGCCTGGATCGCGAGTTCCGAAAAGAAGACCACTTTCGCCGAAGGCGTCCACATGCGCTCGGTGTTCGCGGCCGATGCGGGCGGCGAGGCCGCGATCAACTTCATCCGGATGTCGGACGTTCCGCCAGCGATCACGGATTTCACGAACAACACGGTCCAGGACCAGGGTGCGACGGCCCTGGAGGGATCGCAGTCCTACGACTATTCCGCGCGCTTCCTGCAGAAGCGGCCGAAGCCGGGCTGGGGCTTGAACTATCTGGATTACGATTACCGGATTACTTCCCGCGGCACCGCGTCCCGCCTGGGACAGAGCGGCGTGGAACTGGTGGTCAGCAGACTCTACAAAGAAGGCTATTGAGCCGATCTGGGGGATAACGTGGTGAGCCGAACAACCGGCGAGCCGATGAGGCAGGAGAAACGATCATGCTGATTCATAGAAACGCAAGACTCTGGTTCGCGGCCGGCGCGCTGCTTTTGGGAGCAGCTTTGGCCGCACCCCAGGCGGCGGTCGCCCAGGACGGCTGTGAGGTTCCCCTGTTCGTCAAACAGAACAGCGGTGGGGCCAACGTCATGGTGATGGCGGACAACTCGGGTTCGATGAACGCGGCGATCTACCACTTCGCGTATGACCGCAGCATCAGTTGGCCGGGTTCGTTCGATCATGACCGGACCTACTACGTGGGGCATGACGGCTGGTACGAGCCCAACGATTTCAACTGGCGCTGGGTTAACAGCCCGAGCCTCTATCTGGTGGATTCGGACAACGGCCAGGACGGCCGCTACTCCGGCAACTATCTGAACTGGTTGTTCTATAACGCCAACGACATCGAGCGGGTGCTGACCCCCAGCATCACCCGGATCCAGATCCTCAAGGCGATCCTGGACCAGATCCTCGAGCGTTCGGCCCGGTTGAACTTCGGTCTGACCATCTTCAACCACAACGAAGGCGGCCGGGTCGTCGGCGGATGCGGCACGGACATCGGGGTCCTGCGCGCGGCCATCGCCGGCATCACGGCCAACACCTGGACGCCGATCGGCGAAACCCTGGAAACCATCCTCGACTACTTTGCCGACCGGGGCAACTTCCCTTCGCCCATCCAGGCGACCTGTGACTACAACTTCATCCTGATGGTCACCGACGGTCTGCCGACGATGGATCGCGACGTCAGTTTCTATCTGCATGATACCGACGGCGACGGCAACGAACCGGGCAGCTGCGCCAGCATCGGCGCACCCTACTCGGAGGCCAACGACTGCAGCGATTACATGGACGACGTGGCCTACTACATGGCCAACTCCGACGTCGCGCCCCATGTGGACGGCGACCAGCATGCCTACACCTACGTGGTCGGCTACAACGAGAACGGCGATCTTTTGAAGGAAACGGCCATCAACGGCCAAGGCCTGTTCTTCGAGGCCGGCAACGCGGTGGAGCTGTTCCTGAGCATCGAGTACGCCCTGCAGGATATCCTGCGCCGGATCTCTGCCGGTTCCGCGGTGGCCGTGGTCTCGACCGAGCGCGGCACCGACGACCGCCTGTACCGGGGCAAGTTCATGCCCATCGATTGGAACGGATATCTTGAAAGTTACCTGCTGCCCTATGATGAAAACGATCAGGCGGTGTGGGAGGCGGGCAACCTGTTGAAGAGCCGAAACCCCAATTCGAGAAACATCTTCACGGCGCTGGGCGATGACATGATGGAGTTCGTCCCCGGCAACGCCACGAATCTGATGGTGAAAATGGAGGCGATGGACGAAACCGAGGCGGCCAAACTGATCGCCTGGGGCCAGGGCAATTACGTCAACGGCTACAGGTACCGCCAGCAGTGGGTCCTGGGTGACATCATCCATTCCACCCCGGTGGTGGTCGGTCCTCCCAGTGAATTCCGCATGGAGGAAAGCTACACGGCTTTCCGGGAGGCGCACAAGAACCGCCGCAAGATGGTCTACGTGGGCGCCAACGACGGCATGATCCACGGTTTCGACGCCGAATCGGGCCACGAGAACTGGGCCTTCGTGCCGGAGTTCGCCCTGCCTAAATTCTCGGTCATGGCCGACTCGTTCTACTGCCACACCTACACCTGCGACCAGACGGCCACGGTAAAGGACATCCAGGTGAACGGTGCCTGGCGGACCGTCATGGTCGGCGGCGGTGGTGAAGGCGGCGCGAGCCTCTTCGCCCTGGACATCACCTATCCGGACTACCCCGCGGTCCTCTGGCAGTCGGACCTGCCCAATAAAAAGGTCAACCACTCCGAAGTGGAAGTGGTCTCCATCGGCGGAACGTCCATGGCCCTGGTGGGCAGCGGCCTGCATATAACCAACAAAAGGAAGGCCTTTCTGTATGCCTTCGACATGGAGACGGGCACCGAGTTGGGCAGGGTCCGCTTGAGCAAGGACTCCGGCGCGATCCGGAACAAGGCCACCCGACCGGTGGTGGTCGATCTGAACCTGGACGGAGAAACAGACGTCGTCTACATGGCCGACCTTTTCGGTGACCTGTGGCGGTTCCAGACGAACGGCAATATTGACCCCTCCAACTGGGACATGACCAAGCTCTACGACGGCTCCCAGGAGATCCAGGCGGACCCGGTGGCGGCCTTCGGTCCCAACGGCTCCGTTTACATCTACTTTGGGACGGGCGTCTATCTCGAGGATCCCGACATGACCAGCACGGGACAGAACTCGTTCATCTGCGTGTATGACCATCATGACGGCTCGACCGTCTCGATGGGTGATCTGGCCAACCAGACTTCCAGTGTCGGCGAGATCGGCGGGTCCATGGGCTGGTACGTCAACCTCTGGAACGCCGAGGGCGAGCGCGTCACCAATCAGGCCGTGGTCGTGGCCGAGACGGTGATCTTCACCTCGTTCGAACCCTCTTCGGATCCCTGTGTCGCCGGGGGCCATTCGTGGGCCTACCAGCTGAGCTACCAGGACGGCGGCATTCCCGACTCCGAAGACATGGAGGACGAAGACGACCGTTCGGTTTCCATCGGGGAGGGCATCGCCTCATACCCGGTGGTCGATCTTTCTGAAGGCAGCGTGGTGGTCCAGTCCAGTGACGCCAGCATTACCGTGGTTCCGATCGCGGGGATCATCGAAAGGATGCGGGTCAGGTCGTGGCAGGAGAATTTCGACCATGTCCAGCAGCCGGCCGATGAGACCGTCATCCTGGATTAAACTCGGAATCAGCCCGGTAACGGGAATGGAAATAGGAGGACTTGAAAAATGAAACACCTCAAGCTGGCGACAATCTGCCTGGTCTTCGCAATGGCCGTGATGGTCATCGCGGACGCCGAGGCGGGCAAGATCAAGAAGCCCCCCAAGGGCTCTCGCACCGAAAAACCGGAGCATATGATGGCCCCGCACCACTTCGACAACCAGCCCGACATGACCTTCATGGCCGGCGTGCTGTCCAAGGACCCCCAGATCGGGTGGAAGATCGGCGACACGCCCCTCTACCTGAGCCAGGAGTGCGTCATCTATCTGGACGGTATGGAGGACGGTCGGCTGGAAGAAGGCCGTGACGCCGTCGTCATGGGGTCTAAGATCGGCGAAGCGATCAGCGCCTGGTCGGTCCACATGGGTGATTCGGATTCGAAGTACATGGAGTCCGGCATCTCGGATGAACTCAAGGAGCCCGGGGAGAATCCCAACGTCGGGGTTTTGCTCCAGCCCGTGGAGTAACTCACCGTCAATTTAAAGAAACGCCGGACCCCTTGGGGCCCGGCGTTTCTTTTTTGGCTTTCGAGGGCTAGAACTTCCAGTTGACGATCGGGAAGAACTTCAGTTTTTCCTTGTTCTTGATGATGTTGATCAGGCCGATCTGCAGCCCGCTGGTCATGACATCGGTGATGTTCACGAAACCGAACTGCAGTCCGCTAAACTCCTGGGCCGTGTTGATGAAGCCCAGCTGAACCCCCGAGCCCCCGCCGGCGTTGGTGTAAAGGCCGTTCTGCAGGCCGGTGAAGCTGCCCCTGGTGATGGACGCCAGCCCGCTCGATTGCCAGCCGGTGAAATCCCCCTCGACCAGGCCGACGGCCGCCCACTGCACGCCCGTGACGGTCCCCTTGTTAACGCCGACCAGGCTCATATCGAGGCCGGTCAGGTCGGTGTTCACGCCGTAGATCAGGCTGAACCGGAAGGCGGTGACCGCCTGGTCCTCCTTGACGATCTGGACGGGATTGAACAGGGAGAGGTTGATCGGGCCGTCGGCCAGGGCGATGGACGGAAGCACAAACCCCAGTCCAAGGACAAGGGTGGCGGCCGCAATAACACTTTTCATGGATGGTTCCTCCGGGTCCGGAAATGCGTTCGATTCGGGTAGGTCGGCAAACTCTATCATGGCCCATGAGGGCCATCAAGGATCTGATCCAGGTGGAGGATCTGCTCCTTCTGGTCCTCCGTCAGGCCGCGCAGATTCGCCGCTTGATGCAGGGCCGCGGACGCCCCGAAGTTGTTGCCGGCCTGGTGGCGGGCCAAGGCCAGGTTGAACCAGCCGTTCACGTAGTGGGGATAGTCCCGGGTCAGATCGGACAGGATGGTTATCGCCCGCACGGTCTGGCCATTTTCGGCATAGAGGGAAGCCAGGTTCGAACGGACCCGGGAATTCCCCGGACTGCGCTCAAAGGCCTGTTCCATCAGGTCGAGGGCCCGTGCCTTGCGCCCCTGCAGGTTCATGATCAGACCTCCGCGCAGAAACGGGTAGGCCCAGTCGGGATCCAGGAAGGATGCCCGTTCGTAGGCGGCCAGCGCATCGTTGAATTGCTCCATCTGTTCGTGGTTGCGCCCGATGCGGTAGGGAATCAGGCGTCCCTCGGGATACCGGGTCTGGGCGAGTTCCAGGGCGGCCAGGGCTTCATCGTGGGCGCCGAGATCCTCAAGATAAAGGGACAGGTGGAACGGGGTGTCGGCCAGACCGGGCCGGACTTCCTCGGCCTGCCTTCCTTTGGCGAGGGTTTTTTCCAGGTTGTCACGCTTGCTGGCGCGAGATGCCTCGTGCAGGTGGACCTGCCAGAAAACCTCGGTCTTTTCGAGCGAGGCCCACCGCGGCAGCAGAGCGAGGACCAGCAGCGCCGCGGCCGGCAACCAGACGAGACGACGGCCCCGGCCGCGCACCATCGCAATCACGAACACCGCCGCATTGATCGCCAACAACGGCGCGATGGGCTGGCGATAGCGCGAGGTCGGGAAAAACGGCAACAAGCTCAGGAAGTAGGCTCCGATCAGGACGCCCATGATCCAGCGGTCCCGGGTCGGCAGAAACCGGAACCCCAGCAGCCCCAGCGCCGACAGGAGCACGAACGGGACGGGCAGGACCGACAGGGCGTAAAACTGGGTTTTCCAGTAGTCGTAGCTGACGATCTGGGGGAGTTCGTAACCGTTCCAGAAACGGTAGACCTTGCGCGCGTAGTGCATGGGCATGGCGCCCAGGTTGCCGGAGAACATGGTCCAGGCCCGGCCGGTGAGGATGCGCGACACCTCGGACCCCTTGAGGTCGCGGCCCAGCTCGCGCTCGAGGGTGGTTTCCATGGAGGGGTCGAACTCGGCCTGGGCCTCTTCCATCACCGGGGCGAAGATGCCCTGGTAGTCGTGCTGCTGCCCGATCAGCAGGTTGACCCCGCCGTTGCTGGTCAGAAGTACGAAATCATCAGCGACGATCAGGTTGCGCAAGGCGGCCGGGGCCAGCATCAGGATCGCGCCGAGGAAGAAGGCGGCCACGTATTGGTTGCGGGCGGCCACCCAGGCAGGGGCGGCCTTCCACAGCAGCACAGGCAGGAACACCAGCAAGAGCAGCACGTTGCCGCGGGCGAGTCCGGTAAGGCCGGTCAGCAGGCCGAGGACCAGCCAGTTCATCGAGGTCGGTTCCCTCACCGCCCGGACGGTCTGCCATCCCGTCGATAAGTAGAGGGTCGTGACCAGGGTGGCCATCAGCAGGTTGCCGGCGTAGAAGACGGGCGGCCCGTAGAAGGCGAACAGGGCCGTGGCCAGGATCGTGGTCCAGCCGTCGTCCTGTTCCAGCAGGGCCCGGGTGAATCCGTACACCAGCCAGACGTTCAGCAGCGACAGCCCCAGCTGGATGAGCAGGGGCGCCTCGCTGCCGGGCCCGAAGCCCAGATAGATCAGCGCCAGGAAATGGGGGTAGAGCGGTCCCATCCAGTAGGTCTCGTTCCAGCCCCAGTCGCCCTGGGTCAGGCGCACCGCCCAGTCGTGATAGGTCTCGCTGTCGAGCAGGGGAACGGTGGCCAGGTCGGTACCGCGCAGCTGAAAGAAGAAGAAGAGGCGGACCGCGGCGGAAAAAAGCAGCAGCGACAGCAATAGGTGGTTGCGGGTGCGCGTGTCCACGGGCGGTCAGTCTCCTTCAGCCAGGGAGCGGGACAGGCGCAGCAGGATGAACTCGTTGTCGTCCGGGATGTCGGGCGGCCGCCGGCCGATGCTCATGGGGTAGTTGTTGTCGTTGGCCACCAGGAGGGTGTGCTCGTCGACGATGGCCAGGCATTCGGGCGTGACATAGGGAAACGAATAGTCGCGACCCAGGCCGGTGGCGCCGTTCTCGGCGCGGGTGATTCCCCGCGGATCGTCGATGTCCATCAGGTCGCAGACCAGGGTCTTGTTCAGGAAGCCCTCCTCGCCGATGTCCTCCAGGTCGATCCGGTAGATCCGCTTGATCTCGGCGGCGGCCCCCTCTTCGGTGTCACGTTCCATCACGAGAAAGATCCGGTCGTTGAAGGCTTCGAGTGAGGCCAACGATATGTCTTCCCGATCGGCGCGGTAGAGCCAGAAGTTGCCGGTGAAGCCGTGCCGCTGGGGATCGAATTCGAGAATGACGCGACGGGTTCGTTCGGGGTCGTCGGTCAGGGGCTTTTCCACCGACGCGTAGATCAGGTTGCCCGCGATGTTGCGCGCCAGGCCCTCGATGCCACCGCTGCGCGGCAGGTTGGCCAGATCCAGGCGCATCTCTTCCTTGCGCAGGAAACGCAGGTCGGGATGATCCGGGGTGCGCAGCACCGGCGAGCCCCGGGAGTAGAAACGCAGGGGCGGCACCACGGGAATGGGAGCGGGCTTTTCCAAGACGATCCCGTCCGGCCCGAGGTGCAGCAGGGAAGGACCAAATTCCTCGCCCACCCAGTACGAGCCGTCATTCATGCGCACGAAGGATTCGGGGTCGAAATCAGAGCCGGTCAAAAAGCGCCCCGCGGTGTCTCCCCGGGTAAGCGCAAAGGGTATTTTCCGTTCGGGATCCGACCAGTTGACGTATTCCCGCACCGTGACCGGTCCACCGTCCGGTGGAGAATTTTTCAGATCCAGGCGCAGGTGAAACCAGCCCAGGGGATAGTCCGGGCTATTGGCCAGGGTGCCGAAGCCGTTGTCCTGCAGCGCCACGTATTGGCCGCCGTCCCGCAGGATCAGCGAACTGAAGCCCTGCACGGGGACGGCGCCGAAAGGAAGCTCTCGCCCGTTGATTTCCGGCTCCATGGCCAGGCCGACAGGTGGGGTGCCGGGAGCGAAGGTGTCGGCGGGGAGCACCGCGCGGCCGACGAGCACGGCAAGTTTTTTGGATTCAGGATCGGTCCCGGGGGTGCAGGCGGACAGGACCAGGGCCAACAGGGCGGCGGTCAGGACAGTCGGCAGGATTTTTCCGCAAGGCATGAACCACTCCACCCGGGAACAGGGATATTTTTTTTCAGGGCCGGGCGGTATTGTATCACAGGGCCCAAAAATGGCACACGAAGTCGACAACTTTCCGTATACTCCAAGGGTGACCGAAATTCCCCGAATTTCCGAGGACCATGGACCTTGATTCACCTTCCTCTGAAAATGACAAGGCCCGCCCCCTTCCTGACGGGAGTCCTCCTGGCTGTCCTGTTGACCTGCTCCTGCGACAGCGAGCCTCCTACGATGTGTCCGACCGAAGGGATCGGGGTCCTGGAGGGATATGTCCGGGAGCTGGGGGTGGGGGTTTCCGCGCAGATTGGCGCGCGTGCTATGGAGGATTCCGACTCAGGCTGGAATTTATTCCAGACGGGCTCAGATTCGACGGGTTGGTACCGCCTGGCACTGCCGACGGGTGTTTACCAGATGGAAGTGTACCCTTACGGCGACCACATCAGCCATGCCGAACTTCTCGACACCATCCGGGTACTGCCGCGGGTCTTCCGGATGGATCTCGACCGCGGCCGGGCGGAAGTGAGGGTTATCCTGCCTGATGACCAGGAGGGCGAGTGGTATCACCTCCGGCTGCGGGATGATGATTTCCAATCCACATCCGAATCGGCAAGTGTCGAGGACGGGGTTCTGGCCTTTGATTTCCCCCTGCTGCCTCAGGGGGCCTACACCATGAGACTTTCCGGTGGGGATCTGACGGCCGAGGTCTATTTGCCTCACTCGACGAACATCGACCTGGCGGATTGGCTCCTTGTTGGAGCCGATGTCCCGACGCCCTACCGGATGGACTTCAGCAGATCCTACTCCTCGATTAGCGGCAGCATCACCGGCAGCTGGCAGGAATCCACTTCGATATATAATCCTTCCATCCATATCATTTCTCCGGACTCCCTGAAAACCGGCACCATGGGATGTCACCCGGAGGACGGTTCCTTCACCTGCGGTTTCCTGCTGACGCAGACCGTCCGCCTTCGTTCGAACTATCGGGGGGTGACCCAGTGGTTCGGAGGAGACTCCTTCGAGACCGCCACCGTTTTCGATCTCGAACCCGGCGACCGGATCACCGAAGTGGCGCTGGTCGAATCCGGCTTGAGTGTTCAGCTGGACGGGCCGGGGGACCTCGCCTTTCACGAGCCGACGATCACTGTTCGCGACGAGGCGGGCCGGGAATTTTTTCCTGAGACCTATGATGAAAACCCCCTTTCGATCTGCAATTTGAGCCCGGGTCGCTACTTCCTCCACGTGGACGGGTATTGCCGGGACGAAGTGTGGGCCCGCCAGTGGTACGGCGGGGCGGGGACTTTCGAGGGGGGCGTTCCCATCGATCTGGCCGAAGGCG
>RCNG010001591.1_pt1 | contig 14380 bp, 13 predicted proteins | sample 2041371 | NCBI WGS metagenome assembly RCNG01 (sample SAMN09708227, study PRJNA481090) | Marine sediment metagenome, whole genome shotgun sequencing project. | biome: marine sediment; feature: ocean; material: sediment; isolation source: Sewage treatment plant 1 marine sediment (STP1) ... | reverse complement strand
TAGGCGCGCGCGGACTCGAACCGCGGACTTCATCCGTGTGAGGGATGCGCTCTAACCAACTGAGCTACGCGCCTTCACGGATCCACAAAATGGTAGGCGCGAGCGGACTCGAACCGCTGACCCCTACCGTGTCAAGGTAGTACTCTAACCAGCTGAGCTACGCGCCTATCCTCCCGAGATGCGCGTCTCCAGCGCGAACACCGTCAACACACACTCAGGGACTACTGACGGGTGGTACCGTGGACGCTTTCGACCCGTCTTCGTCTCATAAACTTACAAAGAACTACCCCTCAAAAAAGGGGGCTGGGAGCATAGCAACGGGTATGCAAACTGTCAACACGACGGTGTGTTAGCCTGCATATCTCACCAGTTTTCGTCGCGAGGCCGGAAGGCTGATGAAATATGCGAGCTGAGGTATTTTTGAGATGGAACACCAATGGATCGTCATCCACACGGCGCAAGGTGAGCCCGAAGAGACGCAGGTACGCTCGTTTCTGAACGCTCACGGTATTCCGTCCTCGACCCGCGGCGAAGCGTTGCGCAAGACCCACGGACTCACCCTCAATGGGCTTGGTCAGGTTGAGATCCTGGTTGCGCCTGAGAATGCCGCCGACGCGCGAGCGCTGCTTGCTGCTGCGGAACAGGGCGACCTCAGGATTTCTGATGATGATCGTTTGCCGGACCCGAACTGATCCTCAAATCTCACCAGCTTTCGTCGAGGGGCCTCGGAGCCGTTATCCACGATTGCCGCTGACCAACACCCGCAATTCGATAAGATCTGCGGCGTATCAGTCCTCGACCCATTCTTTGAGCCCGAGCTCAACAAGCTGCCGCGAATCTACCGCCGACGGGGCCTTTGTCATCAGGCACGTCGCCGAGGTCGTCTTGGGGAATGCGATAACATCACGAATCGAATCCCGGCCGGCCATCAGCATCACCATACGATCGAGCCCGAGGGCGATCCCACCATGCGGCGGCACGCCGTAACGAAACGCCTCGAGGAGAAAGCCGAAGCGGGACTGTGCTTCGGCCTCGTCGATGCCGAGGGCAGCAAATACTTTGGTTTGGAGCTCGGGATCGTGGATTCTGATCGATCCTCCGCCCAGCTCAACGCCGTCCATGACCACGTCGTAGGCACGAGCATGCGCCGCGCCGGGGTCGCTGTCGAGCAGCGTCTCGTCTTCAGTCCGCGGCGAGGTGAAAGGATGGTGCATGGCGTAGAAGCGCTTATCGTCCTCGCTCCACTCGAGGAGCGGAAAATCGGTCACCCACAGAAAATCGTGACGCCCCTCTGGGATGAGTCCGTGCTCACGGCCGAGGTGGAGTCTGAGCGCGCCGAGCGCCGAGAAGACCATGCCTTCTGCTCCACCCACCGCCAGTAGGAGATCATCTTCTCCAGCGCCGGCCCCGTCGAGGAAGCGCAGCACGCCGTCATCGCCTAGCGCCTTCTTGGCCGGCGAGGCAACACCGTCCGGAGTCCGTTTGAACCACAGCACGCCTGCAGCGCCATGTGGACGGACTATCTCGGACAGACCGTCGAGCTGCTTTCGAGAAAGGGCTGCACCGCCCGGCAGAACCAGGCCCATGACCCTGCCTTCGGCCGACGCCTGTTCGAGAATTCTGAATCCGCAGCCCTCGGCAAGGCCGCCAAGCTCGATCAGTTCGAGTCCAAAGCGGGTATCGGGGCGGTCGCTTCCAAACCGCTCCATGGCCTCGCGGTATGCGAGGCGTGGAAACGGAATCTGAGGCTCGATGCCGACCAGAGGAAAGATCCGGGAGAAGAGCCCTTCGATAAGAGTGAAAATATCTTCCTCACACACGAACGACGCCTCGACGTCGATCTGGGTGAACTCCGGCTGGCGGTCCGCGCGCAGATCCTCATCGCGAAAGCAGCGGGAGACCTGCATGTAGCGTCCGCAGCCGGCGACCTGGAGGAGCTGCTTGAAGAGCTGTGGTGATTGCGGCAGAGCGTAGAACGATCCCTTATGAATCCGCGACGGCACCAGGAAGTCGCGCGCACCCTCTGGCGTCGACCGGGTCAATATCGGGGTCTCGACATCGATGAATCCCATTTCGTCGAAATGCCGTCGGACTTCAGTAACCACCCGGTGGCGTAAGACCAGGTTGGAGGTCATCTCCGGCCGCCTCAGGTCGAGGTAGCGATGGGTCAAGCGAAGCTCCTCGGAGGCATTGACCCTGTCTTCAACCACGAAGGGCGGGGTTTCGGCCGAATTCAAGACTTCGAGTTCTTCGGCCTTGATCTCGATTTCGCCGCTCGCCAGTTCGAGGTTGGCCTGGCCCTCCGCTCGTTCGCGGACAACACCGATCACGCGGATGACGTCCTCAGATGAGAGCTTCTCACCCTCGGCCACCATCGCGTCTTCGAAGACCAGCTGCAGGAAACCGCTGCGATCGCGAAGATCGACAAAGACCAGACCGCCGAGATCCCTACCGCGCCGTACCCAACCCACAACCTCCACCCGTTCACCGAGGTTGTCGCGGCCAAGGCTCGCGCACCAGGGTCTGTCCCACGCACTTGTCGTCATTTGTCTCTCCGTCACCTTATTCGATCCCGACTTGTCCCGGCGTAGCCCGTAGGGCGAAGCCGGATCCCGACGAAATGATTCATCAGGTCTTCGAATCTGACGATATCAGCCCCTCAACATACCCGGGCACTTCCTCCAGGGCCACCGTCTCCTGCTCGCCCCTTTGGAGATCACGAACGATCGCCGATCCTGCGGCGATTTCATCCTCTCCCAGAATCACAGCCGCCTGCGCGCCAATCTTCCCGGCCCACTTGAAGCCCGCCTTGAGCGACCTGTCCGTAACTTCAGTCTGCGCCGAGACCCCCCTGCGTACCAAAAGACGAGCTATAGCCAAAGCCGCCGCATTCGCCGTTTCGCCGATCGGCAGCACCGCGACTGTCGGACGATCCAGGACTCGGCGACGGAACGGCTCCGGCAGAACCTCGATCAACCGATCCTCACCGATTGCGAACCCAGTCGCGGGCACCTGGGAACCGCCGAGATCCGAGATCAGGCGGTCGTAACGGCCACCACCACATATCACCGTATTTTCTCCGAGCTGTGGTGACACGACCTCGAAGACGGTCCGCAGATAGTAGTCGATCCCCCGCACCAGGCGAGGAGCACGCTGCACCGGGATCTCGAGTGACGCCAGGCCGTTCTCGACCGCCTCGACGTGGGCGCGTGCCTCCTGGCTCACGACCTCGGCAACTGGCGTCGTGTCGGCCACCAGTTCCCGACACCGCACAACTTTGCAATCGAGAATCCGCAAAGGGTTGGCGTCCCACCGGCGCTGACAGTCCGCGCACAGCTCCGCGCGGTGTGGTTCCAGCTCGGCTTTGAATCCCTCGATGAAACGGGGACGATCTTCCGGGTCACCGAGATTGTTCATAACAATGACCAGATCATCGAAACCAAGCTCGGACAGAAAGCTGTGGAGTGCGAGAAGAACCTCGACATCGGCCTGCGGCGTAGCGGCGCCAATGAGCTCGATGCCGATCTGGGCAAATTGTCGGTATCGACCGCGCTGCATCTTTTCGTAGCGGAACATGGGCCCGAGATAGCTCACACGCAGTGGCATCGGCCGCTGGCCGAGTCCGTTTTCAATGTAGGCGCGGGCGACCCCTGCCGTTCCCTCAGGCCGGAGGGTCAGCGATCGGCCCTTGCGGTCGGCAAACGTGTACATCTCCTTGCTGACAATATCCGTGTCCTCTCCAACAGAACGTACGAACAGCTCGGTCGGCTCCAGCAACGGCAGCCGAATCTCCTCGTAGCCGAAGCCGCCGAAAATCCGATTTGCGATTGCCTCGACCTCGACCCACAACCTGGATTCAGGCGGCAAAATGTCGCGGGTCCCCTTCACCTTGCGAATCATAAATCTCTCCCCAGGGTCGAAACCGGCGCTTCTGAGACGACTGCCGAGTCGATCCACTGACTGTAGTTGACACCACCCGCGAGAAACCCGATATCCCGCCCTCGTGAGCTGGACTCGCGCCGTCCGGGGCGGAGATCGCACGCTACCATACGCCCTCCTTGGGCAGCAACTTCCAAGCCGAAATTCCGGCCCGCAAGCGCCCATAAATCAGGGGGTTGTGGATCCATCAAAAATGCGACCAGTCGCCAACGGACTCAAAATGAAAGACATCCAAGGAAGTCATTGAAACATAAACACTTACGGCGATTCGCCAGAAGAGGCATCAACGACTCGAAGTGTTTGTGTTTACATTGCCTTAACGTGTTTTCCACAACCTTTTCCACAAGTGTCTCCACATTCGCTCGCGAGGCGGGAATCACGCTAGCAACTGTCCGGGTAAGGCTCCGCCCAGGCACACGGCCCGGGACGTAGAATTTCCGGCTTCCCCCGGCTCAGATCGACGAGGGTACTTACCTCGCCACCCGCCGTCGCCCCGGCATCGAGGGCAAGATCGGGGGCTTCCTCCAGTGATGCGAGCGCCCCGTCGACAGTCGTCGACGGGGGGTCGCCGTGGCGATTGGCCGAAGTTGCCGTGAGCGGTCCAATCCGATAAAGCAGTGCCCGCAGTTCGGTGTGTCCGGGTATACGCACCGCAAGAGTGCCACCGCGCGCGGCAGATACCTCGTCCACCGTCGGCAGGACGACGGTCAACGCCGCCGGCCACAGGCGCGCCAGCTTGACGCGATAGGTTTCCGGAACCACAACCAGCGACTCCAGCTGCTGCCAGTCGGCGCACAGGACCGGCAGGCCGAGCTCCGCCGGCCGGTCTTTCAAGGTGAATATGCGGGTTACACCGGTTTCGCTCCAAGGGTCAGTTCCAAGGCCGTAGAAGCTCTCGGTGGGCAACAGGAGCACACCGCCCTGGGCGACTGCCGTGCTCGCCGTCGGGACTGCCTCAGCCACGTCACCAGGCTCTACAAACGGGAGCCGGATCACGGCCCCTCCAATAACACCCGTGCATGGGCTCGGGCCGACTCCGTCAGCTCGCCTCCGGCGAGCATCCGCGCCACCTCGGCCTCCCGTTCGCCGCTCTCGAGCGTGGCGACCCGCGTCGTCGCTCGGCCCTCTTCAAGCACCTTTTCGATCCGAAAATGACTGCTGGCCACGGCCGCCACCTGTGGCAGGTGGGTTACTACCAGGACCTGGTCGTTGGTCGCGAGATCGGTCAGCAGCTCAGCGAGAGCAGCAGCCGTCGCTCCACCCAAACCTGAGTCCACCTCGTCGAAAAGCAGGCTCAGGCCGCTCGTCGAACGTCGCCTCCGCAGCACCGTCCGGATCGCAAGATGGACGCGCGACAGTTCGCCACCGGAGGCGATCCGCGCCATCGGGCGCGGTTCCTCGCCGGGGTTGGCGGCGATCAGGAGAACACATTCATCGACACCGCCCTCGTCAAACGCAACAGATTCTCCCGAACGTATCAGGGGACTTGAAGCATCGATCCGAGGTTGCCACTGAAACTCGATCCGGGTCCCGTCCATGGCGAGACGGGCCAGAACTTCCTCGACTCCAGTCGCGAGCTCATCGCCGGCGGCCGACCGTGCCGAGTCGAGGGCCGATGCGCTCGAGTCGAACTCGACCAACGCCCGTTCGGCGGCGGACTCGGCCTGATCGAGTCGTTCCTCGATAGACTCAAGATCCGCGCGTTCGCGGATCAAAGTGTCCCGATGGGCAAGCACATCCGACAGCGTTGAACCGTATTTGAGCATCAGCTGTTCGAGTGCGTGAAGCCTTGATTCAGCAGACTCCAGCTCGCCAGGATCGGCGTTCGCATCATCGCCCAGGTTCTGTACTTCGCGCACCACCTCCTCGACCTGGACCCGCGCCTCTGTCAGACGTTCGACCCCACCCTCCAGAAATACACCGTACTCGGCGATGGATGCGATCTCGCGTTCGGCGCGGGCGAGCCCGTCGACTACTGACGACTCTCCCTCGCTGAGGCGATCGAGCAGTGATGAGGAAAGATCAGCAAGTTGAGCCGCGCTGCGGAGCACGAGGCGGCGTCGGCGCAGCTCGTCATCCTCTCCCTCAGACGGGCCAACGCCCTCGATCTCCTGAAGCTGGAAACTGATGGTGTCGAGGCGATCGCGTCGCGTCGTCTGTTGCATATGCAGCCGCTCAAGCTCAGCAGCAGTTTCACGCCAGCTCACAAAACGTCGTGCCGTCTCCTCGAGCATGCCCTCAAGGGAGCCGAAATCGTCCACCAGCCGACGCTGCACATTCCCGTCCGCGAGACCATGCTGTTCGTGCTGACCGTGAATCGAGAGTAAATACGGCGCGATCCGTTGTAAGGCGCCGGCGGTGACTGCCACGTCATTGATCCAAGCGCGCCCACGACCGCTCTCGGTCACCTCACGGCGAAGAACCACAGCGTCCGATCGCGGGACGCCAAGATCGTCGAGGATCGCTCCCAACGCCGATTCGGGTTCGGTTGTAAAGACCCCTTCTACGCGAAGCCGATCATCGCCGGTGCGGACCATATCTGACTGGGCGCGCTGACCACCGAGCAACTTCAACGACTCAACAAGCAGAGATTTGCCGGCCCCGGTCTCGCCGGTGAGCACGGTAAAGCCCGCATCGAACTCGAGCTCGACGGCCGAGATGATGCCGAGGCCACGAATAGATAATCGTTCGAGCATGGGCGCTCATCGTAGCCCGCGCTATTCATGAAGTCACTACTGCAGCCGACGATGCACTCGGACGGGTTACAATCGGGGCCGCCCTGGAGGTTGCCATGAGCCATCCGCCCACCGCAGTGGTGCGAGCCCTGGATTCCGTCGAGGCTGTTTCCGTCCCGCGGTGCCGAGGCGCGTCGCTGAAGATCCTACTCGGCCCGGAAAGTGGGGTTCCGAACTTCATCACCCGCCAATTCACCCTCGAGGCGGGAGGCCGTATTCCATGCCATCGGCACGACGACATCGAACACGAACAGGTCGTTCTTGAGGGCAGGATGGTCTTGGGTCTCGACTCGCGCGAGGTGGAGGTCGGGCCCGGCGACAGCGTGTTCATCCCAGCCGGAGTCGATCACTGGTACGAGAACCGCAATACAGTTTCCGTGCGGTTCCTGTGCGTGGTTCCTCACACCGACGACTACCAGACGGAGTGGTTGGAAGAGCCGGCCGAGTGAATTCGGAATTACCGCCCAACCCCCCGGATGAAAGGGGGGGGCTGAAACCCTGCACGGTCGGACTGACCGGGGGACTCGCCACCGGCAAATCCACCGTAGCAAGACTGCTTGCCGCTCGAGGGATCCCCATATTTGACGCAGACGCCACCGTCCACGATCTTTACGAACCTGGCCAAGCTGGCGCGACCGCTGTCGCGAAACTCTTCGGAGATGCTGCTCTCGACGCCGAGGGAGGAGTTTCGAGGGCCACGCTTTCGGAAATGGTTCTCGGCAACACCTCCGCCCGCCTTCGTCTCGAAAGCGCCGTTCACCCGCTGGTTCGTGATGCGGTACTGGAATGGCTCGAGTCCATCAGTGACCGGCCGGTCGCCGTCGTCGAAGCATCTCTGCTCGTTGAAACCGGGTCCTACCACGACTACGACGTCCTCATGGTGGTGTGGTGCGAGCAGGACCAACAATTGCTGCGTGCACTCGCCCGTGGCGTGCCGGCCGAGCGAGCTCGAGGCCTGATCGGTGCCCAGCTCCCGATGGCCGAAAAGAAGGAACTCGCAGACATCCTGGTGGACAACCGCGGCGATCTCGAGGACCTGGGAGACGAAGTCGACCGGGCATGGTCACAGGTGCACCGTCTCTGTGCCGGGCGTCCCACACGCACGGAGTAGGACTTTCAGATTTCTCGGCGAACCTTCGCTGCGGTGACGGTGTTGGCCATCAACATCGAGATGGTCAGCGGGCCGACGCCACCCGGCACAGGCGTGATGCGGCCCGCTACCGGTAGGACGCGGGTGAAGTCAACGTCTCCCGCGAGCACGGCGCCACGCTTTTCGAAGGCGGCAATCTTCTTCTCGTTGTCCGGGTAAAGCCGCTCAACGGTCTCGCGGTCGGTGATCCTGTGCATACCCACATCAACCACAACCGCACCATCGGCCACATGTTCCGGCCCGATCAGCGATTGCACTCCAACCGCCGCAACCAGGATTTCCGCCTGCCTCGTATGAACAGCCAGATCACGGGTGCGCGAGTGGCAGATAGTCACCGTGGCATGGGCGTGGAGAAGGAGCATCGCCATCGGTTTGCCGACGATATCCGAGCGCCCCACAACGACCGCTCGTCGGCCTGCGATTTCAATCTCTTCTCGTCGTAGCATTTCCATGATGCCCGCCGGTGTGCAGGGAACCAGCCGCGGCCGCCCTTGCTGTAACAAGCCCACATTTTCTGGATGAAACCCGTCCACGTCCTTTACGGGGTCGACGCGATGAAGGATCGACGCGGTATCGATTGCGCTCGGCAACGGCAGTTGAATGAGAATACCGTCAACCTCTGGATCGGCGTTGAGTTCATCGATCAAGGCCTCGAGATCCATTTGCCGGGTAGATTCGGGTAGATGGTGGGTTTCCGACACCATCCCGAGTGAGGCCAAGGTCCTCGCTTTGGAGCCCACATAGACCATTGACGCGGGATCCTCGCCCACCAGAACGGCGTCGAGACGGGGTACGACTCCGCGCTCGCCAAGGGCGACAACCGCAGCGCCAACCTCCTCACGAATTTCGGCGGCGATTCGGGACCCGTCGAGGGTTTTTGTCCTGTTGTCCATCATGACCGCCTCCCCCGATACAACGAAGCGACGCCACCTGTCAGCCTCTGCGCTTCAACATCGCGCAACCCAGCGGCCTCCAGGGTCCGACACATTTTACTGCCCTCGGCAAAGGTACTGACCGACGCCGGAAGGTAGGTGTACGCTTCAGGATCTCCGGACACGAAGCGCCCGACCCGAGGCAGAACGTTCCGCATCCACCACCCGAGTACCGGAGCCATGGGCCCGCGGGGACGCGAGAATTCCAAAACCAGCAACTCTCCCCCGGGGCGAATCACTCGAGCGAGCTCGGAGAGCCCGACATCGAGATCAGAGAAGTTCCGTACCCCAAAGGCGACCGTCACCACATCTACCGATGCGTCCGCAATCGGCAAGCAGAGGGCATCGGCCGCAAAGAGGGGCAGCGACCGCTCGCTAGATGAGCCCTTGGACTGCGCTTCGCGGAGCATCGGCAGACAGAAGTCAGCGCCGATAACGGTCGTCCCATGGATCGCGAGAGCGAGGTCTCCGGTGCCCGTGCAGACGTCGAGCACCCGCTCGGGATGGGCGGCCGCCACCCGCTGTGCAACGGTCTTTCGCCAGCTCACGTCCCGGCCAAGAGAGAGCACCCGATTGAGGAGATCGTACCGGTGGGCAATGCGCCCGAACATCCCTCGGATTTCGGAGCTCTGCTTTGACAGCAGCTCCTGTCGCATGGCGCGAAGAGTAGCACGGTGCTCGATGCTCGATGCTCGATGCTCGATGCTCGATGCTCGATGCTCGATGCTCGATGCTCGATGCAACAGAAACATCGTTTCTCTCTCGTCGTTGTCAAGGGGCGAGTTGGCGGATCGAGAATCGAGCGGGCGGGGGAGTTCAGGCGTCAGCGAGCGCGTTGCGGAGAGCGACGAAGGCTTTGTGGCGGTGGGAAATGAGGTTCTTTTCATCCTCGTTCATCTCACCATAGGAGCGGCCGCCGCCGTCGGCCGGGATGAAGGCGCTGTCCCAACCAAAACCACCGGCACCCCTCGGGCTCGGGGCGATTGTGCCCTCCACGACCCCCTCGCCGAAAACATCGACAGATCCGTCCGTTGCGCAGATCAGGCAGCGCGCCGTGGCGCGACGATCGTCGAAACAGCCAGAGATCCTACAAATACCTTCAGGCCCGACGCTCACCAACAACCACCGAATCAATGGACCGGGGAAACCTCCGAGACCGGCCAGTTCGAGACTCGTATCCTCCACCAAGACCGGCCGTTCGAGTTGTTTCCATGCAGACCTGGCCTTGTCGCGCACGACCTCTTCGAGATCGAGCGTCTGCAGTTCCGGGAGGTCGAGTCCGCGATGATCGAGTGACCGACCGAGGACCGCCTCCGCCTCGCGGAGCTTGCCGAGATTGGATGTGACAAAGACCAGATCTTCGAGACGCATCAACTCTTAGCCTCGATCGTTTCGATCTCCTCGGCCGCGACGCTGAAGACGTTGATCTTTCGGCTCAGACCTTTGAGCTGAACCGAGCCCAGCGGTTCGGTTGGAAAGAGGTCAGCCACCGCCGCTTGGGTTGTCTCCCCCAAAACGATGGTGCCGGGTTTTGCTACATGTTCTTCGAGCCTGGAGGTGACGTTGACGGTGTTGCCGAGCACCGTGTAATCGACCCGGGTAGCCGAGCCAATGTCGCCAACCACAACAGGACCAGAGTTCACAGCAACACGGACCTCGACCCGGTCGTCACCTGCCGCCTCGCGCTCGGTGTTCCACTTGTCGAGGGCGGTCAGAAGCTCAAGTGCCGAGCGAACCGCTCGTTCAGCGTGATCCTCTTGAGGTAAAGGAGCGCCGAAGAACGCCATCACCGCGTCACCGATAAATTTGTCGAGTGTCCCGCCATACTTGAAGATCACATCGGCCGCGATTGAGAAGAACTGATTGAGAAAGGCAGCCACATCCTCCGGCGGCAGAGTCTCGCAACGGGCGGTGAAGCCGACGATATCGGCGAAAAGAATCGAGGTCTCGCGCACGGTCACTGTCGCGCGCTCATCCCCCGATTCCGACAGGACTGCCTCAACCACCGCTGGCGAGTGGTAACGCTCGAGACGGTCGCGGGCCTGCCGTTCGCGACGGATACTTTCGTTCAATCGAGCCCTTTCGATAGCTACCGCAGCGTAGTTCGATAAAGCGGTCAGGAGATCGAGATCGGAGGCGGAAAAGGAACCCACGTGCAAAGGCGAGTCGACATAGATCACTCCGATGACCCGCTCGCGGTGCCACAAAGGTGCACACATGGCTGAGCGGATCTGATGAATCCGCACACTGCGTCCGGCCTCGAAGCGCTGGTCAGCTTGCGCGTCATGGGTCAGAATCGCCACCTGCTGTTGCGAGACCATATCGAGGATCGTGCGCGAAATCGGAACCTCGGCATCCTCGCTCACCTCGGATTCGCGAACCCGATTGAGCTCCAGCTGAGGGTTGCCGTCGGCATCGAAGAGTACGATAAAGCCGCGGTCGACCCGAAGTTGGTCGAAGACCAGATCCATCACTTTCTCGAGCACCGGATCGAGTTCCTCAACCTGAATGAGGACTTTCGCCACCTGGGCAAGTATCTCGAAGACCCTTTCGCGGGGACCGATCTCCTTGGAAATCTCCTGAGGTTGGCCCTCGAGTCCGTAGTCCTGGTTGAACTCCGACAAAGGCCGCAGATAAGTGGCCGATGACAAACTTCCGGTATCTCTGGCCGCCTCTTCCACCCTGAGTTCGAAGCTCCCGACGCCCAGGAGATCGCCGAGCGTAAATGCACCGGAGGCGACGAATTCCTCGTTGATTCTGACGCCATTCGTGGATTCGAGGTCGACAAGATGGAGTGCACCCTCGTTCTCCTCGATTCGGGCATGATGCCGCGAGACCGAAAAGTCCCTCAGCACAACATCGTTGTCACCCGAGCGACCGAGAGTTAACCCGTCTCGCAACGGAACTCGATACGTAACGCCGCTATCTTCGAAGACCAATTCCAGCATTTGCACTCATTGTACCGTCGCTACAGTGTCCTTCGGCGATCGATCTATGGTTTGGGCTGTGAGCTCCGTTCCTGCGTCGTCCGCTTATTCGGACGGTACCAAGAGGACAACTCTTCCTTCCGGCGTTGATTGTCTTTGGTGTCGGGCCGAAGGACGGAGAACTCGTACCATGGTCCCCCAGAAGCGTAGAGCCGCCGGGCCGCTAACGCCCACCACCGTGAGTTTCCGCCCTCGAGCACGGTGAGCCACAGGCGAACAGAATTCGGGCCGAGAGGGTCTGCATTTCTCGCCCCGAGAGACCTCAGGTTTTGGTACAGAATTGCCTCCCCGTCCAGCTGGCAATTACTGTTCTTCCACCGACGCACCATTCCATCGAGGTTTCGGAAGGCGGAATCGAACACTTCCGTTCCCCATCCAGCATTTCGTCCCTTCGGGATCCTGAGGAAGCGGCTCATACTCGCCGCTTCGATGAGCCTGAGGAGCGCGAGTCGGCTGTTCGTAACTTGCGAATGCTCGTAGGCCGTTACCAGCAGATCAAGGTCTCCGACTTCGAACAGACGCTCTGCAGCCCGGAAGCAGTCGTTCGGTGCTCGAATCAAGTTCACGCCGATGTAATCGGGAAGTGATGCCCCCTCCTGGATGAGAGCGGACTGAAGCCACATCGCCAGCAAAGAGTGTCTACGAATTGTTCGTTCTACCCAACGCATTTCGCCGGCTATCGCTTTCAAAATCTCTTCGTCGATCGCCACATTGACATTTGGAGGACGGTCCCCGATCAGATCCCTATAACCGTAGATCGCCGCCTGGCGCAGGCGTTGTGATTCCGACTTGAGCGCTGCCTGATAAGCGGGGAGCATCACCGGGTCGTGGTACACAGCTCCGCCGAGCAGTAGGGCCACCTTTTGCTCCTGGGACAAATCACCGTCCCGCCACAACCGCATGAGTTCGGTTGGGCCGGGCCACGAGGCCTTGACGTGACGTTGAAAGTTCTCACGCCCGTGGGTGTCGAAATATCCCCCGGGGAAATACGTCACCGAACCGGCGGACAATACCGACCCACTGAGCGCGGCCATCAGAACCACTGCAGTCACCGCCATCGCCCGATCCCCCATTCCATGCGAGGATAACCGCAATGGTACGTCGAATGAAGCTCGAAATCGCCTATCACGGTCAATCGTTCCACGGCTGGCAGAAACAGCTTAACCAACGGACGGTGCAGGGCGAGCTCCATCACGCACTCGCTACGCTTTTTCGCGGCCACCGGATATTGGTCGTAGGCGCGGGCCGCACCGATACCGGAGTTCACGCTTCAGGTCAGGCCGCACACCTCGATCCTCCAGGTTCGATCCCCCCGGAGGCACTGGTCCGCGGCCTCAACTCCAGACTCCCTCGACAGATCCGTGTGCTGTCCGCACACCAAGTCGCTGAGTCATTCCACGCCCGCAAGAGCGCTTTGGGAAAACGCTATACCTACCGCGCTCGATGGCGTGAGCCAAGACTCCCATGGCTCGAACAGCGCTCGGCCGTGGTACGGCAAATCTCCGACTCAGTAAGTTTTTCAGCCGCCCTCGATCTGTTCGTGGGACGGCACGACTGGGCATCGTTCACGGTCACCAGTCCAGGAACTGAAACAACCACTCGCACCATCTTTCGGGTGCGACTCCATCAGCGACGCGAAGGCATCGATCTCGACTTCTTCGGCGAGGGCTTTCTGCGATACCAGGTTCGTCGCATGGTCGGGGCGTTGTTGGAAGTTGGTTCGGGAGACCGTGATGTGGATGATCTGAGAAATCTGATCGAGAACCCCAGACCCGGGGCGCCAATCCGGACCGCCCCCGCCCACGGGCTATGCCTGGAACACGTCTATTATCGGAACTGTCCCGTTGTCGCCGGTGCGCAGTCATCGAGGATGAGCCAAGGAATTTTGTCATGAGACCTTGTGGTAGACTTTCCAGCCCTGGTGTTCACTGTGATGCAGCTTCTTGATGAGATTGCCGAACCCGGCACCCGCGAACGCGAGATCCTGGAGCGAATCGACCCAGATCGCATGCCCCGCCACGTTGCCATCATCATGGACGGCAACGGACGCTGGGCCAAGGCTCGCTCGCTGCCTCGTGTCGAGGGCCATCGTGCCGGTATTCGATCGGTTCGGGAGACCGTGGAAACAGCGGCTCGTCTCGGATTCGAGGTGATTACTCTCTACGCCTTTTCAACCGAAAACTGGAAGCGACCGCGGCACGAGGTCCTGACCTTGATGGGGCTCCTCAAGGAATACATCAAACGCGAGCTCAAAACCCTGCGCGCCAACAACCTCCGCTTCCGTCCTATCGGGCGAATCGATCAATTCGACAAATCGGTGCAACAGGAGTTGCAACGCGCCGTAGACGGCACCGCCGACTGTACCGGTACTCTCGTCCAGATTGCCCTCAATTACTCCGGTCGCCAGGAGCTGACGGATGTGATCCGGGCCGGAGTCACCGAAGGGGCCAACGGCACACTCCGACCAGAAGGGGTTGGCGAAGAGTGGATCAACGATCACCTCATGACCAGCGGTTGCCCTGACCCAGACCTCTTGATCCGTACATCGGGCGAACAACGCATCTCGAATTTCCTGCTCTGGCAGGTGGCCTACGCTGAGATCTACTTCTGTCCGGTTCTGTGGCCGGATTTCACAAC
>RCNG010000910.1_pt1 | contig 14388 bp, 11 predicted proteins | sample 2041371 | NCBI WGS metagenome assembly RCNG01 (sample SAMN09708227, study PRJNA481090) | Marine sediment metagenome, whole genome shotgun sequencing project. | biome: marine sediment; feature: ocean; material: sediment; isolation source: Sewage treatment plant 1 marine sediment (STP1) ... | reverse complement strand
ATGACTCCCTGTTTCTCGAGGAAGCTCAGGATCTTTGACACGCATTCATCCAGGCTGTGTTGGTCGGTCTCTACAACGATTTCCGGATCTTCGGGTTCCTCGTAGGGGGCCGTGACGCCGGTGAATCCCTTCACTTCGCCCTTTCGAGCCCTCCGATACAGCCCTTTCGGATCTCTCTCTTCACAAGCCTCGAGCGAACACTTGCAGTAGACCTCGAAGAACCTCCCCGGGTCGTTCAGAGCCCTTGCCTGGTCCCGATCGTTGCAGTACGGCGAGATGAAGGCGGAGATGACGATGATCCCTGCATCGGAAAAGAGGTTTGCCACTTCACCGATCCGGCGTATGTTTTCTGTGCGGTCCTCCGGAGAGAAGCTCAGATCCTTGTTGAGCCGGTGTCGGAGGTTGTCCCCGTCGAGCACATAAGCATTGCATCCCCTGTCGAAAAGGCTCCTCTCCACCTGATGAGCCAACGTCGATTTTCCGGAGCTGGGCAGCCCCGTGAACCAGAGGACCACGCCTTTGTAACCATTCCTTTTGTCGCGATCCACCTGCGTGACGAGCGGTTTGTGCCAGGTGATATTCGTACTCTTCACGGCTGTCATTTCCAATCCTCTCTCTATGTCCGGACCCTTGAGATAATACGGAAGCGGTTCTTCAAGTCAACCAGTCCCCCCCGCTGCCCCCGGCCCAAGGTCAAAGGTCAAAGGGTCAAGGGACGGTCAACGTTCTGACAAAGGTATTCCTGCACAAGCGAATGGCCAATCAGGAAGCCCCCTTGATTCTCTCTTCAATACTTGATCGATCCCTTTTACCTTTTTCCTTTGCCCTTTTACCTTCGGGGGGGGGATTCCTCTCTCCCCTCGGACAGCCGCGGATCGTTCGTTATCTCAGCGCTCTCTTTCACGGGGGTGAATTTTATGCTATGCCTTCTCGAGGCCCCGCGGTGTGCCGCCCACCGCGGTTCGTCGGCAGAGAGCGGGCCTCATCCCCTGAAACGTGACAGAGAGGGAGCAAGCGATGAAGCGGAGCCGGAAAGCGTCCCACGGGAAGGTCCGGACCGGCCTGGAGATTCTTATCGACAGGGAAAAGGACAAGCTTAAGGGCGTCGGGGTCGCAATGCTTGCACACGCGGCCTCCGTGACGCCTTCGATTCAGTACGCATGGGATGCCCTGTGTGGCCTGCCCGAGCTTCGGCTGAAGGCCCTGTTCAGCCCGGAACACGGACTCATGGGTACGCACCAGGACCAGGAAGGCGTCGATAAGCTTGAGGACATACGGTGCGAAGGGGTGCCCGTTTACAGCCTGTACGGGCAGGATGCCGCATCGCTTAGGCCCACCCGGGAAATGCTGGAGGGTGTCGACCTGCTGCTCGTAGATTTGCAGGATGTGGGAAGCCGCTACTACACGTATGTCTACACGCTCTCGTATTGCATGGAGGCGTGCAGGGAGGCGGGTGTCGAGGTTTGGGTCCTCGATCGGCCGAACCCGATCGGGGGGACAACCCTCGAGGGAAACCTGGTGTCCGACAAATTCCGGTCTTTTGTCGGCAGATACCCCTTGCCCGCCCGTCACGGCATGACGATCGGAGAGCTTGCCTGGATGATGAACGAGGTTTTCGAGATCGCCTGTTCACTCCGGATCGTGACCATGGAGGGATGGAAGCGCGGGATGTGGTTCGACCAGACCGGGCTGCCCTGGGTCCTGCCCTCCCCCAACATGCCCACCCTGGGTACGGCAACCGTCTACCCGGGTGGCTGCTTGCTCGAGGGAACGAACCTTAGCGAGGGCAGGGGCACGACACGTCCTTTCGAGATCGTAGGCGCCCCCTGGATCGATCCGGCGGGGTTCGCCCGTTCGTTGAACGGTCTCGGGCTCCCCGGGGTCCGGTTCCGACCCCTCTCCTACCGGCCAACCTTTCACAAGTACGCCGGGGAAACCTGCGGCGGCATCGAGATCCACGTCGTGGATCGAGAGGAATTTCTACCATTCCTGACGGGCATTCAGCTGATTTGCTGCGCGGCCGGATCCTGGCCGGAGGCCTTTGACTGGAGGCGAGAGCCCTACGAATTCGAGTGCGAGAGACTGGCCATCGACCTTCTTGCAGGTGGTCCCTGGCTCCGGGAGTTGGTCGAAGAGGGGAAGGATCCTGCCGGAGTAGGTGAAGAATGGGAAATTCAGCTGCGAGAGTTCCAATCCATTCGAAATAAATACCTGTTATATTAATTCGGCAAGAGGCCGAGGCGAGTCAACCCCGGTTCTGAAAAAACCTCCCACTTTCAACCACGTCCTCCCCCCTCCTCCTATCCTCCTATCCCCCATTATTACAACTTATTTTAAATATAATTGGAAAAAGCAAGAAATGGCTTGACACTCATTTCTCGATTGGGGTCTAATGGCCCATCATTTGGGGCAAAGTGGGACGTTGTGGGATAAAATCCAGTAACTGCGTAAAGAATCTCATGCCAAGTTTTCGCGGCCAATTCTCTCACACCCTGGACAAGAAGGGAAGAGTGAGCATCCCCGTCCGCTTTCGGGAGATCCTCCGGGCCCAGTACGACGATCAGCTGGTCCTCTCTCCGAGAGACGGGGGATGTATTCGGGTGTACCCGCTGCTCGAGTGGGAGCGGTTGGAGGAAAACTTGAAGAGATTCAACAAGTTCAACAGGACCGTGGATGACTTCAAGCGAATGTTGTTCTCATCGGCCCAGGATTGCTCCATGGATGCACAGGGCAGGATCCTGGTGCACCCGGAGCTTCGCGACAGGGCTGGGCTCGGGGAAAAGGTGCTCTTTGTCGGGATGATGGAGTTCTTCGAAATCTGGAATCGTGACCGTTTTCTCCAGAGGTTCACTCCAACGGATGACACGATTTTGGAGCTCGAGGACGAACTCGCCCGATTGGCCGAAAAACAGGGAATTTGAACCACTCCTATCGGCCTCAAGCGGGATAGGAAGAAGATGTCGGATCCAGATGCTTCACTACCATACGCCGATCATGTTGGAGGAGATCGTCGGGTTCCTGAATCCTTTGCCCGGGAAGATCTACCTCGACGGAACCCTCGGAACAGGGGGGCATGCAGAGGCACTCCTCGAGAAGAGTGCGCCCACGGGAAGGGTGGTCGGAATCGACGCAGATGCTGAGTCCATCGAGATCGCACGTGAAAGGCTGGCCCCCTACGGGGAAAGAATCCTTCTGGTACACGGTCGGTACGAGCAGGCCCGGGAGATCCTGTCCCGACACGGCATTTCAAAGGTCGACGGCGTGCTGCTCGACCTCGGCATCTCACGAGTCCAGTTGGAGACGCCGGAGAGAGGATTCAGCTTTTCGAGGCTGGGCCCCTTGGATATGCGGATGGACAGGGGGTGTGGAACCCCGGCAAGCAGGTTCCTGCAAGACCTGCCTGAGGACCAAATGGCGCTTTTATTCCGAACCTACGGGGAGGAGCGTTGGGCCCGGAGGATTGCCAGGTCAATCGTAAGAAGCAGGAAAGAAAAAGGCGAACTCTCGACGACCCGGGATCTCGTCGATGCCGTCTTCAGAACCATTCCACGTCAGGCCCGGCGCGCGAGGATTCATCCGGCAACCCGCGTGTTCATGGCCCTTCGGATTGCAGTCAACCGGGAACTGGAATCCCTCGAGGAATTTCTGGAAGATCTGCCGGACCTCCTGCACAAAGACGGATGTTGCTGCGTCCTTTCTTTTCATTCCCTCGAGGATCGTATCGTCAAGCAACGGTTCCGTTCGTTGGAGAAGGGGCCGTCCTCCTCCGACACACCCGAAGATGAACCCTGCAAGGCAGTACCGCTTTTCCGCCAAGTCCGAAAGAAGGTCCTTCGTCCGCAAAGGGAGGAGATCCTGCGTAATCCTCTTGCCCGGAGCGCCAAGCTTCGGATCGTAGAACGACTTTGATTAAGGGAGCCTCACAGACAATGGGTGGACCGAGAAACGCGAAATGGATGGAGATCTTGGGCACCCAGGTGATTCGGCTTCCACACCAGGAGGGACAGGGAGGTCGGTGGATCAGCCACCTGCTGGCCGGTGTCGTGCTCCTGGTCGCCGCGGCCCTGCTTGCCAGTTGGGTCCATGTGCAGAACATCACGTATCGATACCGCTACTCCCGGGCATACCAGGTACAGCAGAAACGGGTGCAGATCAGGGATGCCCTGGAGATCGAGCGTCAGATGCTGCGACGCCCACAGAGGATCGTCCGCATTGCCGAGGACGACCTGGGCATGAGGATGCCATCGGTTGAAGACCGGGTGATTCTGGAATGAAAGCCATCGACGTACGCCTCCGGAAAAGGATCTATGCCCTGTTGAGCCTGTTCGTCCTCGTCGTTCTGGCGTTGATGGCGGGTCTCTATCGGCATCAGGTCACCCAGCGGGAGCGCTACTTGACCTGGGCCGACAGGCAACAGCTCCAGCCCATCCGGCTCATCCCGTTGCGTGGGAAGATCCTGGACTGTAGAGGGGCACCGATGGCGGTGAGCCTGGAGGGAGGCTCTCTGTTTTCCCACCCGGCCTCAGTGGAGGATCCGGTCCTGACAGCTCGCCTGCTGGCCCCTCATTTGGAGATGGACGCCCGGAGCCTCCGTGAAAGATTGAAACGGTCCCTGTCCTTTGTCTGGCTTGCCCGGCAGCTTCCCTTGCAAAAGGCGAGGGCTATCCAGAAGCTCGGCCTGAGCGGGATCGGGATGGAAAAAGAGGGCAAACGCTACTATCCGAACCGAGATCTCGCCGCGAACGTGATCGGATTCGTGGGTGTGGATTCCCAGGGGCTGGAAGGCCTGGAGTTGTATTACGAAGGGCGTGTGCGGGGTGCGCAGGCGAGCCTGTTGCTCCAGAGGGACGCGCGGGGGAGGCTGTTGTGGAGGGAGATGGCGGAAGCCCAGGACCTCGGCCGCGGAGGCGAAATCGCGCTGACTCTGGATCTGCGAATACAGTTCGCAGCGGAACGCACCCTTCGGCAGGCGGTGGAAGACACGGGAGCCTTGTCCGGGTCTGTGGTCGTTCTGGACCCCCGGTCCGGAGAGGTGCTCGCCATGGCCTGTGTGCCCACCTTCAACCCCAACCGCTTCCAGGCCTATGAACCGGGTTGGCGGCGGAATCGTTGCATCACCGACATCTTCGAGCCCGGTTCGACGATCAAACCCTTCCTCCTGGCGGCGGCGATCGAAGAAGGCCTGGTGTCGGAGCAGACGATGTTCGATTGCGAAAAGGGCGCCTATCGCTTTGGGGGGCACTGGATTCACGACATGGAACCCCATGGGGAGTTGACCGCCCTGGAGGTCGTCACCCATTCCAGCAACATCGGCGCCACCAAGATAGCCGAGCGCCTCGAGGCCCAGACCTGGTGGGAGTATCTCCACGCCTTCGGATTCGGACAGGAAACGGGTATCGACCTTCCCGGCGAGGTGAGCGGCAACCTGAGGCCCTGGAGGAGGTGGGCGAGGGTTGCCCTCGCGACCCACGCATTCGGACACGGTTTCTCTGTGACGACCCTTCAGATGGCCACCGCATTCGCTGTGCTCGCGAACGGAGGATTCCTGCTGGAGCCCTTTTTGGTGCGGGAGGTCCGGGACGAAACCGGGAGGCCCGTCGAGGTTCGGCAGCCAAGGGTCGTGCACCGGGTCATCTCGAAGGAAACGGCCGAGCGCGTTCTCGCCGTCCTGGAAGTCGTGGTCGCCAGCGGCACGGGAAAGAATGCCCAGGTCCCCGGGTTTCGCGTTGCGGGGAAGACAGGGACGGCCATGAGATTCGATCAGGAAACCGGCCGGTACGAGGACGACCGGCCCGTGGTCTCCTTCGTCGGGGTCGTGCCGGTGGACAGGCCGGAGCTGGTCATTGCAGTCGTGTTGAACGAGCCGGAAGGGCAGGCCACCGGGGGGAAGATGGCCGCGCCCGTGTTCCGGGAGATCGCTGCTTCGAGCCTCCACTACAGGCGAGTGCCGGGAGACGTGCCCGCAATCGCTGAAGCGGGCTACGTGGTCCAGTACTGCTCCGCGAATCAGATCGAAGGGGGGGGGAGCCCCTCCGAGGGGGCCGGGGTCGTCCGGACAGGGCCCCCGGGTGCATGGTTGATGCCGGATCTGCGGTCGTTGCCGATTCGAACCGCACTGCGGGCCCTGGAAGGCCTTCCGGTCACGATACAGGTGGAGGGTTCGGGAATGATTTTGGTGCAGGATCCCCCGCCGGGCGCTTCGGTTTTCGCCCATCAGTCTATCAGACTCGCGGGCCTGTCCGATGGAAGGACCGGGGCGGCGAGGGAGGGAACAGGGAAGAAGTGAAGCTGGAGATGCTGTTGAAGGGGCTGGAGGGAATCAGGGTGCAGGGGGACCCCGCGACGGAGATCTCCGACCTGGCCTATGATTCCCGCAAGGTGACCCCCGGGGCCCTCTTCTTTGCCCTCCCCGGTGAGCACGTGGATGGGCGGGAGTTTGTCCGGGAGGCCCTGGACAGGGGAGCCCTTGCCGTTGCCGTTCCCGAGGGTGCGACGACTTCCGGCCAGGCGGTTTTCGTTGAGGCATCGGACATGCGGAAGACGATGGCGCAGACGGCAGCCCGATTTTTCGGGGATCCCTCCGGCGAGTTGGTATTGATCGGGGTCACCGGGACCAACGGAAAGACCACGTTCACCTATCTCATGGAATCGATTCTCAGGGAGGCGGGGTTCAGCCCCGGTGTGATCGGCACGGTCTCCTATCGTTACGGGGAATATGCCCGTCATCCGGAGAACACGACACCCGAGTCGGTGGATCTGCAGCGGATCCTGCGGGAAATGGTGCAGTCGGGAGTCACCCACGCGCTGTTGGAGGTCTCTTCCCACGGCTTGGACTACCATCGGGTCGAGGCGTGCCATTTCGCCTGCGCGGTCTTCACGATGCTCGGCCGGGATCACCTGGATCATCACGGAAGTATGGAGGCCTACTTCGCCTCCAAGTCGAGGTTCTTCACAGAGATACTGCCCCGCTCCGCCTCAAAGAATCGAACGGCCGTCCTGAACCGGGATGATCCTTACGGACGACGGCTCCTGGACATGAGTCCGGTCCCCGTAATCTCGGTGGGTTCGGGGGAGGAGGCCGATTACCGCCTCGAATCGACCCGCTGCGACCGGGACGGAATATCGTTAGGGATTCGTACCCCCCGCGGGGCACTTCAACTGCGCAGCCCATTGCTCGCCGCGGTGAACGCGATGAACATCCTGATGGCGGCGGCAACCTCGGATTGGCTGGGGCTCGAGGCCGGGGCGATCGTTCGAGGGGTCGAAGGGGCCAAAAGGGTGCCCGGCAGGCTCGATCGGATCGCCACAGACAAGGGCTTCCTGGTGCTCGTGGATTATGCGCACACGCCCGACGCACTCGATCGGATGCTCGCGAGTGTGCGGGACCTTACGCCGGGCCGGCTCATCACGGTTTTCGGCTGCGGGGGGGACCGTGACCGGGGGAAGCGCCCCCTCATGGGCCGGGCTGCGGCCCAGTGGAGTGATCTGGTCCTGGTCACCTCGGACAACCCGAGGTCAGAGTCCCCGGAAGACATCATCGAGGAGATCCTGGAGGGGGTCCGCGAGGAGGGGGTTCCCGCTTGTGAGCCGACAGAGATTTCGGAAACGCGGCCCGGGTCCAAGGCTTTCAGCCGCGTAGCGGATCGAAGACAGGCGATTCAACTGGCGGTTCGCATGGCGAAAGAAGGGGATACCGTGGTGATTGCCGGCAAGGGCCATGAGGAAATCCAGATTCTGGGTGGTGAGAGAGTTCCCTTCAAGGATAGTGAGGAGGTCGTTCGTGCTCTCCGAGGGACTGGCAGCAGGGAGTTGGCCGTTGGCTGAGCCTTATGAAGGCATCGCCTTGCACGAAGTCATGGCCTTTACAGGAGGCCGGGACATAACAGGCATGGGGGAGTGCGTGTTCCCGCGCGTGTCTACCGATTCCCGGACCGTGGACGCCGGAGACCTTTTCGTTGCCTTGCGAGGAGAGAGGTTCGACGGGCATCGATTCGTCGAGAATGCCCTCCAGCGTGGAGCGCAGGGAGCCATGGTGGAGGAGGCTCCCTCCGACGATGTTCTGCGCAGGTACGAGGCGGCCGTCGTGACCGTGCCCGACTGCCTGAAGGCCCTGGGGGATCTTGCCGCCGGCTGGAGGCGAAAGTTCCCCATCCCTGTGGGGGTCTTGACCGGGAGCAACGGGAAGACGACCACGAAAGAGATGACCATGGCGATCCTCCGGCTCTGTTTTTCCTGTCTGTGGAGCCCGGGGAACTACAACAACCGCATCGGCCTGCCCTTGACGCTTCTGATGCTCAGGCCGGAGCACGAACGGGTGGTCCTCGAGATGGGGATGAACGAACCGGGCGAGATTCGAGAGCTTACCTGGATCGCGCAACCCCAAGCGGGCGCGCTTCTCAACGTGGGGCCCGCCCACCTGGAGCGGTTTTCCTCTATCGAGGCGGTGGCCGAGGCCAAGGGCGAGATGCTGGAGGCGATGCCGAAAGAGTCGGTCTTCGTTTTCAACCAGGACGACCCGCGCGTCCGTGCCCTGGCCGAGCGATGGGGGGGCCCAAAAACGAGCTTTGGATTCGGAGGGGATGCAGGGATCCGGCTCCTTGACGCTGAAGAGTGTGGGGCTGTGCAGAAGATGAAAATCGAGGTTCTGGGGAACGAGGTTGCCACCGAAATCCACCTTCCCGGCCGACACAACCTGACCAATGCCCTGGCTGCGGTGGCGCTTTCCTCGGCCCTTGGAGCCCCGCTGGAGGCCATTGGGGAGGGATTGGCCCGGTTTCAAACGATGCAGGGCCGGTTCTCCGTCCGGATGTACGAGGATTTCACGATCGTGGATGACAGCTACAACGCCAACCCGGCATCCATGGCATCCGCATTGGAGACACTCTGCGAGGTCAGCGGCGGTGCGGACCGCATCCTCGTGCTGGGGGACATGCTCGAACTCGGCGCCTTCAGTGAAGAGGCGCACCGGGAACTCGGGAGAAAGGCGGGACTGATCGACCCCGCCCTCATGTGCATCACGGGCGACCATGCGAAATGGGTCATGCAAGGCGCGGGAGAGCAGGGGGTGCCGGCCGAGAGGATCGTCCTGTTCGATGACGTGAAGACCGTCGCCCAGGAAATTCTCGCGAAGATGCAGGGGGGGGAGTGGGTACTGATCAAAGGGTCCCGCGGAATGGCCCTCGAGAGGGTCGTCGAGGAGCTTCATCGTCAAAGCAAACCGCTGCCGGAGGCTACGTAGCCGATTGGGTCGATCGATGGGGAGGAACGTTGGATCTAGAGGGACGCAAAGTATTGGTTGTGGGCTTGGCCCGCACGGGAGTGGCGGCGGCTCGGTTCCTTGCGCTCCGGAAGGCCCGCTTGATCTGTACGGACCTACGGACGCCGGAGGAACTCGGGGATGCGGTCGGCCTTCTCGAGGAGGCAGGGAGTCTTCTCCGGTTGGGGGGGCACGAGGGAGAGGATTTCCTGAAGGCCGACTTGATTGTCGTGAGTCCGGGCGTCCCGTTGACGATTCCGCCCCTTCAGGAAGCGCAAGCCGCGGGGGTGGAGATCATCGGGGAAGTGGAGCTGGCGTTTCGGCACATAACGCGTCCGATAATCGGCGTCACCGGAACGAACGGGAAGACCACAACGGTGCATTTGATTGCTTCCATGCTCGAGGAGGGAGGGATTTCCCATTGGGTCGGCGGCAACATCGGGAGGCCATTGACCGAAATCCTGCTGCGCCCCACAGGCGGGAAGGGCGGCAGGGAGCCGGAGGTCGTCGTGGCTGAGCTTTCGAGTTTCCAGTTGGAGACGATCGTAGATTTCCGTCCCTGGATCGCCCTCTGGACGAACCTCAGCGCGGATCACCTGGATCGATACCCGAACATGGAAACCTATGCCGAGGCAAAGGCCCGCATCTTCCACAAGCAGACCTCCCGGGATTTCGCCGTCGTCCCGGCGAGGGACCCCTGGCTGGAGAGGCACAAGGGCGTGATCCCGGGGTGTGTGCTGCGGTTCGGTACTTCCGTGGATGAGGAGCCCGACGTGTGCCTCAACGAAGGATCGATCGTTTACAGGCAGCCGGACGGCCGGACGGAAGAGCGTTACGAGACGGGTCGAGTGCGTGTGCCGGGAAAGCACAACCTGGAGAACATGATGTCCGCCCTCGCGGCTGCGCGGCTCTGCGGGGCGGATCCCCGGGGGATTCAAAGGGCGATGGATACCTTCGTGGGGTTGGAGCACAGGGTCGAGTACGTGGGGGAAGCCAAGGGGACTCGGTTCTTCAACGACTCCAAGGCGACGACCGTGGATTCGGTCGTGCGGGCACTGGAGTGCTTCGAGGACCCGGTCCTGTTGCTGGCCGGCGGAAAGGACAAGGGGGGATCCTTCACGCCCTTGCAGCAGCCTGTCAGGCGGCATGTGCGGAGGCTGTTTCTGTACGGGGCGGCGGCCGGAAGAATGGCGCGAGAGCTCGGTGGAGCGACCGAGATAGAGACAGCCGGTGGCCTGGAGGGGGCATTGGCGCAGGCGTGGCGAGCCGCACGGCCCGGGGAGGTCATTCTGCTTTCGCCGGCCTGCTCGAGCTTCGACATGTTCCGGGACTATGAGGAGCGGGGCCAGAGCTTCAAGGCCCTCGTGCATAAGATTCTGCAAGAGAACGGAGCCGACGAGGTGAGATCTTGAAGAAATACCGCAGCCATGCGAACGAGGTGACGATGAGCGTGTTGAGCGTCTTCTTCGTCGGCGTGGGCCTGCTTCTGATCTATTCCACGAGCTCGGTCTTCTCGATGCAGCAATTCGGGAGCCAGTACCATTTCTTCTCCCGACAGTTCCTGTTCGCCTGTTTCGGTCTGGCCCTGATGGCCATGCTCGGCCTGAGCGACTACCGCCGGTTTCAGCCGTACACGTTGCAGATCCTCATCGTGAGCGGGCTGCTTCTCACGCTCGTATTCGTCCCTCACCTCGGGAAGGAAGTGCGTGGGGCCCGACGATGGATCGATCTCGGACCCGTGAACTTCCAGCCCTCCGAGCTCGTTAAGGTCACGCTGGTCTTCTACCTTGCAAGTCTCCTGTCAAGCAAGGTCGTTCAGAAGGCGATTCGGGAGTCCTTTTCAGGCTACCTGCGGATCTGGTTGATCGCGGCCCCCGTGGTCGGCCTCGTGCTCGCGCAGAACGATCTCGGCACGCCCGTCATTCTCGTACTGGCAGTGCTTTTTCTTCTCTTCCTGGCAGGTGCGAGAGCGAAGCACATGGCCCTGACGTTGCTGGCCGTCGTCCCGGCCGGCGGGCTTCTCTGCCTGGACAACCACCGCTGGCAGCGGCTCATCTCCTTCTTGGATCCCTGGGCAGACCCGTACGGCGCCGGTTACCAGCTGATCCAATCCCTTATTTCCCTCGGGAAGGGCGGGTGGTTCGGTGTGGGTCTGGGGAACGGCACGCAGAAGCTCTTCTACCTGCCCGACGCGCACACGGACTTCATCTTCTCCGTGATGGGGGAGGAGCTGGGGATGGTGGGGTGTTACGGCTTTCTGTTGCTCGTCCTTCTGTTTGTCGTGATCGGCATTCGGATCGCCCTGCGCGCCCCGGATGCGTTTGGTGTGTTTCTGGCCTGTGGCCTGACCTTTCTCCTGGGGATACAGATGGCGATCAATATCGCCATCGCCCTGGGGTTGCTGCCAACGAAGGGGATGGCCTTGCCTTTCTTGAGTTACGGCGGCAGCTCTTTGGTCGCCACGCTGATTGCGGTGGGGCTCTTAATCAGCATTGCCCGGCAGGGAGTGATGCGGTCGAGGCCGCGGACATAAGAAGAAGGGAACCATGTACAAGAAGAACCAGAAGATTCACTTCGTCGGCATCGGTGGCATCGGCATGAGCGGCATCGCCGAACTGCTGCTGAACCTGAACTATGAGGTGAGCGGATCGGACCTCCGGGGAACGGCCATCACAGACAGGCTGGCAAGCTTGGGAGGGACGGTCCACGTGGGGCATCGTGCGGAGCACGTTCAGGGGGCCGATGTGGTGGTCGTCTCCTCTGCCGTGCCTCCGGACAACCCGGAGGTAGCGCGCGCGCGGGCGGAGACGATTCCGGTCATTCCCCGCGCCGAGATGCTGGCCGAACTGATGCGCATGAAATACGGCATTGCCGTTGCCGGTTCCCATGGGAAGACGACGACCACGTCTCTGATTGCAACGGTCCTGGCCGAAGGGGGGATGGATCCCACGATGGTGATCGGGGGCAGGCTCAACAGCCTGGGAAGCAACGCCCGGCTCGGAGGGGGCGATTTCCTCGTGGCAGAGGCGGATGAAAGCGACGGATCCTTTCTCATGCTGAGCCCGACCGTGGCGGTGGTCACCAACATCGACCCGGAGCATCTCGACCACTACAAGGACATGCAGAATCTGAAGGAGGCGTTCCTTCGGTTCGTGGGCAAGGTTCCTTTCTACGGGCTGGTGGTCCTCTGTATGGACCATCCGAATGTGTGCGGCCTGCTGCCTCAGGTGCGCAAGCGGCACGCCACCTATGGGTTGTCTCGCCAGGCGGATTTTCGGGCCCAGGATATCCGGCGGGAGGGGTGGGAGACGCGGTTCCGTGTGGTGCGGCACGAGGAAGATCTCGGGGAGATCCGTCTGCGGATGCCCGGCCTGCACAACGTGTCGAATGCCCTCGCGGCCGTGGTGGTGGGCCACGAACTGGACCTGGATTTTTCCGTGGTGAAGCAGGGACTGGAGAACTTCGAGGGCATTCAGAGGCGTCTGGAGATCAAGGGGAAGCAGGGGGGAATCGTAGTGGTGGATGACTATGCGCACCACCCGGCAGAGATCCGCGCGACCCTCGATGCGGCCCGGCGGGGTTGGGACAAGAGGATCCTGGCCGTTTTTCAACCGCACCGTTACACGCGTACCCAGCTCTGTTTCGAGGATTTCCTGGGCGCTTTTCACGACGCCGATTCCGTGATCGTGGCGGACATCTACCCTGCGGGCGAGAAAGAGCTGATGGGCGTAAATGCCAAGCGGCTTGCAGAGGGCATCCGCAGGCAGGGGCACAAAGAGGTTCACTATATTCAGGGGTTCCCTGAAATCGTCTCCCATCTGTCGGAGGTGTGCCATGAAGGCGACATGGTGCTGACCCTCGGGGCGGGGGATATCTATCGGGTCGGAGAGATGCTGCTTGAGGACCTGAAAAACCTTGGTTGAGGATCTTAGAATGGATGAGATGAGCCGGCCCACCCGCACGTTCCTCCTCCGCTCGCTCCAGGGGCTCGGCATGATTGCATCGATCCTCGCGCTCTATGTCCTTTCGTCCGCCCTGGTCCGGTCTCCTCTGTTTGTCGTCAAACAGGTTGAACTGGACGCCTCCGGAAGGCCGGGGCCGGACGAAATCCGATCCATGAGCGGGATCCGCCCCGGCATGAACATGTTTTCGCTCGATACGGAAGAAGTCTCCCGCCGATTGGAGACCCATCCCTGGATTCAGCATGCCACGGTGGTGAAGCGGCTTCCTGACAAGGTCCTGATTAAGGTCTGGAAGAGAAGGCCGGTGGTGCTTATCGGCGTCCAGGGGTGCCTCTACTACATGGATGCAGAGGGCAAGGTCCTGGATATGATCCAACCGGGTGCGTCACTCGATTTTCCGATGATTACCGGGCTCGAGCAGGATGTCGAGGACGCTCGTCGTTGCGGGGATGGAAGGGATCTCCAGCAGGCCCTCTCGCTTCTTCGCGTGTTGCAGGACACCCCTGCGCTGGGGAGTGTGTCTGAGATACATATCGATCGTTCCGAGGGATTGAGCTTTGTTCTCGAGGGATTTCCTGTGCCCGTGCAAATGGGTTGGTCAGATTTTCTCGAGAAGATGATCCGGTTCGAAAAGGTCCTTCCCTCGTTGGCCTCGCAGTCGAATGCGATCGAACGCGTGGATCTGCGCTTCTCCGGTCAAATCGTTCTCAAGCAGCGAGAAGGAGGCAAGGGGCGGGTCCCGAGGGGGAACAGGACCGAAACCCTGGCGGATTCCGACCCCTCGCTTCATCCGACGACCTAACTCGAAGAGGGGACCATGGCGAAGAGAGACAATTCGCTCATTGCGGCCTTGGATGTGGGGACCACCAAGATTTGTGTGCTGGTGGGAGAACCGCGCGAAGACGGGACGGATGTGGTCGGCATCGGCCAGCATCCCTCCCGTGGGCTTCGAAAGGGCGTCGTGGTCGATGTGGAGAGCACCATTCAATCGATCAAGAAGGCGGTGGAAGAGGCGGAATTGATGGTGGGATGCGCCATCCCGTCGGTTTATGTCGGGATTGCGGGTGGGCACATCAAAGGGTTCAACAGCACCGGCATCGTCAAGATCCGGGACGGAGAGGTCAAAGACTCGGACATAAAACGGGTCATCGAGACGGCAACCGCGGTCGA
>RCNG010000908.1_pt1 | contig 14399 bp, 12 predicted proteins | sample 2041371 | NCBI WGS metagenome assembly RCNG01 (sample SAMN09708227, study PRJNA481090) | Marine sediment metagenome, whole genome shotgun sequencing project. | biome: marine sediment; feature: ocean; material: sediment; isolation source: Sewage treatment plant 1 marine sediment (STP1) ... | reverse complement strand
TGATCCAAATCTCCACAAACTGCGATTTTGAAAGGTCGAGACCCGTGCGGCCGAGGCCCCGCATGATCCCACCCCAGTCCTCGCTGTCCCAGGATTCGTCGTCGGCGCGCAAATACATTTCCATGGATGGCTGGGTCGCGTCACGCTCCTGACCCAACAGATCCGGGTTGAGGTAGCGCCGCAAAACCCGGTCCTTGGGCAGATACCAGCGCACGGCTTCCACCCGATCCGCTGGATCGAATTGACGCGTATCGTTGTTGGCGATGATCTCTTCCGGGCTCAGGAACGGGGCACTCGCCCAAAACCAATCAACGCGATTCAATGAAATTTCCCATGGGTCATCAACAATGTTGGGAGTTGTAATACTTGATTCATTGTCTGAACACCCCAACACCCCAAAGACCAAGATGATTATCACCAGCGAAGGAAAATATTGAAAACACAACCCCCGCTTATCCACGATATATCTCGAAATCATCAGGTGTTCACCTTCCTTTTTCATGTGTTTCTAACGTTGGGTTCACCTGCAAAGTCGTTTGGCGCGGACCTGGCGCCAGCCAAGGCCGTGACAGACGGCTTTGTCGGCTGGAAGCTCTTGTTAGATTGCCAGCTGCCCAATCCCACTAGTTATCATACAGACTCTTCAAGCTGCCCCAGCTGGCCGCTTCAGTAGAGACAGATTCTACCTGGTAGTCGGTCAACTCGAATGAATGGCCGATTGAATCCACAAATTTTACGACTCCGATTCCGAACGAATACCACGAAACCGCTGTTGATCCTCCATTCCATTGGGTCGAAATCCTCAACGTCTGGAACGTTCCCGCAGGTACCGTGACCTCTTCGTTGGCCTGGTAGACGTGAATGACGCTTTGCTGCAACTCATAGACGAACTCGTCACCGAAGTAGGTGGAATCAGTAAAAGCATCTTGCCAGGAGTGCTGCAATTCGGCAGCGGCAGGCAGCTCAAGCATGAACGGACTGAAGACGCTATTGAGATCCTGCAAGGACTGCGGCAATGCCAACCCTACGAGGTATACATCTCCAGCCGCATCCAAGACGTACTTGTAACTAACCAGATCTTCTCTGGTGCCCCGATCAGTTAGTTGATCAATGCGAATCACAGTTTCGCCGTGAAAGGCCTCCGAGCCGATAACCGTAGTCGATACCGTTTCCCCGCCAGAGCTCCCGTAGTTCCAAGATGACCCACTTGTGGTGGGAAAGTACGGGTTCTCTTGTGCTAGCGCGTGGGCGGCCAGAAGAATTAGGCCGCCGCACGCTATCAACGAAAAGCATCGTCTCATGCGTAACCTCCGGCAATCTAACGTTGGGTTCACCTGCAAGCGTGGCTGGCGCAGCTTGTGCGTCAGCACAAGGTGTGACAGACGCGATTGTCGGGTGTAAGCGCTTGTTATACGGCGCCACGCAATTACGAGCCCTTATTGTCTCCCTTTCCGTTACAGCAATAAACAGCAATTAGCAATGACATAGGGAAATGGAAACGCCAAGCCACTGCATTTTTACAATTTCTTATCCAATACCCAACTCACATCGTATCGCGGCAGCCTGAGGCAATCTTTATCGCCATAAACACCTCTTTCACCCTCCGATAAAACCTCAAAGTGACCGGAAATACCAATTGCCAAGCACCCCATCTCCCAATTTGCGCACCATATGCCCAAAGCCACAGCGGCGTAGTATCGCGATTCTGTGGCCGCATAGAAGTCAAATCTCACCAATCGCTGCGCATCCATATCACCTCGCCCCTTCTTTACACTCTTCTTCTCCATTACGGCCGCGCATCGAGTTGTTTGTCCATTGAAAGAAGATGGAGACCATTGACACACTTCGAAGGTGCGTCCAAAGCGCTTGAAAGTCAGCGCCTCTACATTAAGTGGTTCATTAAAGTAGGAATCGGCAAAAAAGAGCGAAGACAAAGGCAAACGGCGCCGCTGAAGTGTTTGTACGAACCGTAAAAATAGTGGTTTATACCGCGACTTGTATCCAATGGCGCAGACGCAGATGACATGATCATGCTGCGCGTTGAATCGGGCACCTAAATTCTGCACGATGCTAGCTTGGTCTGCGCCCGGCCCAATCCAACACGTTGCCAACCCCATGCGGGTTGCATCCATGACTATCTTCTGTAAGCTTCGGCCCACTTCAATAACGGCGAGCCGGCTGTATTCATTCGGAGCAATTGCGACAAGGAACTCCGTGGCACCGACCACTGGCCATACGGTGAGCGGTGCAGAAACATATTCGAACCGAATGGCCGATTCGCCAATCATTTTGGAATCTGACTGTTCACTATGGAGACGCACGATTTCAGTAAGCTTTTCATGGTCGGTGGACACGAGTTTTCGATCTTGGAACGAACGGCACGATCGTCTCTCTCTCAGCAAGTCAAACATATCTAGGTGATCGTTGCATTCAGGGCGGGGCTCACGGGGGTGCAAATGATACTTCACTGTACCTATGTCGAATATAAGAACCGCCAGAAGAAACGCAGCAACAGAAACAAGTGGATACGCAAATGGTATTAAATCAAGAAGCCTAAAAACAGCCGCGACGAGGATAAATATCAGCGCAAGGACAGCAATCGGAATGTACTGCAGCCAGCCAGTAAATTGTAGGCGAAGCTTCAGGCGTTTAAGAGAAGATTGCGACATGGCGCCTTCCTTGCCGGAAAATCACGAGGGATGAGTAGATACGAATTGTCGACAATTCAAAGAGGGCAGGTTGCGTCACAGTTGCCTCCGTATAACGTTGGCTTCACCTGCAAAGTCGTTTGGCGCGGACCTGGCGCCAGCCAGGTGCGTGACGAGCGGCTTTGTCGGGTGCAAGCTCCTGTTAGGCCACACCCGGTACGGTCCGGGTACATAGGTAACACATCAGTCTAGGTACATGGGTGACAGATCTGTCACCATGTGGGCATCCCAGGAGGTGCCCCAATGCCATGGAGTGATGTCTCTTCTATGGACCAAAAACTGCTCTTCATTGCCGACTACAAGCGCCAAGTCTTCACCTTCGCCGAGCTATGTCGGCGTTTTGGAGTAAGCCGCAAGACGGGTTATAAATGGGCCCACCGCTACAATGAAGGCGGCGTGTCAGCCCTGAACAACCGGTCCCGTCGCCCCCTCGGCTGCCCACACAAGACACCGCAGCCACTGGTCGATGCCATCATCGAGGCGCGCAAGCGACACCCGTTATGGGGCGCCAAGAAGCTCCTAGTGATTCTACAACGTCGATTCCCTGAACACAACTGGCCCGCGCGTAGTACGATTCAGGACATCCTAAAGCAGAACGGCCTGGTCAAGAAGACACGCCGTCGCCCCAGCCAAGGACACCCAGGTCGACCCGAGACTCACATGGACGATCCTAACAGCACCTGGACGGCTGACTTCAAAGGGCAGTTCCGCACCCGCGACGGTCGCTACTGCTATCCCCTGACCATCGCCGACGGATGCTCTCGCTACTTGATCCGTTGCCAGGGCCTCTCATCGACCGCCCACGTCGGCTCAAAGGCCGTGTTCGAGGCGGCCTTCCGCGAGTACGGATTGCCGGCGATCATCCGTACCGACAACGGAGCCCCGTTCGCCACGTGCGCTATCGCACGCCTCTCGCAGTTGTCGGTCTGGTGGATCAGGTTGGGGATCTACCCCGAGCTGATCGAACTGGGCCGACCTGACCAGAACGGACGTCATGAACGCATGCACAAAACCCTGAAGGCTGAGACAACGCGGCCACCCGCGGGCAACCTCGCCGCCCAACAGAGGAAGTTCAATAGCTTCCGCTACGAGTTCAATTACGTCAGGCCGCATGAAGCCCTGGAACAGGACACCCCGGCCATGATATACAACCATTCCGTGCGACGAATGCCCAGCACTCTGCCTCAGATCGAGTATCCGTCTCACTGGGAAGTTCGGCTCGTCAGCAGCAACGGCGGCTTCAGGTGGAACGGCGAGCGCGTGCCCGTCAGCCAAGTGCTCCAAGGAGAGTACGTGGGGATCGAGGAAGTCGACAACGGAGTCTGGTCAGTCTACTTTGGCCATGTACAACTCGGGCGATTCCACGAAAGGGAAATGCGTGTCGAGGACGCCCTAGGTAGGAAAAGACGAAGGAGAAAAGTGTAACCCATGTACCCGGACTAAGGTGTTACCTGTCTGCCCGGCCGTTCAAACTTTCAACCTTCGTCAGATCTTCTCGCGAATAGAAGTAACTGACCAAAAACTTTGTGATCAGAGCAACCCGCACGGCAACTCCGAGGACGAATCCTGAGCCCCCGAGAAATGGTCGGTAGAGGGCAACCTCCATAATTATTGAAACCAGGAGCAACACCGCTGTTATTAGCAGCAACCCCCTTCTCTCAAACGGCCTAAACCAGCCCCACCCGAGGATGGCAGCCCAGCCGGCCATGAAGAGCGCTGAGATGCACATTGCAAAACGATAGTCTTCGCCTGCGCCCAATAGGCCGCACATCATATTGGGGATCTCCGCGCCAGATGCTATGAGAAACCAGTTGGCGGCCACAAATGCGTCAGCGATGGCCCCGATTAGGAAGCTCAACTTGAGTAATTGAAGACCCCGGCCCCCCAAAGCTGGCCCCTCAGACTTTCGCGAAACACAATACACCTAACTCTATTTATGCAGGTCTACGTATCAGATTATACGATATTTGAATGGATAAACTCAAATTGCCAGGAATTTCCAATTGCCAACGCAGCAAAAACCGTTTGGAACCCGGGCAATAAAAACAGGGCGGTTCCCGATGGAACCGCCCTGTTCAAAAATCCGGCCCTCCCCGGATCCTCGCTGCTCTAGGGACTAGTTGCCCAGGCCCAGAGCCGTTATCGTCTCGTAGGTCAGGGAACCACTGGCGAGGCTCTTGGACTTCTGGAACGCCGTGACCGCAGCCTGGGTGTTCCGACCGTAGATCCCGTCCAATTGGACTGGATCGAAACCCGCGCCCTTGAGGGCCCTCTGGATATCCAGAACGGTAGCCTGGTTCATGTTGGTTTCGCACAGGATCTGACGCCACTCCATGTAGCTGGGATCAACCATGATCTTCTTGTTCACCGTACGGTACTCTTCTTCGATGGGAGTGCGCACCTCGCTCGCCGGAGTAACCAGCTTGCGCACCTTGATCGTGCCGTACTCGGCCGGAATGACCTCGGTGCGGGTGGCGGGAGGTGTATCGAGGACCGTCGTGGTGATGGTCTCGTACTCCGCGGGAATGTCCTCCTCGCGGGTGGTGGCTTCAGATTTCAGGACCTTCTTGGACACGGTGTTGTAGACAGCCTCTTCCTTGACCAGGCACATGATCTCGCCGGTGCTGCCATCGACCTTCTCGATGGGGCCGCGGCCCTTCTTCCAGTATTCCCGCTCGGGGGTCACCAGCACTTTTTCGGTCACGGTCTCGTAGACGGCCGGGACTTCAACAATATGGGAGCTGGTGGGTTTGACGAGGATCTTCTCCTCCACCGTCTTGTAGGTGGCCGGGATAACGACCAGCCTCTCGCCGGCCTCCCTGATCAGAATCTGCTCCTCGACCCACTCGAATTTGGCGGGATTGATCGAGATGCTGCTCGAAGCTTCCTTCACCATGACCCGCTCGGAGGAATTTTCGAACACGGGGGGGACCAGGACCCGGGCGAAGCACTCGCCGGCCTTGGCGTTGGGGGGCATAAGATCGCCCTCGTAGCTGTTGACGTCGATCCCGGAAGCGGCCGAGGAATCGGCGAGTTTCTGGGCATCGGCGGCGCGTTCGGCAGCCTCATCGGCTTCGCGGCGGGTCATCTCCAGCTTGACCTCGTTCTGCCGGGCTTCTTCCTCAAGCTGGGTGATCCGATCGTCGCGCATCTTGAGTTCTTCGTCCACGTTGACCGGCACGTCCTTGCTGCCGCAGCCGGTCAGAACGAATGCGGATAACAGGGCGATAGCGACCAGAACGTTTCTGGGCTTGTACAACGGTTTCATCAAATAACCTCCGAATTTCCGGCTTGGAGCGCCGGGACATGTGGAAAGACGAGGGTTTTTTCCATCCCCGTCGACTGTTCACGCCCTCTTGACAACCCCGGATAAAAAAAGTCACAAAATCCTTTTCACCCGGCCAGGATCGTGGTTTCTCACGGTTTAAGGAGGCTCTGGCCAAAATGATGTGTGAAGATACCTCGTTTCCGGTATCATACGCGACGTGGGGAGACTTGGTTTCTGATCCCTCTCAACGAAGGCAACCCAATGGCACGCAAACGATTCACTCCCAAACAGCTGTTGATCCTGGTGGGCCTGTTCTTGGCCGTGATGCTGTTTCGCCACTACCTCGATCTAGCCCCGGCCACCGACCCGGGCATTCCCCCGACTACGGGCACGGTGGAGGATCTGTCCACCCGGAACCAATCGGGCGTCATGGTCGGCGTCACCGGCAAGGTAACCCGGATCCTGTCCGACGACAACGAGGGCTCCCGCCACCAGCGTTTCATCGTGAAGCTGCCGTCGGGCCATACACTCCTGATCTCGCACAACATCGATCTGGCCCCCCGGGTCCCGTTGAATGAGGGCGACCGGATTTCGGCCTTCGGCCAGTACGAATGGAATGAGCGCGGGGGGGTGCTGCACTGGACCCATCATGATCCTGCAGGACGGCATGAAGAAGGCTGGGTCGAGCACAACGGCAAGCGATACGAGTAAGGATCGGTTGTGCCTTGGAAATTGTGTCTGGCGGTGGACCGGCCCCAGAGATCAAAAAAAGGACCCCCTGGGGGACCCGTTTTTATTGTTTTCGTCGTTTTTGCTGCCGGATTATACGGAGAAGGTGCCTCCTCCTGGCCCGGACACAATTTCAAAGGCACAACTTAGGGATCAACGGGGGCCACCGGGAGGGAGATCCCGGCAGCCCCCTGGTGTTTTAAAGGTCCTCTTTACCGATCTTATCGCGCCAGTTCTGTACCTGGGCGCCGGCGGCGTCCCTGCCGCCAAGTCCGAAGGCCAGCGCCACGGCGACGGCGACCGCGCCGAACAGCAGGCCGAAGGCCAGATTGACGATGTCTTCCGCGAATCCCATTTCACGCAGCGCCATGGCTGCGGTCAGCACCATGACCGCGGAGCGGGCGACCACGGCCAGGAAATCGCTGTTGGTCCTTCCGGTGCCGCGTACGGCGTTGCCGGCCAAGTTGGCCAGGAACAACCCACCCACCAGGATGACCAGGCCCAGACCGACCTGCCCGGCGAAGACCAGGAAGCGCGCCACGAGCTCGGACACCTGGCTGAACCCCAGCTGTCCGGCCGCCTCGGTGGCTGCGAACAGCATGATGCCCACGTGGATGAAGACGGCCGCCCACCGCGACGGCGCCGTGGTGGTCTGGCCAGCGGGAATCAGGCCGACCGCGGCGGGAATGCGGTCGAAACCCGCCCCGATCAGCAGGTTCTTCACCAAGCCGGCGATCAACTTGCCCACGAAGTGGGAAAAGACCAGGATCAGGGTGGCGGCGAAAATCTGGGGCAAGGCGCCCAGGATCATGCCCAGCATGCGGCTCGCCGGGGCGGTCACCGCTTCGAGCTTCAGGGCGTTCAGAGCGGCGACGCCCACCGGGATGAGAATCAGCACGTACAGGACGCCGCCGATCAGGCTCGACACGCGGATGGACGAGGCCAACCCGGCCTTGGCGGACAGGGAATCGGCCCCGGCGGCGGCCAGCAGCCCGGTTACCACGCGCTGGACGATGCGGGCCACGAACCAGCCCACGCCGAAGATGATGGCCGCGGCCAGCAGGTTGGGCAAAAATCCGACCAGGGCCTGGACCATGTTCTCCATGGGCGCCAGCAGTCCGCGCATCTCCAGGGCGCCGAGGATGGCCGGCAGGAAAAGGAGAATGATCAGCCAGTAGACGGTTTCAGCCAGGGTCCGCGAGATGGGCTGGCCTTCGGTCGCCTCGGCACCCGCGTTTTTCATCAGTCGGCCGTCGACATCCAGGCCGGTCAGCACCCCGGTCAGGATCCGGCGTACCACCGTGGCCAGAACCAGGGCCAAAACGAGCAGGATCCCGGCGGCCAGGATCTTGGGCGCGAACACGAACAGCTCGTTCAACAGGGAGTTGAGAGGTTCGGTGATGACCGTCAGGCCCAGGGCCTGGAACGAGCCCACCAGAACGAATAGCATCAGGATGTAGAAGAAGAACTTGGCCACAGCGGCCGCCGGGTCGGTGGACAGGCCGGTGTCGAGCCAGCCGGGCAGACGGTCGTTCATTCCGGTCTTCTGCAGCAGTTTCCGCAGGCCACGGCTCAAAAGGTGGGCCAGGATCCAGCCGACCACCAGGATGGCCAGTGCGGCCAAGACCCGGGGCGCGTACTGGGAAACCACGGACATGAATTGGTCCAGCATCTCGTTCATTCGTGTCTCCTCGGCAGGGGATTTTCCGTTCCGTCGGGCAACCAGACATCCCGGCCTCAGGCCGGGTCTTCCTCACCCTCCAGACACGACCGGGACGGATAAGTCACATCGAGAAACGACTGGAAACGTTGGGAAAGGGAGCAGGGTAGAAGAAACGGCTCAGTAGGCGATATCGTCGGGCAGCTCGTTGATATCGTCGTCCCGGGGTGGGAAATGGCGGCCCAGACTCTCGCCGATGGCCGCGATGCCGGCCACCAATCCTTCGGGGAAACGGCCCTCGCTGAAATTCACCTTGATCAGGTCGCGGACATCGGTCCAGAAATCTTCACCCACGAGCCGGTGAAGCTCCTCGTCGCCCACGATGGCGAACCGGCGCGAGCGGACGGCCAGGTAGACCAGCACCCCGTTGTGCTCTGCGGTCCGGTGCATGTCCAGCTTGGCGAAGATCTCGCGGGCCCGTGCGTAGGGGTCGCCGCCGGAGCCCTTGACGTCCCGTTCGAGATAGACGCGGACCTCGCCCGAGGTGCGGGTTTCGGCCATGGCAATGGCCGCGACGATGTCCTTCTGTTCCGCTTCGGTGAAGAAGCGGCGCGGGACGTCACTGCGTTCGAGGGTCAATTACCAACCTCCACTTGCGCCGCCGCCGCCGGAAAATCCGCCGCCGCCAGAAAACCCGCCACCGCCGAAACCGCCGCCACCGGAAGAACCTCCACCCCAGGACGAGCCGCCGCCCCAAGAACTGCCCCCGCCGGATTTTCCTGAAGTCAGGACTATCGGCCCGACCATTCGAGCGATTCCCAGGCCGAACATGAGGACAATCAGAACAAAAATCAGCAGGGCGATGGCCAGGGCCCGGTTGAATTCTCCATTGGAGGAGTCCTGGTCCAGAGCCGCGGCTCCCTGGGCCAGGGGATCGTCGGGCGCCACGGCGAGCGCCACCTGACCGATGACGAAGGAGACCCGCTGGTCGGCCGGTTGGCCGGGAATCTTGACCATCTTCTTGAGAATTCGTCCGGCGGTGATGTCCGGCAGGCTCTCCTCGAGGCCGTAACCCACCTCGATGCGGGTTTTTCTCTGTTCGGGAAAGATGACGAAGAGCACGCCGCGGTTGGTTTCGGCCCCGCCGATGCGCCAGTGCTCGTACAGCCGGTTCACATAGTCTTCCATGTTGCCGGAATAGTCCCGCAGGATGGCGGTCACGAACTGGATGTCGGTGCGCTGCTCGAAGCCGTAAAGATCGGCGGCGAGACCGCGAGCGGCGTCCCCGTCGACCAGACCCACTTCATCGAAGAAATGCCGCGGGGGTGGCGGCGGCAGATCGTCGTCGCCACGTCGACCTTGCGCCGCAACATCCAGGGCCGTGATCAGAAGACACGCCAGACAAAGGGCGGTTACGGCGCGGCGGATCACTAGAATTCAACCTTGGGCGCGGTTTCGGCGCCTTCGGCGGATTCAAAGTAGGTCTTCCCGTCGAAGCCGAACATCCCGGCGATCATGTTGGCGGGGAAGCGGCGGATCGCGGTGTTGTAATCCTGCGCCTTTTCGTTGAAGCGCCGGCGCTCCACTGCGATGCGGTTTTCCGTGCCTTCGAGCTGGGTCTGCAGATCCAGGAAATTCTGGTTGGCCTTGAGATCGGGATAGCGCTCGATCACCACCATCAGCCTCCCCAGGGCCGAACTAAGCTCCCCCTGCACGGCCTGGAATTTTTCCATCAATTGGGGGTCGTTCAGCGATTCGGGGGTGAGCTGCGCCTGCATCTTGGTGGCTTCGGCGCGGGCCTTGATGACGGCCTCGAGGGTTTCGCTTTCGTGGGCCGCGTATCCCCTGACTGTCTCGACCAGGTTGGGAATCAGGTCGGCGCGGCGTTGATAGACGTTTTCGACGTTGCCCCACTGGCTGTCCACGGCTTCGTCGAGGGTCACCAGTCCGTTGTACTGGCCGGCCAGTGCCATCACCACAATGGCGATGATCGCGAGCACCACGAGGATCGGAATCCATTTCTTCATGATCACCTCTGCAGGGTTGGTGCGAATGGGACGCCGGACCTACCCGGTGACGCGGCGCGATATTCATGGGCGGGGGGATTTTACCCCGCTGGAAATTAACCGTCAATGGGATGGAACATCCCATCGGGGTCCGGGATATCATATAGTTGGGCGACAGGTTTCGATATCCTGGACATCCAGCGGAAAGGCGACCCTTGAAGAACAGAATGCGGCCGGGGCTCCTGCCGGTGGTCATGATCCTGCTGATGTTCCCTTTCGCCCGGGCCGCCGGGTCGCCTCTCGAGCCAGCCAGGGCGCGGGCCTTCCTGGAGGAAATGCTGGCCCACCCCGATTCCCTGGATTCGTTCCTCCATCCGACCGATCTGAAAGTGGCCCGACGTCTGGGCATCCGATATCCCGAGGCACCCTGCAAGCCGTTGATCTCCTGGGATCTTTCGGCAAACGACCGCGAACGGCTGCTTCAGGTCGGGCTGGACGGTCAGTTCACCGTGGAGCCACTTGATGACGGACATTCCCGGCTGGTCTTGTTCCCCGCGGACAGCCTGGCGAGCCGGAGCTGGGTCTTCCGTGACGGCCTCGTCGTATCACCCATCCTGTACCAGGTGCGGGACTGGCAGCAGGTCGATTCGGCCCATTTCCGTTTTTTCGTCAGCGACACCACCGGCTTCCATCCGGCCAACATCGAGGCGCTGGAGACCTTCCTGACGGAAACCGCCGCGCAGCTGGGCATGACCGAGGCCGACCTTGAACGGCTGGCCGACGAAAAGATCTACTACTGCTTCTGCAGCAGTCAGGAGGAGATCCGCCAGCTCACCGGGTTTGAAGCCCGCGGCATGTACATGGTGTCCCACGACATCATCGTGTCGACCTTCAGCGCGCACCTCCACGAGCTCGCCCATCTGTTGATGAACTTCAAGCTCAGGCGGCCCCATCTGTACACGCATCCCCTGTTGCTGGAGGGGTTCGCGGTCGCGGTCGGCGGTCGGGGCGGCAAATCGCCGGCCATCCTCCAGCAGCTAGGGCTGGACATGCACCGGTCCGGGTGGGTGGACTGGACAGAAATGTTGAAGACTGCGGGATTCTACGGATACAACGCCTCGGTTTCCTATCCCGCCGCCGGTCTATACAACCGGTTCCTGCTGGAGAATCTCGGGGCCGCGGACTACCTGTCCCTCTACGCCCGGTACGGCGGGGACGCCGGATCGATCATGGCGATGGAGATAGCCCCGGCCGACCTGCCGGAAGCCGCAGCGTGGGAGCGATACCTGGCCGATCAATCCGAGGCGGGAGCCATCACGCCCGGGACCTTCGAGCTCGATGCGGCCGAGGCCCCGGTGGCCTTCCACCCCCTCGGCGACCGATCCACTCTCGGGTTCGCCGTTCCCGGAACGACCCTGGTTCACGACGGCACCGCACCGGAAGGATATCGCAGCTTCCTGTTCGAGGATCTGCTGCCGGACCTGCCCTATGCGGGGGAACGATATTACATCCGCGCTTCTCGTGCCGAGGCGGCGGTCTACGACCTGTTCACCAACACGATGCTGGCGCTCCACGCCACGGGATTTTCCGCCGCGGCCCCGGAAATTCCCGTGGTGGACGGCCGGTTTTGGTTTAGGGTGGACCGGAAACTGTTTTCCGAAGATCTGGAAAGTTTTGAATGTCGATTCCTTGAATGATTTTCCAACAGGGGGAACCATGAGACACTCGATTTTCTGGTCCATTTGCCTGGTTCTGTTGCTTCTGGCGGGCGCCGCGATGGCCGGCGGGGAAGATGACTTCGAAGAAATCCTGCGCTTCGAAGGTCATCACCCAGGTGAAAGCCCGTGGGGCTGGGGTGGCGGACCGCCGGCCACGATCCATATCGATTCAACCGTGGTTCACGGCGGCGATTTCGCCGTCCGTCTGGAACGCGACACGGGCAGCCCAAATTCATTCACCACGATCACCAAGAAAATTCCCCTCGACTACGCGGGCCAGTGGATTGAGCTGCGAGGCTTCCTGCGCACCGAGGGGGTGACGGAGTTCGCGGGGCTGTGGATGCGCGAGGACGGCCCGAATGGCCGGGTTCAGTTCGACAACATGCAGAAGCAGGGCCTCAAAGGGACGACCGAGTGGACGGAATATTCGATCCGTTTGTTTTTGGACCCCAAGGCGGACGACCTGTTCTTCGGCGTGCTGGTGACCGGCGAAGGAACGGTCTGGGCCGACGACCTCGAATTGACCATCGACGGAAAACCCATTCCTGAGGCGCCCGAGCGGGTCAGGGAAAAGACGGTCCTGGACACGAATCAGAAGTATACCGACGGATCGGGGGTGACGGTCACCGAGCTTACCGACCTCCAGGTGGAGAACCTGGCTCTCCTGGCCAAGGTGTGGGGGTTTTTGAAGTACCATCACCCGAGCGTGACCGGCGGTGAATATCACTGGGACTTCGAGTTGCTGGGGGTCTTGCCCGCCATCCTGGCTGCGCCAGACCGAGAAGCGGCGATCGCCGATCTGGCCGGCGGAATCGAAGTGATCGGTCTGCCCGCCGCCTGCGACCCCTGCGCCGAGGCACCGGACGAGGCGCACCTGCTGCCGCGGCTGGACTGGATTCGAGATGCCGATTTCCTCGGCGAGGAACTCTCTGCCCAGCTGCAGGCCGTCCACGCCAACCGGTTCGTCGGGGACAAGCATTTCTACCTGTCAACGGTTCAGGGCGTCGGCAATCCCGTCTTCGACCACGAGCTCGGCTACTCCGGCCCGAAACCGCCCGATGCGGGTTACCGGATCCTGGCCCTGATGAGGCTGTGGAACATCATCGAGTACTGGTTTCCCTACCACGATCTGATGGACGCCGACTGGGACGACGTCCTGCACGAATTCCTGCCCCGGCTGGCGGCCGCCGACACCTGGGACGCCTACCGGCTCGAACTCTTCGCCCTGGCCGCCCACATCGAGGACGGACACGCCAACCTGTGGCGGGAAATCGGCATCCGGCCCCCGGTCGGCGAATGCGGCTGGCCGGTCGAGCTCCGGTTCCTTGAAGAAAAGGTCTTCGTCGCGGCTTACACAGATTCGGTCAAGGGCCCAGCCTCGGGCTTGGAGATCGGCGACATCATCACCTCGCTCGACGGCATCGCGCTCGATACGCTGCTGGAAAAATGGACCCCCTACTACTGCGCCTCGAACCGCCCGACCAGGCTGAAGGACCTGGCGCGCGGCCTGTCCCGCGGTGACTGCGGTCCCGGTGAGGTGGGGATCGAGCGCAAGGGCAAGAAGAAGACCGTCACGGTCGAGCGAATCGAGGTCCCGCGCATGAACTGGACCCCGGCCGACCGGGCCGGCGAGACCTTCCAGTTGCTGTCCCCGGAGGTGGCCTACCTCAAGCTGTCCAGCGTGGCCATCAAGGAGGTTCCGGAATACATCGAGAAGGCGGCCGGGACGCGTGGCCTGGTGATCGACATCCGCAACTACCCCAGCGAATTCATGGTGTTCGCCCTGGGCCCGCGCCTGATCGATGAGCCGACGGCCTTCACCCGCTTCACGACCCTCGATCCCGCCAACCCGGGGGCCTTCGTCTGGACCGACCCGCTGTTTCTGCAGCCGGAGGCGCCGGGTTACGAGGGCAAGGTGGTCATCCTGATCAACGAGACGTCCATGAGTCAGGCGGAATACACGGCGATGGCCCTCCGGGCCGGGCCACGTGCCGTGGTGGTCGGAAGCACCACCGCCGGCGCCGACGGAAACGTGTCCCAGATTCCGCTGCCGGGAGGCCTGAAACTGATGATGAGCGGCATCGGGGTCTTCTACCCCGACAAGACCCCGACCCAGCGCGTGGGGATCGTGCCGGATGTCTTCGTGACGCCGACGATTGAAGGAATCGTGGCCGGCCGGGACGAGGTCCTGGAGGCGGCGCTGCGGCAGATCCTCGGGGCAGAGACTGACGAAGATGTCATTCGGAAGATGGCTGCGCGGCCTTGATCTGGCTCAACTATCACACCGAATTGTTGCGGCAGTTCCTGTGG
>RCNG010000907.1_pt1 | contig 14401 bp, 11 predicted proteins | sample 2041371 | NCBI WGS metagenome assembly RCNG01 (sample SAMN09708227, study PRJNA481090) | Marine sediment metagenome, whole genome shotgun sequencing project. | biome: marine sediment; feature: ocean; material: sediment; isolation source: Sewage treatment plant 1 marine sediment (STP1) ... | reverse complement strand
TGGCCACCATCCCCCCATCGACTTTAAGGCTGTTGAGTTCAACGCCCGAATCCTTTTTCATGGCCTCCATAATATCCAGTGTCTGGTAGGCGTTGGCCTCCAGTGCAGCGCGGGCGATGTGACCCTTGTTGACATAACGGGTGAGGCCGACAATAACCCCGCGGGCATCGGAGCGCCAGTAGGGGGCAAAAAGGCCGGAAAAGGCCGGAACGATATATGCGCCGCCGTTGTCGTCCACCGTTCGGGCCAGCGTCTCCACCTCCGGTGCCGACGCGATCAGCCCCAGGTTGTCCCGCAGCCACTGAACCAGGGCGCCGGCAATGGCCACCGACCCTTCCAGGCAATAAACCGGTTTTTCCCCACTAATCTGGTATCCCACGGTCGTCAACAGGCCATGGGCGGACTGGACCGGCTCGGTGCCCGTATTGAGCAACATGAAACAGCCGGTACCATAGGTATTTTTCGCCTCGCCGACCCCAAAGCAGGTCTGGCCCACCAGGGCGGCCTGCTGGTCTCCAAGAGCGCCGCACACCGGCACCGTCGCCCGCAGGGGGCCGTCCTTCAGGGTATGGCCCCAGGTATTCTTGTCGATGGAAGGCACGATACGTGGCATCATCTGCCGCGGAATGCCCAAGATCTTTAGGATTTCATCATCCCAGGCCAGGGTCTCCAGGTCCATGATCAGGGTGCGTGAGGCATTTGAGACATCGGTTACATGGGCGCCACCGTCCGCACCGCCGGTGAGCTGCCAGATAACCCAGGTTTCGATGGTGCCGAAAAAGGCCTGGCCCTTTTCGGCCGCCGCCCGTGCCTCGGGAACATTGTCCAGAATCCATTTGACCTTGGGTCCCGCAAAATAGGTGGCGATGGGCAGCCCGGTCTTTTTACGGAAGCGGTCCTGACCGCCCTCTTTTGCCAGGGCGCTGCAGATTTTATCGGTTCGGGTACACTGCCAGACAATGGCATTAAAAAAGGGCTGGCCGGTTTTCCTGTCCCAGACCACCGCGGTTTCACGCTGGTTGGTGATACCAATGGCGGCCAGGTCTTCTCCTTTAAGCCCCGCTTTGCTCAGCGCACCGCGGATCACTTTTCCGGTGTTGTTCCAGATTTCCATGGGGTCGTGTTCCACCCACCCGGGACGGGGAAAGATCTGCTCATGCTCCATCTGGTCCATAGCGACGATCTGCCCGTCATGATTGAAAATGATAAAACGGTTGCTGGTGGTTCCCAGATCAATGGCACCGATGTATGCGGCCATGATAACATCTCCTTCTTGGATGTGAGGTGACCTTAACGGATCGCTGTGTTTGGCTCTATTCTTGCTGAAGTCTGAACGGGTCGAAGGTTGAAAAGGGGTATCGTATAAACGGCTGAATGCTTCGCCGGACCCAGCCTATTTCAGTATCACTTCCCGGCTTCCACGGTAAAGGCACAAGCACCGGTCAATGTCCGTGAATCAAGGCCCAGGTTTTCTGCCGGCAGATCCATGGACATGCCAAGCAGTTGGGGGAAGAGAATGGCCTGCAGCCGTCCCTGAGTCGGGTCCGCATGAGTGTGCTGGCGGCGGATTTCGTCGAATTGCAGCTGGCAATAGGTGCAGGCCGAACAGAGCATATCCGCACCAGCTTCCTGGGCCGACGCCAGTTTCTTTTCCATCAGGGCCAGGGCGAGTCTTTGGTTTTTGCTCCAGAGCGGGTTGCCGCAGCACTCGGTTCGCCGTGCCCAGAAGACTGGGGTCGCACCGGTAACGGCGACCAACGCCTCAAAAAGCTGGGGAGCCGTGGGGTTGTCGAATCCGGTGACCTCGGCCGGTCGCAGAGCGTGGCAGCCATAGTGGGCGGCCACCTTAAGGTGTTCAAGCGGTGTGCGGACATGGTCCTGCAAGCGGTGTGTACCCACCTTATGATAGAGGAGCGACAGGAGGTGGATCACATCACTGCGATCGCTCCAATGCAGATTTTCGACGGCCAGGTGGCTATTGATGCGATCCCTCAGGGCAGGCTTGCGACGCAGCCAATAGAGGGCATGTTTGAAGCTGCCGAAACAGCATTTGCATGGCGTTAGAATATCCAACCCCTGCGCTTCTGCCAAGGCCAGATCACGGGTGGCCGAAAGAAGGAAGGCACTGAAATCCTGATGGCGGACCGGATAGCCGCAGCAGTTCAGATCCATATCGACCAGCTCGACCTCCAGAGCAGACAGGACCGACCGGGTAGAGCGATCATAGGCGGGCAGATGAAAAGGGATTTTACAGCCGGGAAAGTAAAGCAACTTCATGACTGAACCTCCTCGGTGCTGACGCTGGATGGCGGAGCGCCTTTCATTCGTGACCAGCCGCGATTACGCAGTTCATAGAGCAGGTCGGCCACGCGGATATGCTGGGGGCAGTGCTCCTGGCACTGATAGCAGGTGACGCAGGCCCAGACCATGCGGGAAGCCAAAGCCAGCTCCATCTGCTGCATGCGCAGCAGATTGGTGACCAGATGAGGGCCGATCTCGGGATCCTGATCGGGTTCGGTGGCGGCGGCCACCACGGGGCAGACGCTGGTACAGATCGCACATTGGACACAGGCCTGGAAGGTGGACGGATCGTCACACAGGTCCATTGTGTCTTCTTCGGCTGCAGATGAACCCTCTGCGGTCATTACCGGCAGCAGCGTCTCTACGGGTGTGCGCACCACACGGGTGTGCAACTCGGGATAGCCCTGGTCGGCCAAACTCGCTTTGGACGCTCGCCAAAGGTCTTGCAGGTCCAGCCCCGACGGACAAATCTGGGTGCATCGGTAGCATTCGGTGCAGATGAAGCTGCCTTCGGAAAAGGTCTCCATGCGTGCAGCGGGCAGGTCGTTGAGGGAGAGTTGAGCCAGGGAGATCAGCTTTTCGGAGGGGAGGATGTCCAGGTTGCCGATGATCTGGGCGCTGGGTGCTACGCTGCAGACCCGGCTGCAGGCACCGCAATGGGTGCAGCCGTCCAGGGCCAGGGCACGCCGGGTTTTGAGGTTGAGGGTGAGCGATGTCTCCGCATGGCCCGCGGCCCGCAGTGCCAGCGTCAGCGGGGTCGTCAGCATGTGTTTGAGTTTGGTAAAGGGCAACAGTGCCAGGGCGGCGAAACAAACCAAGTAGTGCAGGTGCCGGAGCAGCTCATCCGCCCGAATCCGGTTGAGTGCGGCAGCGGCCGGTTTGATCAGGATGGCGACGGGCAGGGAGGCGAAGGCCGCCGTGGGGCGGCTGTGGCAGACCGCACAGCTCTCCTCGTTGAGCTCATGCCCCACTTCGAGCAGTTCAGGCGTTATCTCCGGCGCTGGATCGAAGACCACATGATAGTCCAGGGCCCACACGGCCCTCAACGATTCCACTTCTTCAGGGTCATCACCGTACAGGTAATCGTCGACCATTTCATCGAAAATCGGTTGAGATACGATCTGGGTCCCTTCAAGGAGAAAGCCGGAGATGATGATCATCATCAGGAGCAGCAATGGCAGCAGATCGTTTCGGCCGGTGATCTTTTTTTGGCCGGGGATCTTGAGGCGGCGCACCAGGGCGATGCTTGTCCCCGCGAGGACGATGACTCCAAATAGATTGCGCAGGAAGAAAAATGGGTTCAGGGTCGAGGCGTAATCGGAAAAGAGGCGTTGGGTGACAATGTCTTCAAGGGCGTGAAACACCAGCAGCAGCCCAAATCCCCAGAAGATCAGCATGTGCATCAGCCAGCGCAGACGGTGTTTCTTGAACAGATCAACCTGCAACAGAACGTCGCGCAATAAGGCCGTGAAGACCATCGGCAGGCGTCGACTGAAGAGAGCCGCCGCCGATCCCCGCAGAGCCGCGGTCGTGCGTTGGCCAGCCGTGCCTGGGGCCTCCGGACCAATGTCGATGGTGAACCATTGCTTCAGCCGCCAAAGCAACCCGGCGAAGCAGATCAGGATCGACAGATACAGCGTTGCGTCAAACAGCATGGGATCCATTTATCCTTAGGTTCGTATCCCTCCAGCGTCAGCATCGTTCAACCGGATGCACGTCCGGCGGCAGACCCGTTTTATTGAAACCCCCACGGCTGTCATCATCCTCAAAACAAGCGAGGATCAAGACGTTTTTGCGACCTGCTGCGCGATGGCCTGAACCGCCCCCCAGGCACTGGCCACCGCCAACCCAACCCCCGATTTGGTGCGCATCCAGTCCTGGTGGGCCAGAATGGAACCCGCTGCGTAGAGACGATCGTGCACGACCCTGCCACCGGCGTCGACGGGTTGAAACCGGGCATCGGTTTCGATACCGGCTCGGCTGACGGCATGCCCTTGGGGTGCCAGAAAAGTTCCCGCATACCACTCGTCCCGATGCTTTGGCTGATGCACCGGCAGATTGAATAGGGCTTCGTGAATACCGTCCCGTTCCGGTGTCAGACCTTTGCCGAGGAAACGGCCCGTGGCCAAGAGTACCCGGTCGGCCAGGACACTGTGTTCGGGCTCGCTTTTGCCCATCTGCAGTTTAAAACCGCCGCCTGGTATGGGCCGGGCGTCAAACACGCGATGGTGGTAATGGGCCTCGACACCCAGGGCGGGCAAATGACGCTCGAAGGCCTCCTTGAGGCGCAGACCGGTGATGGCCGGCGGCATGGTCGGGATTTCGAACACCCGTGCATTAAGGTGTTTCTCAAGGTCGGCCAAGATGTCGGATGTTTGATAGATGCCCAGAACGGCGGGCAGGCCCACATATGCGGCCCCGTTGACATGTGGTTCTATGACTTCAGCAAAGCGCTCGCGTTCGGCCTCTACTTCGAGCATACGAGCCACATGTTCGGGATACTTGGGACCGTGCACGCTGGTGCCTGGGACGTCGATGGTGGCGGTTCTCAGGTCGGGCCATGTCGAGCCCAGGGTTTCGACCATCTGGCGGGCGCTGAAACCGCGCATGCCCACCAAATCCACGATCAGACAAGGGGCCTTGGCGGCCAGCGCCTGGCTGCCGGCCCACATGCTTTCCGGAACACGATAGGTGCGTTTGACCGTGCCCACAGGGGTCAACAAGGTGGTGTTGCGATTCCGGTGGCCTTTGTAGGGCAGCCCGATCTCCGCCAGGTAGGCGGTCAGTGTATCCATGGCCGTTCGGATCGCATCGGGAGCCAGGCGGGCGTAGGGATGCTGGGGTTCGGCGGTCACGAGTTCGTTCAACGCGTCCCAGGGATCGTTGCGCACGCGGCGTTCTTCGGGGGGATAGACACCCAGCAGGTCAAAGACACCGCTGGCATAGATCACCTCGCCGGTGAGGCCAGCCTGAACGACATGGAGGCCCTGTTTGGCGGCAAACAGTGTGGCGGCCATTCCGGCCATTCCGGCGCCGATGACCATCAGCTGGCATTTGGTAGTGTTGGATGGCGTTGGCATAGCGATATTTCCCTCGATAGGACGGATAGACCGCCTTTCGGGTATTTCTATTCAGAGAGCTCTAACCCATAGAGACCGCAATGCAGCGCCTCCTGCAATTCCGCCTGGGACACGGCCTGTCCCCACAGAATGGGGCGGACCCCGCGCCAGCGCTCGTTGAGAAAATCGCGCAACTCGTCAAGCCCCTGATCAGCCCTCAACAGACCTTCGTTGTATAGGTGTGCCGTCATCCGCAAACTGCAGAACGCCCCCTGGCAAGGGCCCTTGCCCACACGACTGCGCTGGCCCAGCTCGCGCAGACTGGGTCGTCCGCCCTCTTTCTGAATGTTGGCGGAGATGTTGTCGACCACACTGGTCGGCACCATTTCACATTCGCACAGGAGCAGGTCCGATGGATCTTTTTTCTTAAACCACATCTTGGGAGTCAGCCCCGCCTCGGTCCACTTACCGGCGTTGGTAGCCGGAAGGGGAGTTGTGCGGGTCTGGCAGGCCTCGCTGACCCCCAGATGCGCGCAGACCCGATCAGCCGTTTTCTCGGCCATCAGCCGATAGGTGGTAAGCTTGCCCCCGGTGATGGTCATGAAGTTGCTGATCCCGTCTTCGCTGTGATCGATGAGGGCAAACCCCCGGCTGACGGCTCGATCATCGGCGGAGGGCGTTGACTGGACCAGAGGCCGCACACCGGCATAGGCTCGGATAAAGCGTGTGTCGGCCAGTTTAGGGACCATGGCGATGCCGTCGGGCAGCATCGCGTCGATCTCGGCCACTGTTGGGCGTTTTTTTTCTGGATCGTCGATGCGCACAGACGTGGTCCCAAAGATGGACACCGTGCCGCCCGGGACCAAAATGTCTCCGTCGGTGGCTTTGCGCAGGCGATTGATGACCCGGTGGGACAGGCGGTTCTGGGTAATGATCAGGCTGCCCTGGGAGCAGAGCGAGTTGATCTTGGCGCCGGCCATGGCAGCCACGTTGCCGGCCCAGGCGCCGGTGGCGTTGACGATCATCTCGGCGGTGATGGCGATGCGTTCACCCGTGCGGTGATTTTCCAGATGAACGCGATGGATGCGTACACCGTTTTTCTCGAAGCGCACGATCCTGGTATGGCGCAGGGCCGTCGTGCCGTGGGCTTGGGCGTCGGCCAGATTGTCCAGCGACAGCTTGAACGGATCCACGCATGCATCCGGTACGCTGTATACCGCGATGGTTTCCGGTGAGAGGACCGGCTCCATTTCGAGGGCCTCTTTGATCTCTATCGCCTGGGCGCTAATCCCGCACTGACTGCAGCGATCCGCGAAGTCGGCGATATAGGCCTCGTCATCGCCGGCAACGGCCACGAACAGGCCGCCGGTGGTCTCCACACAGTGGGGCGCCAGCCGTTTGATCAGCTCGCTTTCCTCGTGGCACTCCTTGGCCGAGGCAGGGTCCGAGGCAATGTAGCGGGCACCACTGTGCAATAGACCGTGGTTGCCGCCGGAAGCGCCGGCATTGATGTCCTGTTTTTCAACCAAAAGGCAGCCAACGCCGCGAAGGGCCAGATCCCGGGCCAGGCCGGTACCGGTGACACCGCCACCGATAATCAACACCTGGGTTTCGAATTGTTGGTCCATTGTTGGTCCTGCACCTGCGGCCCCGGCCGACAGCCGAACGCGTTGACAACATGTTTCACTTGAGAAAAATTTGTTTGAATGGTAAACTAACGAACAAAATTCAAACGTCATTTCAGGATATCAAATAAAAAGTATCATACAAGATACCATTTGTCACCAATAATTGTTCGTTTTAGACCAAATATACCCGCGTTATTTCTAAAACGAAAATGCCCAACCTCCTTCTCTCGGAAGTCGCTAAGAATGACAGCTAAAAGAGAGCCGGCCACTAGGCCGCCCAAATTAAAAACAAACGGGAAGGCGGCACCGGTTCGAAAACGGCACGAAAAAATAATAAAAAATGTGCAGGCCCATGGATTTGTAACCATTGAAGCCCTTGCCCAGGCCTTTTCGGTGACACCACAGACCATCCGACGGGACATCAATACCCTCAGTGAAAAGGGCCAATTGTGCCGCTACCATGGTGGTGCCGCCATTCCAACCTCAACCGAAAATGTGGGGTATAACGAGCGAAAGGTACTCTGCTTCCGGGAAAAGCAGAAAATTGCCCAGCTGCTTGCCCAGCACATTCCGGACAACGTCTCCCTGTTCATCAACATCGGCACCACCACCGAAGCCATTGCCCACGCCCTGGGCAACCACAAACGCCTGCGAGTGATCACCAATAACCTCAACGTCGCTTCCATTATGAGCGCAAACGAAAAATTTGAAGTCATCGTCGCCGGCGGGTTGGTCCGACATCGAGATCAGGGTATTATCGGGGAAGCCACCATCGATTTTATCAGCCAGTTCAAGGTCGATTACGGCATCATCGGAATCAGCGGAATAGATACGGACGGCACGCTGCTGGACTTCGATTATCGTGAGGTACGGGCGGCACGAGCCATCATCGACAATTCCCGCAGCGTGTTTCTGGCTGCGGATCATACCAAGTTCGGCCGTAACGCCATGGTCCGCCTGGGCGGCATTGCTGAAATCGACGCCCTGTTTACCGACAGACGACCGCCGGCAGGACTTGCTGAAGTCATTTCTTCGGCAGAAGTGGCTCTTCACGTAGCTTGAGAATGACCGGGTCGGCCCTGCCGGCGCAACATGGCGATCGGCTGGCTGGGTCGAGTAAATGAAAAAGCAATATCTTCGCTTGCGAAAATATTTTATGAATGTTATTAATTCGAATCCTTTGTGCCTGCCTTTTCTTAAAACTCACTTAGCCGTTTTTATTTGCGTCCGGAGCCTGAACCATGGGTCTGCTTCTCCAGAACATCAATAAAACTGTCGGCCAGGAAACCCATCTTAGCGCCATCAATCTCGAATTCACGCGCGGTTCCCGCAACGTTCTCCTGGGCCGCACACTGGCCGGCAAGACCTCGCTGTTGCGCATCATGGCCGGGCTGGATCGCCCCACCTCGGGGCGCTTGCTGTTAAATGATCGGGACGTCACCGGCGTATCAGTGCGCAAGCGCAACGTGGCCATGGTTTACCAGCAGTTCGTTAACTACCCCTCGCTGACCATTTACAACAATATCGCCTCGCCACTGAAACTGGGCGGCATGGCCAAGGCGGAAATCGATCGGCGGGTTCGCGAGACCGCGTCGATGCTTCGTATCGAGCACTTGTTGGATCGATTACCGGCAGAACTTTCCGGCGGCCAACAACAGCGTACCGCCATTGCCCGGGCTCTGGTCAAGCGCACCGACCTGCTGCTGATGGACGAACCGCTGGTCAACCTGGATTACAAGCTCAGAGAAGAGTTGCGTGTGGAACTCCAGGCGATCTTTAAGGAGCGGGAAGCCATCGTGGTTTACACCACCACGGAGCCCGCCGAAGCCCTGATGTTGGGAGGCAACATTGTCGTTCTCGATGAAGGCCAGGTGCTGCAGACCGGCCACACGCCGGATGTCTACCACCATCCAGCCACCTTGAAGGTGGCCGAGGTGTTCAGCGACCCACCCATTAACTATATGGATGGTCGTGTTGATGAAAACGGAATCCGTCTGATCCGCACCATTCAATTCTCTCCCAGCGGGCATTTAAGCGGACTTGATCCGGGTGATTATACGTTTGGGGTTCGCTCCAACCACCTGTTTCTCAACCGCCAGGATGAAAGCGATGCCGAGATCCAGGCCCGAGTGGAACTGGCGGAGATCAACGGTTCGGAAACCTTCATTCACATCAGTCATGAGAACACCTCGCTGGTAATCCAGGACGAGGGCATCCATCCGCACAAGATCGGGGCCCAGATCAGCGTGTTTGTCAATCCCAACCACCTGTTTGTTTACGACCATGCCGGCCAGCTGATTGCATCACCCGGAAAACGGGTATAGCTCCATGCATTGGTGAGGAGGATATCCAATGGCACTCATTCGACTAAACGAAATCGCCCACAGCTATCTTGCCAAGCCCCAGGGGCCATCGGATTACGCCCTCAAACGCATCCACAACGATTGGGAGGATGGCGGGGCTTACGCCCTGCTCGGCCCGTCGGGCTGCGGCAAAACGACGCTGCTCAACATTATTTCCGGCCTGCTAACGCCCAGTGAGGGCCGGGTGCTATATGATGGCCAAGACGTCACCGATCTCCCCCCGGAAAAGCGCAACATCGCCCAGGTCTTTCAGTTTCCGGTGCTCTACGACATCATGACGGTCTACGACAACCTGGCGTTCCCCCTGCGCAACCGCCGCGTCGCTAAAGATGAGATCCGCCAGCGGGTTCATGACGTGGCCGAGTTGCTCGACCTGACGCCCTTTTTGAAAAAAAAGGCCGCCGGTCTCTCTGCCGATGCCAAACAGAAAATTTCGCTGGGTCGTGGCCTGGTTCGCAGCGATGTGGCGGCTATTCTGTTCGACGAACCCCTCACGGTGATCGATCCCCATTTGAAATGGCAGTTACGCCGCAAGCTGAAAGAAATCCACGAACAACTGAAGCTCACTCTGGTGTATGTCACCCACGACCAGGTGGAAGCCATGACCTTTGCCGAAAAAGTGGTGGTGATGATCGAAGGGGAAATCGTACAGATCGGCACGCCCCAGGAGCTGTTCGAATCACCGGAACACACCTTTGTGGGCTATTTCATCGGCAGCCCGGGAATGAACTTCCTGCCCTGCACCATAGAGGGCCGTTCGGCCCGGGTCAACGGTACGGTCATCCGCTTGGATGCGGCCACGGCCAGCTTGGGCAAACAGGCGGCCGGCGAAATTCAGCTGGGCATCCGGCCCATGTACCTGCAGGTCCACGATCACCCGGTTGATGACAGTGTATCCGCAGCGGTGACCCTGGTTGAGGATCAGGGCAACTGTAAAATCATCACTCTGGCCATGGACGACCAGGTGCTGCGCGCCCGGGTACCGGAAGACCACCCGGTGCCGGTGGAAAAGGCCTGGCTGGTCTTTCCGCCGGACTGGACTAAACTCTACGCTGATGGTCGGATCTTGCGATAGGAAGGAAGGGATTATGGAAAAGTGGGAAGACAACCGGGCGTGGTTCCTGATCATGCCGGTTTTTATCCTCGTGGCTTTCACTGCCATCATTCCGCTGATGACCGTTGTCAACTATTCCGTGCAGGATATTTTCGGCCCCGGCCAGCGGGTCTTCGTGGGCATCGAATGGTTCGAAGAGGTGCTCAACGATCCCCGCCTGCATGAGGCCCTGTTGCGCCAGTTCATGTTTTCCGGACTGGTGCTGCTGATCGAGCTGCCATTGGGCGTCGGTATTGCCCTTATGATGCCCAAAAGGGGCTGGGGTGCCTCGGCCAGTCTGGTGACGCTGGCCCTGCCGTTGTTGATTCCCTGGAATGTCATCGGCACCATCTGGATCATCTTTACCCGGCCGGACATCGGCCTGTTGGGTTCGGCCATAAACAACTTAGGCATTGCCTTCGACCATACCGCTGCGCCTTTAGATGCCTGGATCACGCTGATGCTAATGGAGGTCTGGCACTGGACCCCCCTGGTGGCCCTGTTAGCCTATGCGGGCCTGCGGGCCATACCCGAAGCCTATTTCCAGGCCGCCAAAATAGACGGCGCTTCCCGCTGGGCCATTTTCCGATTTATTCAATTGCCTAAAATGCGCGGCGTGCTGACCATTGCCATCCTGCTGCGCTTCATGGACAGCTTTCTCATCTATGCTGAGCCCTTCGTGCTCACCGGGGGCGGGCCAGGCAACACCACCACATTCTTGTCGATCTACTTAGTTAAAATCGCCGTGGGTCAGTTCGACCTTGGAAAGGGAGCAGCCTTCTCACTGATCTATTTTCTCATCGTACTGCTGTTCAGCTGGTTGTTCTACCAGGTTCTGCAGAACGTGGGTAAAGGAGAGTCGCGATGAAAATACGCTACCGAACCCTTGGCCTGCTATTTTATCTCGGCCTATTGATGCTGCCCATTTACTGGATGCTCAACATGTCCCTGCGCACCAATGCCGATATTTTGAGCACCTTTTCTCTCTACCCGGCAGACCTGACCTTGGGCAACTACATTAAAATCTTTACGGATAGATCCTGGTACTCCGGCTACATCAATTCCATCATCTATGTCAGCATCAACACGGCCATCTCGTTGACCACCGCCCTGCCGGCGGCCTACGCCTTCTCACGCTATCGCTTTCTGGGCGACGGACAGGTCTTTTTCTGGCTGCTGACCAACCGCATGGCGCCGGCAGCCGTTTTTCTGCTGCCCTTTTTTCAGCTCTACTCGACCTTCGGTCTGATCGACACCCACATTGCCGTTGCGCTGGCCCACTGTCTGTTCAACGTGCCCCTTGCCGTATGGATTTTGGAAGGTTTTATGTCCGGCATTCCCCGCGAGATGGATGAAACCGCCTATGTGGACGGCTACTCCTTTCCGCGATTTTTCATTACGATTTTTCTGCCGCTTATTCGCGCTGGCGTGGGCGTGACGGCGTTCTTCTGTTTTATGTTCTCATGGGTCGAACTGCTCATGGCCCGCACCCTGACCACCACCGCCGCCAAACCCATTGCCGCCACCATGACCCGCACGGTGAGCGCGTCGGGCCTGGACTGGGGCTTGCTGTCCGCGGCGGGCATTCTAACCATTGTGCCGGGGGCACTGGTCATCTGGTTTGTCCGTAACCACATGGCCAAGGGTTTTGCCCTGGGTCGCGTGTAAGGAGGTGCTTCAATGACTTTGGAATGGATGGCCTGGACGCTTCCCACCGCTATTTTCTTCGTCACCATTGTGGCGATCCTGACGGCCATGACCGTCTGGCAGGTACTATCCCCCTGCGTGGTGCGCCGCGGCCTGCTGCCGATCGCCACGACCCGTGGCGATCGCCTGTTTATCGGGCTGCTAGGCAGCGCGTACATTCATCTGGCCTGGATCGGGTTGACCGACTATACCCTGTGGATCGCCACCGGCATTGCATTGGTTTGGATGCTGGCGGTCATGCGCTGGGCATAGCACACCATTTTACTAACATCGCACGTCAAGGTCTGTGTAGCGCGGCGTTCTTGGCCTTCGCGCCCGCTGCCACAACCGGGAAACCGGAAGACCGCCACCGAAGGCCCACGGGAGGAAAGCACATGAAAAAAAGGTTGTTAACAAGGAGTACCCGAATGTTGTTCCTGGTGGTCGTAGTTGTTTCCGCAATGGCCTTTTTGGCCGGTTCGGCAAGTGCGGACACCGCAGCGGCCAAAAAGTGGGTGGATGAGGAATTTCAGCCGTCGACCCTGAGCAAGGCCGACCAGATGAAGGAAATGGAGTGGTTCATCAAAGCGGCCAAACCCTTTAAGGGCATGAAAATAAAGGTTGTTTCCGAAACTATTCCCACCCACGAGTATGAATCCAAAGTGCTCACCAAGGCCTTTGAGGAGATCACCGGCATCAAGGTGACCCACGACCTGATCCAAGAGGGCGATGTCATCGAAAAGCTGCAGGTACAGATGCAGTCGGGTAAAAATGTCTTTGACGCCTATGTCAACGACTCCGACCTCATCGGCACCCATTGGCGCTATGGTGACGCCGTCAACCTGACGGACTGGATGGCCGGCGAAGGCAAGGATGTCACCCTGCCCACCCTGGACGTGGACGATTTCATGGGCAAATCCTTTACCACCGGGCCCGACGGCAAGCTCTATCAGCTGCCCGACCAGCAGTTTGCCAATCTCTATTGGTTCCGCTACGACTGGTTCAACCGGGACGATTTCAAGAAAGCGTTCAAGGCCAAATATGGCTATGAACTGGGCGTACCGGTCAACTGGTCGGCCTATGAAGATATCGCCGAATTTTTCACTGAGCAGGTTAGCGAAATTGATGGCGTGGCCATTTACGGCCATATGGATTACGGCAAGAAAGCCCCGGATCTGGGCTGGCGCTTCACCGATGCCTGGCTCTCCATGGCCGGTGCCGGTGACAAGGGGATTCCCAACGGCAAGCCCGTTGACGAATGGGGCATCCGGGTGGACGAAAACAACCGACCGGTGGGTTCCAGCGTCGAGCGGGGAGGGGCGGCCAACGGTCCGGCAGCCAAGTATTCTCTCCGCAAGTATATGGAGTGGCTGCGCAAGTACGCGCCTCCGGGCGCCCTGGGAATGGATTTCTACCAGAGCCTGCCCAGCCTGGCTAAGGGTAACGTGGCCCAGCAGATATTCTGGTACACCGCATTCACCGCCTCTATGGTTGAAAAAGGCACCCCCGTCGTCAATGATGACGGCACGCCCAAGTGGCGCATGGCACCGTCACCCCATGGGCCCTATTGGGAAGAAGGCATGAAGCTGGGATACCAGGATTGCGGTTCCTGGACGCTGCTCAAGAGCACCCCCGTAGACCGACGCAAAGCAGCCTGGCTTTTTGCTCAGTTCTGTGTAGCCAAGACTACCTCGCTGAAAAAAGCCCATGTCGGCCTGACCCCCATCCGGGACAGCGACATTCGTCATGCGTCCTTCACCGAACGCGCCCCCAGATTGGGTGGCCTGGTGGAATTCTACCGCAGCCCGGCTCGCGTGGCCTGGACACCCACGGGTACCAATGTTCCCGATTATCCGAAACTGGCCCAGCTATGGTGGCAGAACATCGGTGAGGCCGTTTCCGGCGAGGTCACCGTGTCTACCGCGATGGACAATCTGGCCAAAGAACAGGACCGGATCCTTGAGCGCCTCGAACGATCCACGGTCCAGGGCGACAAAGGGCCGAAGCTGAACGAGAAACGCGATCCCGAATACTGGCTGAATCAGCCTGGCTCCCCCAAGGCCAAGCTGGCCAATGAGAAACCCCAGGGGGAAACCGTCAATTACGACAAACTGATCGAGGCCTGGCGCGCAGGAAAGGTTAAATAACCGAGCGCCATACCTGAGACCACACAACCGGGGCCGGCCCGCTTCTGAGCCGGCCCCATTCATTTTTTACCCGCCTGTCCGACTCCCGCATCGGCTGAACCGCTGGCCTTTCCCTGGTTGGGCA
>RCNG010000906.1_pt1 | contig 14406 bp, 12 predicted proteins | sample 2041371 | NCBI WGS metagenome assembly RCNG01 (sample SAMN09708227, study PRJNA481090) | Marine sediment metagenome, whole genome shotgun sequencing project. | biome: marine sediment; feature: ocean; material: sediment; isolation source: Sewage treatment plant 1 marine sediment (STP1) ... | reverse complement strand
GTTGATTGAACGTATTGCACGTAAGCAAAGTCATCTTGCCTACAAGGATGTAGAGCTGGCGGTTAAAAGTATGCTGGAGCAAATGAGCAATTCATTATCCAGTGGTGAAAGAATTGAGATACGCGGCTTTGGAAGTTTTTCATTGCATTACCGTCCACCTCGTTCAGGCCGTAATCCAAAAACAGGTGGATCAGTTGCCTTACCAGGTAAATACGTACCACACTTTAAGCCAGGTAAGGAATTGCGTGAGCGTGTAAATACTTCAATGATAAGAGAGGCGGGGTAATTTCTCTGCTTTATTGAAAACACCTGTTATTTATTTCTATAAAAACTAATTTTCCAAACGTTTGCCAACGTTGGGTCTAATGCAACGACGTGTTTAATTTCTCTCAAATGCCGATATGGTCTTTAGCAATAATCCCTGTTGCTATTGCTTTTCTGTGGTTTTTGTTTCGTACTAAAAAATCCCACAAACAACTACAGTCAACATTGTCCTCAGAATATTTTAAAGGTCTGGATTACCTGCTGAATGATGAGCAGGGTAAGGCTTTAGACGTTTTTGTAAAATTGGTGGAATCGAACTGGGATACCATTGATACGCATTTCACCCTGGGTAAGATCTATCGAAAAAATGGTGAAATGGATAAGGCGATTAAAATCCATCAGGGTTTAATTGCAAGACCCTCATTGCCAGAACGTTACCGCAGCAAAATATTACTCGAACTCGGTTACGATTACCTGGGGGCAGGCTGGTTTGACCGCGCCGAAGGGCTGTTTAAAGAAGTATTAATACAGGACAAAAAATCGAAAGAAGCGCGACATAATCTAATTCTTATTTATCAGCAGGAAAAAGAATGGTTCAAGGCGATTGATATCGCAGCTGATTTATTCTCTGAAAATCCTTCAGTAACGGGTCCTATGATTGCGCACTATTACTGTGAACTTGCGGAAGTATCCAAAACGAAAGGTGACGTCAGTCAGTTAGAAATTTATGCCAATAAAGCATTACGTTATGATGTTTCCTGCGTGCGCGCTTCAATATTGTTAGCCGATCAGATAAAAGCCGCAGGCGATGATAAAAAAGCGATTAAAGTATATGAGAGCATTGAACAACAGGATGCAGAATCAATGATAATGGTGATTGACTCTTTACTGGAATGTTATGAAAATTTATCATCTTTAGACAAGCTGTATGAATACCTGCTGTCACTTCAAAGTCGTCAAAAAAACCTGTTTTTACAGAATGTAATAGCATCTGTATTAGAGAAATCACAGGGCAAACAGGCAGCAATAGAATACCTTTCTGATAAAGTAAAACATCAACCGAGTTTGTCAGGTTTGCAAAAATTGGTGTCATATAAAGAAAGCGGCATTGATGCTGATAAGGTGTTTGCTGACCTGGCAGCTGCTATTTCGGTTATGCAAAAAGACAGTGCAGAATATCGTTGCCAAAAATGCGGTTTTAGCACTAATACGCATTACTGGTTATGCCCGAGTTGTAATCATTGGAACAGTGTGAAACCCAGCGTTATCGAACTTGATCACTAGCCTGAAAAAATTAATCCACAGATAAACGCAGATGGTCGTTTCTGTGCATCCATGCGTACACGACATTAGAGCTATCCATGCACGTCAACACAGATAAAGACTTTTTTAATACTGTCGTCCTGTACTTTAGCCGGGTAGGGTGAATACCTATTTTAGGGTCCACGCGGTAAAGCTAAATTGAAATACTAAAATTTATGAGTAAAACATCACCCGTCATCGTCGCATTAGACTTTTCTTCAGAACGAGAAACCCTGCAACTGGTTGATCAGTTAGAGCCAGCACTTTGCCGGTTGAAGGTAGGCAAGGAGCTGTTTACACGATGTGGACCTGAACTGGTAAACCAGCTGGTAGCTAAAAACTTTGATGTTTTTCTGGATTTAAAATATCATGATATTCCAAATACCGTGGCACGGGCTTGTGCCGCTGCCGCTGACCTTGGTGTGTGGATGTTGAATGTGCATGCACTTGGCGGTGAAAAGATGATGCTGGCAGCTAAACAGGCATTAGCTGATAAAAATGCACCATTATTAATTGCCGTTACCTGGTTGACCAGTAGTGGCCAGCTCGAACTTGATGCACTTGGCATCGAATCTACACCACAGCAGATGGTATCGCGTCTGGCAGCCATGAGTAAAAACGCAGGTCTGGATGGTATCGTTTGCTCTGCACAGGAAGCCCCGATACTAAGGCAGGAAATGGGCAATGAATTTTTACTGGTAACGCCGGGCATACGATTGGCTGACGCTAAGCAGGATGATCAATGCCGTGTGGTGACACCTAAAAAGGCAATGACAGATGGTGCCTCTTATCTGGTTATTGGCAGACCGATTACCCAGGCCAAAGATCCGTGTAAGGTATTACGTACAATCAATAGCGAAATTTGCTGACTTGATAGTTATTTGAATTAGGCTAACCTTACTTCTCCAATCACAGTTATCCAGGGAGGATACACATGAAATTACTTCATACTCTATTTTTAACCACTATCTTATTATTTTCTTCAGCTGCATTTGCTGGAAAAATTAATATCAATAATGCCAGTGCTGAGCAGATTGCTTCTGCCATGACAGGCATAGGTGAAAATAAAGCTAAAGCAATAGTGGATTATCGAAGTAGCCACGGCAAGTTTAAATCTGTTCAGGATCTGGAATATGTCGATGGTATTGGTAGCAAAACAGTAGAAAAAAATAAAGATAAAATTACCCTGTAATTATTTCTTTAAATAGATAAAAAAGGCCTGATAATCAGGCCTTTTTTATTGCTAAACTGAGGGTATATGAATAATGAAAACACTAATTTATTTGAGCAGGCATTGTATTGTTTACTGCTTGAAAACCCTTCTGAAAAAGTACAGCGTACTCTTTTACTGCAAAAACGCTTTCTGGATGGTGAATTACATCGACAGGCACAATCAACGGTAAAATCTTTAGCGGTACCCGGGCGGCCTCAGAAACCTGAACTCGTTGACCCTAAAGACGTAGCCAGGCGTAATTTTTCCAGTTTGAAAGGCCGACTGAGTCTGGTACATGCCATTGCGCATATCGAATTTAATGCAATTAACCTGGCGTTAGATGCCGTCTATCGTTTTCAGCAGATGCCAGAGTTATATTATTCTGACTGGTGTCGGGTGGCAGCGGAAGAAGCGTTGCATTTTACCATGTTATCGGATTACCTTGAGCAGCACGGAATGGCTTATGGTGAATTAACTGCGCATAATGGACTTTGGGAAATGGCGGTTAAAACCGATTTTGATGTTTTGACCAGAATGGCACTGGTGCCGCGTGTATTGGAGGCAAGGGGGCTTGACGTCACGCCGGGTATGATAAAAAAATTACAATCTACTGGTGATACACAGTTAATATTAATATTGCAAAAAATATTTGATGATGAAATTGGCCATGTCAAAATAGGTTCATACTGGTATAACACCTTGTGTGAAGAACGTGACCTGGAACCGCAACAAACTTTTCTTCAGTTGATTGAAAAATATATGCAGGGAGCCAGGTTTGGGCCATTCGATACAGAGGCACGTCTTCAAGCAGGTTTCAGCCATGATGAAATGCAGAGCTTGTTAAACCATTTTTGAAAATGCTAACCAGGGTTTGGCTTGAGATATATTGCCCCTGTGGCTTTATAAATGAATTGCTCACTATAATCATGCGCCTGAATTTAAATTATAAAGTGTATAACCATGATAAAAAACTTACTTTTACTCACTGTTTTACTGGGGTTATCTGCCGCTATTTCTGCACAGACGAAGAAACAGGATTTGGATGGTTATAAACTTTCATACATTGAAAGGGAGCCCGGAACAGATGAGTACGAAGTAACAATGCTGATATCTTCTCGTTATATCAGGGTAGATGAAGAGGGGGAAACCAGTGGTTTTATTGTTTATGATGATAAGGATAAAGTTATTTATAGCGTTAGTCATGATGATCAATCTATACTGGTGATAAAACAACATGTTTTTTCTATTGAAAATTTACCGGTTAAACCGAAAATAGAATATTTAGCATTAGCCGACGCGCCTATGGTTTCTGGAAAGGCTGTTTTTAATTACCGGGTATATGTTAATGAAAACAACAGTGATGGCGAAAGCGAAGAAACCTGTATCGAAGTACAGCTTGTTGAAGATCTGCTGCCAGAAGTGAGAACTATTTTACAAAACTATCAGAAAGTGGTTTCTGGTCAGCAGGTGAAAATGGTTGATAATAAAATAACGGCCACACAAACGGCCTGTTATTATATTGACCAGGTATACAATACAGGTGCATATTTTGAAAAAGGTCTGCCTGTACAGGAATGGCATAGCAATGAGCGTTCTAAAATTTTAACGGGATACAGCAGGGTATCTATCGATCCGGATAAGTTTAAAATTCCAGAAAAATATCGTCGGTTTTCAATTGGCGCTAAATCATTTATTAAGTGATTTTTTTCGCACTCACACGGGTATTTCACGCTGCTTTTCTAATAAGCTATCTCAACTGGCGTTAACGACCCTTTCCATACAGTCAAAAACGTTAATAGCATTTTTCACCACGAAGGCGCAGAGGAAGAATTTTATTGTTAGCTTCGTAGCAGGTGCAGCTAACAATAAATCAAATGTTTTTCTCTGTGTTCTCTGTGGTGAATTGCTTTTGACTTATTTTTGAACTACTGGCGCTAATGGCCGACTTTACCCTTTCAGCCCTTTTTTTATGAGTGCCTGCTTGAAGCTTTTAAGTGTTAGGTATTACTGGTAAGTCTGTAGTTTAAGCTCAGCTGTAGCATCATTAATCCGCAAATAGCTGCCAGTCTCGTGCCAGTCACCTAATACAATTCTTGTGGTGTCACTGCCGTTAATTGTTTTATGATGAATTGCAGGGCGGTGTGTGTGACCGTGGATGATTAAGTCAATATCGTTTTCTAAAAATACTTTTTCGGTTTCAGCCTGATTAACATCCATGATGTATTCATCTTTATCAATTGTTGATTGCTTACTGTTTTCTCTAATGCTTTGTGCAAGTTGATAACGTTCTTCCAGTGTCTTAGTTAATGCCTGCTGTTGCCATAATGGGTTTCGTACCATCTGACGAAATTTCTGGTATTCAATATCATCAGTACATAAAGTATCGCCGTGCATTAGTAAAATATCACGGTTATTAATACTGATTTTATGTGGGTCATGGATGATTTTGAAATGACACCGCTTTGCAAGTGCTTCGCCAATCATAAAATCACGATTGCCGTGCATCAGAAATATCTCAGTATGGTATTGTGTGGCTAATTTAGTTAATGCTTTAAATACATCTTGATAACCAGTAGCCGGGTCATCATCACCCCACCAGACTTCCAGAAAATCGCCAAGAATATATAAGGAATCTGCTTTAGATGCTATATCTTCTGAAAAGCGTACAAATAAATCCTTAATTTCAGGACGCTCAGGCAACAGATGAAGATCTGAAATAAAAACGATGTCTTTCATAAGGGTGGCAGGGAAGCTCTGGATAAACGTTGTTATTTATTATTCTGCTGCTGTGGCTTTATTAATAGTGACCGTTTCATTTGGCACATCAGCATGGCCGCCCTCATTACCTGTGCTAACCGCCGCTATAGCATCTACACTGTCCATGCCTTCGGTTACTTTGCCGAAAACGCAGTAGCCCCAACCTGTGCCTTTTGGTGCAGTATGGTTTAAAAAGCCATTGTCATTATGGTTGATGAAAAATTGGGCAGTGGCAGAGTGTGGGTCATTTGTGCGGGCCATGGCGATAGTACCGCGATCATTCGCCAGGCCATTATCGGCTTCATTATTAATAGGATCTTCAACTCGTTTTTGCACCATGCCCGGCATAAAACCACCACCCTGTACCATGAAGTTAGGTATAACACGGTGGAATATGGTTCCATCATAAAAACCATCATTCACATAACTTAAAAAGTTTTTTACGGTTTCCGGTGCTTTTTCATCGTTAAGTTCAATAACAATATTGCCGTGAGATGTTTCTAGTGTAACTGTTGTCATAAGGTATTTCCTGAATTTTATAATTAGCTGGTTTAATGGTGTCCCGAGAGGGAATCGAACCCCCGACCTGCCCCTTAGGAGGGGGCCGCTCTATCCAGCTGAGCTATCGAGACATATTGCCGATTTATTTTGAGGTGAATTATAACAGTGAGTGCGGAGAATGTCGTGTTGAGCTGATGATCATGCTAGCGACTGGTACCTCTTCGCTCAAGGCCTTTATACTTTTTACGCGTTAAGGCTTTAAGCAGGTATGACTCAGGTTCATTGTCATAATTCATAATGTAGTTAAGGCTGCTCATGACATTTAATGTCCAGTTCATGCTATTCATGGCTTCACGCATGCCGCAAAAAAGGACGCGGTCACCATCTTTAAGTTCGATCTCATCATCTGGCATTATCTGAAAGTCGCCATTTCTCTGGAATAGCAAGGGCACACACTTGAGTCTATGTGTTCTTGATAACGGGTCCTGTGTGATACAGTTGAGTGTTATATTACGGCCTAATGCTATGCCTTTGAAAACAGCAGGTGCTTCTTTAGGACTTATTCTGATCGTCCAGATTTGCGGCTTAGATTCGCCGATGACAGCACTGAGCCGGCTAATGACTACGTTGCTCCACTCTTCATCCTGCTTGTTAGCGATTTTAAGGAAATTACATAACAGCGGGTTTAGAAATAAAACACGAATCATGCGTGCAGTAATTTCCCTGGGCTGCATGACCAGGTTTGCTTTAACTTTCTTGAAAAGGACAGAGTTGCCTCGCAAGTTTTGCCGTGCTACTACAAATATATCCGGGTTCAACTGGCGAGCTGTCATGATGGTTGACAGATTATTAGAATCATCACCGCCACCGGCGATGATGCCTACAGCACTGTCGATGCCTGCTCTTTTCAGCGATCTCTCGTCGATGCCGGTGCCGGAAATAATATCCTCTACCTGGTCGATATTGCTTTGTGTGAAGATTTCATGGACTTCTTTATCCGATTCAAGAACGGTCACTTCGACATCGTGCTCGAGAAATTTTTGATATAAAGCCTTGCCAAAACGGCCGTAGCTGCAAAGAATCCAGCGGCCATAATTTAGTTTTAGTGGTTCATCTGTAATCTGTGAGTCGGGTGCCCCGGTTAACCAGTCGAAGATAAGATGTAATGAGGAGGTATGCAGCAGCATGGAGAAAATATCAGCGAAGGTATTGTAGGGATTAACCACGTAATCAGTATTAAAGGACCGCATATTTTCCTCAAATGACAGCAGGTCAGAGCGGCAGACAACTTTGACTTCAGGGTGTAGCAGTTTGCTGCTGATAGCAATCTTAAGGTTGGTTTCATCCGAGGCGGTAGTGCCGATTACCCCATTGCAGTTACTCCTGCTGATTCCAGCCAGCTCAAGGTTTCTGGGTACGGATGCGTCGGCGATCAGGCAGGGCACGAACTCTTGCAGGTCATGGATATTGTTCTCCAGCAGGCTGCTCTGGTCTTCTTCGATAACGACGACACGGTAGTGTTCATTGGTGAGGGCCTTGATGACTTCATAACCGGTTTCACCCAGTCCGCAGACCAGGTAAAAGGGCTCATGTATATTACTGGCCTGGTTTTTAAATTTGTTTTCATTACGAGCTTTCTTGAAAATGGGGTCCTGAACCAGGCCAAGGATGTTGCCAATGGCGTATAACCAGGCGATTACCGTCATATAGATGGTGCATATCACCCATAAACGCTGTGCATCATTTAACGCATAAGGGATCTCGCCGAAACCGATGGTCGTGGCGGTAAAGCTGACATAGTAGAAGGCGTGAAAGATGCTCATACGCCATGGCTGTCCATGGTCGTCGACACCAGGAATAATGATCAGTCCCATCATCGAAATGGCGTAGATCAGGATGAGAATGATCAGGGGCGCACGCATGCGTGACATGACCATCGATATCACCGGGTTGATGGCTTCCTCGGAGGTCTCCAGTTTTTCGGGCTCCTCGTTACTCATTATCTGACTGTCTTCAGGCTATTAACGGCGCAACATGGTGGTTTCGATCATCAGCAGAATGACAGAGATGATATTTGCAAGAACAGCTCCGCCACTGAGTGATACGATCAGAACTACGGTGTCTGGTGTTAGTCCTGTTTCCTGTACGTGTACAGCGAAGGTCCATACCAGTGCGGCAGAGATTAACTGCACCAGGGCAACCAGGCTGGTTGCCAGCAACATTGGCCCCAGCCGTGAACGGTCACCAAATTTCAGTACAGTGGCGACCAGATTAACTATGATTACTGCAAATAATTCATAGACATTATGATGTTGCGGGTCATCCATTTCGCCAATAAAAAAACCGAAGTTTAGTGTCAGGGCGAGGATCATGAAAAAGCTGAATAAGACTTTTTCTGAATTCATGAGATTTTCTCTTTTATTATCATTTTTTTATGTACAGAGTGTAGTTCAATTCATTCTGTTTAGTAAAGCCTTCGCATATGTAATGTGATAAATTAAACTCATATCGGTCATTGGATTATCTAACACCACCGGCAAATTCGACCCTTTATCGTACAGTCAAAAGCATTAAAAGCATTTTTCACCACAGAGGCACAGAGAACACAGAGGAAGCATTTTATTGTTAGCTGCGCCTGCGGCAAAGCTAACAATAAAACTTAAATGTTTTTCTCTGTGTCCTCTGTGCCTCTGTGGTTAATCGTTTTTGACTTGTTTTTAAACTGGCACCAATGGCCGGTTTTTACCTGTTGGCATATCGGCATGAATACCAGCTTGATGGCGTTTTATGATCATTTGATTGAATTTGTGCCGTTTATCATTAAAAAACTAACAAGACTAAATAAATAACTGCTTCAGTATCTCAGTATAAACCGCTGTAAGTTTTTCCAGTTCAGTAATGTTTATATTTTCGTCTATTTTATGGATGCTTTCATTTATCGGGCCTAGTTCAACTACCTGTGCACCGGTTGGTGCAATAAAACGCCCATCAGATGTGCCCCCTGAAGTTGAAAGTTCTGTTTCAATATTACATACAGATTTAATCGCCTGTTTTGCTGCCTCAACTAATTCTCCGCCCGGTGTTAAAAATGGCAGACCTGATAGCGACCAGGCAATAGTGTATTCCAGTTGATGTTTGTTTAAAATGGCTTCTATGCGTTGTTTGATTTGTTGATCTGTTATTGCAGTTGAAAAACGCAGGTTAAACTGCACGTTTAAGTCGCCGGGTATGACATTGCTTGCGCCGGTTCCAGCATGAATATTTGAAATCTGAAAACTGGTTGGTGGAAAAAAATCGTTTCCATTGTCCCATGTTTCGTCGCATAAATCCTGAAGCGTACCGGCAAATAAATGGACGGGGTTTTTTGCCAGATGTGGGTAGGCGATATGTCCTTGTACACCATGAATGGTTAAATCACCGGACAAAGAACCACGACGTCCATTTTTAATAACATCACCAACAGTGTTTGTGCTTGTTGGTTCGCCAACAAGGCACCAGTCTATTTTTTCATTGTTACCAACCAGGTGTTCAATAACTTTTACCGTGCCATCAATAGCAGGACCTTCTTCATCACTGGTTATTAAAAAAGCAATTGAGCCGGCCATTTCTAAAGCGGAAATGGCTTTCTTGTCGGTTAGAAAATCTTCGCAGGCACAAACCATCGCGGCAATACTGCTTTTCATGTCAGCGCTGCCACGAGCGGTCATTAGATCATTAGAAATAGTTGGTGTGAATGGAGCACTGCTCCATTGTTCGATGGGGCCGGTTGGTACGACATCGGTATGGCCGGCAAAAACAAACAATGGTGACTGTGTGCCGTATCGGGCCCAAAGATTATCAACCTCACCAAAACGCAGGTTTTCAATATTAAAACCTATGTTACTTAGTCTATCTGCAATAATCTTCTGGCATCCCATGTCTTCGGGTGTCACAGATGGAATCCTGATAAGTTGTTTTGCGAGGTCTAATGTTGATGACATTTTTATAATAATTCTTTTAATTGTTGTTTCAGATTTTTTTTCTGCTCATCACAAAGGGCAGTATCGTGTATTGTACTAATGACAAAGTGGTCAATAGCTTTTTCACCAGCAGTAGTAATTCTTGCGTTCAACAGTCTAATTTTGTTATCGACAAATGTTTTGGCAATGTTTATTAGCACACCAGTTCGGTCTATGGTTTCAATTTTTACCCAGGTAGCATTGTCATCATTTACGTTTTTAAAACTAACAACGGTTGGTGATGTGAAATACTTGTGTTTCCTGCTACTGCTTAATGATGCAGGTGTGGCATCTGTATTATTGTTTAAGCTTTCCTGTAAGCGGTCAATGATATGTTCGGCTACCACAGACATTACAGAATTATTTATATTGACAGGCGCTAAACGAAAAGTTTGCAGTGCATAACCATCACTCGAATTAAGAACTTGTGCATTGACAATGTCGACTTCACACTTACCTAATGCTGTTACTACGTCATAGAAAATGCGGTCTCGATCTTTCATGTAAATCAGTAACTGTATACTGTTGCTGGACTCATGAACGCGGGTTTTTATCAGTGGTACGACAAGTGTTTGCCGCTGTTTAGCCGCATGCTGCTTGGCATCAATGATTAGTGAAGTGTGCCATGTAATCTGACCGTAAGTGTGACCTTGAAAGTATTCTCTATTAAATGTTTTCCATAGCTCATTTGCCTTATGTGAATCTATTCCCTGTAGTTCCAGCCTTCGTAGACTGGCTGTCTGGATTTCAGATATATAACTTTCTTTGTCGCTCTGCTGGTCCAGGTTTTTCAGGCCTGGGTCTTTATTTAAGAAAGAGGCTGTTTTGTGATATAACTCACCGAGTAATTTATCTTTCCAGTCGTTCCACTGTTTTGGATTAGTCGCACGTATATCTGATATGGTAAGTAAATATAGGTAATCAAGTCGTTCCAGCGTTTTTACACGTTCTGCAAATGTGCTTATCACATCAGGATCGCTAATATCTTTTCGTTGTGCAGTCATCGACATGATTAAATGACTTTTTACCAGCCAGCTGACAAGTTTTCCGTCTTTTTTTGGCAAGTCATGTAAGTTACAGAATGTTTTAGCATCAACAGCACCAACTTTTGAATGATCACCATGACGGCCTTTTGCAATATCATGAAATAGACCGGATAAATATAATAACCCAGGATTGGGTAAATGCTGGAACACACCACTGGCCAACGGGAACTCGTGACAATACTCAGTCACTGACAGACGTCGCATATTTCGAATGACAAATAATGTGTGTTGATCAACAGTGTAAGCGTGGAATAAATCGTATTGCATTCTGCCAACAATTGAATCAAACGCAGGTATATAGGCGGCGAGTATACCGTAACGGTGCATACGTCTTAGTTCGTGAGTAACACCACGAGAGCCAGTTATTATTTTCATAAACAACTGTTGCGCGCGAGGAGACTGCCTGACTTTGTCATCGATTAAATATTTGTATTGCCTTATCTGACGTATAGTGCCAGCACGTACCCCTTGAATTTCCGGGTAATTCTGTAAAATTATAAACAATTCAAGAATGGCGCAAGGGTTGTCTCTGAAAACGCTTTCTTTTGTGGTTTCAATGTAACCATTTCTTACCTGAAAGCTATCATTGATCAGTTCAGCCTCGCTGTCATCATCTGCATAGATAATGGCTTCTCTGAAATGTTGTAACAACATTTCATTTAAATGTTCCAGCTCAATAACCGTTCGGTAGTATTGTTGCATGAATTGTTCGATGGCTTCATTCTTTGAATCTTCCTTATTGTCTTTAAAGCCAAATTCTTCTGCCAGCTCGCGCTGGTAATCAAACAGCAGGCGGTCTTCGCGACGCCCTGCAAGGTAGTGCAGGCTACACCGAATGCGCCAGAGTAAATGCTGCCCTGTTAGCAATGTGTTTAATTCATCTTCAAGAAGAAATCCTTCTTTTACCAGATCATGCAAGCTGTTTGCATTAAAATGCCTTTTGGCGACCCAGCCAATCATTTGTATATCGCGTAAACCACCGCGGCTTTCTTTTAAGTTTGGTTCAAGGTTGTAAGCGGTATCATTGAATTTTCCGTTACGTTGAATTTGTTCTTCGAGTTTTGCCTGAAAGAAAGATTTTGAATCCCAGATATGATCGGCACTGGTTTTTTCATTCATGGTTGCGAATAAAGCTTCGCTTCCTGCCAGTAATCTTGCCTCCATGATGTTTGTTGCGACGGTAATGTCTTTGCTCGATTCGTCTACACATTCTTCAATGGTGCGAACACTGTGGCCAATTTCGAGACGGATGTCCCATAACAACATCAGGAATTTTTCAAGCAGGTCTTTTGTCTTTTGATTTTCTTCTTCTTTTAACAATATCATCAAATCAATATCAGACCTGGGGTGTAGCTCACCACGACCATAGCCGCCGACAGCGATAAGCGCGATCTCCTGATTAATGTCTTTAAACAGGTGAGAATATATGGTGTGGATTATCTGGTCGATCAGCCTGGATCGACCATACACAATCGTATTGACATCGCAACCGTTTTGATAAACTTCTTTTAAATCTTCATCGATAGCGGTAACGGCAACTTTTAAAAGTGTAATCAGGGTGGGGTTAATCAGCTCAGATGGAAATTCAGCCGCATTATTTTTAAGCTGTTTATTTAATGCTGCAATGTCAACTATTTTATCAATTATGTCTATGTCCATGGCGGAAAATTGCTCCTTGCCTTTTCCGCACGTCCCACGTCCATGCGGGTCGGATGGACGATAGTCGGGCAACGCAGCAGCGGTTGCCAAAACGGACTTATCGACCTGGTTTTCAGTAATAGCTGTAACCTGTTTTTTATCTGCGCTTGTCATTACACTTCATCACCTTTGCATTGTGTTAAAACCTCGTGACCGTCATCGGTTACCAATATAGTGTGTTCCCATTGTGCTGACAGGCTGTGGTCTTTGGTGACAACGGTCCAGTTATCATTGAGTAATTTAACGTGACGTTTTCCGGCATTTATCATGGGTTCGATAGTGAAAATCATACCGGGCTCGAGTTTTAAACCGGTACCGGGTTCGCCATAATGTAAAACTTGTGGGTCTTCGTGAAAACCTTTGCCAATACCGTGGCCGCAATATTCTCTCACTACAGAAAAATGGTTTGATTCAGCATGTTGCTGGATAACATGTCCAATATCACCCAGGCGGGCACCGGGTTTTACCAGATCAATACCGAGTTTCAAACATTCGTGCGCAACCTGGCTAACACGCTTTCCGCGAACAGGTGGTTCACCAACAAAAAACATTTTGCTGGTATCACCATGGTAGTCATCTTTAATAACGGTTATATCAATATTGATGATGTCGCCTTTTTTCAGTTTTTTGTCGCTCGGTATGCCATGACAGATCTGATGATTAACTGAAGTGCAGATAGATTTTGGAAATCCGTGATAATTTAGCGGCGCAGGAATGGCGTGCTGTACATCGACAATATAATCGTGGCATATTTTGTCGAGTTCATCAGTGGTTATCCCTGCTTTCACATGCGGTCGTATCATTTGCAGGACTTCGCCTGCGAGTTGCCCGGCAATTCGCATTTTTTCTATTTCTTGTGCATTTTTTATTAATATTGCCATGTTGTTTTATGTCTTTAAAATCAATTGCTTATTATATAACGCTCGATATTTCCGTGTTGAAATATCGTTGTTTATTTTAGCTGTTTATGGTATAAAACGCCCGCGCTAAGAAAAGCTTAGCAAAAACGAGCGATATTGTTGTCCGTTGATGGCTGTTTATGATGGTCAAGTGTGGTGCTTATCTGAAAAGACTTAAAGGGTCTACCAAGATCATCTATTGGGTCATCAGGGTTAACTATATCTTATTTAAATACGCACATATACCGACACATGTAATTGGGTGCTATTTTAAGCAAAAAAACATACATAATGTGTGGGCTTAAATTGGTTATTACATGGGGTGTATGGAGGCCTAACCCCAACTGGAGAAAAACTAATGTCTAACGTATCTATGCGTCTGATGCTTGAAGCAGGCGTGCATTTTGGTCATCAAACACGTTTCTGGAACCCACAAATGTCGCCGTACATTTTTGGATCACGTAATAAAATTCACATTATCAACCTGGAGAAAACACTGCCTTTATACATAGAAGCAGTAAATGCACTTGGTAAAGTTGCGGCTAATCGTGGCAGTATTCTGTTCGTTGGTACAAAACGCGCTGCACGCACTATCGTAGCAGAAGAAGCGCAACGCTGTGGCATGCCTTATGTTAGTCATCGCTGGTTAGGTGGTATGTTGACTAACTACAAAACAATTCGTCAATCAATATCACGTTTGAAAGAATTAGAAGAAATGTCAGAAAACG
>RCNG010000905.1_pt1 | contig 14409 bp, 5 predicted proteins | sample 2041371 | NCBI WGS metagenome assembly RCNG01 (sample SAMN09708227, study PRJNA481090) | Marine sediment metagenome, whole genome shotgun sequencing project. | biome: marine sediment; feature: ocean; material: sediment; isolation source: Sewage treatment plant 1 marine sediment (STP1) ... | reverse complement strand
CAGGCTGCCCCAGAACGAGTCGAAGCGGGCGAACAGGTAGCTCATGATCAGGATCAGCACCGTCTCCAAGGCCAGGGTCTCGAACAGATTCGGGGCACGCATCTCGCCGTGGCTGCCGAAGGACTGGATCGCGTTGGCGATCACCAGGGCGCCGGGCATCAAGCCGATCGGAGTCTGATACAGATCGCGGCTGTCCCTGTAGCTACTGCCGATGATCACCAGGTGCCCGTGCAGCCAGTCGCTGCTGAGTGTGCCGGCGGCATCGCCGATAGCACTGGCCGGGCGCACCGACAGCAGTGGAACCTGCTGCCCATCCAGGTCCACCAGCGGGCGGGCCTCGCCGTCGGCCAGGTGCCAAGGAATGCGGTAAAGGATGCGGCGCTCGGTGTCCCGGGGCAACAGACTGATGCTGTGGTCGCCAAGCTCGACGGAAGCGGGACCGCTTCCATCAGGATGGTCCCGGTGATCCGGCGATTCCGTCCCGATGGTGCAATCCTCCGGGGTCAGTTGGACGAACCCCTCTCCAAGGGCCGTGCGCTGTGCCGGCTCAGCATCCAACAACGCCTTGGCCAGCAATTGAACAGAGGCCCGGATAACAGGGCGCCCGGCTGCGCTGCACCCGGCCTGCCACAGATGCCACCGGCGCATCCTGCCGTCGCCAGCCAACTCGAACAACGGGGCGCCCCAGAAGATCTCCGGCGCCGACGCCGCCAACGGATCGAGAAACGAGGTGCGCTCCTCGGCAAGGGCCGACGGGTCGCCCGGCAAGGGCGAACGAAAGGTGCGCGCCAGGATCAGCGGTGGCGGCCGTGCTGACCCGGCATCATCGCCGGCGGCATAGGGAGCCAGCGCATCGAGCAGGACCTGGTCGCCGGCTTCAGCAGCATGACTGAGATCGATATCAACGACGATGGCCTCGGCACCACCGTCGATGGCATGGCGGATCAGGCGGGCGAGCTTGTCACGCGGTGTGAAAAAGGGCTCACCCCATTGGCGGTACGTCGCCTCATCGATATCGATGAAGGCGATCGGCCGTGCCCCTTCGTCGGGAGCCGTCCCCCGGTACATCCGCATGGCCCAATCGACGACCGTGTCCTCCAGATCGAGCACGGCGCTGCTGTGGTGGAACTGATGCAGTACCAGCGCGATGCCCAGACCCACGACCAGATTGATGATGAAATGCCGCCGGAAGGCCGGCAGGCGCTGCCAACGACCATCACCCGCTCGCCCTTGGCCGCCGGACTGATACCCAGCCATTCGCGACACACCACGCTTGATAAAGCCGGCGAGCCCCCGGTAGGCGATCAGTATCCATGCCAGATTGATCCAATGCGTCATCGAATGCTCCCTTGGTTTGCGTTACTCGGTGGGGAAACCACCCGCGGTGAAAAAACCTCGAATCTGGCCGCACAGTGAGGCTGCCTACTACCGGGCCGACCGGAACTTGAGGAAACGAGCCTGAGTAGTCACCTTGAAAGGGTTGGAGTCTCCGCCCCCAATGCTTGCAGGCCGGCGGTGATCCCGAGCAGGGACAGGGGCAACCCGAGGCTGCGGCCATCCGCCAGATAATAGCGAACCTGCGCCGCACGGCCGCGTTCGAAGCCACGCCGCATCGCGTCATCGAGAGCAAACAATGCCAGGCACCCTTCGGGCCGGCAGTGGTGAAAGGCGAAGGTAAGCGGCTCGCCGCCGTCGACGCTCAACTCGATACCCGGGCGCAGCAGCACCCCCAACGGCACGCGAACCGAAGCGAGCAACCGTGGCGGTTCTCCGGCCGTCTGAAACGCAACGTGCACCAAGGGCGTCTCGTCGTTACCCTCAACGAAGACCCGCTGTTCCAATACGCAGGCGCCCGGCTGCGGGCAGCGCAGCGCCCAATCACGGAACCGCCGGCCGTTCTCCTCGGCCTCTGCCACCCCAAGCGTCAGCAACGCGAGTGCCAGAATCCCTGCCTCACGAATCCAGTCGCGCAATACAGCTGAGCCGTTCACAACCAATTTCCTACCAGGATGAAGGGGGCCCAAAAATTGGGTCGGTTGAATTCTCGGCTCTCGATCAGAATCCGTTGTGCCCTCTGCAGCGCCTGGCCCTTGGTGATCGCCGGATCCTTCAGATTCTCGTAGAAATGCTGCATCAACAGTTGGGTGGCAGCATCACTGACCGGCCATAGCGAGCCCAGGGCGCTACGGGCTCCTGATTGTAGGGCGACACCGCTGAGTCCGAGTGGGGTGCGGTCGTCGCCCTCTGCAGTCTGGCAGGCGCTCAACACCAGGATCTCCACCGGCCGCTGCGCCAGTTCCTTGGGCTTCAATGAGGCGGCCAGCGTCTTCATATCCAGCTTCTTGTCATAGGTCACGATGAAGTTGTCCTCCGGAGGTCCGATGAAGAGTCCATGGGAGGCGATATGCACGATCCGATACGGATGCTCATCGATCTCAGTGACGAAGCGCTGCAACAAGAACTGCTCGTCGCGCAGCGTCAGCGCCGGCAGTTGCCGCGACAGTGCGTCGATCTCCTTCGTGACACCGGGTAGGCGCAGGGCCTCGATCTTCTCCGCATCGGATGCCGGTCGCGCGGTGCGCTGCGCATCACCGCCCGCGGCGATATCCGACGCCTGGATCGATGAACCGCGGCGCCCGCCGCGGTCCCCGGACTGCCGAACACGCCGATATTGTTCGACGAGGTCATCGACCCACCATGCCGGCAGCTTGTTGACGACGGGGCCCGGCCGACTGAGACCAGCCAGGAGCGTGTCCAGATCAGTGCGCCGCAGCCTCTCGGGATCCAGCAGCTTCAGGCCCGGTGCTGTCGCCACCGCATAGTGCTCGGCCAGGTACGTACCGTCCTTTTCGAGCGCAGCCAGCGGGATGGTCCGCAGCGGGCCGTCCGGGACAAACACGATGGTATCGACGTCCCGCTGCGCGAGCAGTCCCGCGATCGGTTCAATCAGCCAATCGTAGACCATCTCGGCCTCCGGTGCCGAAGGACGATCGTAACGCAGCTTCAGCCCCAGGATCTCCGCGGTGATCTCCAGCTCGTCACGCACGACGGGCACGGTCCGCTGGTACAGATCGGAGCCGATGCTGACGAGGATCTCGAGACGATCGGGGAGGATGATCGGGTAGAGCACGGCGGCCCGCGGCGACAGGGTCTCGATGTCCTCGCGCAACGGCACGATGCAGGCATCACGGAAATAGTCCCTCAGTTCGTCGATCTTGATCTGCTCGACGGTGTCCCTGGCCTCGCGCAACAGCGCCAAAACCTGATCCGTATCGCGCCGCATCCGTGCTTGTTCCAGCAGCAGGTCGGCCAAACCCAGATACAAGGGTTCCAGGGTTGCGCGGAACGAGGAGCGGCCATCCGGATACTCGACCGGGATATCCTGACGGATCTGCTCGATATGAGCGACCGCACGGCGGTAGGCCGCAACGGCACGATCCTGCTCGCCCACTTCCCGAAACCACCTCCCGAGCTGCCATTCCCATCGGTACAGGAGGTCGTAGGCGTGCTTCGGTGCGATGTAGATCGCTTGCTCGGTCAACTGCAACGCATCGGCCGATCGACCCTGCTCTGCATAGAGCGTCGCCAACTGGCCCAACGCTCGAGATCCGGCACGGAGCAAACCTCGCTGCAATGCGGTGTCCCTGACACTCAGCAGGACGTCGAGCTCAAGAGACCGAGCGGATTCGGACGCAACCAACTGCCGGGCATCCGCGGCGATGCCGAGCAACAGGTCGGTCCGCTCTTGCGGTTCGGCCACGCGATCAGCGGCTGCACGGGCCGCCTCGAGCTCCGCAAGGGCCCTATCCGGGCGCATCGCGAGCCGCGCCCTATTACGTCGAACGGCCGCGACCAGCCCTTGATCCCCGGCCTGTCGTGCCGATGCGAGGGCCTGCCGATACTGCGCCTTAGCCTCGTCTGCCCGACCCCGATCCAGCAGGATGGTGCCCAACCCGTTCGCCGCAGCCGCAGCCACTGTCGGGCGCCGCAGTCGCTCGGCTGCAGCCTGCGCCTCGGTCAGCAGCGCCTCGGCCTCGTCGCTGCGCTGCTGGTGCATACGGACCTGTCCCAGCGCCTGCGTCGCCACCGCCCGCATGACCTCTTGATGCCTACCAGCAGCGGCGGAACGCGCCGCTAAGAGGTCGGCCGCAGCATCCGGGTAACGTCCAAGTGCCCGGTAGGTCTCCCCGCGGCGGATCAATGCCTCGATTGACTTCGGATCCGCGCTGGCCGTGGTCTCGATGGTCTCAGTCCAGGCCCGGATCGCAGCCGCCTGAGCCCCACGCACAGGGACGGGAGGAGCACTACCATGCGGCGTCTCGCAGGTGGAGGCCGCCATGACTGTCGACGAAAGGAGCGCCAAGCATAACATGCCTCGGATGGCGATCGTTGAGACACGTCTTGCCATTGCACTATGCTTCGCGCGGGCAGGTTTGAGCCTTTTTCGACGCTTGATGCTTGTCGATACCTCGGAGTTTCCTTGATGGGTCGGGGATACGTGAAGCATAGTGTTTTTACAAAGCGCTCTTGGCGCGGTGCACTGCGATTTGGCCGGTTGGCAAAACGCCTCGTCGGTGGTCGGCGCATCGAGGAGATGATTGACGGCATGTTATAGCCCGGAGCAGCGTGGCCGGCAGTATCGAACGGGACGCAACCGTCACGAGGTGGTGACAACCCGGGGACCTGAAACGGATCGGAGATCTCATCGCTCCGCCGCTCGCAACGATGGCGCCGGTCCATCGAGGATGCGATCGAGCCGCCGGCCGGCAAAGGACACGACCGCCGGCGCCGCCGCAGCGGCCGGCACGCCGCCGGCACCGCGCTCGACCAGCGAGCTCGCCTGCTCACCGGCCGCGGTCAGGCAGGCATTGGTGATCAGATCATCGGGATCATCGAAGGGGGTCGCCAACGGGACCAAGCTGGCCGTGATATCGAGCTCCGGCGCCGTGATGTTGATCAGTCCCTGCTCGCCGCCCGGCGCCGCGGCCTGGATGACGTTGCGTCCGCTGCCCGGCTCGAACACCTGGCGCTGCGCACCACCGATCTCGACGACGCCTTGGCTGGCAACCAACGCGCGGGCGTCGATCAGGATATTGCCGCCGCGCGCACCCTGTGCCGCGGTATTGGCTTGCACGAAACCGCCCTCGAGAATCACAAAATCCGACCGCAGTGTGATATCGCCCCCGTCTCCGGTCTCACCGAGCACCGAGGTCGTGATCTCGCTGTTGCGCAACCAGAGCAGATCGGCGACGTCGATCGTGATCGGACCGGCATCGGCCTGATTCGATTCCGTCGTGATGCGGCTGACGCCTTCGATCGACATTTCGCCGGCACTGATGTCGATGCGGCTCGCCGGCACGTTTCCGGTGCTGCGCGCGCTGATCCGTCCGCCGTCCATGGAGAGGCTGTCGGCCGCAATGCGGATGTGACTCGCCCGGTCTCCTGCCGCGTCACCGAAGGCCAGGGTCTGATCGGCGTCGATGGTGATCTCACCGCCTCCCAGGACCTCGAGTCCGCCGACCTCCACATCGATGCTACCCACATGACCCGTTGCGTTCGTCAGGGCGCGGCTGGACATCCCTGTCGATCGTCCACGGCCGTCGATCAGCAGGTCTGCCGCGTGCAGCGACACCGTCCCGGCGTCGCCGCCGTCGGACTCCGTCGAGACCTGGGCCCCGTCGAGCAGCTCGGCGCGGCCGGCCACCTCGACAGTGACGGAACCAGCGTCGCCAGACCCTGTGCCGGCGATGCTTCCGATCCCAGTGACCAGGTCGAGCGTCCCCCCTCCGTCGATTCGCAATGCTTCCGCCCGGACCGCGATGTCCCCCGCGTCGCCGGCGGCACTGGTATTGCTGCTGATCACCGCCCCATCGAGCAGCTCCAGCAGGCCAGCCACCGTGACCCCTATGCTGCCAGCATTGCCACTGGAATCGGGTTCTGCAGTGCTAAAGACCCCGGTGGTTGTTCCCTTGCCGTCGATGCGCAATGCTTCCGCCCGGATTGCGACGCTACCGGCCTCGCCGACTGCAAAGGTGCCGCTGGAGATATCCGCACCGTCGAACAGCTCCAACAGGCCAGCCACGGTGACTTCGACGCTGCCGGCATCGCCGCTGGAACCGGGGTTTGCGTTGCTACTGATTCTGGTGAACAGGCCGGGATCCCCTCGACCGTCGATGCGTAACTCCCCAGCCTGTACCACGACGCTACCGGCGTCGCCGGCAAAGGTGCTGCTGGAGATCGACGCCCCGTCGAGCAGCTCCAGCAGGCCGTCCACCGTGACCGTGGTGTCGCCGGCATGCCCGCCGGAACCGAATGCTGCTTCGCTCGCAATTGCCGTGCTAACCTGGTCGGGATTCCCCTGGCTATCGATGCGCAGTTCCCCGGCCTGCACCAGGACGCTGCCGGCGTCGCCGACCGCAAGAGTGCTGCTACTGATCTGTGCTCCGTTAAGTAGCTCCAGCAGGCCATCTACCCTGACCTCGATGCTGCCGGCATCGCCGCTGGAAGGGGAATTTGCTTGGCTAGCGATCCCAGCGCCTACTCCCTGGCCGTCGATGCGTAGCGCTCCGGCCTGTACCATGACGCTCCCGGCATCGCCGGCGGCAAAGGTGCTGCTGGCGATCGACGCCCCGTCGAGCAGCTCCAGCAGACCGGTCACCGTGACTAAGACGTCGCCGGCATCGCCTTCGGAACCGGTACTTGCTTTGACCACCCCCTCTCCGTCGATGCGCAGCGCTCCGGCCTGTACCATGACGCTCCCGGCATCGCCGGCGGCAAAGGTGCTGCTGGAGATCGACGCCCCGTCGAGCAGCTCCAGCAGACCGGTCACCGTGACGGTGACGTTGCCGGCATGGCCGCCGGAATCCTTTTTCGCGTCGCTCGAAATGCCGGTGAACTGATCCGGCGTGCCCCGATCATCGATACGCAACGCACCGGCCTGCACCGAGACGCTTCCGGCATTGCCGGTCGCAAAGGTATCGCCTCTGATCACTGCCCCGTCGAGTAGCTCCAGCAGACCGTCCACCGCGACGGTGACGTTGCCGGCATGGCCGCCGGAATCCTTGCTCGTGTTGCTCGAAATGCCGGTGGAATGATCCGGCGTGCCCCGATCGTCGATACGCAACGCACCGGCCTGCACCAAGATGCTTCCGGCATTGCCGGCGGCGAAGGTTTCGCTGGTGATCACTGCCCCGTCGAGTAGCTCCAGCAGGCCATCCACCGTGACCTCGATGTCGCCGACATCGCCGCTGGAACCGGAATCCGCTTGGCTTCCGATCCCGGTGGCTCGATCGGGAGCCCCCTCCCCATCGATGCGCAGCTCCCCGGCCTGGACCAGGACGTACCCGGCGTCGCCGGCTGCAAAGGTGCTGCTGCCGATCTGCGCCCCATCGAGCAGCTCCAGTACCCCATCCACCGTGACCGCGACGTTGCCGGCATCGCCGCCGGAATCGGGATCTGATTGACTCGCGATTCCGGTGAACTCACTAGGATTTCCCTGGCCGTCGATGCGCATCGCTCCGGCCCGAACCAGGACGTTCCCGGCGTTGCCAACAGCATGGGTGCCGTTTCTGATGCCCGCCCCATTGATCAGCTCCAGGAAGCCATCCACCGTTACCTCTACGTCGCCGGCATCGCCGCTGGAACCGGAATTTGTTTGGCTAATGATCTCCGCGCCTGCTCCCTGGCCGTCGATGCGCATCGCTCCGGCCCGAACCAGGACGTTCCCGGCGTTGCCAACAGCATGGGTGCCACTTCTAATACCCGCCCCATTGATCAGCTCCAGAAAGCTATCCACCTTTACCTCTATGTCGCCGGCTTCGCCGCCGGAACCGGAACTTGTTTGGCTAACGATCCCGGTATCTACTCCCTGGCCGTCGATGCGCAACGCTCCAGCCTCGATCGCTACGCTACCCGCATTTCCCACTGCCTGCGTTCTGCTACTGATCACTGCCCCGTTGAGCAGTTCCAGCAGGCCATCCACCGTGACCTCGATGCTGCCGGCATCGCCGCTGGAACCGGAATTGGATTGGCTAAAGATAAAGATTCCAGTACCTACGCCCTGGCCGTCGACCCGCAACTCCCCGGCCCGGACCGCGACGCTCCCGGCGTCGCCGACTGCATGGGTGCTGCCGGTAATCTGCGCCCTATTGATCAGCTCCACTTCGGCTGCTTGGACGCTCACCCGTCCGCCATGGCCCTCGGAGAAGGTGCTGCCGGCAATAAGCGCGCCGTTGCGCAACTCTAGCAGGCCATCCACCATGACCGAGATGTCGCCGGCATCGCCGCTGGAATCGGGTAATGCGATACTCGCGAGCCAGGTGGGCTGGCCGGACGTTCCCTCGCCATCGATGTGCAGCTCCCCAGCCCCGACCGCGACACTCCCGGCGTTGCCGTCTGCACTGGTGTTGCTGACGATCTGCGCCCCATCGCGCAGCTCCAGCGGACCATCCACTGTGACCGCGATGTTGCCGGCGTTGCCGTCGGCAAAGGTGCTGCTACGGATCTGCGCCACATTGACCAGTTCTACTTCGGCTGCCTGCACGCTCACTCGCCCGCCATGACCCTCAGCGGCGGTGCCATTGGCAATGAGCGCGCGGTTGCGCAGCTCCAGCAGGCCATCCACCGTGACCGTGACGTCGCCGGCATGGCCGCTGGAACCGGATTCTGCGACGTTCGCGATCCAGGTGAGCTGGCCGGACGTCCCCTCACCGTCGATGCTCAACTCTCCGGCCTGGATCACAATGTTCCCGGCATCGCCCCCAGAGGTAATGCTGCTGATTTCCGCCCCATCGCGCAGCTCCAGCAGGCCAGTCACCGTGACCGCGACGTCGCCGGCATCGCCAGCTGCAGAGGCTCCGCTGCCGATCTCCGCCCCACTGGCCAGTTTTACTTCGGCTGCCTGTACGCTGACCCGCCCGCCATGTCCTTCGGCGAAGGTGCTGCTGGTGATCTGTGCTCCGTCGCGCAACTCCAGCCGGCCATCGACCGTGACCGCGACGTCGCCGGCATGGCCAGCTGCAGAGGTTCTGTTGCCGATCTCCGCCCCATCGACCAGCTCCATTTCGGCTGCCTGCACACTTACCCGCCCGCCATGGCCCTCGGCGAAGGTGCTGCCGAGAATAGACGCACCGTTGCGCAGTTTCGCAGGCCCGGCAACTGTCACGTTGACGGTCCCGGCGCTGATCTGCGCCCCGTCGAGCAGCTCCAGCAGACCGTCCGCCGCGACCTCGACGCTGCCGGCATCGCCGCTGGAACCGGAATTCGCGTTGCTGAAAATCCCGGTGACCTGGTCGGGTGTCCCCCGGTCGTCGATGCGCAGCTCCCCGGCTTGGACCAGGACACTACCAGCGTTGCCCACCGCAACGGTACTGCTGCTGATCTCCGCCCCGTCGAGCAGTTCCAGCAGGCCGGTCACCGTGACCTCGATACTCCCGGCATCGCCGCTTGAACCCGATGCGGCTTGACTCGTGATCCCGGTGGATTGGCCGGACGTCCCCTCGTCATCGATGCGCAGCTTCCCGGCTTGGACCAGGACGCTGCCAGCGTTGCCCACAGCAAAGGTGCTGCTGCTGATCTGCGCCCCATTGACCAGTTCCAGTTCGGTTGCTTGTACGCTCACCCGCCCGCCATGGCCCTCGGCGAAGGTACTGCCTAAAATGAGCGCGCCGTTGCGCAGTTCCGCAAGCTCGGCAACGGTCACGCTGACCGATCCGGCGTTTGCCTCCGAGAAGGTAACGGCTGCAATTCCAGCAAGCGATCCGCCGTCGCCACCGTCGATATACAGCTCGCTTGCCGATACCTGAACCGTGCCGGCATCGCCCGCACCCAACGTACTACTGGAGAGGCCGCCACTGTTAATGATGCTCAAACGCTCTGAGACCGCGACTGATACCTCTGCCGCATTGCCGCCCGAGGACTCTCCGGTATCGGCGGCGATGCCGGTACCGAAATTCGAGCCGCGATAGAATACCGATGCCTCCTCACCATCAATGAGCAACTCGCGCGCAGCAACGCGAACGCCATTCGCGTCACCCTCGCCATACGTCGAGGCATCTATGCCCACAGCACCCCGCATCTCCAGTGAACCATCGACAGTGACCTCGATTCCGCCGGAAGAGCCATGGACACCTGGTTCGACCTCGCTGAAGATGCCGGTAAAGGTCTCGGCCCCGGCCTGCCTGATCTCTAGACTGTCCGCCGTCACGCGCACGCTGCCGGCTGTGCCGGATGCGAAGGCATTGCTTTGCATGCGGCTGGCGTGGATTGCAAGCGGCCCGGCAATCTCCAGATCGATTCCTGTCGTCGCGTCGGTATCGCTGAGGTTGTCGGCGGCGAGCGTGGCATCGAACAGCGTCGCCCGCCCGGCGCGCACGATCAAGGTTCCGCCGCCGTCGCCGCTGGTGTCAATTCGCGCATATTCAACGTGCAGGCTTCCGTTGCCGGGTTGCTCCGCAGCACCGACGAGAGGAACACCGCCGCCCCGGTCACCGACGGCGCTGATGCGGATCTCTCCTCCCTGGACCCGCACCGATGCCGATGTGTCGCCGCCGGCAATGGCCACATCGCCGGCACTGATCGAAACGGTCTGTCCGGGAGCAAACTTCAGCGTACTGCCATTCACCTCGATGCTGGCCGGCTGTGGTGACAAGAACCCGAACGACTCGGGGGCGGCCATGCTCAGCGTGCTTTTCTCAGGGTCCGTCGCACTGTAGACGCTGCCGTCGGCGAAGCGCAGCTCGTCGGCGGTGCTGACATGGAAGGCCGCCGGCACATCGACCCGGGCGTTGGGACCGAAAACGACACCGGCGGGATTGATGAAGAAGAAATCAGCCTGACCGACCTCGGATCGCAGATGACCGTCAATCGTGGACATCCGACCGCCGGTGACCCGGCTGATGACATTGGCGATGCTGGCCGGTCCCGTAAAGGTGGCGCTCTCACCGGTATGCACGTCGAAGACGCGAAAGCTGTGAAACAGGTTGGAGCCGCTGGTGGTCCCGAGCTCAGATCCGATGCGGAAATCCGGACCGCCGAGCCCCGTCGCCGGACCGACCGAGCCGTCGGTAGCAATGTCGGCCAGACAACAGGACCACGGGGCAAGCATCAAGAGGACTGCCGCGCGGAGCAGGTCCGTGGCGGCTCCCCTGCGATCTGTCGAGACGCGCCTGGCCATCGAGCTTACCATCCCGCTAAAAGTCCGCCTGAATGAGAAAGTGTATACCATCGTCCTGAATGTTGTGCTCTTCGCTCGGCGGAGGGTCTTTGATGGCGTGAGCCAGATACAGCTCGGCACGCAACCGATCACGTACGGTCCAAAGCAGCCCGGCACCGATCGAGAACAGACCCTCGCGGTCCCGGTGCCCGCCGTGGTTCCACGCACTGCCGACGTCTGTGTAGGCGGCGATCTGGAGTACGTGATCGGTATCGGCAGGCCCCTTGCCCTCCCAGAGCGGGTGGCGGATCTCGACAGTCGCGGCGTAGCCGCTGTCGCCGACCAATTGGTTCTCCCGGTAGCCGCGCACCGTATTGACCCCGCCGACGGCGAAACGCTCCAGCGGCAGCAATGTCTCGCCGGCCAGCTGCACACCGCCGCGGATGATCAGCTGGGTCCCCCGTTCACTCAGGCGCCGCACATACTGGCCCTGGCCGAGCCAGACGAAGAACTCACCGTCCGGCGTGTTGTCGGTGTGGATCGTGGCATCGAAGGCATCGACACCCATGCTGAACACTGATCGCAGCGCAAGCGCTTGTTTCGACCCACGCTTGGCGTATTCTTGAAAGAAGCGCAGCGCGGTGACGCGGCTCTCGCCCCGGATGGCACCCTCCGAGAACGAAAAGGGCTCGCCGAGCAGCGTTGTCTCGTTCTCGGACCAGCTCACGAGCGCGCCGAGGGTCAACGAGTGCTCGAGCGAGTGCCGGATGGGATGGGAAACCCCCAGCTCGAAGCGCTGGGTCTCGCTATCGATGTCGAGCTCGACCAACGGGTCTTCGAGCAACGACGCATCGCTGCGAGCATACCGGGTGAACAGCCGCGTGTTGTCCGCTGTCACCGGTATCGAAAAGGCGATCGATCCTTCCCGCCCCTGGCCCTCGAACCCACGCCCGATATAGAGCTCCAGCGCGTCGCCGAAGCCGGTCAGATTGCGCAGCACACCGCCGAGATAGGCCCGTTCGGCACCGGTGCTCGGCGGACGATAGTTGTCCGTGCGCAGGTACAGCTCCCAGGGTCGCGCCCGGGTAATCTCGAGATCCAAGACCGCGCTGCCCGGCTCGGTGCCCGGCAACAGCGTGCCGTTGATCTGGTCGATCAGTGAGTCTTGGAGCAGCAGCTGAAACCGCTCCTGCAGTGCATTGCGGTTGAACGGACGCTCTCCGTCGGTTGCGATGCGGTCTTGAATGTACTCGGCACGCAGACCCCCGTTGCCGCTGACCCGTATCTCATCGAGGCGTCCCTCGATGACCTCGAAGAAGATGACCCCGTCCTCGACCCGCTGACCCGATTTCAGGACCACCCCGCTGTTGATATATCCCTGGTCCACATAGTGCTTCGTCAACTGGAAGCGCAGCTCCTCCAGGTCCGCCAGCGTCACCCATTGACCGAGGAAGGGACCGATGACGTTCTCGATTCCCGTGTCCGGAAGGTTCGCACCACCATCGAAGCGCACCTCTTTCAACACGAATCCCGGTCCACCCGGAGGCACGTAGAGGCGGCCACCAACCGGTGCTGCCGGCGGCCCGATACCTGCCGCAGGATCTTCCGTCTCGGTCCGGACCGGGGACGGGCCGGCCGCGGGACGTAAGCCTCCAGGCAGAGCTGAAACGGACGGGAGCTCCGCAGCGGCGGCCAGCGACAGGCCCGCCCAAAGCAGTATGGCTGGCAGTATCGAACCGGAAGCACACATCATGACGTGGTGACCACCCTGAAATCTGAAACGGCAGCCTGGCGACGTCATCGTCCCACAGCACTCTGATCTACCGGTTCAGAGCGCGGCGTCGGTCGACCCAAGACGCGGTCGAGCCGCTCGCCGGCGAAGGACATGACTGCCGGTTCTCTCGAGGTCGCCGGCACTCCTCCGGCGCCGCGCTGGACCAGCGAGCTCTCCTGCTCACCGGCCGCGGTTAGACAGGCATTGTTGATCAGATCGTCGGAGTCATCAAACGGTGTCGCCAATGGGACCAGGCTGGCAGTGATATCGAACTCCGGTGCGATAATGTTGATCAGTCCCTGCTCTCCCCCCGGTGCCGCGGCCTGGATGACGTTGCGTCCGCTGCCCGGCTCGAACACCTGACGCTGTGCACCACCGATCTCGACAACGCCCTGGCTGGCAACCAGCGCGCGGGCGTCGATCAGGATGTCGCCGCCACGCGCGCCCTGTGCCGCGGTGTTGGCCTGGACGAAGCCGCCTTCGAGAATCATGAAATCCGACCGCAGTGTGATATCACCCCCGTCTCCGGCCTCACCGAGCACCGATGTCGTGATCTCGCTGTTACGCAACCAGAGCAGATCGCCGACGTCGATCCGGATCGGACCGGCATCGGCTTGATTCGATTCCGTCGTGATGCGGCTGACACCTTCGATCAACATTTCGCCGGCACTGATGTCGATGCTGCTCGCCGGCACGTCTCCGGTGCTGCGCGCGCTGATCCGGCCACCGTCCATGTACAGGTTGTCGGCCGCAATGCGGATATGACTCGCCCGGTCTCCTTCCACGCCACCGGAGGCCAGGGTCTGATCGGCATCGATGGTGATCTCGCCGCCTCCCAGGACCTTGAGTCCGCCGACCTCCACATCGATGTTGCCCACATCACCCGTTGCGTTCGTCAGGGCGCGGCTGGACAGTCCCGTCGATCGTCCCCGGCCGTCGATCAGCAGGTCTTCCGCGCGCAGCGACACCGTCCCGGCAGCGCCGCCGTCGGACTCCGTCGAGATCCGGGCTCCATCGAGCAGCTCGGCGCGGCCGGCGACCTCGACCGTGACGGTACCGGCGTCGCCGGATCCTGTACCGGCGGTGCTGACCACTCCGCTGGATTGGCCTTTGCCATCGATGTGCAGCTCCGACGCCCGGACGACGACGATACCGCCATCGCCGGCTCCGAGGGTACGACTGCTGATCAGCGCCCCGCCGAGCAGCTCGATCGAGCCGTCCGCCGTAACCCTGACCTCGCCGGCGTCACCGCTGGAACCTGAATCCGCGTTCGTGGCAATCCCGGTGAGCTCACCGGGAGCCCCCCGGCCGTCCATCTGCACGGCTCCAGCCTGGACCGCTACGCTCCCGGCGTCGCCGGCTGCGAAAGTGCTGCTGCTGATCGTCGCCCCGTCGCGCAGCTCCAGCAGACCATCCACAGTGACCTCGATGCTGCCGGCTTCGCCGCCGGAACCGGCGTCTGCATCACTTAGGACCCCGGTGA
>RCNG010000904.1_pt1 | contig 14413 bp, 9 predicted proteins | sample 2041371 | NCBI WGS metagenome assembly RCNG01 (sample SAMN09708227, study PRJNA481090) | Marine sediment metagenome, whole genome shotgun sequencing project. | biome: marine sediment; feature: ocean; material: sediment; isolation source: Sewage treatment plant 1 marine sediment (STP1) ... | reverse complement strand
TTGTCGCGCAGCATTAAAAATCTCGGTTGCGTGGTCGACGCCCACAGTGTCATCTGCCGCCGAGTGGAAAACCATCAGGGCACATCCGAGGTTGGCAATGGCCTCGCGCATGTTCACCGCCGACAGATCATCGAGAAACTCCCTGCGAATCTTGAACGGCCGCCCGGCGATCTTGACCTCGGCCTCGCCGGTGCTTTCAATCTCGGCATTGGATGAGCGGATCATCCCAGCCAGATGGTCGGTCGAGGAGGGCGCTGCGATCGTGGCAATGGCCGCAGCGGACGGGATTTGGGCCGCTGCCTGCAGCACCGCCGCCCCGCCCAGTGAGTGGCCGATCAGGATCTTCGGCGCCTCGAGCTCACGTTCCATGTACTCTGCCGCCGCCACGAGATCGGCAACGTTGGACGAAAAAGTCGTGTCCGCGAAATCGCCTTCACTGTCTCCGAGTCCCGTGAAATCAAAACGGAGCACGGCCACCCGTTCGGCCGCCAAAGCCCGCGAGACCCGCGCCACACCCTTGTAATCCTTCGAGCAGGTGAAACAGTGCGCAAAGAGGGCGTACGCGATGGGCTCGTCGTCCACCGGTTGATCGAGCAGAGCCGAGAGCTTGTGGCCGGATGTGTTCTCGAAGCTGATTCTCCTGGTGTGCATTGGTACTCCCGTTCCCGTTCCCGTTCCCGTTCCCGTTCCCGTTCCCAACAAATACTAGCCCCGATCCTCCTCTGTCCCAAATCACCACGTTCCAGAAGAACATTTGCCATCACGTCCGGCGGGCGGATACTCTGCTTTCCGGAAATCGCTCCCAGAGGAGGGCCCATGAGAAGAGCCACAATAGCCGTTCTCGTAAACATGGTCGTGCTGTACTGCAACTACTGCCTGGGACAGACCCTACCGACCGCCACACCGGAGACAGTAGGCATGTCGACAGATCGCCTCTCGCGAATTGACGAATTCGTAGGGAGACATCTCGAAGCCCACCACTTCGCCGGAGCCGTAACCCTTGTGGCCCGTCACGGGCGCGTGGTGCAATTCAAGGCCTACGGCATGCAGGACATCGAGAGCGGCACGCCGATGGCGAAGGATTCGATCTTCCGAATCTACTCGATGACGAAACCAATCACGAGCGTCGCGGTGATGATGCTCTTCGAGGAGGGCCGCTTCCTGCTCAACGACCCGGTCTCGAAATACCTGCCGGAGTTCGAGGGCCTCGAGGTCGGAGTCGAGGAGGTCGATGAGGAAACGGGAGATCGGATCCTGAAAACCGTTCCGGCCGATCGCGAGATCACCATCCGCGACCTGCTGCGCCACACCTCGGGTTTGACATACGGGTTTTGGGGCACCTCCCTGGTGGACAAACAGTATCTGGAAAAAGGCGTCCTTACAAAGGACCGGACGATCCAGGACACGGTGGCCAAGCTCGGCACCATCCCCCTCAAACACCAACCAGGCTCCGTGTGGGAGTACAGCGTTTCGAACGATGTGCTGGGTCGGTTGGTGGAGGTAGTCTCCGGTCTCCCCTTCCACGGATTTCTCCGCACCCGGATCTTTGAGCCTCTCGGGATGGCCGACACCGGTTTCTTCGTCCCGTCCGACGATGCCCATCGGCTCGCCAGCGTCTACACGCCCAACGATGACAACACCGCCATTGCACCCCACGATCCCGGAAAATCCCGCGACTTCACCGTCCCGACCACCTATTTCTCGGGGGGCGGCGGCCTGGTCTCCACCGCCGCCGACTACTTCCGGTTCTCGCAAATGCTGCTCAACGGTGGTGAACTCGAGGGAGTCCGCATTCTCGGCCCCGAAACAACTGAACTGATGACCACCGACCACCTGGGCGACACCCCGATGCGGGACGCCGGCGGTACCTACGGCTTCGGCCTCGGCTTCGCGATCTCCCCGGATCGGGGTGCATCCGGCTCGATCGTTTCGGAAGGCTCGTTCTGGTGGGGCGGCATGGCACACACCGGTTTCTGGGTGGATCCCGAGGAAAAGCTCATCGGTATCTTCCTGACCCAGATTCTGCCCGAGTCACCGATGCCATACCGGGATCTTTTCACACCCGTGGTCTACCAGGCCATCGTTGACTGAAGAAACGCCTACTGGCGTTTGATCCAATCGGCCAGAAGACCCAACCATTGCGCCGTACCGTCTTCCAGTCTACCTGGGCCAAACCCATGGCCTCCACGGGCAAAGAAGTGCACCTCGACCTCCTGACCTGCGGCGGTCAACGCTTCCGCGTAGATCTGTGATTCGAGAATCGGCACGACGTCGTCATCATAGGAGTGGACCAGGAAGGCAGGAGGTGTGGCTACGTTGACGTGATCGACGAGCGCGTACTGCTTCTGCTCATCTGGCGCCATGGGGCGATGAAAGAGGGTTGCCTCAAGCCATTCTTGGTTCTCGGCACCGAGGGTAGTGACGGGGTAGATCAAGGCCGAAAAATCCGGGTTCTCATCAGCCTTTTCCGACACGAGCACGCTGGCCGCCGCCGCGAGGTGGCCGCCGGCGGAAAAGCCCATGATCCCGACCTTCGACGGTTCAAAGCCGTAGGTCGCGGCCATCGACTTCATGAGACTGATAGCCCTTCGGGCATCCGTAAGGGGCAGGAGATGCGGCTGATCCGAAGCTTCCACGAGGGGCAGCCGGTACGTCAGAATGGCCGCTGTAATGCCCTCAGACGCCAGAAAATCGGCAACCAATCGCCCCTCCGCCACGATCGACTCTTCGGTGTAACCACCGCCAGGGGCGATGATCATCGCCCTGCCCGAGTTCGTGCCGAGTGCAGGATGAACCGTCAATGTAGGTTTTGTGACGAGATACGCGCACGGCACCCCATAGGACGAGACCTTGACGTACTGCTCGAGGGTGTTGGGTTTGGAGAATGGCGGCTCACCGTCCCACAGGGGCACAATTTCTTCGGCACACAACGGGAGCACCGTCAGAGTGAGCCACGCGACGAGGATCATTTTCATCTGGTCTTCCCCTGTACGAGTCGTCCTACGACATTTCAGATTGAATCCTGCGCCCGGCTGCAACGGCCTTTTGTGCCTCTGCGGGTCGGCCGCTGCGGTTGAGAATGTCGGCCAGGATGTAATAGCCGAGTGGACCTTCGTCATGATCGGGGTCCTGGCTGATTCCCTGACGAACCAGTTCTTCCGCGCGTACCATGTCTCCACCCCTATCCATCAGGAGCTTTGCAAGATAGTAGAAACCCTGGACAAAAGAGGGGTTCGCCTCGATCGAGGCCTCCCACAATTCCTGCTGCCGGTCGACCTGGCCCATCCTGCCCACCAGACGACCGAGGTTGAAGAGTGCCTCGTGATATTTCGGCGCCAATTCGATGGCTCTCTCGTAATGAGCGATCGCCGACCGCACATCGCTCCGCTCCTCGTACAGAACGGCGAGATTGAAATGCGGTATGGCAAAGTCGTCCTTCTCCTCGACAGCTTGTTGGAACAGCTTCACAGCCTCGGCGGATCGGCCCTGTTCCACCCGGACTTCCCCGAGCTTGTTGTGGATCAAAGCCGGCGCTTCGGTTGTCGCGACGGCTTCGTCGAGGGCTCTGGCAGCTTCGTCGAAGTTGTCCCGGCCGAACTCCAGATCGGCAATCGAGAGGGTCGCGCGGGTGTCATGGCCCGCCATCTCGATCAACCTTTGATAACCGATCAGAGCTTCGTCAACCTGCCCCAATGCCTGATATGAAGAAGCCATCCCCGTCAGGGAGTTCACATGCTCGGGATCCAACTCGAGTGCCCGCCGGTAGTGCATCAGGGCTTCCTCATGGTCCTCTCGAACGGCGGCCAACTGACCCATCATCTGGTGGGCATCAAGGATATCTGGATCTTCGCCGAGAGCATCGAGGAGCGTCTGTCGGGCACCCTCGTGATCATCGGCCATTTGGGACTGTGCCCTCATGATCATTCTGTGCAGCCCGATCTTGTCCTTGGGATCTGCCCGCAGGCGATCGCTCTCCTCGTCGAGGCTGACCCCGCCCTGGCCGGCGGCATAGCCCAGCGCCTGGAGTTGAGCGAGGGTTTCCGAATCCATCTCCGGTGCCGAGCCGCCCACTCGAGCCTCTGATTCGATGACATCCCGCAATTCTGCGAGGCGGATCTCGAGGTTCTCCACCATGGCCGGGTCCTCGGCAGCGAGATCATCCGTTTCACCTGGGTCAGACCGGATGTCAAAGGCCTCGGGGCGAGGAGAACTGATCAACTTGAGATGGCCCTGACGCAGGGCGCGGAGAGGAGCCCAACCGTAGTGCAGCAGAGGGTAGAGCGACTCGGAGTAGACTGCCCGTTCATCACCGAGATCCCCATTGATCAGCGGCAACAGGCTCTCACCATGGACTCTCTTCGGCGCCGACAAACCCACCACGTCGAGTACCGTCGGGAAGATATCGACATGGCTCACCGCCGAGTCCACCACCTTCCCCGCAAGACCACCACCTGGCGGGCGCACAATCAATGCAACGTGAATCGTGGAATCGTAGACAAAAAACCCATGCGAGGACTCGCCGTGATCGCCGAGACCTTCCCCATGATCTGCCGTGAGAACGACCAGACTATTCGACAACAAACCGCGTTCTTCGAGCGCCCGCCGAAGGTCACCGACGAGAGAATCGGTGTACGCCACTTCGCCGTCGTAGGGCCGGTCGGAATACATGCTCTTCCAGGGTTCCGGCGGGGTGTAGGGGTCATGCGGGTCATACAGATGGATCCATGCGAAAAACGGTGCATCGAGGGGCCTGTCGTCGATCCACCGCACGGCCTCGGCGATCGTGACGTCGCCCGAGCGCTGTACCGAGCTGAGGTTGGGCGTATCAAAATCGGCCAGATCGAAATCGTCAAAATAGTGGTCAAACCCCCGACCGATGCCCCAGCGACTGTCCAGCACGAACGCGCTGACAAACCCCCCGGTAGACCAACCCCCGTTCGAGAGCACCTCGGCCAGAGTCGGAATCGAATCGTCGAGAACATAGCCGACGTTCTCCCTGACCCCGTGGCCCGGCGGGTAGAGACCGGTGTGAATCGACGCGTGTGCGGGAAGAGTGAATGGTACCGTGCTTGCGGCGTTTGAAAAGAGCACGCCCTCTTTGGCAAAGGAATCTATGTTGGGGGTTTCGACGCGGTTGGAACCGTAGCTCGAAACGCGGTCAGTACGCAGGGTGTCGAGAGTGATGAGGACGATATTGATGTTGTCGGCGGGAACTTCACCTCTCCATTGAGAGCCTATCGTCTGCAAGGCTTCAGGTGAATCCGATGTGTCGGTCGGGCCACAACCGACCGCCACCAGGGCAGAAAGAACCAGCGCCGCGACCGGCAACCTCCGGCCAATCGATACTTTTCTCTCGACGACAGTGCCCACTCCCACCTCCAGTGCGTAACCCGCGTGACATTCTACCGCTTCAGTTTGAAGGAGTTGACACCTCGATCAGCGCAAGACGGCTTCGCGAAGGATGAAGTCCAAATCGGCCTCATTCCCTCCCACCGGGCAAGCGTTTTCACAGCCCCGGCAGTAGACGATGACCTTGCACGGATCTTCAATACCAACCATGGAGCCGTCGAACTGCTTCACATCGGCGTCATTCTGGTCCATCTCCTGTTTACACAGGGACTGGTCGTACGAACCGGTTCCAAACGCCCCCCTCGGGCACGCCTTGTGACACGGCATATCGCAACCGTTGCACGGGTCGAAGTCGGGAAGGGGGCCGGTCGGTTCGAGATCAGCCTCGATGAAGATCCCCCGAAGTCTCAGATCCGATCCAAACTCGGGCGTCACCAGGAGATTGTTCCTGCCGATCACCCCCAGACCCGCCAGAACGGCTGAATCTTTGAGAAATGCGCCTCCGAACTCGATCTGGTACGGCAACGAGAGGGCGGTGATGCCAAGCTCTTCGCCGAGCCAAATCCGCAGCCCTCTCGACTGCTTTCTCAAGACACGGTTGCCGGGGGTGAAGCCCGGAATCTTGAAGCTCCACCAGTCAAGCACGGGTTCGGCCGGTGGGTGGGCCAGGGCCCACACCAGGATCGACCTGTGTTCCGGCTTCCACTCCACACCCTTGTAGTCATCGTAGTAGGGCTTTCTGTCGTAGATTTCGTACGATGTGGATGCCTTCAAGTCCTCGACTCTCGCAATCCCCGCCAGGGATGCGCCGTGCTCCAGGGCCTTGTCGACGATTGTCTTCTCGATCGAATCAGAGGCCGTATTCATGCTCGGTCCTTTCCATCGTCGAGCCGAGCCAACATCTCAGCCCGCCACTTTTCGGTGCTCTCGATCTGGTTGAAGGTATAGAAATGCACACCCTCGATGTTGTAAGGGGGTCTATCGAAACAGGGCGCCAGGGCGAGCAGCAGCTCGTCCGGGCTGTAGCCCCCGGGCACCATCATCCGCCCCACCAGACCGAGATTCGATTTAAGAAACCGAGCCGATTGGCCGACGCCGATCTTGAGGGCAATCCGCAACAGCTTGGTGCGGTCAGCCACCCCGGGGACGCCGAGGTGGACCGGTAGCTCGACTCCCTCGGCTCGAATCCTCCGAAGCCACTGGATGATGACTTCGGGGTCAAAGCACATCTGGGTGACCATGTAGAACGCGAAACGCTGCTTTTCCCGAAGGAATCTCAACAAGGTCGAATCATCGATCAACGGATGTCCCTCCGGGTACGCCCCGATACCGACAACTTCGATTCCATGATCGAGGACGGAAAGGGATTCCAGGAGTTGGAGAGACGAGTCGAATTGCCCCGCCGGCCGTTCGGCGTCCCCGCCAACGACAAAGATACGGTGGACGCCGAGACCGTCGAGTTCTCCGAGGATTTCCCGAAGGTGGGTCTCGTCGACAACCATACGTGCGGCGATGTGGGGTATCAGGGTGAAGCCGCGATCGCTCAGCCTGCGGGTCAGTTCGAGAGTCGCGGGGATCCCTTTATCAGGAGAGCATGTGATCGCCACATCGGAGCCCGGAGGAATGAACGCCACCCTCTTCTCCACCCCTTTGAGCGGGATGATCTCGAAGCACGGGTCCGCCAACCGACTTCGCAGGCCCTCGAGTTCGACACCGATATCCATACAGACTCCCATGGTGCTCTACCTGCCCTTCCACTCGGGCTCTCTCTTTTCGACAAAGGCCTTCGCGCCTTCTCGGGAATCGCTGCTCTCCAACATCTTCATGAACGCCGGCCAGGACTGTGAGCGCAAAGCCGCGTAACTCTCTTCAAATGAGAGGTTTTCTGTCCGCTCCACCGCCTCCAGGATGGCCGCCAACGAAAGAGGCGCGGCTCGACACAGATCCCCGGCAAACGCGCGAGCCTGCTCCATCAATCGATCCGCAGGCACGACCTCGTTCACCAGGCCGAGGGCAGCCAACTTCCCGGCGCTGAACCGACGCCCGGTCATCAGGATCTCGAGCGCCTTCTGACGGGGTAGAAGCTTGGGCAGCATGAAGGTGCCGACGTCCGGCGCGACACCGATACGGACCTCCGGCAGCATGAATTGAGCGTGCTCGGCCGCGATGATGAAATCGGCTCGTAACAGCATTTCGAAACCGGCACCGATAGCCATGCCGTTCACAGCGCACATCACGGGTTTGAGCAGGCCCTTCAACTCCGGAAAGCCGCCGAATCCGCCCTCCCCGAAATCCCCGAGATAGTCCTCGCCATCGGCGACCGCATTCAAGTCCCACCCTCCGGAAAAGAACTTCTCACCGGCTCCGGTGAGGATCGCGACCCTGAGGTCCGGGTCATCCCGAAACTCTGCGAAAAGCGCGCCCATTTCCCGGCTCAGCGGCGCATCGATGGCGTTCGCCTTGGGTCGGTCCAGCACGATCTCGAGAATCTGGCCGTTTCGTTTGGATTTCAGAAAATCACTCATGACTCGCCCTCACCATGCTCTGAGTTAGGTTGTTGGCATTCACGGCTGCCTCATTCGAATCAGCGCGTCGGCCGCAACCACCCCCTCGCCATCCGCCAGCACCATCAGAGGGTTGATATCGAGTTCGACGATTGATGACGGATCGTCTTTCACGAGGGCGGCAATCGCCATGATGGCGTCAGTTGCGGCTTTCAGGTCCGCGCGGGGCCTTCCCCTGAAGCCCTGCAACAGCGGCGCACTTTGCAGCGATCCGAGGGCTGTCATCACCCGCTCCCACTCGACCGGCAGCAGGAGTGACACGCTGTCCTTCATCAACTCAACCAGAATGCCACCGGCTCCGATCAGCAGGTAGGGACCGAATTGCTCATCGCGGGCAACACCCACGATGAGTTCCGCCACGACGCCCTCAACCATCCTTTCGACCAAAAAGGTCTCGGAAAGGTGCGACATCTCCGCCACAGCAGCCGACACTTCGATTTCTGATGCGAGATTGAGTTTGACGCCCCCGGCCTCGGTCTTGTGAGAGATTCCCAGACTTTTGACGGCCACCGGGAATCCCAAGTCCCCAGCCGCCGTTGCCGCTTCCTCTGCGTCGCGAACAATCTTCGAGGCGGGAATTGGCACGCCGCACTTGGCAAGGAGTGCCTTGGATTGCGCTTCGTCCAATTCCGTCACCCGACGTTTCTCGATGGCGTCGTCAGGTGCGAGCAACGGTCGGCACGGTGGCCTCTGCCAGGCCGCACCCACATCCACCGCAGCCTGGACGCCCGCGAGCCCTGCATCGATGCCGGCAAGGGGCGCAATGCCTTGTTGGATCAATCGTGCCGCCACGGTTTCGGAGATGGTGTCAGAAAACGTCGACAGCACCGCGCCTTTGGTGCCGGTTTCGTGAATCGCCCGCACAAAACCTCTCTCGGCACCACCCCAGGTCGACTGGTCGCACAGGTCTCCACGGGGGTAGTCGAGCAGACACAGCGATACGTCGAACCCTTTCGAAACAAAGGGTGTGAAGGTGGCGGCCAGCCCTTCCTCGTCGTCCCAGTCAAACATCTGGAAATCAAGTGGATTGGCGGCCACCATTCGCTCGTGGACCACTGTCCGGAGACTGGCAGTCACCTCCTCTGACAGAGGCGGCATAGTCAGACTCGAGCCAATCATCCCATCTGCGAGCAGCGTGAGATCACCGCCCGAGGTGCTCATGGCCGCGACCCGGCCACCGTCCAACGGGCCGAGAACGTGAAGCACCTTGAGCGCTTCCATGAGCGCTTCCAGACTCTCCACTCGGGCCACGCCGAGACGGTCGAAGAGATCGCTGACCAGGACATCGGAACCGGCAAGAGATGCCGTGTGGGACACGACGATTTTCTTTGCGACATCAGACCGACCGGTCTTGATGGCCACCATGGCTTTGCCCAGCTCACGAGCGACCGTGACCGCATCCTCGAAGGCCTTTGGGTCGGACATTGCCTCGAGGTAGAGCCCGATCGCCGTGACCCGCTCTTCTCGCGCGAACATGAGCATCGCGTCTTCGAGCTTGAACTTGAGCTGGTTCCCGAGAGACATCATGTAGGCAATCGGCAGACCACGCCGTTGCATGGAGAGATTAAAAGCGACGTTCGAGGAAGCCGTGATGATGGCCACCCCCGATTCCACCCGACGCCCTCCCTGCTGGTCGGGCCAGAGCATGGCCCCGTCGAGATAGTTGAGGAGCCCGTAGCAATTCGGTCCTACCAGGGGCATCTCTCCGGACGCCTCCAAGAGCTGTTTCTCGAGTTCGGAACCTTCCTCACCCGCTTCGGTAAAACCGGTTGCATAGCAGATGGCGCCGCCCGCGCCGCGCGCGGCGAGATCTCGGACGATGTCGATGGTCAGATTGCGATTGACACCCACATATGATGCGTCAGGGCTCCCGGGGAGGTCCGCCACGGAGCGGTAGACCTTTCGTCCCAGGACGACCTCCTTTTTTGGATGCACCGGCCAGATTTCTCCTTCGTACCCCATACGGTCACTCTGGCGGATGACCTCCTGGGCCTGAGAACCGCCGAAGACGGCGATGGTCCGTGGTCGCAGGAATCGCTCGAGTGACATTTTCAGCCTCCTTGAGCGATTCCAGATAAACGTCCCAGGATGATCCGCTCCGCCTCCGTGACGATCCGGGCCACGAGGTCGGTTGTCGTGGGAACGTCATAGACCAGACCGCTTGAAAGCCCGGCCCAGAAGATCCCGTGCTCGATGTCGCCGGTCTCGAGAACCACGGCTCCCCGTTCGCCGGAGACCAGATCGGCGACATCGCCGAACTCGGTCTCGGGTCGCTGTTCGATCTCGGCGACCTCGAGGGCCACGGAGTTCTTGAAGACCCGTGCGGTGTTTCTGAACTTGCGGAATATCAGCTGGGTGTCGAGTTCACTGGCTTCGACCAATTTCTGTTTCAATGTGTCGTGGATTGGCGCCTCCTGCGTGGCCATGAACCGGGTTCCCATGCTGATCGCATCTGCACCCAGGGCCAGGGCCGCAACCAATCCGCGGGCATCGCTGAATCCCCCGCACGCGATCACCGGCACATCCAGTTCATCAACAGCCCGCGGCACCAGGACGAGCGATCCGATGCCGTCCTCCCCCGGGTGGCCCGCGGCCTCGAAACCATCGACAATCACCGCCGCACAGCCTACTTTCTGAGCCTTCTTTGCGTGTTTGATGGCGGTGCATTTGTGGACCACCTTGATACCGGCCTCGTTGAACATGGGCATGAACGGCTCCGGGCTGTAACCGGCAGTTTCAACGAGCTTGACCCCGGATTCCACGATGGCTCGGCCATATTCTTCGTATGGCGGTGGTGTCCTACTCGGGAGAATCGTCAGATTGACTCCGAACGGCTTGTCTGTCATCGATCGGGTTCGCGCGATTTCCGCCGTGAGATCCTCGGGCGTCGGTTGGGTCAGAGCGCTCAAAAATCCAAGGGCCCCGGCATTGGCGACGGCCGCCACGAGTTCCGCCGTCGAGACCCGCTGCATCCCACCCTGCATGATCGGGTGCTCGATACCGAACATCTCGGTCACTCGTGTCTTCAGCATGTCAGTCGTCCTTCTCTTCGACTTTTGGCTCTCCCGCCCGATCTTCCTTCAGCCACCTGAGCAACGACCAGACGCTCAGGCTGATGACGAAGATCAACGGCAGTGCAACGATCAACGAGGTGGTCTGCAACGGCTTCAACCCGCCGAGGTACATCAAGGCCACCGCCATCCCCCCAAGTGCCAGCGCCCAGAAAAGTCGATTCCAGCGCAGGGGCTCCGCCTCGCCTGCCACGAGATCCTTCGAGGCGACCGCAGCGATAGTGTAGGCCGAAGCCTGCAGCGTGGTCGCCGAATAGATAAATGCCATCGCCACAAAGAGAATCAGGACGAACGTCCCTGCCGGAAGGGCATTGACCACCGCCACGATCGCCGCCTGGGGGGAGACGTCGTTCATGATCTCGATGACAGGGACCTTGCCGTTCAGCTCGTAATAAAGCGCCGTGTTGCCAAAGGTGGCGAAGAAGAGCCAGCAGCCGAGGCTCCCCCACACCAGGTTTGCGCCGACGACCTCGCGGATGGTCCGTCCCCGCGAAATCCTGGCAACGAAAAGCCCCATGAAGGGCGCGTAGGCTATCCACCAGGCCCAATAAAAAACCGTCCAGGTCTGGGGAAAACCGGACCCCTGCACCGGGTCGGTGTAAAAGCTCATCCTGAAAAAGTTGGTGGCCAGAAGCCCGATGCTGTTGGTGAAGGTGTCGAGGATGAAGACAGTCGGTCCAAAAACCAGCACGAACGCGAGGAGGAAGAACCCGAGAAAGACGTTGGCGTCGGCGAGCCTTTTGATGCCCTTTTCCATCCCGAGATAGACGGTGGTTCCGAAGATGGCCGTCCATACGACGATCACAAAGGCGTCGAGGGCAAAGGTGCGCTGGATTCCGGTCAGCGTGCTGATCGACTCTGAAAGAATCGGGGTCCCCAGGCCGAGAGAGGTCCCCGTGCCGCCGACGAGCCCGAAGATGAAGAGCACGTCGATGAGCTTGCCGAGGGGACCGTCCGCACGATCACCGATCACTCCGCGACAGGCCTGGCTCATCCGCAACAGAGGGATCTTCCGGTTATGAAAGGCATAGGCGATGGGGAGTGCGGGAATGCAGTAAAGCGCCCACGCCATTGGGCCCCAGTGGAAGAGACCGTACATCGCCGCCCAATCGGCGGCCTCCGCCGACCGGGCCTCGATGCCGAAGGGAGGCGCCTGGTAGTAGTAAACCCACTCTATCGTCGCCCAATAGAGCAACGAGGTCCCGATCCCAGCACAAAAGAGCATTCCGATCCAGCTCAGATAGCGAAATTCGGGCTCTGCATCATCCCCGCCGAACCTGACCGAACCGTAACGCCCGAAAGCGAACCACAAAAGCACGCCCAACGCCGCCGCGGTGAACCACAGAAACAGGAAACCCAGTTGGTGGGTGATAAAGCTGAACACCCGGTTCAACACCGCCCCACTCGCCTCGGGCATGGCGATCAAAGGGATGATTGCTGCCACCACCACCAGGAGGGCCGGCCAAAAAACCTGTTTATCGATGGGTGCGGATTTCATCTGTTGTGTGCCGCCTCTTCCCCCGAAATCGTCTCGGTGGTTTCGATCTCGCCAAAGACTCCATTCAAAACCTGCCGCAACCGCGGCAGAATCTCGAGTTCGCTCTGGTCGTCGTTGTAGTAGCCAACGTACACGGCAACGAGATCACGGTCCGGGTTGACCAGGAGCCCCTGCCCGGCCCAGCCGCCCTTGAAGATGTCGTTGTTCGAGAACACCAGGTCCCACTGGTAGACGTTGTGTTTGACAACACCATTCTTGACTCCGTCGGATGCTCCCCACCGTGCGTTGGCGAGCAACTCCGGTCGTCCACCGTTCTTCAGGAATTCGAGATGCTCATCGGAAATGATCTTCTCGTCGCTGACCACCTTCCAGCTCGGTGTAAAGAGGAGCCCAAAACGTGCGAGGTCGCTCGGTCGGCCCAGAAATCCACCGGCGAACATGGGAACACCGAAACGCGGGGCGAGGACGGCGGCCTCACCTTCGGCGCCGATTCGGGTCCAGATCTCGCGCGAGAAAGCGTCCTGGAATGGCATCCCGGTGAGCTTTTCGACGAGCCAACCAAGGATGTAGGTGTTGATGGACTGGTATTCGAAGGCGGTTCCCTGTTCAGCGTAGCTCCCGACGTCGAGCCCCGCGATGTAGGAATAGGGGTTATCACCGGAGGCCTCGTCCCAGTACGACTCGCCGGTCGTCTCCATCAGGCCGTGGTAGCAGGACGACCGGTTGTAGTACTCCTCCGGGCAGTCGACCCCGGTGGCCATGTCGAGGATGTTGCGCACCCGAATGCCCTCGTATGACGACCCGATCAGCTCGGGGATGTAGGTTTCGATGAACTGGTCAATTTCGAACTCACCCCGGTCTTCGAGAATGCTGAGGACCGATGAGACCAACACCTTGGTCACCGACCAGTAGATGGGCCGCTCGTAGGGCTCCATCCGCGGGTAGGCCTCGAATACGATCTTGCCCTCGTGCAGAATCACGATACCCATACAGGTCGAGAGGTCGCTTGCGAGGAACTCGGCGAACGGCATCGGACCATCGGGCGTCCCGACCTCAGACTCACCGATCTCCGACATCGAGTTCCGCTCGAGCTCCCGGACGGGTCCGGCGCGGTAGACATTGACAGTCGGAAAGATGCGGTTGAGGTTCTTGTTGTTCCAGGCCATGTCCTTACCGTTGACGGTCCACCAGGAGGCGTCCTTCGGCTGTTCGGCAATCCGACGTCGGACCTCGTCCACAGTCGAGACCGATGCAAACACATCGGTGCTCCTACGCTTCGGATTCTGCTCGAAGAACTCCCAGATCACGGTGCTCGCAAATTCGGTCTCCCCTCTCCGCGGCCAGTCGTGACCTCCGTCCCACGCACAGTCCACCAGCTCGACACCGGTCGCGCAGTCGCCGCGTTCGATACACCGGAACCCCTCGACACCATCTTTCGACGTCGGGTAGGCCCGCGCCGCGTCGCTGCAGTTTTGGGACGTGTCCGAGGCCCAGAGATCCATGACGTCGGCGGTCGGGGTGTAGAGAAACCCGTCCTCCGCCGGAACTCCGTCGAACGGAACCGTACGGTCCTTGGTGGCGTAAATGTTCATCAATGCGACCGGCCGTTCAGACCCGGGGGCGCAGTTGAAACCCGTAGCGAGGGTCCCCGCCACCGGCGCGATGGCCGCAAACCGCTCCGGGAGGTCGCAGCCCAGGCGGTGAACAAACATTCCACCGTTGCTGATCCCGGTGGCATACACCCGATCGAGATCGATGCACAAAGTCGATTCGAGCTCGTCAAGGAGTGCCTCGACAAAACCCACATCGTCGTGGCACGTGCACCAGTCGCATTCACGCGGTTCGCCACACTCGGGTGGGGTCGGGTAGTCGAAGGCCTCTTCATTGCAGATTGGACCCTCAGGCCCCGGGGAGGCGTTGCACGCGAGGTC
>RCNG010000903.1_pt1 | contig 14415 bp, 9 predicted proteins | sample 2041371 | NCBI WGS metagenome assembly RCNG01 (sample SAMN09708227, study PRJNA481090) | Marine sediment metagenome, whole genome shotgun sequencing project. | biome: marine sediment; feature: ocean; material: sediment; isolation source: Sewage treatment plant 1 marine sediment (STP1) ... | reverse complement strand
CAGGAGGCCGAAGCCGTCCTCAGCCTGCTCGATGTCGAGCCGGATATGGTTTCGCGAAGCGCGGCCGTAGAGCTCGACGGCCTGGTGGTGCGACGGATCGTCGAGAAACCGCGGCCGGAGGAGACACCTTCCCACACCATCAGCCTGCCGCACTACGTTTTCTCGCTGCACGTGCTTGATCTCCTGGGTGAAGTTCGGCCGTCGCCCCGTGGCGAGTACGAGATTCAGGATGTGATTCAGGCAATGATCGACGAAGGAGGGCGGGTGGTTGGGGTGCGGGCTGGGTCCAGGGTCCAGGTGTCCTCGCCGGGAGATCTGCTGGCGCTGACCCGTACGCTTCTCAGGGAAATGCCGGTACCTCGACACATCAACACCGCGAGGGTTGGCCGCGATACGGAGCTGATCGAGCCTCTGCGCGTCGATGACGGTGTCCTGATCGGTGACGGTTGCGAGATCGGACCAGAGGTCTACCTCGAGTCCGGCTGCCGCGTCGGGCACGGCGCGGTGGTTCGGGGAGCAGTTGTTCTCCGAGGAGGGCGTGTTGCCGACGAAGCGACGGTCGAGGATCGAGTGATCACCTGACTTGGGCTTAACCCGCATCTCTCACCGGCGATCTGCGCCAATTTCTTGCGCTCTGGACGCTTGCGAAAATGCTCCACATACCAACGGGTATGCATTCGCTTTTCGCAAGCACCAGAACATCAAGATCTTGGCGTAGCTCATCCAGCAGAACCACTCACCTGAGGTCTTGGAATTGCCCATAGCTGGCTGCGACGGTATCCTCGGTGGGCCAATGGACTACCGCAATGAGCTCGCGATCTGCGTCTTTCACGTGACCGTACGCGGCTGGAAGTGGCGATGAGGAAGCCCTCGATAGACGATGTCAGCAAACCGAAGGTCGAAGAGTACTCCTACAAAAAGCAGTTCTATCGCGACGCGGCGGTCGCAGCCGACTACGACCAGCACCGCTTCACGACCCCGGGGCGAAAGCGCAGAAATGTCCGTAAGTGGCGCGCGATCCAGAAGGCGCTCGCCGAAACAACTGACGTGTTGTCGGTTCTCGATCTTCCGTGCGGGACTGGACGATTCACGGGTCGCCTGGCTGAAATGGGCGTCAAGGTGGTTGGGAGCGACATCTCGCTGCAGATGATGCACGAGGCTGCAGCGTCACCGCAGGTCGATCATCCAGGCGTCGAAGGTTACGTGCAGTCGGACGCTGAGGCGCTTCCTTTTCAGAATGCATCGTTGGACTGCATCGTGTCGATCCGGTTCATGTTTCACGTCGATCCCGTGACTCGGCGCCGCATCCTGCGCGAAATGGGGCGTGTTTCGAAACGGTGGCTGATCATCGATTATCGCCACCGGTACTCGGCGCGTTGGGTCGCGTGGCAGGTGCGTCATGCTCTCGGACTGCTGCGCAAGAAACCGGAACGCGTCAGCCGGCGCGGCCTGCGGTCCGAGTTTGACGATGCCGGCCTCACGATACGCCATGTCATCCCGGTGCGCCGCTGGCTGTCGGACAAGTGGATCGTCCTGGCGGAGGCGACCCACGACGAACCGGCGTTCGAACCGGGTCTCGCCGAGGAGCGGCTCAGAGGCACCGACCTCGACGGGGTGAGAATCATAGGCAAGTTTGGAGAGGGCCGTCGGAGTACCGTTTATCGCGCCTCCTGGCGGGGCCGAGAGGTTGCCCTCAAGGTTTACAAGCGATCGGCGATCGCCACCCACGCGGGGAAGCACCCGCAGCCCATCGCAGAGTTCGAGTACTCCCGAAATTCCCAGTTCTACGCCGTTCCCGGTCTCGACCGTTACGTCGCCCAGCCCCTAGCGCTTGCCGTCACCCCCGAGGTGCAAGCGATCACCCAGGAGCCGATTGACGGGGAGTTGTACTACTTTTTCCATCGGGAGCGTTGCGGTGACGTCCCATCCTCGTTTTCAACCCATCTGCGCGAGATCCTCAGGCTCAGCCACGAGGCTGGTCTCTTTGACGTTGACCTGCACTCGATGAACGTATTCGTGGCCAGGGAGTCGAGTGGCGAATTGGTGCCCAAGCTGTTCGATTTCAATCTCATTCCCTACACACTGCGGCCGCAAAACCCATTCGTCGGTTGGCTGCTCAAGGCTGGACTGCTTTCCAAGGAATCGCGAGACCGCCGGCGGCTACGCCGCCTCAACGATTTCACGCATGTCGAGAACCGGCTTCTGAAGTTTTACGACTCTGACACCTGACCTGTGGCGCGGGTGGTTAGGGCGAAGCAGCGCGAATCGTGGTCGTTCCGGGCTCGAGACCGGGTGCGAAGCCGGTGATGATGATCTCTCCCGTTCCTTGGCCGACAGTCAGATAGGCCCGCCCCTCGCCGCGCGCTATCAACACCTCGCTGGTGTCGGTGTAGGTGCGGAGACGGGCGTCCCCTTCAGCTTCCAGGTGAACATGCCCGTTCCAGTCCCGCACCGGTACACCATCGGCATCAAGGATCACGAGATCGACGGCGAGTGTCTTGCCGGTCTCGGGCGCGGTGTTGTTGATCGTGAGCCCCACGGCCGTCGCCTCACCCCAACCGCGGATGACGGCTTCGGCCGGTGAGCCCTGCCGAGTTCCGTTCGCCCGAATCTCCTCGAAACCGCCGTCGATGCGGGCTCGGTGGTGAAGAGCGCCCTCGAGTGTCGCAAAAGGTTCACCGTCGAGCATTAGCTCGATCCGTCCGCAGTTGCTGAAGACGTGGAGATCCCGGTCTTCGGTTTCATCGGAAGACCGGATCACGAAGAGGGAGATGAATGGCTCCTCGGCATAGCGCGCCCGAAACAGCTCGGCCGCCATCTTGGGCCGCCGCCAGGCGTCGCACAGGCCCGTCTGCCGGCGGAAACGACTGCGGTGCTCGGTGGCGTAGTCGGTCAGGCTCCACACCGCGTGGCCCGCCAGGTAGGGACGATCCATCATCAGCTCCCACTCGCGCTCGAGGGTTGCGACCTGGGTCAGCTCTTCACGATCGTCACCCTTGACACTGGTGGGGTGGTTGCAGCACTCGGAGAGGACAACGTTTCGGAGTCTGCTCGCGTCGCGCGCCTCCTCGAGCATCTCAAGCTCGTAGTTGACCGCCCACACGTCCGGAATGCCGACGGTGCATTCCCGCCGCGCCCGGTGGAGGTGATTTTCGGCATAGGTCACGGGGCGCGCCGGATCGAGCGTTCGGGCGATGTCTTTGAGCTCGACGAAGGCTCTGCGCGAACGCGACTCGTTGCCCATGCCCCACAGGATGACCGACGGATGGTGACGGTCGCGAAGGATGAGATGGCGCATTTGTCGCCGGGCCGACCGCCGCCATCCCCGGGACGACCGCACGCTCTTCCAGGACGCGATCTCGGCGTAGACCAATATCCCGAGCTCGTCGCAGGCATCGAGGAAGACCGGGTGCTGGGGGTAATGCGAGAGGCGGACGAAGTTGCAGCCGTAGTCCTTGAGAAGCTGGGCGTCGGCGCGGTGGACCTCCTCCGGCAACGCGTTGCCCAGTCCCGGAATCGCCGCATGCCGGTTGCAGCCGTGGAGATCGACCCGGGCGCCGTCGAGGAAGAGACCCTCGTCGGACCGGAACTCCGCGCGGGTGATGCCGAAGCGGACCCGAACGACGTCCGCGGGACCATTGCCAGTCTCCAACCGGCACTCGGCCCAGTAGAGCTGCGGATCGTCCGGCGACCAGCGGCGGGGTTTCGGAATGGTCGTTGAAACCGCCACGGTGCCTTCGCCGATCGACACGGGTTCTGGGGCAGCGATTGGGGCGCCATCCGCAGCCGTGACTGTCCAGCTCAACCGGACGTTTTTGGGGGACGATTCAGGACCGTTGACCGCACAGCGCAGCTCGAGGACCTCGGTTCCGTCCGCCCCGGGAGTGCACACGACCTCAACGCGGTCAGTGTCGATGTGGAGCCCCGGCACCCACTCGATCCACAGACGCCCGGCAAGGCCGCCGTGGAGCAGGAAGTCCGGATCGCGTTTCCCGGGCAGAACGTTGCGGTGAAAACGGTTATCGAGCCGCACCGCCAGCACATGGGGCCCGGCGGTGAGCGATCCCGGGAGATCGATGTCGAAGCCGAGGTACTGGCCATCCACCCGAGCCATGCGGGCGCCGTCGAGCCACACATCGCCGACGCCGTAGAAGCCTTCCGATCGTAGCCGCCAGAATCCGCCGCCGGTCGGGGGCAGCTCGAAGATCCGGCGGTAGGCGCCCCAACCGGTGTAGCTGCGGCGGCCGAATTGAAAGGTGTCTCGGTCGTTCCAGCAGTGAGGGAGGTCCACTGTCTGGCCGCCGTCGCCGCGGCCGCGAAGCCAACCGCGTCCGACCCGTTCCTTCCTGAACTCCCAGCCGAGGCTGAGATCATGGCGTGGGCGGAGCGGTGTCTCAATCATCGGCGGCCATGGTACAGGGTGCAGGGTACAGCGCTCACGGTTCAGGGTGCGAGCGCCGAAGGCGCGACAGACTCATAGCCTGGGGCGCCAGCTCCAGGTATCAGGTATCACGACACCAAAAAGCCCCCGAAGGGGGGCGACAGATCGGGGCCGCGGCGCTAGCCGCAGCCACTTCCGGTCGTCTGTCGCCGCTTCGCGGCTTGAGGATCTCTTTTCGTTCCGTGTTCCTGGGGCTCACACCCCAGGCTATGAGTATGCCGCCGCTTCGCGGCTGGTTCGAACCATCACGACGATCCGTGGACGTTACCCCTGCACCCTGTACCCTGAACCCTGTTTCCGAATTCTCAGGGAGAGGACTTCGGCTTGGAGATAGCTTCCTTCAGCAACTCCGCGAGCTTGTCGGGATCAGTTGTCGGGAGTTGACAGCTGAAGTCCTGGCAGACGTAGGCGGCGGCCTTGCCCTCGACCGGCGCGTACGACTTGGCGAAGGGCGCCAGCTTGCGGATGGCGGCGCCGGACTGCCCCGACGGTACGAGTAACACGGCCGCGTGCGGCAGGTACATCTCTCTGACCTTGGCGATCAGGGCTGCGGTGTCGTCGGCCCCGGGTTCCCCGGCGACGACCACCTCGAGCGATTGACCGGCGGCACGCTGGAGTGCGCTCATGAGCTGGGCGTGGGCGGACGGGAGGCGGCCCGCGTCGGCGGCAAAGGCGCCGAATATCGCGTTGGCTCTCTTCAGGTGCGCCTCATCGCCGGTAAGCCGGGCGAGGCGGACGAAGTTGTCGGCCGCCATCGAGTTGCCCGAGGGGATGGCGCCGTCGTAGATTTCCTTCTGCCGGACCAGCAGTTCCTCGTTGTCGGCGGCTGTGAAGAAGAAGCCACCGCGGGCCGTGTCCCAGAAGAGTTCCACGGTCTGTTCCTGGAGCTTCACCGCGCGCTCGAGATACTTCGGTTCGAAGGTGGTGTCGTAAAGCTCCAACATCGCCGTCGTCATAAAGACGTAGTCGTCGAGAAAGGCCGGGATCGAGGCCTCGCCGTCCCGGTAGCGGTGGAGCAAACGCCCCTTGCTGGTGCGCATCTCCTCGAGGACGAATCCGGTGGATCGTTCCGCTGCCCGGATCCATTCGGCTTCGCCGAAGACACGTCCCGCGTAGGCCATGGCGGCTGCCATGAGTCCGTTCCAATCGGCGAGCACCTTGTCATCCTTGAGGGGGTGCACCCGACCTTCGCGGGCGTCGAAGAGGCGGGCGCGGATCTGCTGCAGCCGTTGCTCGAAGTCCTTCTGTGTCATGTCGAGCGTCGCGGCGGCCGCGGCATGGTTCTCAGTGAGGTGGGGGATGTTGCGGCCGGTTCGGCTGCCCTTCACCTCGTCGGCAAAGTTGCCCTCCGCGCTCAGGTTCCACACCGCGATGGCAAAGGCGGCGTCGTCCTCGTCCAGGATCTTCTCGACCTCGGGCAGGGTCCACAGGTAGAAGAGGCCCTCCTCGCCCTCGCTGTCCGCGTCCTCGGCCGAGTAGAACGCGCCCTCCGGCGATGTCATGTCCCGCACGACGTAGGTGATGATCTCGCGCGCGGTGCGCTCAAAGACCGGGTTCGAGGTGGCGAGCCACGCCTCGGTATAGGCCATGGTCAGCATTGCCTGGTCGTAGAGCATCTTCTCGAAGTGCGGCACCAGCCACTCGGCATCGGTGGAGTAGCGGTGGAAGCCAAAACCGATCTGGTCGTAGACGCCGCCGAGGCGCATCTCCTCGAGGGTCCTCGAAACCATCGCCAGCGCCTGTTTGTTGCCGGTCTGGCGCCAGTAGCGGGTGAGGAACACGAGGTTGTGGGGTGAGGGAAACTTGGGCGCCGAGCCGAAGCCGCCGTGGGTCGCGTCATAACGGCCCGCGAGCTGGGTGAAGGCATCGTCGACCGCTTTTTCCTCGAGGGTGCCGGCCGCGGATCGCGTATCCATTTTCTCGAGACCGGCAAGGATCTGACGCGATGTCGCCGATATCTTGTCGCGATCGGAATCCCAGAGTTGCCGGACGCGGGGAATCAGATCGACCATGCCGATGCGGCCGAACCGACTCTCCTTTGGTATGTATGTGGCGGCGTAGAAGGGCTCCTTGTCGGGGAACATGATGATGGTCAGGGGCCAGCCGCCGCTTCCGGTGAGCATCTGGCACACCGACATGTAGACCTGGTCGATGTCGGGGCGTTCCTCACGGTCGACCTTGATGTTGACGAAGGCCTCGTTCATCAGGGCCGCGACCGTCGGATCCTCGAAGCTCTCGTGCTCCATCACGTGGCACCAGTGGCACGTCGCGTAGCCGATGGAGAGGAAGATTGGTTTGTCCTCGGCTTTCGCCTTGGCGAAGGCCTCCTCCCCCCACGGATACCAGTCCACCGGGTTGTCGGCGTGTTGCAGGAGGTACGGGCTTTTCGAACCGGCAAGGTGGTTCTTACCGGCGGCCGGGTCGGTCGACGACGCGTGGGTCATGAGAGCTCCAAGAAGGGCGATTGCAGTTACTGGTAGTTGGAGGTTTTTCACGGAGTAGGAAACCGGGTGGTGGCGTGCGGCATTCCACCATCAGGATTAGGAATTAGGAATTAGGAATTAGGAATGCTGCCCGCCCACCATCGAAGGGAGATTCTGGATTGCGGATTTCCCGCTCGTTTCCCCTCGGGTACGTGTATGCGCGAGTGCTCTCAGTGGGTTGGAGGAAAGGCCGGGCGGAGGTGCCTGGCATCCCGGTTCGCCGCGAACCGGTGTGCCTGGCACCTCTCGGGAACAATGTGGAGATACGAGAGAGCTGATGGGCGGGTCAGGCCTCAAGCCCCAGGCCTCAAGCCCATTCGGGCACGGAGACGGAGACGGGCACGGGCACGGGTAAAAGCGGGGGTCGTGCATAATGTGGATAAACAAGGAGGCCTTCATGGATGCCAGCACCTTTGCCGCTCGACGGAATACTCTCAGAAGCTCGGTCCCGGAGGGCGCGATCCTGATCATGGGCAACGGCGAGGCGCCGCAGAACTACGCCGAAAATCCGTACCCCTTTCGTCAGGACTCGCACTTCCTGTACTACGGGGGCATCAGCCAGGCGGGGTTGGCCCTTTTGTTCGAGCCGGATGGCTCCGAAGTTCTTTACGGTACGCCGGAACACCGCGATGACGTCATCTGGTTTGGCCCCCACGCGACTCTGGATGACCATGCGGTTGCGGCTGGGATCGACGCGACAGCCGATATCGGCGCTCTCGGCGATCGTCTCGGTGAGCTTGGCGATGGCGGAGTGGCGATCCACTTCCTACCGCCCTATCGTGCTCAACGCAACTTTGACCTTGGACGCCTGCTCGGTGTCGACCCGCGCGAGATCGAGGCGCAGATCTCGATCGAGTTGGTGCGCGCCGTCAACGCCCAGCGCTCGATCAAGGAAGAGGCCGAGATCGCCGAGATCGAGGCCGCGCTCGCGGTGACCGCGCGCATGTACGAGGCGACGATGAGGAACGCCGAGGCGGGGCGGACCGAGGCCGAGATCGCGGCGGTCCACCAGGCGGTGGCGATTGCCCGCGAACGCCGCCAGGCCTTCGAACCCATTGTCACCGTGTGCGGTGACGTGCTGCACAATACGAGCTATGCCAACACGCTCGAAGATGGGGATCTCCTGCTGGTCGACAGCGGCGCCGAGTCGCCACTGCACTACGCATCCGACATCACCCGGACGATGCCGGTGTCGGGCACATTCACGAGCCAGCAGCGGGACATCTACGAGGTGGTGTTGGCTGCGAATGAGGCGGCGATCGATGCCGCCGGCCCCGGTGTCACCAACCGCGATCTCCATCTCTTGGCCGCTCGCACCATCGCCTCGGGTCTCAAGGATGCCGGGATCATGAAGGGCAATATCGACAGGGCGGTGGAGGCGGGCGCCCACGCCCTTTTCTTCGTGCATGGCCTCGGCCATATGATGGGCCTCGACGTCCACGACATGGAGGACCTGGGTGACATCGTGGGCTACGAGGAGGGTGAGGAGCGCTCGACCCAGTTCGGCCTCGCCTACCTCCGGTTGGCGCGCAAGCTGGAGCCCGGTTTCGTGATCACGATCGAGCCCGGAATATACTTTATCGCCGCGTTGATCGAGCGCTGGCAGGGAGAAGGGTTGCACCGGAGCTTTATCCGTTACGATAAGCTCGAGGATTTCTGCGGTTTGGGCGGCGTCCGCATCGAGGACGACGTGCTCATCACCGAGGATGGGAGCAGAGTCCTCGGGCCGGGGATCCCCAAGGCTGTCGATGACGTCGAGGCGGCAATGGCGCGCTGAAAAGTTCTCAATTCTTAGTTCTTAATTCTCAATGGCCGTCCCTGTCACCCCGAGACGGGGGATTGGTAATTGAGAATTGAGAATTGAGAATTCACTCGTTCTCATCAAAGAACTCTTGGATGGCCTGTTCTGGATCCTCATATACAAGGTTGCTGGGGTCTCCATGCGTCCACTCCTCCGGGAGTAGGCGGGCGTACCGTGGGTCGAGGAATCGCCGCCCCATGACGACGATCACCCCGCGGTCGCTCTCCGAACGCAGGAGGCGGCCGGCGGCCTGGACGACGCGGGTCAGACCGGGCACCAGATAGGCGTAGCCGAAGCCGTGCTCGTAGAACTCCTGGTAGTAGCCCTTGAGGAGCTCGCGCTCGAGGTTGTACTGGGGCAGACCCGGGGACACCACGATGACCTGCGACAGCATCTCCCCCGGGTAGTCCACGCCCTCGGCGAATATTCCGCCAAGCACCGCCATCAGGACATGGGGTTTCCCGTTGCCGAGGAGGCCGAGGACCTCGCGCTGCTCGGCATCGGAGACCCCTGGCCGTTGCGCGATCACCGTGTGGGGCAGCGGCGGCAGGCGGTCGTTGACCGCACCGAGGAAGGCATAGCTCGGGAAGAGCGTCAGCACGTTGCCGGCCGGATGGGCGAGGCGCGCGATCCAGCTCGCAATGCGATCGTAGTTTGCCGCCCGCCGCCGGTAGGTGGTGTCGACGTCGCCGATGGCGAGCACGAGACGATTCTCCTCCGGAAACGGCGACGGCACGTACAGCTCCTCGGTGCGATGCGCATCGAATCCGAGGAGATCGCGATAGAAGTCGAACGGTTCGAGGGTGGCGGACATGGCGATGGAAGATGCGCTTCCGTCCAACACCTCGCCGACAAAGCGCGATGCGTCGCGACAGAATATCCTCAGTTTGGGGCCGCCGTCCTCGCTCCGGGACGCGATGTGGACAAACTCGTCGCCGTCGAGTGCGAGGACCCGATGGAAGCGGGTGAGCGCGAAGAAGACATCGAGAACCGGGTCGTCGGCCATCCACATCTCATGCTCTCGCTTGTACAGGAAATAACTCAGCATGGCGCCGTCAAAGGCGATCCGCAGGTCGGAGATTGCGTCGTGGTCGAGATCGGCCGGCCCCTCATCTGGGCCCTCGTCGCCGAGGCTCTCGGCGACTCGTTCGCGGACCTCCCGTTCAAGATCCTCGACCAGCCCGGCGAGTTCGGCGAAGACCGGATTCGACCTGGTTTCCAAAAAGGCGCGAGCGCGTTCCAGGATTGATGTGCCGATCTCCGGCGAGTAGTACTCACGGCTACGGTCGACGAGGTTATGAGCCTCGTCGATGATAAGCACGGCATCGCGGAGGGCGTCCCCGTGGAGGAGGGCATGGAGGCCGATGGTCGGGTCGAAGACGTAGTTATAGTCGCAGACCACCAGGTTGACCTCCGGGAGGAGGTCGAGGCTGACCTCGAAGGGGCACACCGCATGCTCCTTGGCCGCCGCGAAAATGCGGTCGGGATCCTGGTGTTCGTCACCGTCGAGCAGGTTTTCCAAGAGCTTGCTCTGCACCAACTTCTGCCCGTAGTCCCGTGCGTAGGGGCAGAACTCCTCGTGGCACACGATCTCGGTGTTGGCGCACATCTTCGATTTGGCGCGCAGCTGGAGACTTCGAAAGACGCTGTCCTGCATGGCGTTGGCGGTTTCCACCGCGATCCGCTGCTGCAGCGTCTTGGCGGTCAGGAAGAAGACCCGCTGCCCCCTGCCCAGGGCGGCCTGCACTGCGGGGTGGAGAACCGCCGCGGTCTTGCCGCAGCCGGTGGGCGCACGCAGCAGGAGGTGGCGCTTGTCGGTGAGGGTCTCGGCAACCATGGCACCGATTTTCTCTTGTACGGGACGGGGTTCGGGGTGGGGAAAGGGGAGGGACGCCGCCGCCTCTCGCAGCTCCTCGAGGCGTGCGACGCGGCGTTGTTCATGGGCGATGCGGCGGTGGATCTGCTGGCGCAGCCACGCGAACACCGCTTCGGGGTCCCACGTCACCTCCTCGTCCTGCTCGTCGTGGGAGACGATGTCGACCAGGATCAGACGGGCCGTTGCAGGTCGGTCCGGCTCAGACACCATGAACGCGTAGAGGGCGGCCTGGCGCCGAAAGCGATCCAGCCGCTCTTGAGCGTAGAGATTGTGAAGATCGACGGCGAAGTGGAGGGTCTTGATCTCATCGACCCGGACCGCCCGTCCATCGTCAAAGACCACGCCATCGGCGCGGCCTGCGATCTCCACCGTCCAACCGTCGATCTCGAGTTCCACCTCCACCGGAACCTCGCCTCGAAAACCCGCTTCCGAGGCCTCGAGGTCTCGCTGAATCCGCCGATGGAGCTCGGCGCCGATCCAGAGCCGGGAAAGGCCGGTCCCCGTGAGCCCGATCGAACGTTGGGCGGGCTCTCCGAGAAGATCGCGGACTCCGGCGTGGATCGTCCGTCGCTCGATGTCGATCGAGATGGTCACGATCGGTGGCGCCGGCTACAAATCAGGCTGAGGATGAGGATGATGGCGATCAGCGCTGCGGCGCCATAGGCGATGATGCTCGGTCTCGGCGGCCAGAGGTCGCCGAGCCTCGGTTTGTAGTGCAGCTCATCGTCGAAGCGAACGCTGTCGATGACGCGGTCGAAGAGCGGCGCCATCACCGGTTCCTGGTCGACGCCGGCGTAGCAGTGAAGGGTGAACAACCCGCGCTCGGTGAGGAACGACGCCGTCGTCACTGACACCCGCCCCTCGAACGCGAGATCGAGCGTGTTGGTGAGGTAGATCGCGTACCGGCGACGGTCGAAGAGTGCTGCTTCGAGCTCGATCCCGCGAAGCATCGGACCGGCCCGGTCGGCGAGGAGGGGGTTGCCCTCCTTTTGAATCTCTTCAAGAGTCGGCAAATGAAGGAACTGCCCATACGGAAGGCGGCCGCTCTCCCTGATCTGGATGAGGATCTGCGGAAGCGCAAAGTCCATTTGAGGGTCGTCCGGACGGAAACCGTACTGGTAGATCTCGGCCGACCGGCCGCCCGAGGCCTCGGCCGCCCGCAGGCTGAAAAACTCGAGAGACTCCGCAGAGATGTCGTTCCAGTAGCGTGGTATCTCCATGGTGGCGTGCCCCTGATACAGGGTCACCGTCCGCATGGGTTCCTCAGTGATTGAAAAGGCAGCCGGGACACCCATGATGATCAACGTGCACGCGAGGATTGAACCCACAACTTGCATCAACTCGGGAACGATACCACCGCGGGCCTCGCAGCGCGACGTGGCGGGGAATGCGGACTAGCCTACGACCGCACCGGTTTGCTATGGTGTGGTTGAATCGAGTACACCGTCCGAAAGGCGAGAAATGAGTTCTGAGAACGACGACAACAATCGTGATCATTCGGCGGATCCGGTAGACCATCGCGTCACCGTCGATCTGGAGTTTGACACCCTGCGCAAATTCCGCGAGGAGATGGCCCCGTGCCTCAACCACGGTGGGCTGTTCATCAAGACCGACCGGCCCTACCCGCGCGGCACGGCGATTCGTTTTCGCTTCGTGATGCCCGAGGACTTCGCGATCGCCCAGGGAACGGGGGTGGTTGTATCGACTCGGGGGCCCGATGACGATCCGGCGATCGAGCCCGGGATGGTTGTGTGGTTTGAAGAGGTCGATCCTAAGAGTCGCGAGGTGATCCGCGAGCTCGTTGATTTTCACATCGCGGTCGGTGGGAACCCATTCGATATTGGATTGGGCGATGGCGGCGCCGACGAGATTCCGACCGATGCGCTCGGCGGGGGCGCTCTACCACCCTGGAAACCACCCGTCAGTGAGCCATATCCCCAAGAGGCAGACTCACCAGCGATCCCGCCGGCGTCGGACGAGGTTCTGCCGGCATGGCTGTCGAAGCTGGACGCCGAACAGGAAATCGACCTGGAGTTCGATCGTCCCCCGGAAGGCGAGCCACCGGAGATCTCGATCTCAGAGCCCGCGGAGCCTACCAGACAGGAATTCGAGATCAGCGTGATCGACGACGATGACGAGCCGGATCCCACACCGGTGCGTGTGGCGGACGAGGGTGTATCGGATCCGACCCTGGTGCCGTCCGACAAACGCACCCCTCCCCGGAACCTTCGTTTGTGGCCGTTGGCGGCGACGGCTGCCGTGCTGGTGGCGATCTCGATCGGTGTGTGGTGGTTGGTCATGAAGCCGGCATCCTCGCAGATCCAAGGGACCGTTTTTGCTCCAGTGCCAACCCTGCCGGCGCCGAGTCCAACCGTCAATGCAGAGGAGGCCAGACAGCCACCCTCGGCCGAACCTCACGACGTCCTGGCATCGCCACAGGTAGCGGCGGCAGATCTTCCCCCTGTCACCCGACCGGCGACCAGAGTCGTCGATATAGCGGTCGCGCGTGTCGACGATGCAACCGTCGTCGAAATCCGCGGCGACGGCGGTCTTTCAGAGGATCGTCTCCGCGTTTCCCGGCTCGACGACCCGCCACGGGTGTGGGTGCGCATCCGCGGAATCGAGACCTTCTTCAGGCCAAACGAAATCGTGGTCGGGTCGCCCGAGTTGTCGCGGATCCGAGTGGGACACCACCCGGAGGAAACCCCCGTGTCGTTATGGGTTGTCCTCGATCTTGCCGACGGCTCGATGATGGTCCGCGACACCACGGTCAGCGGTGACACTATACGGGTATTGATCGGCCGCCGGTGAGGTGACGTCCACCCACTGTTTCTTCGCCTCCGATCTGCACGGACGAGGCGACCGCTATCAAAAGCTGTTTGCAGCCGTCGAGGACGAGCATCCGCAGGCCGTGTTTCTCGGTGGCGACATCCTGCCGCACCACTGGGAGTCCCTGCTCGGTTCCCAGAACTTCATCGCCGATGTCTTCGAACACGGATTCCGGCGGATCCGCGAGCGGTTGAGCAACGACGCCCCAGCATTCTTCCTCATCCTCGGCAACGATGACGACAGGACGAGCGAAATTAGTTTCCTCGACGGTGACAGGGCGGGGCTGTGGTCCTACGTGCACGAACGCTGGGACTCCCTGGGCGGCCATCCGGTCCTTGGCTACAACTGCGTTCCGCCGACGCCATTCCTGCTCAAGGACTGGGAACGCTACGATGTTTCACGGTTTACCGATCCGGGCTGTGTTTCACCGGAGCAGGGGCAGCGCACGGTGCCGGTCGACCCGGACGCGATCCGATTTGGAACCATCGCCGACGATCTGGAGCGCCTGGCCGGGAACCGAGACCTCCGAGATGCGATCCTGCTCTTCCACTCACCGCCCTACCGGACCGCCCTTGATCGTGCCGGTTTGGACGGACACTCGGTGGATCACGTGCCGCTTGACGTGCACGTGGGCAGCATCGCTATCAAGCGCTTTATCGAGGAGCGCCAACCTCTGCTCACCCTCCACGGTCACATCCACGAGGCACCTCGGCTGACGGGCGCCTGGCACGAACGCGTCGGCCGCACCCACTGTTTCACCGCGGCCCACGACGGGCCCGAGCTGGCGCTCGTCCGGTTCAATCTCGACGATCTTGAAAGCGCCACCCGAGAGTTGCTCTGACGCGTTCCGGCGACCGACTCCCGTGTACAGGGTTCAGGGTTCAGGAACCACTGGGCCTGCGGTCAAGCGCCGGAGGCGCGACAGACCCATAGCCTGGGGCGCCAACCCGCCGACGGCAGCGAATCGTGGCCGAGGCCGAGGATT